>JAABUK010004578.1_pt1 | contig 22319 bp, 33 predicted proteins | sample 5559141 | NCBI WGS metagenome assembly JAABUK01 (sample SAMN10711869, study PRJNA513367) | rock metagenome | isolation source: Antarctica rocks | place: Antarctica: Victoria Land, Pudding Butte nord | collected 2016-01-03
TCCCCTGCCTTCACTTCCCTGCCGTCCTTGCCCCTGTTTCCATTCTTGAGGGCAAACAGCTGGTACAGCGTATGGTAAGGGTGGTCCATGGTCAGCCTCTGGAGCAGAGTCAGCAGAGTAGCCTGTGCAATGAAAGGTCATGGTTGTAGCATTGCCCAAGATACTTGTCACTGTTGTCACTGCGGCGTCACTGGCAGCAGTGAAGTTACATGTAGTCAAGTCATCAAGATTATGACAGCAGTCATGAGGGTGGCGTTAAGGTACTTTGACTGCTGTATGAAATAATGATAGTTAGACAGCCTGTGTTATGGGGCCAGCAGCATCATGTATCTGAGTCTGCAAAATGTCAGTATATGTTACAATGGCCCAAAGGTGCATTCCAGAGTTGCATGCTGGCGTGCTCACAGCCAAACTTCAAAACACACAGCATGCCTCACTACACAGCTAATCATGCTGGAATCATGCAATGTACAACAGTAAACATGTTGAATGCAGATCGCCATAAGGCAGCTATGTCTCAGGGCTCAGGGCAGATCTGCCACCTGGAAGCCACTCTCATAGTGTGGACCAGACTTGGCAGCGCTCATTCTGGATGCGATCTGATACACCAGGGAGAGCAGCTTATGTGAGGGAATGTCCCTGAAGCTCTCTGCCAGCTGTTCGTTCACCTTTGGGTCTGCTCCCAAGGTGAACCACAGCTGGAAGAGGCGGAACACCACCTGCAGATCATATCTCCCTCCTGCCATCAGACACCTGCATAACACCCTCAGTGCTCAAGGTGTGATTGAGTCTGCATCCAGCATGCTCCTTCTGTTGGCTATTGTACCATGCTGATTGGATGACTCCTTGCTGACTCCTGCTGCTTTGCATCTGCACTTTTTGAACAAAAGCAGTGACAGCCCTGTAGGGGTAATGAGCAACATCCAAGAAGCTGGTAGCTAAAGCAGGAAGCAGTTCCACTGGCTGCTTACATTAACTTGCACCTCAGTGTGTTTACAGGAAGACGTGCATAAGGTACCAGCCATCATCAGGGAACAGAGAGTTGCCCCTACCTATGGTAGTTGGTCAGGGCTAGAATGAGGTACTTGGCTTCGCTGTCCTGCAGGGCGTTGGACTCTTCCTCATCAAACTCGATTGGCCGCATCATAGTGTTCATCTGATGCACTAACAGCCTGCTTTCCCGGTCTACCACCTGTCCAGCTGCATCCTTCTTCACCTCCCCACGCTGCTTACGCAGCTGTAGCTGCTGCTCCAGCAGGCTTACCTGACACAGCACAACTCGACAACAGAGACACCTCTGACAATGTGGTTCTATGCGGCGGCAAGCCCAGAAATCAGCAGTCAGCAGCATATGTACATCTTTGAACAGCTGCGGTTGTCTGAGAACTTGCTGACAACCTCACGTCACTGACTCAGTCCCAACCTCAAGCTTTTGAATGGTGTCCTTGGATTCATCATCAAAATGCAAAGTGAGTGAGAGCAGCAGTCACAAATGTGGGTGCAGGCAACAACAGCATGCCGAGGAGTGTGGAGTCACCTGCTGCCTCTTCTGCTTGATGACAGCTTGCGCAGTGTTCCACTCAGGAGACTGCTTCTGAGCTTGGATGCCAGCATACAGCGTGTCAGCATGATGGGCCAGGCGGTACATCACTCTGCATGCCACCTGACCTGTGTCATTGCTGCTGGTCACCAGAGCATCCACAGCCTCTGCCATGCTTGCTAGAATGGTAGATGAACTCTCAAACCTGCGCTTGCAGAGGTGCTGATCGGGTTTTGTCAATGGTTTTGGGTATGTCAGTACATACTGGAGCACGGAGCTCTTGACAGGAGTTGCCAAAGCTGCAAACTAAAAGTGTCAGAAACCCTCTGTTGTCCTTTGTAGAATTGCTTGACATTGGTAACATCAACGGTGCTGCTGTCAACCTATGTAGCATCGTTCACTGTCCATACAGACGTTGACAGAGCTGTCAGCACATCTTCTTGTTAGAAACCCAACTCTGTTTAGGGCCAGGCTGACAGAATGTGGAACCTAGACTCAGTGAAAGGCGTACCTGAGCTTTAACCATGCCTTGCTGCTGAACATGCTGCAAAATACTTTGCCAATGTGCAGCAAAGCAGGTGGGGGGGGGGCTACCTGGTCTCAGCCAGCCATTTGCCTGTCAGGCTGAGCAAGCGAGCATAGGCCACCACGTTCCCATCCTTGTTGTGCCTGGCCACCTCCAGCAGGGACTTGCTCATCCTGACTGCAACTGCCTGCTGGCCTTGGGCCCACAACAGCTTTGCCTGCTCTACACTCCAGGCAAGGCTCCCCTCTGTGTAACCTGCATCACAATGTGCTGCTTGCAGTGTGCATTGGTCACCTTGGCACCCATTTTGGTGCAAGTACCTTTCACTATCAACATTGCAAATCTGTAACATTTTGACAAAAGGCTAGGCTACACTTCTCTAGTTCATAGTCACATGTCTACTTGTGCAGATGAAGTGTTTCTGTGGTGGTCAACCGTTGAGTCTGAGCACAGAAGCATATGTATGACTTTTCTCGATGCCAGACACTACGGTATGTTGCAACACACCTGGGGAGGCTGAAGCAGAGGCAATTGAGTGGGTGGTGGTGAGCTCGTGAGCAGCCGCCATGGCATGAGTGAGGTGGCCAGCCTGGTGAGCAGCCACTGCTGCCTCATGCAGAGTGTGAGCTGCCTGCTCAGGCTGGCCCAGAGCCTCACACACAGCCTTCCTCAGGGCTAGCAGGGGCTCACGCAGCTCATACTTGTCCCCTGCGCCTGCGAGCAGCCCTTGGCATCATGATGTGGCTGTAGTATAGCACATGAGCAGCATGCTGGCTGCTTTACAAATACGGTGTCAAGAGCAGCTGTGGCATCAACTGAGGTGACACAGCGTTGTCAAGCACTTTGGGGATGCCGAGCGAGGCAAGATGTGAAGCTCAGGAGAGCAGCAAGGGTGTTCAAACCTACCCATGGCAGCCTCTCTGCTGCGCCACACTGCCTGCAAATTTGCCAGCTGCAAGCTGCCGTCAGCTGCAGTGCTTGTGACAGCCTGTACATACAGGCCATTGCAGTCAGCAGTGAAAAAGCATATCACCAGCAGACTACAATGCGGAGGAGACTACAATGAGTGGGTGTCAATGACTAATCACCTAACCATACCTCTCAATAAAAGTGCATGGTGGCCCGATAAGGAAGAAGCAGAACTTACCAGTCCAGGAGAAGGTGGTGAAGCCAGTGACAGATTTGGCCATCTGAAAGCCCAGGCCTCTTGCACACATTGCAGCTGCTGCAGCTGCAAGATGGCTGGATTCACGCTTGACACACTCTCTGTGCTGACGCTGGCCAGGGACCTGACACACTCCTGACGTGCCTCAAACAGCAGTGATCTGCACCGCTCCCTGTCCCCATCTGACACAGCCTGTGCAGAGTGACATGAGCAACCTGACATACACCGGGTTGTGACTTTCACAACTGTCATCTTTGTACTTGTGAACTCACTTTGCTGCCCGGTGTCAACAATTGACAGCATGTCAACAGCATGATTGGCAAAAAGCGTGAGTTCTGATTTGTGCACAAAGGCAAAGCTACGGCGTGTGGTCATAGCTCCGGGCTGCTGCCAAGGAGGCATGTGTGTGTCTGAAAAGCTTGATCTTTGTTTGTTTCCCAAGGGCAAAGGCTGAGGCTGACCTTGAGGCAGCCATGCAGGGCTTCGTTTGTGCCCACTGGCCGTCCTGGAAGTGTGTCACTCTGGTCTGAGGCGCTCCTCCACTGCCCCATGCGCCATGCACTCTCATACCGCATCTCACCAGACCTGCCATCACCTGCGCTTTGCCCACAACACAATCAGCCCTGCCTGCTCACAACAATCTGCCCTCACTGCTCAGGAAATGCACTGTACAGGCAGATTTGCCTCAACACTTGAACCAGACGTCCAGCTGAAAAGCTCAACAGAGTTTAGGCTGAGGGGCAACTTGCAGAGAAAGATGGGGTGCTCTGGGGGTGGGGGGGGGGAGAAGGGGCCGCAGAGATGCTAAATGAAGCTCACCAGGTGACAGAGATGCTGGCTGGCCTTGCCAGTAAGCCTCAATGAGGTGCCGACATCCCAGCTGCTGCAGAGCAGTCAGCAGACCCTGCTGCCAGTATGAAGAAGATCCACCAGATACAGCAGGGCTAGGACCAGGCTGAGCCGATGGTGGTGCAAATGGTGTGCTGGCAGGAGGTGCCCGTCGACATAGCAGATCATAACCAGTCAAGGCCTTGTCCCAGCTGCTCTCATGTTCATACAGCTTCAGTTGGGACACCATGCTGTGGCCTCTGGCAACTGCGTAGATGCCGTCAGGCTCATTCATGCTGCTGTAGATGTCCAACAGCAGCTCATCTGCCGCTGCTCTGCTGCTCTGCATGACCAACTTCAAAACGTAAGCATACAGCTGGTTCTCATGCAGACTAGAGTCTATGGAATGTGCTTGATCAAAGACTTAGTCTACAAGCTTCCTTACGGCAACAGCCCATTGGGGAAATTGAGGAGCCACTTCTCAGCAGCAATACAGTTACCTTGTGGTCCTGGGGTGCATCAGTGAGAGTGAGTCTGCCGTACTCATCCTCAACCCAGTGCTCCACATATAGCAAAGCTGTGAAGTACGCACTGCACCTCAGCGCAGCAGCTGCCACCAGCAGATAGTCTACATCCAGCCAGTACCGCTTTTGCCACTGAACAGGAGAACCCACACCATCCCCTTGGCTGGCTTGCCTGGTCGACCTGGACCGGCCCTGAGCAGCTGCCCCAGAACTTCTAACAGCCCTGCCAGGGTCCAGCCCAAGCACTGCGTCCACATGCATGTTGCGCAAGTGATCTAGGCATGTCAGAATAAGCTGTGTGGCTTTGATGTGTGTGGCCTTGGCTGTGGAGGGTGACAGCAAATTCGATGCAATCTGAGTGGAGATGGCTGGCATCAGGCTGCTGTCTGTGCTGTTGCAGGCGATGTCAGCCAGGATGTGTGGTAACATGAGCTCTGCCAGCTCTGCCTTGCGCACAATCACGTGCTGGCACATGGACAGGGTTGGTTCCTGGACAAGTAGGAGCAGGGCGTAAGCTAGGTTGCGCACCCAAACATCATAGGACTGGCTCTCCAATGAGAACAGTTTAGCGTTGCCATGTACGCTCCACTTTGGGTCTGAGGCATCTTTGTTGCTGGGGCGGTAACTGGTGGCAGCGTCCTTCTTGTATACCTGACACACCATAGCAGCATTTGTGCATGGGATAAGCTGAGGTGCATGGGCATCAGCCACACACAGGCTGCTAATGTTAGACAGTGCATTGTACGATGAACAAGGCAGACTATGGCACATGCTGATGGTCTGGTGCACGGACACCAGCTTTTGAGTTGTGCATCTGCACTCGAAATTGACTGACCAAATCATGTCAGGTGTCTCACCTGCAAGTAGCTCTGTGTGACTGCATCCAGCTGTGAAAGAGCCTCCCTGCCGCGCTCACTACTCAGCAGGTGGCGCAGCGTGAACTGGACCGATCTGATGGTACGTACATCGGGGTCCACCAGGTAGTCAGCCATCAGCTGCAGAGCTGCCACCATGACTGTGGTCAGCGTAGCCCCTGTCTGATTTGGACCTCTGGCTGCTGCACTGTCCTGATGGGTGCCAGAGTGGTTGGAGGCTGGTGCCTGGCTTGGTCGGGGTGCACAGGCAGGCTTGAAGGCAATAGCTGAGTGGTCAAGGGGACCAGCCAAAGCTAGCAGCTCACCAGCGAATGCTGCCAGAGCGCTATCCTGAGTCTCCCCACTCAGCCACCTTCACTCAAACGCATTCTGTGAGTAAAAGCAGAAGCACAGGTGCTATGGCTTGTAGCTGACCAGATAGGCATAGCTCAGGCTTCTGCACTATGCTGCTGGGCAATAATCATGCAATGCTTCGGCACTGCTATGCATGGTTGACATCTGCAATGGTGGCACAGTATGCTGGCAGTGGGACCTGACATTGCATGTCAGAAAGCAAGTCGCACAGCACAGCAAGCAGGTGAAGAGAGCATCAAAGGCTATGTGTTGCATGGCATGCATGAATACTGCCTGTGAGACTTACACAAGCTTCCAGACAGCTTCCTCAGCCTGTGGCAGAAAATGGGTGGGTTGGCTGTTTGGGCTGCCTTGGAAGAGCTGGTGCTTCCTGGCTGGTAGAGCTGCTATGAGTGCAGAAAGAGAGCGGTGGCGCAGAGCTGAGGTCATGGATTTGGCCTGGCCAGCAAAGTGGGTCACCTCCTCTGCCAAGCTCAAGTCCTTGCGTAATTGCTCATGAAGCCTGCCAGTTCACGCAATCGCCTCAAACTATGCACTGAGTTGATTGCAATGTCTTGTAGTAAAGCAAGCGTGTGTGTACGTAGCCAACACATAGGCAAGAAAATTTATGAGCCTAGAGGTCATTCAGTTTCATGATGCTGAGACTGGTGTAATCTGCCTTGTTCAATACTGTGCAATCGCCAGGCTGCAGAGCCTTACTCAACACTGACAATAATCCAGAAGCAAAGTAGGCAAACTGACAGACATAGCTGACAGGCAAGACTGACAGGCTAGACTGATGGCTAAGCAGCACCTGCAAGCAGCATCCAAGGCAGGCAGAGGCAGCAGAGGCTCCACGTCTCGGAGGTACACATGCAGCCCAGCAGGCGCCTCCACAGTCAGTCTCAGGATGAGCTTGACCAGGGGGTGCTCAGCCCCCACATCATCACCTGCACCCGTGCCCTGCACTCTTGCTGCTGTCAGGGATGGCAATGGCTGACGGCGGCTGACCATGCTGTTTTGCAAGCTGGCAAGGATGCTGGCGAAGATGTGCTGCAGCTGTGCCCCTACTACTTCTAGAGTGCTCTGCTGTGCCAGCATCTTGTCCAGGAGGGTTTGTAGCAGCTGGCAGCAATCTGCCCACATGTCCCTGCAGCATCATGCCAGTGAGAGCTCAGCACAGAAGTCTGACCCTGTCTAACAGGCAGTGATTGATCAGAGCAAAGCATATCCCCAATCATGCAAGATACGTCTCAGGGATTAAGGTAGGTCTCATGGGTCATGACTTTACATACTGACCATCACTGCTGAGGATATTGGCTGGCTGGAGGAAGGAAGGAAGGCAGGCCAGGCAGCAGTGATGATGATCACGCCCTGTGTACAGACGTGCACATTTCCTGAGCCTCAGAACATATGCACTTGTTATGCAGAGCTGCAGCATGTGAGCAGCAGGCCCACCTGGTGTTGAGCTGTTGCAGCAGGATGTTGATGATGTATCTGAAGGTGGAGGGCACATGGGCTTCTTCACCCAGCAGGCTGAGCAGAGCCTTGAGAGGGGCAAGGGCCTGGAGGGCATGCCGGGGGTGTTTGGCCCTCTGAAGGTGCTGGTGGCATGTCAACAGCAGAGTGGCTATGGCATCCCCTGTCAGCACCTGCACAACCCACATTGCAACTCCATGCTTTGTTCAAGCTGTGCTGTGCTGGGTCTGCCTGCCATACCTGTGTCACGCTATGCTGTGCCACACTACACCACTGACTCCATGCTGGGTAACCCAATACTGTACTGTGCTGATGTGTCCAGGCTTGTCACATGCATTGATGTATGTCAAAACAATACTGAACAAACCTCCAGCACAGTCAGGAGGTGCTTCAGCATTGCTGAGAAGCAGGGCAGAGAGTGCAGTTCTTGTGGGACACAAAACGCAACAAAATTTTTGCAAGCACATCAACAGGCTCATCATGAAGGCTCAGCCTGTCTGTGGTGTAACAAGCTGCATTTCTTTGAGCAGCCTGCTTCAAGCAATGTCAGGTGCCCAGGAGAGGGATGTACCTGGCTGAACAAGATGTGTCTGTTCTTGTGAGGGCTCTGACCAGGTATGCACAGGATTGCAGCCACGACCGCACTGATGGGGAAGAAGGGGCGGGCAGGAGCAGCCTCGTCAGATGCCGTCAGCAGGATGTATCCAAATGTGTTCACCATCTTCTGAGCATACAACCTGTTCCGATCCTCATCTGCGTGCAACACAGGGTAGTGTGAGTGCAAGTATGTTCTGAACTGAATGGCTAAGATCGACCTTGGCTGTGTTGACAGAACAGGAGCTCTTTTGCATGACTGTGGTTGAGCAATGGTGGGTGGCAAGATGTCATGCTCGTCTGTGTGTGACATGTGAATAGCAAGCAGACACACACCTGACAAGTGTTTTTGAATGATGCCTCCATTAGTGACAGCATGCGCCAAAGCTTTGAGCTCTGCATCACTTGTCTGCTCATAAGGCAGAGCTGACCCAAAGATGCTGTCCATGCACTTCTGCAGCACAGCTTTTGTGTCCATGCCTGCACGCAACATTGTGCTGATCACAAACACAACCGTGTACAGGTAAGAGCGTTGCTGCCATCCAAGGCGTTATGCCTCGTGTCACATGCCACTTGCATTGCATCCTCCAGAGCATCCGTGTATGGTCAAATACCTAATCTTGCAAAAGTGCTATGCATCATGTCACATATCACTTGCATTGCATCCTCCAAAGCATTGATACATGTTCAAAATTAAGATTAAGACTAAGATTAAATTAATGCAAAGAAATAAAGATTGCAGATTAAATGAAATGAAATTAAGATTGCAGATTAAATGAAATGAAGGATAGCATTGATAGATGTTCAAAATTAAGATTAAGATTAAGATTAAGATTAAGATTAAGATTAAGATTAAGATTAAGATTAAGATTAAGATTAAGATTAAGATTAAGATCAAGACTAGGATTAAGATTAAGATTAATATTAGGATTAGGATTAGGATTAATATTAGGATTAGGATTAGGATTAATATTAAGATTAAGATTAAGATTAAGATTAAGATTAAGATTGAGATTAAGATTAAGATTAGGATTAAGATAAAGATCAAATGCAATGAAATTAAGATTAATCCTCCAAAGCTTTGATACATCTGAGAGCCAATGCTGCCCGAGGCAGTAGGGCATCAGACTGAGCCCCACGGGGTTGTCAACATACGGTGGCAAGACCCAAGGAGGGAGCCCATCATCATCAAGCGAAAAAAGCTTTGATACATGTTCAAAATTAAGATTAACATAAGATTAAATTAAATGAAATTAAGATTATAATTAAGACTACATTAAATGAAATGAAATGAAATCAAGATTCAACACCTAATCTTGCAAAGATTGCTCGAGCCTAGCTGTGCTGGCAGCAGTCCTCTGTAGCACTGATGCATGCACAAACTCAATCGCTTGTTCACTGAACATTGATGGATGCCAATACTCAGCCAGCAGGTAACGACTGCCAAGCAGAGTGGTACCAATGAAGCTGGCGACTTCCTGAAGCTGTTCCTCGCTCTGATGCAGCAGCAGCACAGGGACCAGGTCTCGCAGGTAGGCAGCAATGAGGGCCCGCTCCTCCCTTGCACCCCGCTCATCAACAGCCACCAGGCTCTGCACGCTCACCATGAATGCTGCTGTAACTCACACTCAGCAGGCTAAGTCAGCTGTGATGCAAAGGTCTGCATACTGTTGAGGGACAGAGCAGCGACACATGCTCAGCAGCTGACTACACTCTGCTGCTGGCGCAGAAAGATGCCTTGCAAGAGGCCATAGGACGCAGCAGGAAGATGACTCAATGTAAGTTGTGTGTAGATCCGCGACAGCCTGACAAAACAATATTGCAATGCACAGCAGACACAATGGCCGCGTGTGAAACATCACAAACGTTTGTTGGAGCTCACCTGAATGGCCAGGAACTGTTGTAGGCTGTAGCCATTGCTGCACCAATCAAAGAACAGAGTCTGCATGTGGTAGTGCATCAGGGATGAGCGTGAGGGGTAGTTGAGGCGCGCTGCCAGCATGTCAAGGGCAGTCTGCACTAAGGCCCTGTCAGAAGGCTGCTTTGCGGCATGCCCACACAGCAGAAACACAGCTTCCCGCTCTAGCATTCCACATGCTGCTGCTGTTTCTCCTGTCAATGCAGTACTTTACCCACTAAGCAGCCAGCATAAACCCAACAAGATTGCATATGCGTTGCAACATGCATACCATGTGCAGCACAAGATGGCGCACGTATGTCAGCACAAGACCGTACTACATGGCTTGCGCAGGGTGTCTGATGGTCAACAAGGTCAGACTCTGCTTGTTTGCATACGTAACAGTAGTGATCTGGCCTATTGCATGTAGTGGTAAATTCTGCATGCTCATGTGAGACCTTGTGCTAGCTCTGCTACACTGCATACGAACCACTATAGCCATCTCACCAGAACAGCTGCTGGTGCTCCCATTACCACTGCAAGTAAAACTCAGGCCAGGTTCAGTGCAGCATCAATCTACTTGAAACGCTGACAAGGATGAATTCATACCAAGCATGAGCACTGCTGTCTCCATGTGCTCTGCTGAGCGGTTGTTGCTTGTCAGGCTCTGTAAGCTCAGCTTTGGCTTCAGGTCATCAAACACACTCTGCAGGCATCATGTACCAGCATCTGATAGACCTCCAAAAGCAACAAGACAGACACAGTTTGCTATTGTTGACGCCGCACCACCATGACCTGCTCAAAAGATGCCCCCTCAAGGTAGGGCCATAGCCTTGGTAGCAATGTATGTTTCTGCCGGTGCACTAGGCCAATCACAACTAACAGCAGGCTGCTTGACATCTGCATCAAGAGCAAAAGGTGCAACGCTGCAGTATCTCTGGGGTGCTGAGGTGAAGCTTGTGCTCACCTGTGGTCTTGCCCATTTGCGATACAGCACTGTTGCAAGGTGGCCACCCTGCCGCCTAGCAAAGTACAGGTCATCTGCAAGTAGGCCAGATACAATGTTCAGGCAGCGTGTCAGCAGCTCCTCCCCAAATCCCTGCAAGGGTGCACAGTCAACATGCTCTTTGCCACATCTGTCTTGGATGCATAGCACTGTATATTGCCCCAGCACTGTAGCAGCGTCATGCTAAGATGCACCCCCATCAGTTATTAGCTTTGGGTAAGGCAGCCTTGCAGCAATGCGTCAGATGACACTTAGAACTATGTCAACAGCGAACCGCGTGCAGCTTTTAGAACATCTTCTTGTGAATCCACAATGTGCTATGAATGCCAAGACCTGGCCTCTGTCAGCATGCAACCACAGCAGTCCAAGCAGCACTTGCCTGTGTGTCAATCATCATGAGATCCAGAATGGCTGATGCAAGCTGTACACGAAGCTGCCATGTGGTGCATCCACTGTCCTTTGACTCTGCCGCAGCAATGATGCTGAGCACATCATCCAACACATTCATCAGACCCTCCAGATCTTCCTCCACCTCCACCGACCATTGCACTGCAGGCACAGCAGCCACGCTGATGAAACTGTGCATACCATTTACGAGCCACAGCCAAACCTCAATACGCTGCATACTGAAAGTGGTTCACACTGGAACATTCTGTACTGTGCAAGACCACAGCTAGGCAGCAAATCAATCCATTGAGCTCAGCTGGACATAGACCATCATAAGACAAGCTGGTGGGCAATAGGGGATGACAAGTCAAGCAGAATGCGTCCCCAGGAGGATGAAAGTCTGGCAAAGCTATACCAGCAGGCTGCTTCTTGCCGTTACGGGCCAGGAAAGCCTTAGCTAGCACCGCCAGCTGCTGCACAACCAACAACACCTCATCACGCTGGAAGCGCTTGTGAGCCAGCAAGCCATCTTCCTCCGCAGCCAGGAATGCAATGGCCTGCTTTGTATGGCTGTGACCCCCAGGGACTGCCACCAGTGTGCACAGACTTTGTATGAGCTGGTGTACCAGCTCTGTGGTTGGCTGAATGGGGTTCGACCGGCATCCATGCAGCAGATCTGTGATGACTGCTGCTGAGGAGGATGGGTCCAGCTTTCCTAGGGTGGTGATGAAGGTGAGACAGTTGATGCGGCAGGTGGCTGCTAGACTGGCACTTGCAGGCCCAGCAGAGGGCGGCCTGCTACACCGACAAATAGTTGTTATAATCAGGAAAAAGAATCTATGTGCAGCAGCCTTCCTGCAATGGGCAGCGGAGGTGCAGATTGGCCTGGAGCATGAGAAGGGCACCAGATTGAACCTCTGTTCTGTTTGCGTAATGTGCCAGGCGCGTTGCCAAAGAAAAGAAACTACGACTGGCACAGCAAGCCCAGTGCAATGGCCTGTGACGGTCCAAGCGCAATATCACCTGAGCAAACTGGGGAGCTACACATGACAAGAGAGCACATAGATAGACACAGGAAGCACACCTCTTACTGCCAGCAACTACACTTGGCGTGCCTAGGTCCAAGTCATCATCAAACATGCTGACAGCAGCATTGCTGGCCTGGACAGACTGTGTAGCCACTCCAGGGGCTGCTGTCAGCTGTACACTGCTCAGCAGGCTTGCCTGTGCCACATTGTCTGCATCGTTGAAGACCCTCTCCAGGTTGGCAGCGCAGTACAGCAGAGCACTGCGCCAGACAACAAACACTTAGCAGCCACCAGTCCAGGCTGACTAAGAACCAGGCGTCCCTGATGTGCTGTCTCGAAACAGAGTCTCACTGCATCATGGCTTGTCACATGACTGCAGTACATGCAGCCCTTGTGGATGATGATACTGGACAATGCCTGGTTACATTAAGGCAGGTCAGGCATGGCACAGTATCAAGGTGAATGCAGTACTGCCATGCATGACTAGATGGATGTCAGATAGCAGGCTCTGCAGCAGTTGAGACACAAGATATTCAACAGAAGACTCTTGAATCAATGCTGGTCTGAGATTGTGCTTACCTGCACAACTTTTCAGCCTGGTGGCACTCGTCGTACAGATGCAGGCCCTCAACCAAGAGCTCCAGGGCATGCAGCTCAGGATTTTGCAGAGATTTGCCAGCCTCGCATAGGCCTGTTATCAGACTGCTGATGCGCTCCAGTGCTAGCTGCAAGGCTTCTGCAATGCATAGCACATTGTGATCAGACAACAGGTTGCCTGCCGCCTGCGTCTGTGGTAAGTAATGCTGCTGATGCTTCACTGGAGGTTTGAAGCTTTCTCAGGCTTGTGGATGATTCATGTAACAACGTGACACGGATACTCTGACAGTGCCTTGTGACTCAGCACAGGCTGTGGACAAGTCAGCTGTCAGTGCCATGTGGTCACCAACATGTTGCTTTATGACCGGGCATTGTGATCAGATCTCAAGCATAGCGCTGTGATAGCTTCCTTGTGCAGGCAGCTGCCAGGCGACTCCATACCTGCTACAGTGCCCTGAGGAAGCCAGGTGGTACTGCACTCAGCTGGGCCACCACACAAGGCTGTCATCAAGCCCAGCGTCACTGTGCACACCCTCACCAGCTTGAACAGCAGGGCCAACTCAGCTTCCTGTGAGTCCACTGTCAGCAGCTGCAGCTGTTGTCGCAGCAGCTCTCCAGCCACCTGCTGTGCTGGCCTTGCTGCCTCTGGTGACATGCCAGACAGAGCAGAGGCTCGTGCAGCTGCTGCAGTGTTGGCTTGGGCTTGCTGGTGCTGGCTGTGAGCTTGATCAGCAAGCCTGGCCATCCACTCCTGCCCTGCACAAAGCAAAACAGAAGGCTGCAAGTGGGAGAGAGTTTGGGAGGGTATGAAGTCATGACTTGCCGTTTAGAGCAGATGCTTGAGCAATGAAGCTGCACCATGTCGGCAGGGAAGACATGCAAAGATGATCATTCTGAACATGGCTTTAGAAGGATACAAGCACGTGCATTGCAAGACAGTGCAAGCTTTGGTCCATGTCAGGTAGCTGTCCCAAGTCTAAAGAAGCTCAGTGAGGGGCATCTTATGTTCACATCAACAGTGAGGTGATGCCTGCTGAGGTGCCATGACAAGCAACAATGAGTGTGAGTGCTGACCGCGAGCCAAGGCATCAAGCTGCTGCTGCAAGGAAGTGCCATCCTCCCCTTCTTGCAGCCAGCTGGGTGGTGTCCAGTCTGACTGAGGTAGATGGTGCACAGGACCTGAGCTCAGCACAAGTACTGCTTGCACTATGAGCTGGGGCGGTGCATCACTGACTGAGCTTTCTAGCACCTTCTGCAGCAGCCGCTGCTGCAAGGACTTCTCTGCACCAGATGCGCTTGCACCTGCATGAAGGATGGGATGCATGCTACACAAATCAATTTTGGAATGTACACCAGTACAGTACTATAGGACACCTTGTGCTGTTTTACACCTATGCTGCAACTACTTACTGTCTGCCGTGCCTTTGCAAGGCAGATGACCATGCCACTGCTAACTTTTGGAGGGGGGGGAGAGTGAGGGCAGGCGCAGCAGTACATGTGCAGGATGCACTCTGCAGTGCACCATCCATGTAAGCACATGTAGTCATAGGAACACCTCCAGCAAATGCAGCACAGATCAGCGCCATTGTTGGCTTGGTTACAGGCTGCAGCTGCAGCACAGGGATGCTCCAGAGCTGGTGCGACCGCAGATGCAGGTTGGGGTTGAGAGCTCGGGAAGCCACAGCTGACAGCAAGGCCACAGCACACTCCTGAACTGCTGCTTTGCTGGTGGTGGATGACAGCCAGGTCAGCACATTGTTCCAGGTGGCCTGCTCTCCTTGCAAGCAAGGCATGGGTACTTCAGGTCAGCAGCACTTCATACAGGATAAGCCTGGCAAATGATGGCACAGCAGGCTGCCAAGTTTGCCAGACACCGTACAGCCATCACAGCACAGCAAATGCATCAAAGAGACACTGTTCACCATGTGCTGAGAGCATTCAACAGGCTATCATGTACAGATTTTGAGACTTTCAGAGACCTCCAGGCAATTGAGCAGCTGAGTAAGTGGTTGCACAGCGCATGTCAATGCGAGACAGCAGCCAGATAGCTGCGTTGCACAGACCATGCCCAAGAGCAGTCAGTCAGCTGGAGTGCACACTCATTGACACACAACAATATGTAGCTGCACTGCACAGGCAATGGCGAAAAGCACTATTTGTGCAGCACCTTCCAAGCACTCTCCAGCTGGGCCACATCGATGCTGGTTGTGTTCTGATCCACTTCTGAAGCTGTCAGTGCAGCAGGCCAGGCCACCGCCAGCTGGTGTAGCAATCTCAGCCTCCACAGCAAGATACCAGGCTCTGCACCATCCTCAAAGGTGTCCTTACTTGCTGCTTGTAGCCAGTTTGTGTAAGCTGGGTGCGGTAGGTGCTGTGAAGCAGTTTTTATGAGCATGACCAGCACTGGTGCCCATTGCAGAGGGGCCTCCACTACTCTGTCATGTAAACGAGCCAATCTTGACGCCGTCTGCACCGTAGTGCACAATGGTGTGTCACTAGCAGGACAAATCGCAGATGAGAACAACATTTGGGTGTAGCAGTGCACTAACGTATGCTCAGAGACTCACAAAGCATGCATCTGCATGATGAAATATGCAAACAGCGTGATCACCCGTAGCTTCTTGTCCTGATGCACATCAGCGCTTTTGGTATTGACAGCAGCCCCACTGTCTTGCCATACAGTGATGCTGTATATTGCAGCTGTCAGCTGCAGCAGGCTGTCTGCTGGCCTGGTCAACACAATGTCACCATGCTTGCCTTCTTGACCCCTGCATGGCACAACCTTGTGCTCATGAAACAATGCTTCCAGCAAGCCATGGCAGGGTACCTGTGTCACAGGCAACTGCATGCTGTGTTTGCATCTATGAGTGTTTTCCAGGTGTGCATGATGTCCTACGTCAAGGGGCACAAAGGGACGCATACCATCTAAAGCTTGCCTGACCAATGTCCGTGTCCAAGACCTCCAGTATGTCAGAGGCGGCACCATGCATGTCCTGCAAGACACACTGCTGTGGCTTAGCAGCCCTGCCTTCAAATACTGGCTGGCATCTCTTGTGGTTCCTTGCACAGGCAAGGCGCAGCTGCAATTGTGTAATCACCGTCTGTCTGGCAACTGCATACAAGCAACCTACAATGGCTACAAGGCATTGTCAATATACACAGTAGCATCAGTTGTGCCCTTACCTGAAGGCCTCCCAGCTTTACTTGGATACTCAAGCAGATCACAAATGCATCCTTGAGCTTGGCATCTCGGCTGACTTTCAAGCATCGCAAGACAAAAGGTTGCAAGGCTTGCTGAATCTCGAGGCTTCTGCTTGAGACGTCAAGACCATGCCTCAGTAGGAACGAGTTCAGAGACATCACAAAGGCTGTGCTGATGCGTGAGTCCTCCCTACACATCAATACTGAGAGTGTTTTCATACCGTGCATGTCAAATGTGCAGTGTATGTGCATGAATGTCCACATCGCTGGTTACCCAGTATGGGAACCGGGTTCAAAAGCTGAACTGCTTGATCTCTTGAAAAATGCACCTGTTTGATTGATGTACAGATGCACAACATTGGGCCAAGAGTCACCTCAGCTGGTTCAAGATCGGCAAGCATGAGGCAAAGAAGGTGAGCATGTCTTGCTGGAAGTCAGGCTGCATGTCGCCTGGGAAGTGCTGCAGTAGCAGCAGCATGCTGGACACATGCCGGAATGTGTCCTCACTTCTGTCAATCTGCTCCTCAAGTTTGGCCATATAGATGTCCAGCAGTTCTGGATGGCATGCATTCACTCAAAGTCAGTTGCTAACATTGCTTGCACTGTAACAGGCAGAAACCAAACATGCAAGCAAACTGTATCATTGATGCAAATGTGATGAGATCTTACAGTTGAAGTAAGGAGCAGCTGCACAGTTGCATGCAAAGATGAAGCTTGCTATAGACAAATGCTTCAGTTCTGTAGCACTTCAAAATATGTCGTGACATGAGCAGTTGAGTGACTACCTTCGAAGGTTTCGCATGCGACGGCATTGCAGTACTGCTGCACAGGCAGCAAACTCGTTCGCAGCAGAGTGCTGTACTCTTGCCCAACAGAGGAAGCCAGAGTAGCCTGCTTGATGATATCCTTGACATGCACAAAGACCTTTCCCGCCTTTCTGCCCAAAAGACCCTTTCTGCCTGAAGCAGTGGTTTGTAATGTCCAGGCGCTTGTCAGGACAATCACAGACAAGCTATTGTCTTACTGCTTGCATCAACTGGCATTCAACCCCACATGATAGGTCTGTTCAGCAGAGATCTTGGCGTCTCAATGCAAACAAGATACTTCTTTTTTATTGGTCTCTTTGTAATGGTTTATACCTGTTCGACGATCATCATCAGCTAGTTGCACTAGACGTCTCAAGGTTTTGGGAATGGCAGCATCAGGGCCTTTTTTCTTTCCAACACTTGCAGACATTTCGTTGGCAGCATATTCCACAAATACTGCACAAAGCCCTGGCCATGTGCCGACTGCAGTCCATTCAGCACTGTGAGGCAGAAGTGGCTGACTTGAAGAATTCTTCATCAGCATCATGTTTAGAGTTGTACCTTTGATCTTTGCTGATGGGCCTGTGACAAAGGTATTCTGATCAAGCACAAGATGAAAGTCATTGTTGTCAAGCAGTAAATTGAGTACCTTCAGACCTTCCTGCAGCACAAGTGGCCAGTCATTTCTGATCGGCTGCCGTCGTCAGCAAGTGCATCATTCAAACGGACTAAAATGGCAGCAAAAAACACCTTGCGCAGTGTTGCTTTGCTGGAAAGCAAACTGCGATGTATGGAGTCAAGACTCTGCGCAAAACTGTCGTCCTGTGACATTTTTGACTCGACCAAAGCAGTTCCCTTGAGACTCGACTCAACATCAGATTTCCGTTACTGTTGCAGGTGTTGATATATCGGGTCGACGAAGTCGCTGCTGACAGCACTCACGCTGGCTGATCACTTACGAAGAGAGCGATCCCCGCACAAAGTCGTCCTCTACGGTCTAAAGTGTCTTGTGGATTAGAAAAACTACATCAACAAGGTTACCTTGAACGTGCCGACTAGTAGTACAAGGTGCCGGCATAGACCTGGGCGCTGGAGCTAGCACGGTTGACCTATCGAGATACCAGTTCACATACACGCTGCACGTTGAAACGGAGCGCGCAGGCCAAGGGCTGGCATAATCTCACAGTTGAAGGCATTGCCGCAGAGACTTAGGTGCTTGATGTGGCTGTTGGCTTCAAGAAGTCTAGCACATCTTGCAACACAGATGTGCATAACATCAATGTTTTGGGGACTGATTTCTTGGACAACTTCTGTCTTGTGAATGATCACATCTCTTAGGCCTGACTCTCCTAGGATCTAAAGGTGCTGCCTCATTATCGCAAAAACCTATGTTTCAACGTGGTTTCCAATTTGGAGCAAGCGTGAGCGTTTGTGCTTGCTTCTTCTGAATTGACATGTAGTGCACTTGTGTATACCGTACTCGTATTAATGTTTCTCGATTTAATAATTAATTATTCTGAGGCCGAGCCGACATAAAAGCATTAAATGGATTATTATCGTCTTCCGATGTTCTTTAAAAGTATTCCAATATTTTCTCAAAAGACCGCGAATTTGAGCAAAAGCTTGCTAATGCTTGTGATCATGCTCATGTCACCTTGCAATGGCGGTCCTGCGCTTGCAAACTTGATCGAGCCATTCATTTGGACTTGATCATCATTGTGCATTACCTAGGGCTTTTGCAATGCTCCCCGGTGGCCAATGCCGACTGGATAGGTTCGGTTTTGGGTGCTTTAGTACGGTTAAGAACCCGATCGTGCATCCTTTGCCTGTGTTCGGGCCCAAAGGGCCGCCACCTGTCAAAAAGGGTGTTGGCAGACCTAAGAAGCCCCAGTTGCAATGCAATCGTTTTGGACTTGTAAGACTGCTCGATCATCATTAAAGTCATTAAAACAATTCGCCAGCTGTCCGAGGTGCATTAAAAATAAGAAATAATGCAACGAGTATTTAATCGATTAAATTTTATTCTAGCGGAGCGCGAGGAACATTAGTACGCGAGGATCATTAATTCGAGTACGGTAACAGGTTTTCAAGTGTGTAAAGGCGTTGTCTGGCATCAACAAGCATACGTGTATACAGTAGTCTACATAAACATTGGAGCAAGCGTATAGCAGGTTGTCAATACCCGTCTTTAACTTCTGATTGTTTGTCACAATTGTTTTGCAATCATACGTGAAGTGGTCATACATACTGCTCAAGTACTGGGCACTCTGATACACTACCGTCACATTGGACTGTAAGTTAGGCTGATGGATAGGGTCAGACCAAGCTTATAGACTGTGCAATTGAATCAATGCAATGTCAGTGCCCATGTCGGTAACCTGTTGGATATACACCCCAATCCTGTGATTCTGACTTAACAAGACTACTGTAGAGCTGCATTAGACACCATAGAGACGTTGCATTTGCATGTGCCTAAATTCGTCGAACTGAACTCAGAGTCTTGTCTGGTGGCCCACAAGAGACCCAGAAAAGCGAATTTGTTTGAGTCCGGATCTAAGTGTCACTTCCATTGGTCAGTTGGTCAGGAGATTGGTCAAGTGGTCAGGAGATTGGTCAATTGGCCTCACTTCAAATGGTCATGATATCACGACAATCGATCCAACGACTTTTGGGAAATTTGACTGATTGAGTGCAGCAGGCATGCAAAGTCTCGAATTTTTGGTAGCCAGGAGCGTGCATAGTCGGAGTGTGGATGAGATTCATGGCTACAACCCAACGCAACTTGTTTTTACGATTTGCAGGACCAATTTTGCTGTGAAGTGCTGATATGTATCCCCACCTGGTCTGGGGATTTAGATGACGTCATCAACGCCAAGCGCGCGTGCCAAGCTTGCAAATGGCAACGCTGGACGCAAACGGCAAACGGCGAGGTCGCAGAAGCAACGCTGAACGCTGCAAGCTTCGTTCAAAGTGTAACGACAGCAGTTGACCTTTACAGCAACGAAGCTCGCCCGGCAAGACAGACTGCGCTGCTAGGTGCTTGTACAGGGTATAATTTGTCTTGCCAGAAACAGCCTCGCCAGCCTAGCACTTGCCCTTGCAAATAAGCTCTTCACGCTGTGCGCACATGCTCGGTCAAACACTGCCTCCAACAGTGTAGAGCTTGTCGGAAAACGTTTCGTTCTCTGAATTGCAGCGGAAAGCAACGCCTATGTAAAAGTGCCTCTTTCGGATAGCCACTGTCCTGCACCAAGAGCTTCATGCAAAACATTGAACCAGACCAAGTTCAGCTGGAGCACACCGCTCCACAGGAACCTGCGTCTCACACAGAACCTCTTCAATATGCTCCGGTAGCTTCAAGCGACCATGATAGGCGGTTTCAGAAGGTGCGTACTCCTGTGGTCCGTTGCCTTTACGGTGTACGGCAGGTCTGGATGTCACACACTTTTCTCTAGAAGTGCGTGACAACGTTCAGCTCGGTGCTTCTGCCAAGCAGATGAGGCTGGTTGACCTTGCTTTGGTGGCACTCAGTGCCTGTGTGGCACTTGCAGTCATAAGTTGTTCACAAACAGCACAAGTGCAACAGCCAGTTTTCTGCAGACTCTACATTTTGTGTCTGCTGCAGAAAGTACCGCCCACAACTGTTGCACCCACTTACAAGCTGACACTGCCATCAGAGTTTGTGCTGACCCATATGCCTGACATGATGGCCGGGGACTTTGGTATGATCAGTGCAGATGGCACTCAGAGCTTTACCGTCAGCATTGTGCCACGGTGGGCAGAACTTGCGCATTGCTGTGCATTGACTAGTTCAATATACTGTGCAGTTGAATCAGATATAACAACGAATACATGCTGCCATGCAGGCGGAATAAGGACAAATTTGAGTACACTGTGCAAGCCAAGGCTTGGAAGCAGGTATGAACTTCTCCTGCACTTGTTTGGCCGCATCCGCATGTACAGCGACACACTACTCCACAGAAGCTTGCGGTCCCACCAACAGTTGTTCCTTCCCAGGTTGTAGAGGGTTTAGGCATCAAGGAAGGAGACTTGCTGGAGTTTGAGTTGACACCAGAGCGAGCCTTGCGCGTCACAGTCATGAAGAGCTCAACAGTGACGCGCAAGCCAAAGAAGATGGGAGTGCCTGAGCTGCAAGCCAGCTTGGCAAAGAAGAAGGTCTATAGAGGTGGCATGCCTGAGCTGAGCAGGAGCATGATGCTGACTGGGCAGGAAGGCGTTGCCATGTCTGACCTGCTTCTGCCAGCAGCTGCTGCAGCAGCTGCACAGGGCCTCCCAATTCGCCTGCCTGATGTCAATGCAACACAGGTATGCCCACTGCTGCGCCACCAATCACCTCGGCACTAGACTTGTACTCAACATTCAATCTGCATCATGACTTGCTCCCTTATATACATTTCCAGATTCTGGGCATACTGACTAGCGTCTGTACAATGCTGTACAACATCAACGTGGCAGTGGCAACATGAGAGAGGTCTTTATGTCTGCATTAGGCTTACAACCGTTCGTTGGTGATGCAAATTACACTGGACATCACGCTACTTTGAGTCAAGCTGCAGAGTCAATCTGCAATGCTCGACGCTGTTTCATTTGTAGAAGTCTCAGATTTTGGCATCCTCTAAGACAGGTCATGTGTCAGGCATCAAATGCAAGCAAGCGCAAGTTTGTCTGCTGCTGTGCAAAGGTCTCCACAGTTTGTCATCATGCAGGAAGCGCTGGCGGCAGCAGCAGCACAGTACCAGTCCACCGGGGAAGGAGATTTGTATCCCCATGGAGCACATGCCATTGGCCATGGGGCTGAGCATGTGGAGGGCGGGGAGGGCGTTGAGGGGGATGCCTCCCACATGGCCAAGCGCACCGCTGACTGGGTGCAAGAAGGGGAAGAAGAGCAGGACGAGGCCAAGAAGGCACGCCTTGATGGCGAGCCAGGTAATGCTGACGATGACATACAGAACATGCATTGTTGATGAACAGCCTAGAAGCCATGTTTATGCTTGTATCAACCTGTCTTTGGGTGATCACTGTGCACTGACTGACTATAAGAAGTATGTCATCCATACCTCATTGCTTCTGGCCTTGTACACCAAAGAGCGCTCGTTACCTGCATCAACAATAGCAGCAGCTTTGAGATTGCCCCGACATGAAGGCAAACAGGCCCAAATGCAGGTTGCAGAGTAGTTGCAAAGGTCGGCTTGTGTCTGCTGGAGTTGTGTCCTGCTCAAATGCATGGGGCATGATGGCCGCCCACATCATAGACATAGGCAGAGCACCTTTTAGACAGTTCTAGACTGCATCAGTCTTTTGTGCACTGTGTTCAGAGCTGTTAGCTGTTCATGCTGCTCTTGCATGCACTTGCCATCATATGCTGTTGTGTGTTAAGCAACATGGGATAAGGTGGAGTGAGCTGCTTGACTTGGGCTGCTTTGTTGATGGTGCGGTGGGGTGCTGCAGGCTCCTCGCCGCAGAGTAAAACAGGAGCCAATGGCAAGAAGGGTGCTCGCACAAGTGCAGGTGC
>JAABUK010004579.1_pt1 | contig 22318 bp, 24 predicted proteins | sample 5559141 | NCBI WGS metagenome assembly JAABUK01 (sample SAMN10711869, study PRJNA513367) | rock metagenome | isolation source: Antarctica rocks | place: Antarctica: Victoria Land, Pudding Butte nord | collected 2016-01-03
TTTTTCACGTTTTCACGGTCATTCCTGCCAGATATGCAACCACTGGATGCAAACAGTCCAGAAATCGTCTCCAACTTTTAGACACAACATCCAGTCACAGCAAGGAATTTGGAGAGTTGGAGTTGTTTGTGCTCAGCTTCTGCAGAACTCTGGAACATTGTAGAGTAAATGCAGACAAAGTCACTGCCATCAATTATATTCATTGTTCGCAAGAGTTCTTTAATGCAGTGTATATGTTTGATTCATGCATCTTTGACGGTCTAATTCAAGCCAGGATTTTGATACAGTTCTCTGCTAACAAGCATGGGGATTCCAATCAGGACTGAACGCAGGGCACTTCGTCTGGTGCAGAATTTGTGGTGCCCAATGAGTGATGTTGTGCAACAAGTGCTGCATCAGCAGCAGCTTGCATCAGGAATCACAAATCGTTTGTGCTGAACTTTCCCGAAAAAGTTCAGTTCTGTGGATTGAGGTCGTATCTCACAACACTTGCCTGTCAGGTAAATACGTGCAAGCAAAAAACGACATATGTGCCACATTTCACCTTGTATTACGTGCGACAAGAAAAAGATGCCTGCACTGAAACGTTTATAAATAAATGTAACCAATATCATGGAACCAGTATGGCTTGAAACTGTGAACAATACGGGGAAAACTGTGAACAATAGGGTATGTCTCGGACAATACTCTGCAAAGGCAATAACGTCTATGCAAACAGCTGCTGGCTATGCTCATGATCACTCTGCAGACGCATAAGCTGTCAGGTTGCGTCTAAGACTTCACAAATGCATACGAGGGCTGCTGATATCAACATGCATGTCTGTAGCCTGGCATGTCACAGCAGCTCGTTATCTGCACTTCCAAACTATTGTTGTGTTGTGTCCATGGTCGTATTGGCAGCTGTCCACAAGTCTCTCCGTGTACATTTCTTGACTGCCTCTTCTATGTCACTGCAGGCAGGCCGCTGTTGTATTGGCAGCTGTCCACAACTCTCTCAGTATACTTTTCTTGACTGCTTCTTCTACATCACTGCAGGCAGGCCGTTGACGTACCACCCCTCTGTGATTCGAACAGCAGCATCGCCCTGGTGGCCCAGATGTGCATTACCCTCCCTGCAAAATTCATTGTTTCAATTATATAAACTTTACAACAAATGTATCTGCAGATTTATCGCAGCTATCACTAAGCAGTAGAGACGGTGATCAATGTAATCAAAATTGTGGAATCATTATGGCTTGCATATGTGGACTGTCACAGTGGTGTCTCTCTATACGGATTCTCTGTGAAAGCAGAAACATATACGCAAACAGCTGTTGGCAATGCTCATGCTCACTCTGCTGTGAGATGTTTGTCAAAAGGGCATGTTTGGTCTTCACAAACACATATTAGCTGTAAAGTGTTGTGTGAACTTTATAACAGCTCTTTTTCTGCACTTCCATAACTACCACATGGAAACCCTATGGCTTGAAACTGTAAAATGTGTTTCGGACAACACTCTGCAAAGGCCAAAACATCTACGCAAGCAGCTGCTGGCTATGCTCATGGTCACTCTGCAAAGCATAAACTCAGCTAGTCCTTGTTGCAACGCAACACTTCCCACATGCATATGAACCCTCTTCATGCCTATCGACACACTTTGCAGTGACACTCTCTATGTATACACTGATCCCGACAGTTTACCGAGCTTTGCTGAAGAGTGCAGTTTTGGGAATTGGTCATCAGATTTATACCACTAAGAAAAAAGCATAAACTGTCAAGTTGTGTCTTCATAAGTGCATACAAGGGCTGCTAATATTAACATGCGTGTTTGTAGCCTGACTTTCACAGCATATCGTTTTCTGCCCTTCCAGAACTAGTACTCTATTGCTGCCCTCGTGTGTAGCAGTTTGCGACCAAATGGACAGTCCATGGTCGTGATGGCAGCTGTCCACAACTATCTCAGTGTGCACTTGTCTGCTTCTCCTACATCACTGCAGGCAGGCCATTGACGTACCAGCCGTCTGTGATTTGAACAGCAGCATCACCCTGCTGGCGCAAATGTGCGTTACCCTCCCTGCAAAGTTCATTGTTTCCATTGAGTAAACTTTACAGCAACAATGTTTGCAGACTTGAAGCAGCTATCACCAAACAGCACCTGCGTGACAAGCCTCAAGTGACTACACAAGTGCTTCCCTGCAGGTGTCCACAGGTATCAGCCAAGACAGGTATTCAGCTCTGTCATGGCTCTGCTTTGACCAACACGCAATTGAAAGAGGGCTTACGTATGCTCATGCTTTTTCTGCCCACCATGGTAGTTATGTGAAGGTCTCTTGCTAGGGTACTGCTGCTCTTGCGCATGTGCTGTCCCGCCCCTACTGTCTTCTTGCCCAGTCACAGCGGCTGCTCTGTTGACTTTCGCGGCATGAGCATGGTGAGTTGTGGAGGACAGGTTGGTGAAGCCGGGAGGCAGCTCCTGCAAGGGGTCCGCGTGAGGGCGCTGCCGCTGCTGCTGAGCACTGTATCTCTTCTTAGCTGAGCTGCGGGGTTCTGTGTAGTGGACAGGAGGGCCCTGAGGGCTGTTCCTGTCCCATATGTGGCTGTTTGGGAAGCGCTGTTGCTGTGCATGCTGAGCGACTTCCCAAGGGCCTCTTTCTTCTTTCATGTGAGGGTGCTGCTGCGCTGCACCCATCACAGGTGGGTCCCCACCAACCATGCTGGCTGAGATGTGGGTTCCCAGGGGGTGAACAGGAGGGCCCTGAGGGCTGTTCCTGTCAGAGTTTGGGCTGTTTGGGCGCTGATGCTGTTGCGAATACTGCGCCCAAGGGCCGGTTACTGTGTGTTTTGTTGGCTGTGCAGATTGAGCAACTTTGATGTCTGCTAGCTGAGTGTTCTGCTGCTGTGCACCTAGCAGCTGACCAGCTCGAGCCTTGCTGTGCTGACCCTTCATACGGTCGTACTTGCTCTTGAAGATGTCCACCTGACCTTGTGCACTGTTCCTCTCCACCACAGCAGATTCTAGCTGGCATTTGGTGCAGTTGTGTTCCAGTTGGGCGTCGCCCAGCTCACCATGCAGGCTTTTGCACTCGGCCAGGGCTTGCTGCAATTTGTTCTGCAGACTGCTCTGGTCAGCCTGGGACTTGCTGAGATCGTCCTTCAGGTCAAGAATGGTGCGCCCTGTATGCAGCTGGCCGCATAAGCTGTCCTGCTGGGCATGTAGCGCCTGTAGCTGGCTCTTCAGCTGGTTAGACTCTGTCAAAAAGGCCTGGGATTGCTGGCTGATGCTGCTGACTTCAGCCTGAGCTGCTGCTAGCTGGACCCGCAAGTCACTGACCAGCTTCTGGGACACCTCCACCTGCAATGCAACAGGCTTCTTTTGCTTCACAGCTGGCAAATCAAGGCTCTCAGGGCTCGGTTCCATGAAATGCTCATCTACATACTGTCTGAGTTGATTTTGCATATCACATGATGTTGATGGCAGCAGCAACAAAGGGCGTCGTTGCAGAACTGCCTCTGAATGATCAGCCTGACAAGGTGTAGAGGAAGCACATAGATACTCGAGTCTCATCTGGGGAGCACACCAAGGGTGCATGATCTGAAACAGCCAAATGCGCAACAAAATGTTGTCCAAAACACAAACTGCAGAACTGGGGTTCAGTTCAAAGCACAGCTCATGCATGTGTGCACATTGCCAGATTGTACCTGTGTGGCCAGCTCTTCTTCCTTCTTTGCAGCGACAGCTTGGCTTCCAGCCAGCTGCTGCTCAAGCCTGCTTACATCCTGCTGAGCTGACTTGGCATGGTCCTGCAGCTTGCAGACTTGCTGCTCAGCCCTGGCCTGAGCCTCCTGAGCCTGCAAACAAAGGTGGAGTCATGAGCAGATGGCAGCTGCATCATACTGTATCTACAGTCCTGACAGCAGTTGGTTGTTGAGCAATTTACTGAGTGTCACACCAACATTTCTGATCACAGCGACGCACAGATGTATGCTTTCCGGTATGCATATCGCAACCAGCTTTCAAACACACTATGCACAATGACTGGTTGATGTACATACATTGACAAGCAACCAGGCACTTGTCTGACTTGATGTTTGGGCAACTGCAAACACACCTCAGGGTCATACCTGACTTGCACTTGAACTGTTCAGCTTGCTGCATAGCACATGCAGGCAAAGCACAGAAGGTTGCTTTGTGGTCACAGAAACAAAGTCATGCACACTGTCTGCAACATATACTGCAGGACTGACATGCACTGTGAATAATTCAAGCATACCAGAAGCACAGTTCAACATGTGCGCGCGTTGTCAGACCGTACCTGTGTAGCCAGCTCTTGTATTTTGTGCACTGCAGTGGCTTGGGCTCCAGCCAGCTGCTGCTCAAACCTCTTCACGTCCTGCTCAGCTGACTTGGCGACGCCTAGACTCTCTGTTAGCTGCAGCTGCAGCAACCTGGAGCCTTCTCTGGCTGACTCACTACTGCCTTGTGCCTCTGCCAATCTCCCTTGCAGCATCAAGGCTTCGTGCTCAGCCCTGGCCTGAGCCTCTTGAGCCTGATGGTGGTGTCTGCTCAGCTGAGCTTGCAGGGCCTGCAAAGCAAGAGACAGCCCGGTCAGTCCCGCCTGCAACAGCGCGCCCACTTGCGTGCTGATTGCACAGAAGGGCTTTGCAAAGTCCCAAAGCCACGCGAGGAACTGCACTGTGCAGCCAACTTTGATCTAGAATGTTAGCAACAAGACATGCTCAGCTGTGCAACGTTTTCTAACACATCAGCTAAGGTTTGCTATGGTTGCAGTTCATGGTATCAGTGCAGCTAGGATTTCAGGATACACTGCGCCAATGTTGACCGTGTATACAAGCGTGCAGATTTGTCAGACATGTCACCTTCACGCTGTCTTCAGTTGCTTTGCGGTCTGCAAACAAGGCATCCAGCTGCTGCTGGTGGGCTTGTGCTGCAGCTGCTGCCTTGGCTTCTGGCGCAGCATTTGCAGCTGTGAGAGCTGCCTGCAGCTGTGATGCTTGCTCAGCCAGCTCCTGCCTGCTCTGTGCACTCACTGAGGCCTGCAGGCAGCAGTAAAACAATTTTGATGCAAGACAGGTCTGTTGTATCAAGATAGCGTGACAGGTGATGAGTATGTAATTACTGGGGTCAGAGCTCTTAAAGATGTTGCTGCAAGAAGGATTGAGCAAATGGGGAAATGTCCAGTGCACGGTTGTGTCACTGTTGCTCATTTTGAAGGGGATTCTGGTGCACAGCAGACTATGTGCACAAAAGTTTGAAGAGCAGACCTAGGCTCAAATGCTCTGTGCATTGCAGGCACCAATGCAGGTAGAGACCAAGTTACGAGACAAAGCATGCAGTTGGGTGATGAGGACTATTGCTGTTCAAAGAGCAAGCCTGGGCACAACTGCTTTGTGCACTGTAGGGGGGCAAGTGGGGAAACAGGCAGACTGGGTCCTGAAGCAAAGCAATGACTGAACGGTAGGCAAGATGCAGACAACATTGAGATACACAACACATACCTGGCTCAAGAGCTCAGCTTGGCTGCTCTCCAGCTGGTGAGTCAAAGATGATGCCGCGTCCAGCTGGTGTGCCAGGTCCGCCTGCTCTGCCTTGTGCTGCTCCTCAGCTTGCCTGCTCTTGCTCACTTCAGCTTTCACCAGAGCCTTGAGGTCAGTTATGTCACCCTCCAGACGGCTGTGCTTGCTGGAGGCTTCCTGCTGGGAGGCTGAGACGGCACACTCCAGCTCCTGCAAGTCAGGGCAAATGGACTCAGACAGACACACACACATATACAGCGGCCAAAACAATCATTGCAGTGGATTGCATGCTGACCACCAGACAAGAAGCACCAGGCTACTAGGCTGATGTAGACATACAAATGAAGCAGCAGAGGGCCTTCATCAGTCGTAAAAATCAAGCCCCAACAGTCCATGCAGACCTTGGGGGTAGAGTCTTGTTCACCACACATGAGGTTGCACAAGGTGCCAGACAGGCAAGGCTGCAAGGACATTCAAGAAGTCATTCAAAACATGAGTTGCAGAAGGAGCGCTGTGCTGTATCTCGGTTCAGGATGGTTTTTGGCAGGGCTGCGAGAAGTGAGCTTTGGCAATTGACATGATGATGTGCTTCTCTGAAAAAGAGCTGAGGTTGTGCTCAGAAGGTTTGAGGGCAGGGGAAGATGTCTGGGTCTCTTCACAGTTGTGGTGAATCAAAGCAGGTGGCCCTCACCTGAATCCTGGTTTGCTGCTGCTGTGCCAGGGCCTTTTGCGCCTTTTCCACACGGTCCAGCTGTTGTCTGGTTGCCATAAGTTGAGCCATCACATGAGCTGCCTCAGACTTGAGATCGGTGTGAATACAGGTGGACTGCTGATGGGAGGTTGCCAGCTCACTCTCCAACACCTGCATCAAAGCTGCACTCTCAGACAGACAGACACACAGGAACGTGCAGACTGGTGTAAGTTTTGTGCAGTAGATTCTGCTGGCAGCAACATTCAACTGACAGGCAATTGTCTGCTGTGGCCCATTTGACCACAGGCGATACTGAGTTTCCAGCGTCCTGGTTACTGCTGATCAATGATGTTACCTTACGTCATTGTCAAAAATGTCGTATCAGCAGGGCTTATAGGGATGCACAAGACAGGCTGCTGTAGAGAGACAACACTTGTCCTGCACGTACCTAGCTCATCATGAGCTGGAAAAGCGTTTTTATTATTACTGTTATTATCGATTACTGCCTTGCAGGACACAACGGACCACAGCCATTGAACAGAAACCAATGTGAGCATGCACTGTACAACAGCTAGGTAGATAGGTGTCAAGGTGAACAGTGCATCCTGCAGGAGCAAGTGCGCATGTGGCAGGCAGAAGTCCTGTGATGTGCAAAGATGACAGGATCAATCTGAGATGCAAGCATGCAGGAGCATGGGGGTAAGGAGAAGCACTAGCTGGGGTCAGCAATTGTGGGTCTCTGGGTAGCATGGGAGGTCCCAGAAGGGAGGGGGGGGGGGCCAAAAAGATGGGAGAGAGTCGTGAACAAATGAGGATCCAGCTTGACCTGAACTCTGTTATTGGCCGCCTCTACTTCAGCATTTGCCTGTGCAAGGGCGCTGTTGACACTGTCTTGCTTGTGGGCCAGAGCCTCCTCAGCCTTCTCAGCTGACTCCAAGCTCAACCTTGATGCACTACGCTCCTGCTCCATCTGAGTCAGCAAGAGGCAAACTGATGAGCGGACATACTTCTTGGTGACTGCTGCCAGCCAGCTTGTGCATTGATGTGCTCTTGGTCAGCAAGGCGGCTGCCTGAGTGCTGCGCCAAGCAATGACTCATGACTCAACAGATGCCAGGTTAGCATTTTGCATAAAGCTGAGAGCAAACCTGCAGTTGGGACAGCTGCTGCGTCAGCTCTTCTGCGCGCAACACCTTGTATACACATGTACGGCCATTGTACACACAGGTGCAGAACGTTGCATGTCACCTGCATGCTGTCTTCAGCTGCTTTGCGTTCTGCAGACAGGGCGTCTAGTTGCTGCTGGTGGGCTTCTGAGGCAGCATTTGCAGCTGTGAGAGCCGCCTGCAGCTGTGATGCTTGCTCAGCCAGCTCTTGCCTGGTCTGTGCACCCTCTGAGGCCTGCAGGCAGCAGTGGAAGATATGACATCTTTGATACTTGACAGGTATGTTGTATCAAGACAGCGTGACAGGTGATAAGTAAGTCATGGCTGGGGTCACAGCACTTACATTGCCTGCACGATGTGCAAAGATGTTGCTGCAAGAATGATTGAGCAATTGGGAGAGCACAGCGTGTGCACCAAAGTTTGAAGAGCAGACCTAGGCTCAAATGCTCTGTGTATTGCAGGCACCAATGCACGATTCGAATACCCAACACATACCTGGCTCAAGAGCTCAGCTTGGCTGTTCTCTAGGCGACGAGTCAAAGATGATGCCACGTCCAGCTTGAGTGCCAGTTCAGCCTGAGCTGCCTTGTGCTGCTCCTCAGCTTGCCTGGCCTTGTTCACTTCAGCCTCCACCAGAGCCTTGAGGTCAGTTATCTCACCCTCCAGGCGGCTGTGCTTGCTGGAGGCTTCCTGCTGGGAGGCAGAGACGGCACACTCCAGCTCCTGCAAGTCAAGGCAAAGAGACTCAAACAGACAGACCCACACTGGCCAAAACAATCATTGCATGCTGACCACCAGACAGCAGGACCAGACTTTTGTGTATGTAGACATACAGATGAAGCAGCCAAGGGCCTTCACCAGTCCTGCAATCAAGCCTGGCCACGCCATGCCACTCTTGGGGGTAAAGTGCTATTTGCTACACACGAGGCTGCACAGTATGTCAGACAGGCAATGCTACATGAATATTCACGGACTCATCCAAAGCGTCAGTTGCAGAAGGAGCGCTGTGCTGCATCTGTGTTCAGAATGGTCTTTGGCAGGGCTGAAAGACGCAATCTTTGGCAATTGACATGATGATGTGCCTCTCTGAAACAGAGCTGAGGTTGTGCTCAGAAGGTGTCTTGGTGAACAGTGCAGTTTGCAGGAGCAAACGCGCATGGGGCAGGCAGAAGCCCTGTGATTGCACAATTGACAAGCAGTCTGAGCATGCTTATGCAAGCATGCAGGGGCACGGGGTTAAGGAGAGGGACTAGCTGGGGTCAGCAATCATGGGACTCTGGGTAGGATGGGAGGCCCCAGAGGGGGGGGGGCGGTCTCAATAAGATGGGAACAGTCGTCAACAAATGAGGATCCAGCCTGACCTGTACCCTGTTGTTGGCCAGCTCTACTCTAGCATTTGCCTCTGCAAGGGCGCTGTTGAAACTGTCCTGCTCATGGGCCAGAGCCTCGTCAGCCTTCTCAGCACGCTCCAAGCTCAATCTTGATGCACTACGCTCCTCCATCATCTGAGTCTGCAAGTGTCAAAACTGATGAGCGGACATACTTCTCAATGCCTGCTGACAGCCAGCTTGAGCATTGATGTATTCTTGGTCAGCAAGGCGGCTGCCTGACTGCTACGCCAAGCAATGACTCAAGAGATGCCAGACTAGCACTACGCAGGAAGCCATGCATGCTGAGTTGCATGTCACTTTAAGCCCACCAAAAGAATCTGGGTGGCATTTGGGGTCCGAGTGAGGATGCACACTTCAATGATGTCTGTGCAGAGCATGAAGCTGAGAGCAAACCTGAAGTTGGGACAGCTGCTGCGTCAGCTTCTCTGCCTTTGCCTGATGCGCAAGGTCGGCATTGGCAAGGTCCTGCTTGTGCCTGCTCACGCAGCCACACACACATTCAGCATACAGTTGACTGCATATTGTGACAGTAAGGCAGCAGCAAGTCGGCATGGCTGTTGATATGGCTGTCATGAAGTGTCATCTTATGGCAATTCCCACATACTGCATTGCTGGACACCTAGCAAGCAAGATGAGGCATGGGGCTCCAGTGCGTGAGCAGGTGATCTTCTGCCAGAAGGATCAATAGTCTGCTCAAAGTGCAGTAGGCATGATGTGACCTGCACACATGGGCACAGCCATGCCTCATTGTATTTGATCGTGATGGGCTCATCCACTGCCTCCAACAATGCAAAGAAACGGCGGTGACAGGGAGCGCAGACGCAGCACAGCTTTGAGACTCTGCCCATGGCCCTGACCAATGATCTGATTTTGGTGGCAATGGCATGTCTGCCCAAGGACACCTTCCCCAACTTGAAAGCTAGGCCCAAGAGCAACATTCTGGCAAGAGGTGACATTGTAGTGGAAAAGGCGTGGCCAAGAAGGGCTTGCCTGGTGTCTGCAGCTGCGGTTTGAGACTCTGCCTGGGCAAGCTTGAATGTCAGACGAGATGTATTGGACTTTAGGCTGATGATGGTAGAGTTCAGCTGGGAAAGCGCAGCCTGGCTCCTTTGTTCCTGCACAAATCTCACTGTCAGAATCATGGTTTCCTGTGACGCACTATGTAAGATGCACACGCAAAGCTGTACTGGTACAAACCTGCAATACAAGTTGGCAACAGCTGCCTGAAGGGCGAGCACACACGGCAGGATGTACGCACATGATTTTGCGTCAGCAGCTGAAAATAGGTCAACTGAGCCGGCAGATTTGGATAGAAAACCAAAATGCACAAATGCTTCAACGTTACTCTCAAACAATTCAGATTGTGCAGCCATGCCATGACATGAACACCAGAAAAGGCGCATCAGAAAGGGTCGCCAGAACAGAAAGATGACGTCAAGGAGAAACAGACAGGTCACACGACACATACCTGGGACACCAGCTTGGTCTTCAGGTCTTCCTCGGCCTTTTCAGACTCCAAAGTCGAGATGCGGTGCATTCTTCTCATGCTTTTCACTTTAAACTTCGTCTTGTTAGCATCCTGTTGGAACTGACTGGCACATCTACGCGCACACCACTCTACCTCCACCAGGCGAGCAACCTCTGCTTTGAGTTTCTGCTTGGCCTCAGCCAACTCAAACTGAGTTGCCTCTAGGCATACAGTGGTCTCAGCCAACATCACCTGGCACCTCTGAGCCTGCTTCTCTATGGCAGCTGTGTACTTCAAGTTGACACATTGCCTACAGGCAGCGAATGCGAATCAAACCTCATATATAAACACTCGCCGTCTAGAGTACTTCTGGCGAAGCGCTTGCACACATGTACGACCGAAGACAGCGTCGTCAAGCAGTGCCACCAGCGAAGAACGATCACTCACTGCTTCGTCCGCGTCACCGCATCCTTGACACCTTTAGGTGCCTTGGTCACATGTTCCCCACTCTGCGTCAGGCAGGACGTTATAAGTGCATGTCAAGGGCAAAGGCATAGAGCTTTGCAAGAAATGCAGCACGACGACCACTCACATCAGCGCGTGATCTCACACCTCCCGTACAGCCTCCAACCTTTGAGCCTGCTCTCTGAGCTGCTCTGGCCAACATGTTTGATTGTATATCTTTGCAATCTTTCTGATAAATGCTCACCGCAAGCTCGTGGCGACTGGTCTTCAAGACTCGCTGCAAGCGGACAAAGGTCAGAACTCCTGAAGTCAGTATTTGAATATTCGTTCAACGCCTGGTCAACGCGGGGTTGTTGTCGCACGAGCCTGATCGTGCCGTAAGTTTGTGGAACAGATGCCAATGTATGTTTTGCGTTGCGTGCGACCACTCAAACCTCGACGAGCAGCAAGCTCTGCGAGCCTGTGCTCGGCTATCGACCGAAGCTTGCCATGGGGTAGCAGCAGTGCAGACAGGCAAACGATCTTACCCATGAACGGCAAGAACAGCTAGTAGGCCACATAATGTACAGGTTAGACACATGCACGATTGCTTATGCAGTCAGTCACTTCAAGTTTGTTAATAGCTGAAGAAGGTCTGGCAGTCCTTGGTGTGCGATCGTTGCGTTCTCTCTCACTATCACCTGAGGCAAAGCCATTTGTCTGACGCGGTCCCCTGACAAAATCAGATTGGTCTGAAGGCAGATCACTGTACAGTACTGGTCTTGCACAATTACCATGAAAGGGCAGTCCCTGCGACGCAGGACCAGACTCAGTGACAAATCTGGAACACCACAACCCAAATGCATGGTGTAGCAATTACGAGCTGAAGCCATCTTGGAAGTGTTGTCATGATGGCGCCAGGCCTCCCAGCTGCATGGCAATTTGGCGTCTGCGTGTTGTTTGCCACAATTGAAGACCTGCAGGCAAACGGCCCGCAGTGTCATGTGAGCATTGCAGAAGGCAGTCACAGGCTACAATATAGGATGCTAGCTGTGGCATCCAGTCCTTGCATCAGATTTTGGCAGCACTGTGCCCTTTTTGGTGGCCTGTGTGCACACTGAGAGTAGCTCGTGATAGGTGATCTGCAGATCATTCTAAAATGCAGACATGTCAACTTCTTCTCAGATGGTGCCGTATGTCTGAAATCATTGAGACGAACTTTTCACATGTATTGTCAAAGATCAAATAGCCAAACTTGCTCCAGCTCAGCTTGTCACTACTGTCTGGCCCAGAAATGGTGGTTTTCTGTCTCAATGACATGACACGCTTATGCCCCCTCTGCAAAAACACTCACACTTTATACAACAGGGCCAGTAACATACTGGAGGACACATTCACATTGGGCAGCTACTCTACTTCCTGCAGATCTCAGGTCAAGAGCTGGGATGCATGTGCTCTCATTAACAATCTCATTGCCTGAACCTACGATGTAAGAACAGCGGGTAATCCATTTGATGTGTGTACCTTGCAAACAATGTCTATGCAGGTCACGACACCACTTCAGGGGTTTTTCACAATGCCAGAAGAGTAAAAAGGTGAATGAGAGGGTTACCAAGGCACTGTCACATGCAAGAGCAATTAGGATGTTCACATGAGAACACAGGCGCAAAACCTTTTGCATGCCAATGAAAGGGTGCATGCATACAGCTGCACAAAAACATTCTTTAACAATGCATACACGAGTCCATCACATGCTCGAACACCCTGAAATATGCGACTGGGGTACATGCCAATTTTGCTGTGCCACACTTGAGGATCTTACAAAACACATGAGGTTTCACACAGGAGAACAACCCTACAAATGTACTGAAGACGGTTGCTTATATGCATCAGCCAATAACACTAATGCTGGAGCATTAAAAGTTCGCAAGGGGTCTCATACTGGTGAGCACCCATGAAAATGTAACTGGCCTGGGTGCAAATTTGCATGTTCTCAGAAAAGCCACCTCACCTTACACAAACATATACATAGCCATACATATGATCTAACAAAGGTTGCAGTTTGCTGCTGCTGATTATTATCATCTTCAAAGGCATCTCAAGACACATACAACTGATTGAGGACAATGTCAAATAAAGGTCAGAGCAAGCCACAGCAGATGCCCTTTTTGCAGCTGGCATGCTGCTGCACCGCACCCAGCACAGGTGGGTCCTGCACAACCAAGCTAGCAAGGCTGCGGATTGCTAAGGATAGGACAGGAGGGCCCTGAGGGCTGTTCCTGTCCAGTTTGTGGCTGTTTGGGCGCTGCTGTACATGCTGTGCGACTTCCCAAGGGCCAGTTGCTTCTTTTGTGTGAGGGCGCTGCTGCTGCGCTGCACCCATCACAGGCAGGTCCCCATCAACCATGCTGGCTGAGCTGTGGGTTCCGGGGGGGTGGACAGGAGGGCCCTGAGGGCTGTTCCTGTCCAGTTTGTGGCTGTTTGGGCGCTGCTGTACATGCTGTGCGACTTCGCAAGGGCCAGTTGCTTCTTTCGTGTGAGGGCGCTGCTGCTGCGCTGCACCCATCACAGGCAGGTCCCCATCAACCATGCTGGCTGAGCTGTGGGTTCCCGGGGGGTGGACAGGAGGGCCCTGAGGGCTGTTCCTGTCCAGTGTGTGGCTGTTTGGGCGCTGCTGCTGCTATACATGCAGCAAAGGTCCCCAAGGGCCTTTTGTGTGTCACTTCTTTTGCACTCCGTGAGAGGTGTCATACTGGTGAAAAGCTCAGCTTGACCTGCCAATGGAGTGGCCTTTGAACTGTGCAAGCTATTTCAGGACAGTGTGGAACTGTCCCTTCAGGTTGCTGTATGTAGCCAGGACCTTCTTGAGCTGGGTCTTGAGGCTAGCATGGTGCTCTCGGGCTGACTTCAGCCTAACACCTGCTGTGTTCTTGTTCTTATAGGCAGCACAGCATTTGGATGGTCTGTTGCTAGCTGCTGCTGCTCAAGTAGCTACTGACCCACTGATGCCTTTTTCTTGCTTAGCCAAAGGAGCTGTTCTGTCAAATGCCATGGCAGATATGTGCTTGACTGCGCATGTTTGGAGGTGGCAAGCTGGAGCACATCCAGCGTGGGGGCTATGAGGGGGCTGCTGCTGCTGCGCTGTATGCATCACGGGCAGGTCCCCACCGACCAATCATGCTAGCTGAGCTGTGGATTTTGGGGGAGTGGACAGGAGGGCCCTGAGGGCTGTTCCTGTCCAGGTTGTGGCTGTTTGGGAAAGGCTGCTGCTGAGTATGCTGCGCATCTTCTCAAGGGCCTGTTGTTTCTTACTGTAGTGCTCTATGTGCTCTTAGTGCAGTGCCTTATGTGAGGGCACTGCTGCTGCTGTATTGCTCCCATCACAGGTGGGTCTTCACCAAGTATGTTAGCTAACCTATGAATTACTGAAGAGTGGACAGGAGGGCCCTGAGGGCTGTTCCTGTCCAATATGAGGCTGTTTGGGCGCTGCTGCTACTATACGTGCTGCGCAGCTGCCCAAGGGCCAGTTACTTCTTGTTGTTTATAGTCCCAATATTTTTGGGCTCAGTCTTCAAGCTGACAATGTTGGTGCCGGATTAATGCATTGCCACAATACTGTTGAGCTTTGCTTTTGCTGCCTGCAGCTTGCCCTTGTAGTGGTTGCGGTCACGCAGGGCAGTCTGAAGCTCTGCTTGGAGCTGCTCGATGTCAGCTAGGGCCTGTTCCAAGCTGCCCTCCTGAGCAGCATTGCTTGAGGCTGCTTTGAGCTGGTCCTGTAACCTGTCTCTGTCGCCACAGGCTGTCTTCAGCTGGCCCTTGAGGTGCACCACATCCAGTTGGTGGGCCTTGGAGTCCTGCTGCAGGATGCCCTGGGCAGTATGGGCGGCTGCCAGCTGCTCTTGCAGCTCTCTCACCAGCTCCACCTGCAATATTAAATGTAATTTAATGCCTTACAGTCTGGGGTGTTTGCAGCCAGTTGTGACTCATCAGACATCCTGGCTTGAAAGCACAGGTGTAAAACCTGGTGTGCGACAAAACAAAGCTGGTGGGAGTTCTGTTTGACACAGAAGCAATACAAAAGGCATCTTTGCAAATGCACCAACTTGGAAAGGTCACTCACCAGTCCTTGGCCATAAACTCAAAGCACTGCTACATTGGATTATTTCAAGATGCATCCAGTCTTGAGATGCATACAACATCCTAGACATGATGGGAACCTTGTTGCCAACCTGCTCTTGCGCTCGTTCACAGCTACTCGCGCACCTACTGTCAGTCACAATGTCCGAGGCACACAGCCCAATGTAGGAGTGTTTTGTTGTGTTATATTCAGATGCACTGACTTGCTACTATCAAGGTATATGCAGAAGTACCTGTGACTCAATGTCGGCCTGGTGCAGCTGCTTGAGCTCTTCTTCCTTCTTTGTGGCGGCAGCTTGGCTTCCAGTCAGCTGCTGCTCAAGCCAGCTCACAAACTGCTCAACTGACTCAGCATTGGCTTGAGACTCTGACAAGCAGCGTTTGAGGCGGGCGACGTCTTGCTGAGCGGTCTCAGTCTGTTGGCTGCTCAAGCTCAGCTGACTCCATCACATCAGCCAGTATTCTTGAGGCTGAGTCAGCTGCCGCATTGCTGGAGTACAGATCAGCATCAAGGAACATTATGTCCTGACTTGCAGTGTCCACCTGACCTTGCAGCACCTGTAAAGCAAGACGCAGGCGTGTGGACCGCTATGTTCTGCAACATTGCACAAACTTTTCATCGAGTGACTTTGGTGAACTTTAACTGTTGCAGTGCGCATGAACAGTAGTTGACGCATCTTTTTGGAATATGCAGTCATAGTTAGATTGCAGCATTCATCACGACATACTTGTGAGTCTTGGCAACCTTTGCATTGTAACATAGCAGCAATCAAATTCAATCCGCCGATCACAACCAACCTTAACACACTGATTATACCCAGCGCTGAAGCAGCACACACGAAGGCATTGTACTACTGCAGACAAAGCGTTAGGAGAGTGTGTGGAGCTTGTAATGTCACCTTTGCATGATCATAAGCTGCATCGCGGTCTGCAATGACAGCCTGCAGCTGCTGCTGCTGGGCATGGGCATGCTGCTCTGCAGCTGCTGCCTTGGCATCTGCAGCTGAGATGTCTGCCTGCAGCTGTGATGCTTGCTCACTCTGGCGCTGAATGGTCAGTGCGTCCTCTGAGGCCTGCAAGAAGCAAGGAAGCACATCAGGCTTCTGATGCATAGATCCTTGGTTGACATCTCCACTAGCATATGGTGACAGTCAATGCATAATGACTGGCAGAAAGACCTGCATGTTGCCAACCAGCAGGCTCATGCATAGTCTTGCAAGACGCCTCTTCCTGGGTGAGATGCATGCACGACTGTGTTGAGATACAATGCACAGTGATGAGTGTGTAAAAGGAAGCAAGGTTCATTGAGGGGCAAGGCAGCGTATGTCGCAGCCAAGAAAAAATACAATGCGAGGGGAAGTGCATGTAAGGACTTGGTGGGACCAGAGTCAGGGAGGTGAGATGTGGTTGGACCATGGCAGGGTAGACTGGGGGCAGGGAGGCACAGAGTGGGGTCAACACGGGGGGAGGGGGGGGGGGAGGGGGGGGGGGAACATGATGTGGGGTCTCAAAGGGAATGGGAATGAGGTGCAAGGACAAGTAAAGCCCCTTCGGGGCTAGGAAACTTCGGGGCTAGGAAAACGGCTGCAAGCCCTGTACTGCTAGGGCGAGTGTATTAGAGCCAATGACGCCGTAGCAACAGCATGAATTGGAGTCCAGTTTAAGCACAAACTCAACAGCTGCGCTGCACGACTTTGCCAAAGCGTCCGCAGTATGCCAAATGTGTTACCACCAACGCCGCCTGCTGAACGCCCGACAGACCCATTGTCGTCGAACTCACCACCCTTGCGCGGTGGCGAGCTCTGGTTGTTGTTAACGGCATCTAAATTGGCGACGGACAGACGGAACAATTGATGACTAAGACCAAAGGTCCACCGTTCCCTATAGGCTTGCAGCCAAAAACAGTGTGACAAGCTTACAAGGAAGAACTGTGGGCAAGATTGTGCAACCATCGCAATACCTGACTCAAAAGCTGGATTTGGCGGGTGTCCAGCTGGTGAATGAGTGATGCAGCATCTCTGAGCTGCTCTGCCAGGTCAGCCTGTGCTGCCTTGTGCTCAGCCTGGGCTGTCATCTGCTGCAGCTGGGCTAGCTGCGTCTTGCCTACTGCATCCTCCAACAAGGCCTTGAGTTCAGTTGTCTGGCTGTGCATCTGGCACTGCACAGAGCAGATTTCTTGTTGAGCCAGCTGGGTCTTGCGTACTTCAGCCTCCAACAGGGTCTCCAACTCAGCTATCTGGCTACCCATGTCACTCCTGACATTGGACACTTCTTGCTCAGAGGCTGATAGACTGGTTTGTAGTGCCTGCAAAACACAGCAGCAACTTCAGATATGCACATGCTCACTTGGAGACAAGATATGTGGGCACAGCCCCCATTGCGCACATGCACATGGGTGCATGCCCACACAAGGTAGGCCTTTGTCTAGGTAGACACAGAGGTGGACATTGTCTCCTACATGCAAGCGCATGCCCAGGGGCACAAGAGATGTTCCAGAGCAGCATCCAGATTGACACACAATCGTGTTGCACACCATGTTGTGGCTTTTACACATTCAAAGTGCATGCTGAAGTAACAACTGCCATGTTTGCTATGTTAGGGCAGTAGGTTTTTGGGCAAATCAGCATTGACATTTGTCAGGCAATCAAATAGCTTGGGCAGATGAGACATTGACATCTTGAGGCAGGGTAATGCACAACAGCCAAAGAGCAAATTTGAAATTTGGATTCGTCATAAAGCTGGGGAATAGTCACATAGTCCTCTGTCGAAAACACTTTGCCACAAGGTGACTGTTTGAAAGCCCCTTGCTGGCTCCCAACAGAGTGAAAGCAGAATGTAGGCTCAGAAGCTCAGGGCTTGATGGGTGTGCTGTGGTAGAGGGGGGGAGGTAAAGTCATCAAGGGGGATCTATGTGATGAGGCGCAGACATGGGCAGAGGAATCATGAACAGGCTGTAAACAAAGGGATATGTGAAATTGCACGCGAGCATCACCTTAGCCACAAACTGGTAGCTCTGAATTTTGATGCCCATTTTGGCCATGTAGGTGAGAGCAAGCTCTAGGCCCTGGTGCTGCTCCAGTGCGAGCTCCCCAATGCCCTGTGCACGCTGGAAATCCCTCTGTCTTGCCCTTTGCTCTTCATCTAGGTCAGCCTGCACAAAGAAGCCTGCTGAATCAGCATTGTGCACACCTTCAGTGTTGTGTAACTATGCACAACAAGGGCTTGGTGGAAAGTGGGCAGCAAGCAGCAAAGGCTTCTGCCATGCCTGTCACAGTACAGCACACCAATGATTGTCACATATTGATTCTTGGGTGAGTAGTGTGCACCCTGGCAAGCGCAGCAACAGCTTATTCACGTGCGTCCTCAGCATGTGTGCTCAGGGCAGCTGTGCAGGTGAGTGCATAAGAACTGAAGCCAAACCTGCAGTTCAGCCACCTTCTGCACAAGCTCCTCTGTTTTGGGACACCCAGCAAGCGTTGAAGTGTTCAACCGCTCCTGCTCCAGCTGGTGAGTGAGTGATGTGGCACGTCTCAGCTGCTCTGTCAGGTCAGCCTGAGCTGCCTTGTGCTGCTCCTCAGCTTGTGCACCCTTCTTCACCTCACACTCCAGCAGGCTTCTGAGGTTGGCCACCTCAGCTGCTGACTCAGCCTGGGCAGCCATCTGCTGCTGCTGGGCTAGCTGGGTCTTGCCTACTTGGGCCTTCAACAGAGCCTTCAGTTCAGTTGTCTGGCATTGCACAGAGAAGATGTCCCGCTGGGAAACTGCCAGGCTGTTCTCCAGTACCTACAAAGAAAGGCAGCAAATTGATATGCACACACCCACACACAAAGAGACACAATTGCACACATACATGCAAGAGCGCACCGGTGCACATGCACAAGTAGATGTGGTATGATTTGTCTGGGCGGATATATAGGTTTGCAGTGTGTAAGCTCATACACAGAAGACAGGAAGTTCTCGAGAAGCAGCATCCAGATTGACACCAACAACACACGTTGTCTTTTGGCAGGTTTTGTTACTGAGGCTGTATGGTAAATATGCATATGTAGCACATTGAACTTATGACTGTGACGTAGATAGTGTTAGGGCAGCATTGTTTGACAGATCATCACACAAAAGCAGCACTGATATCTGTGAGGCTGACAAGCTTCAGGTGACATTTGGCATCAGGGTCACGCAGTCAAACGGCATGAGCAGTCAGTATGGGAACACATTGACAGGAGCCTAGGAGTTTAGGGCTTAGGATTCAGGCTTTAAGGGTTGAAGCAAAGAGCAGACCTGCATCTCAGGTCATGAAAGGAGGCTTTGGTCACACAGTAATTTGCGGAAAAGCAGTTTGCCAATTGTTTGGGGATTGCTGGAGGTCCATGTGCTTGGAAAGGGAGCAGAAGCTAGGGTCAGCCGCAGAGTGTGGATTGGTGGGTTGGGGATACAAGAGGGGAACAAACACATGAAGGGATCATTGTGATGGGGCATCAGCAATCACTGGGGTGCGAGAAGAACAAAGGCTGGGAATGAAGAATCCGGGAGGACAATGAAGAAACCGGTTGTTCACCTCAATCTGCTCCTTGGCATCACATAAATTGGTGCCAGCCACCATCAGGGACTCGACACAATGGTCAAGGCTCTGCTGCTGCTCCAGTGCCTTGTCCCTGATGACCTGTGCACATTTGGACTCCATGTAGTGCCCCGTGCACTGTTCCTCCAGCTCAGCCTGCAAAGCGCAAGCTGCCAAAGTCAGCACTTGGCATACCTTGCTCACCGTGTTGCACACATGTGCATGGTTATGCAGCTCTTGATGAGAGCGGTCAGCCAGCAGCAGCCCGGCAAGGCTGTTGCCATGCCTGTTGACCATTCCAAACAGCGCTGACAAACAGCAGTGACAAACAGCAGTGACCATTGACACTTGGGTGGGCGATTTGTATCCTGGACAGCACAGCAGCAGCTAATGCATGTGCACTCCCACCATGCGCGCACAGGGTGGCTGTACAGGTGAGTGCACAGAGCCAGCAACCAAACCTGCAAGTCAGCCACCTTCTGCGTATGCTGCTCTGCTTCTACATCATGGGCAAGATTCAAAGCGTCCAACTCCTCCTGGTGCCTGCTCAGGCAATTACATACACACAGTTAGCATGCACAGACACAAATAGGACTCTGACCCATGGTCAAGGCTGGTGATCATGCCTACAGAAGACCTGTCATCCTACACACATTCAGACTTGCTGTGAGACACCACATGTGCTTTGTGAAGAGTCACTTCAGAGGAATATGGCAATATGGCAGGCAAAGATTATTCTAGTAACATAACTTTAACAATTTGTGTTTCGGTAAGGTTGATGGGTTCAGGGTCAATCTGACTCGATCAGGATATTGATATGTGATTGACCGACTGGGCACAGCCATGCCTCGATGCGTTTGATCATGTTAGGCTCTGCCACTGCCTCCATCAGGCATGCCAGCAATGCAGGCATCAATTCACTGACAAATGACTGTATATCCCATTGCAAGGTGTCTTTGTTTGTGGTACCCCTTGAGGCACAAAACCTTGATTGCATTCAGCATGTCACTGATGTCAAAAACTGCTGCAACCTACTGTGCCATGCACAGATGGTGAAGATTGAGACAACGAGTGCCATCAAAGCTCACCTCTGTTCAATGACTGCAGCATCGGCCTCCATGACAGCAACAGTCTTCTCCAGCAATGCGATGCTGCCTGTCATATAGAGATTGGTCTCCTTTACATGTGACAATTCCTCTTTCTGCATAAAATATTAGTATCAACATTACTAGCATGGTCAGTTTGAGGGTGGCAGTGCTTACACCTGATGCCTCCTCTTCCCCCACAACTTCATGTTTGCCCACACAGAACAGTCTTAAAAGCAAGTATGCCCCAGAAGACTGTAAACACGTATGCCCCTGGCAATGATAGAGCAGGCAAATCTTGTCATCACCTCCAGGCATGCCTACCATGGGAGCATGTGTGGGCAAAGCTCTCACAGTGTTGCCAATGAGAGGCCACATTCATGGCACAAATTAGAAAGAGTCAATGGGAAACTAACCCAGGTGCAAAGGACAAGACAGCCAACAAAGTAAATAGGTACCTGAGACGCCATTTTGGTGTTGGACTGTTCGTGAGCCCTTTTGGACCTTTGAAGCGCTCCCTGACTGCTGATGAGCTCACTTTCACGGTCAGCAACAGATTGTTCAAGGTCCTCAGCATATGCGTAAGCACTGTTGAGGAGTTGTTCTGCTTTAGCAGTCTTGCAGTGCTCTGCAGCAAGCTCAGCTGCACTGCTCCTGCTGTTGAAAGTTAGCTGAGATCCAGTTGCTCCACGACCTGCGCTGACTTCAGCAGCCACATTTTGCCAGTAGCTGGCTTCCTGTTTGACCTCCTTGACATGGTTGTTGCTGGGGTATGACCTGGACAATACATGAGGTAAAATAGCCTGAAGAATGCCCGTCAAAGCCGGGTGCAAACTTGACGAATGCGAACATGTCTGCTGCAAGCTTACGGAAATTGTGGTGCAGGTCCACATCCGAACCTGTTGACCGGGAACACTGCATAGTTGGCAGCCCTTGGGAGCTGTGTCGCCTGCTCTTCGTTCTGCAGCAAGAGCACGTTTTGCTTGGTTGCCATATCGCGACGCTGCAAAGCTGAATGACAGTCAATTTACTCACTTGAGCTGTTGATCCCTTCGGTCTGGTACAGAAAGTAAACCTTGAGTAAACCTGGTGAGAAGCTCTGAGCAAAGATTTGTACTGCAGATGACCACACTTGCTGATGCGACTCATCGTATCTCGCTTTTCAGCAATTGCCGACAGCAAGCAGCGCAACGGCAGATTGTCATACAGCAGGCATCATAAGTAGTGCTTATGGTGTCCTCGAGGACGGTGCCCTAGGAATCTGGTGTCCTCGCGGCCATATTCCTGCGGTAGCCCCCGTCCTCGCCCTGAGCACATTTGCATTTCTGTGGCCTTGAACATTGATGTGCATCCTAAACTGACATATGAACATCAGTCACCGTACCATCAGGGATTGCACACCCAACTTTGCAACCCCAGCTGTTCAGATTCCTGCAAACCCTAGCCAGATTCAAATTTTCAGCCAGGCACGGTATAAGCTGTTGGCGCAGTCAGCAGTCTAAGTCATTAGGAACTTGGGGCTAAACTCTCGCATTTTTTCTGTACAGGCTGTGCAATGTGCCAGGTAAGCCTCTGCAAGTGTTGCAGTGAAAACAAAGGTATGTTGACTGATCAGGCTCAACCTCTGTCAGAGGCAAGCTTGGCAGCAAGCTTTTGCTACCTCTTGTGTAAACAGCCACTGCTTCCTGCTTGCTGCTTTGCTGAGAAAACCAGATACCAGGCAAGATAGCTGGCCTGTTTTGCCAGAAGGTTTGACCTTCACAGGGTATCGCTTCCTATGAATCTTGCCTGCTGGGCAGCCTCGAACCTGACTGTTGGCTGACACCAGCTTTCTTGCCTCACTTACCTGCTTTAGCTTAAGCCTTG
>JAABUK010004580.1_pt1 | contig 22318 bp, 24 predicted proteins | sample 5559141 | NCBI WGS metagenome assembly JAABUK01 (sample SAMN10711869, study PRJNA513367) | rock metagenome | isolation source: Antarctica rocks | place: Antarctica: Victoria Land, Pudding Butte nord | collected 2016-01-03
TGAAGAGCACCTTCTGGAAGCAGACTTCATCCATGACGTTCTTGGAGGCCATGATGTTTTTGTCTGTGGCGCCAATGAACTGCATGGCAAGGGGCACCGGGCGATAGGAGGCATCAAAGTAGAACATCCCAGACTCTGTGACTCCAAGGAAGGAGGCCACGTCCTTGTAGTTGGGTAGTGTGGCTGATAGGCCCACAATACGGATCATGCTCTGACTGGCCTCCACCTGTCAGGCCACAATGTCAGGGCACAAAGTCAGGGTACAATGTGAGGGCACATTGTCAGGACACGATGTCAGGACACAATGTCAGGGCACAATGTCAGGGCACAATGTCTGGGCACAATGCAAATCAAGCTCTGACTGGCCTCCACCTGTCAGGCCACAGTTTTTGGGCACAATGCAAATCATGCTCTGACCGGCCTCCATGTATCAGGCCACAATACAGCTTGTGCTCATGTGATGGCTTGACTAAAAGTCCTTTTATGAGATCAGCATGCTCAGGGCTATGCAATGGCTCTGAGTTCAGATGCTGACTTCAGATCTGCATGCAGCTGCTCCTGTGTGACAGCAGATCTGCGTGCAGGAGATGAAAGAACAACTTTCTGGCATAGCACAGCATCAAAAACAGCTTTTTAAATACAGAACCCATGCTCTTGACGTCACATGCAGCAGCTTTCAAAGAGGCGCAAGTGCACTGGCAACGATCAAAGGCCCACATTCCTGGTGCGTGCTGCTGCCTGGACCTACGCTGAGGCACATACAGAGATCCTCACAAAGCAAACATGAGCGAAAAATCACCTGGCGTTGTGTTCGAGCTATCAATGTCTCAATGACAGGACCACGCTCGTCATTCAGCAGATGCACCTGCAAAGCAACCAGCACAAGCTCGAATCACTGCACTTGCCGGTTCAAAAAACAGGACTGCAGAATAGCTCGTGGCACTCTCAGCAAACTCTAGCACAGCCAAACGTGGTGCAGACACAACAGATCAGTGCAGATGACTCAAGACTGATATAGGCGGAACATGACACATTTTGTTGCTGCTAACAACAAACTATCACGCTTTCCAGCTCATGATGAGCTAGGTACGTGCAGGACAGCTAGGTACGTGCAGGAATAGACGTTATGGTATGAACAACGGTGAGCAACAGGTCAGAGTGGTGGGTGCAATCTTACCTCATCAATGATGAGCAGGCGCACAGTAGCAGCCACACTAACATCACCACCCTTGCGCGTGATGACGTCCCACTTCTCAGGTGTGGTCACAATCATCTGGGTCTCCGCCAGCTCCTTCTTGCTCAGCTGCATGTCACCTGTCAGCTCTCCCACCTTCAGACCTGCACACAGCATCACCATCAGCATCATCATCATTCAATTGTAGCCAGTGTGTGCTACAACAAGTGTCTTCGCCTGCAGCAATCAAGCATTGTTTTTGATACTACAGCGTCATTCAGTTGTAGCACACACTGGCTACAATTGAATGAAGATGATGGGTGAAGACACAAGTCCATGAGAGAGGGTCAATGCCAAGCTAGTAAGGCTGTGGGCACACACCTAAGGGCCCCAGACGTCTGGAGAAGGCTGCCATGACCTCAGCAGCCAGGGCCTTCATGGGCGCGACATACACCACCTTGAAGTCCTGCTTCTGAATGATGCCATGGCGCATGTTCTGCCCCACTTCATGCAGCACTGCCAGCATGGCTATGTTGGTCTTGCCAGCCCCGGTGGGAGCGCAGACCAGCAGGTTCTGGTTGCTGTTGAGCGCTGTCGGGTGGATGCGGCTCTGGATGCGGTTCAGTGTCCTGCACACAGCTCACATGTTTGTGACAGGAGCAGACATGCTTGCAGAAGTGGTTGCTGTTGAGGGCTGTTGGGTAGATGCGACTCTGGATGCGATCCAGTGTGTTGCACATAGCACACATGTTGGTGGCACGAGCAGACATGCTTGCAGAAGTGGTTGCTGTTCAATGCTGTTGGCCAGCTGCAAAGTCTATTAGAACTGCATCTGGCCAACAGCATCCAACAGCAAAACAATCCTGCAAGCATGTCTGCTCATGCCACCAGCATGTGCTCTATGAGAGCTGTATCTGGGCAACAACAGCCAACAGCACTCAACAGCAATCCCAGGTCAGGACACAGGTCACAGGTCAGCGTCCTGAACAAAGCATTTGAGCAGAGAGGTTGACAGTGCAGTGCCACAGTCAAATCTTGCAAGACTCTAGCTCCCTGACAGAGCAGTGAGATGAGATTCTTGCTGACAGGCTGACGTCTATGGGAAGCACGCATGGAAGCTGGAAAGGTGATGTGATTCATCGACATCATGTCATATATCGCACCATTGCATGTCATGCATTAACCCACCGGAAGTGGGATGCACTGCAATGACAGAAGTAGAGATCCCATCAGAGTCACATCAACAAAGTCAGCCATGACAGCTGTTGTGCGCAGCATAACACGCAACATGCTACAGCATACGAGGCATTGGGGGTGCTTACTTGTAGCCTGCAAAGGCCAGCTGGGCCCATTCCTCCATGTCTGTGATCTTGACAAGCTCCTCTCCTGGCGGAGGGGCTGCAGGTCTCACAGCCGGCACACTCACCTCCTCATAACCCTTCATAGACCTGCATACACACCCATACCTCTGCTCCAGTTTTATGACAAGGACTAAGGCATTGCGTCAATTTGTTGGTGTCACAGCAATGATGCCAGTTGCTAGGCTGAACACATGGCTTAGGCTCTTGTAATAAAGCATGTGTCACTTCTGCTAATCCCATGCATGCTGACACCCGTCTTTAGGCTCCAAGACCTGCAAGGTGCTAGGCAAAGGGCAAAGCATGCGCATGATCCAGACGTGAAGCCATATACAATCATACGTACTTGCCGTATGACATGTCACAAGCTGTCATATGTCTGTAACCATGACAGCTTCATCTGCACAAGCTACAAAGATCACATCACAGTCTTCAAGACTTGAGGTACAGACTGCTTTGAGCTGGAACACATGAGCACTTGGGATGACTCACTTTCTGGCAGTCCCCTTGGGCAGGGCACCCTTGACTTGGGATGAGCCATCTCCTTGGCCAATGCGAAACTGAGTGCCAGTCCCAAGGGTGATAGTCTGATGGGCAGTTGCCTTCTCTACCTCTGCCTCTACCAGCACATCAAAGCCATAGCTGGCCAGCCAGTCCAGGTCAGGGTCACCCATGGCTTTACCTGCAGGACATGAACCTAGGTCTAGTTTCAATGATGTAGTACTGAGCTATTGTCACAAGCTAGTGACACAATGGCAGACCTTACACGGATGCACAAGACAGGCTGCCCTGGAGAGAAAAACTTATCCCACACGTCATCCTGCGCTGAAAAGCGTCTAGTCAATATTTGTAGAATTGAGGTCAGAAGTCGCTGCTGGGCTGATGAGTCATTGAGTGAAGTGAATCAATCGGTGAGCCAGGCCCTCTGCTGGAATGCAGCATCTCCCTTGAAAGCACATGGCCAAAGGGAAGCAAGAGCAGGAGAGCCAACATCAGTGGGCAAACTTGATGGGAGGCCCTTGGGGTGCAGAGAGAGTCCATGGGCAGCTTTGAGGATTGCATCTTACTAGCAAGCTCAATGTCTCAGTTTGAGGGGCACTTCTGTGCCTTCTCAGGTGACAGCTGCCAGGTATGTGCAGAAGATACAACGTATATGGCATCTGGACAGAGCCATGTGCGCTGAAGAGCAGCAAAGGAATGACTGTAGTATTTTGAGTGAGAATCAGCTCATGCCCATGCATACAGTCATGCCCATGCAGGTCCTGAAGCTACCCTGTCAGCCTGACTAGCTACCTAAAGACAGATGAATGCGTCGGCATTACTTCCTTTTGGAATGCACTCTCTGTTGCTTTTGCAAAGTTGTTCAATTGCATGTTTTGTGAGAGGTTGAGAAGAAGTGTAAGGCAGATCCTCAGATTGTTTGTACCTTTAGCGCCTCGCCGCTTGTCCTTGCGCTCCAGCTTCTCAAGCATCTTCTGTGAGTTGGAGGTCACACTGCAATGACATGAATGGCATGTAACTTTGCAAATGAAGCTTGCGAAGGGCAAAATGCTCCCCTTTCAGCAGAAACATGCCCTGTGTGACTGTGCACATAGCGGCTGCTTCTTGTCTTGTGTGGTGCTGTCTGCGTGCACATAAACAGGGCATACAGCACCACAAGAGACAAGAAGCAGCCGCGATATGCGCAGTCACACCGGCTTCGTTTGTCCTGAAAGTCTGTGTGAGTAGCCCAGGTCTTGAACCATGCTCACCTGACTACTGTGCCGTATGAAGGCATGGCTGACTTGTCTCCAGTGTCTTCTGCACGGAAGGCTTGAATTTGGCGTCTCAGGTTGGTGGCCAGCGCTTGCCTGCACAACATTTGTGACCCTCAAATTGAACCAGCAGCAATTTTTGGAGCAACTTTTGGACCTCAAATGGAACGTCGTATTGGTACAAAATCAGATGTGGTGTCATCAAAATCAGGAAGCAGGCTTGTTTTGACAGCAACCTTGTGTCAGTGGCAGGCTAAGCAACAGGGGTATTTGCAACCCGCTCAATGCCAAACGCATCAGAGCAGATCTTTGAGCAAAGGCAAAGGATGAAGTGCTGCAGTGTAATGCAAGATGGGCTGATCCCCAGCATTTATACCTTCTGCACAATGCATGAGCAAGGTCACACAAAACACCAGTTGGGGACAAGTATGCTCAAGCATTGCTTGTCAGTACTCAACACATGCAGCTGCTGCATACATGTGTCATGAGTAACATGAGCCCGACGCTTTCTCACGGGGCACGACCTTAGCTCAGCAGCAATGCCATTTTTACAGCAGGCCTATCACAACAAAATTCTAGTAATGTGTCATGGGTGGTGCACTGACCTATGCTCAAGCAGCTGCTGAATAGCGTCGAAGCTGCCGTCACCCAGCAGGTCAAACAGCTCTGCAGCTGCTTCATCAGCAGACTTGCTGGCCAGCAGGACTCGGCTGACAGCCAAGGCAAATGCATCATCTGAAGACCCTGCTGCAGCATGGCTTGCGTCGGCTCCCTGGCACCACTCACTCAACCATCGTGCACCCACCTGCAGTCACAAGTGTTGCTTCCACAAGGGTCGTGCTTCAACAAGGGTTGTGCTTCAACAAGGGGTGTGCTTCAACAAGGGGCGTGGCGAGGTTGCAGCAGCCACTGTGATCCAGACTGGGCATTGCAGGTGTTGCTAAGTACATCAGCAAGTGAAGACTGTGCAGCCCGGCAGGAATGTGCATGGACATGATGCTTGTACCTCTGCTTACACCTCGTGCGGTGCTCATGCTGTTCCTTCTGCCAGCAGACAAGCTGACGGCCCAACAGAGTAATAGAAGAAGGGCTTGAACCAGTATGCAATGATGATGGAACCCAGCAGCACAATACAGAGGAACATGCAAGAATGATGGAATCATTGCAAACAGACACATTCACAGAATCAATAAGACAGCTGAAGTTGCCCTGTGCTTTTTAGCACTGGCCCTGCATTCTGCAAGATGTACCTTGGTGGTGAGAGCTCGCTTAGGCGCATACTCAGGGTCCAAATCAAGTTCATCATCCTCAGCAATCAGTGCTGGCTTGCTGTTACTGCTGGTGCTGGCTTTGGGAGCTGTGTGGCTGGCAAACATCTGCTTCAGGCTCTGCACTGAAGGCTCATGCCCAGAAGGCTGCCTGCAGACAAAGCTAAGACTGATGCCATAGTAGCAAAACAACTCGACCAAAATGCCTCTGGTGTCATGTGGATTGCACTGTGCCGGCATGTGTACAAATTTAGAAGAGCCAATTGAAGATGATCGAAACAAGCAGAACGAGCAGCAAGGTCTGTTTGACACGATGCTATGAGGCTGAGTCAGTGCCTGGATAAATCCCTCTAAGTGGTCAAGCATCGCTTGTACTACAGGAAATTGAGCAGAAATGCCTGAATACACAGGTTCAGGTAGATAAACGTATGCACCTGTCATCAGCCGGCGCAGCACCATTCACCCCATGACTTGCACAAAGGGCCAGCACCACATCATCAGCGCTCCTATCTGGAGTGGGCTGTCTGAAAGGCAGATCAGCCCCATACTCTTTAGCAGGAAGGGGTTGCTGAGGAGCTACTTTGCCGGTGGCTTTTGCTGAAGCCTTTAAGGGCCCATCCTCGACAGGCGCCAGCTTCAGCTGCCAGCCCTGCAGTTCACAAAATCCCCTCCTGATTGTAGTGTCGCTTCAACTGCCCTCAATGTCATACAACCTCATTTGCGAGTTGCACTTAGTCAGTTTGCACATTGCAAAACCAGCAACCTGGGCACAAGTTGTGAAGCTGCCCACTTGTCAACAAACAACAGGTGTTTGAGCAGAAGCAGAGCCAGAGCACACTGACAGACAGACTGCATGCAGAGGAACCAGGTGTAATGTTCCAGATACTGTTGAACCCGCATGTTGTACGGCTAGTATGCTGAAGCCCACAATACGACATGGGTTTCAAAGCAATTTGCATGATCACGCTGATAATGGCTGCACCTTGAGGTTAGTAATGTTGTCCAGCAAACCCAAGACTGCTTTGTCATCTGTGGTGCCCACAACCTTCTCCAATGCACCCCTGCAGAGAGAACGCAAAACATCAGTCAATTAGCGTCAAAAGCTTAATAGCTTGTGAACGTAGTGTCACTGGGATGGCTTGCTCGTACCTATAAGGCTTGACTGCTGCAGAAACAGAAGTCCTGCCCTGCTGTAGCTTAGCTGGTGGGGGAGCGTCCTGCAGAGCGTCCCATACGCTCACAGCAGCCTCCTGTATTTCTGCTGATGACGGCTCACCCCCCAGGCAACCTGCTACAGTCTTGATGTACTGCTCGTAGGCCTGCCTGGCGGCTTTTGGAGCCTTCAACCAGGGCCCGATGAGCTGCTGTGCAAGCTTGGAGGACCCAAGAGGGCTTGTCTGCGTCAAGCAGCCAGCCTTGTTTGGATTGCCACTACTCAGCATGAACGTCAGGCAGCAAAACTGAAGTTGCGAAGCGGCACAAAATGAGTCATCGACTAGCCTGATGATGGATGGATGGCTTGTTCAGCTGTAGTTAGTGTCATTGCAATGGAGCCAGGTAGATGTCAAAGCCTACCTGTGTGTTGCCTGCCTTGAGGCGTCTGGACTCAAGCTCTAGAGTGCGTTGTTGATACTGTGCTGCTATGTCAACGTTGCCCTGTTGAGTGGTGAAAGCTCTAAGCATGCCAGACAAGCGTGGAACCTACACACCAGGATCACACTGAGGCGCTGAGAACCTTGAGGTGCCACACTCGTCATTCATATGTGGAGGTGCAGTCAGGTCTTCTGACCTGAAGCTCGGCATCACGCATCTCGGCGGATTGGACAGACATACTGCGAAGAACGGATGCGCCAAACGATTTGGTCACTTGAATCTCTATTTGCTACGCTCAGAGCCCCTTTGAGTCGATGATGATGATCAGTGGAAAGCGGTCGACTTGCTGCTGAATTTATCACTGATCTCGTTCACGTTGGCAAGCAAGTGCGACAGCCCAGAGCAGACCCCACAGGATCCAATGGATGCTGCTACTCGGCCTGTCGCACTAGGCATAGCTTGGATGATAGCCCGTTACCTTGCGCAAGCTACACAGAGCGCTGTATCTGACGTTTGCGAAGCCACGCACATAACGCCACCTAGGGTTTGGGAAGTTTGCACAGAAGCTGTAAAATCTGTCCCACACAACGAAATGATGCCTTCAGCAGATGTCACTGCAATTGACTTATAGATCAGACGTTTGGCCGTGCATCCTTAGTGTCTTTTGAACCATGTATTTTTGGGGGCTTTGGCGTTAGCAGAGGGATCCGTAGTTAGGGCCTGCCCCTGCCCTTTTGAAGTATTAAATGCAACCTGCATGCAACAATCAAACTGTGTTACCCGATATCCAAACTATTCAGGTCGCAGAGTTGCACTATGATCATACTGCAGGTTTTCTTGCGTTAACGTTTCAGACAAGATATGGAGAGCGTTCAGTAAAACACAGCATCTGAGTCTGAAGCATTCCCAGCGGACATCATGTTGATGTCCCCAATTTGTTGAAATCTCCCAATTGAAATAGCGTTTTGACATTCACATGCATATTGCACCACCGATGCATGCCGGTGTCCTAGCATGCATATCATGTTATATAATTTTGGTCACCACCAATTTCAGCCACACCATGTCAGCAAAAATCGTTTGCTACTGAAGTCCTTTCACTGCAGTGAAAGCACTGGATCGTTCAAATAATCAATTGCCACGTGATACGATACGCATTGAAGCTTCGCAGTCCACAATAACTCTAAACATGATGAGGCAGGAAAGACTTGAGCGCATGCAAACACAGAACATCAGGTTCAGTATTCTGCCAGTGAACTTAAGTGGAGGGCCTTGGTTCACTAGACATAACAAAACAACCTGTAGAAAAGGAGGAACACTTTGCCCAAGGATATTCATGCAGATGCAACCTTGAGTGCGTCACATCTCCCTAGGCCCTGATGCTGCTGCATCAAAGCTTTGAGAACGTGGGCACCCGACGCTCCTTGACAACAGCTTTGAAGACCTCCTGGATGTCGGTGGAAGGTAGCATTGCTGCATTGTATGCTGCTACATAGTCCAGGCCATCAGGAACAGAGTGGTCCCTGCAGCGCAGCAATAGCTGTAATGACCATGGCTCATCCAGGTGACTATCCAAAGCACTGCCTGACCTTCTGCATGCTTTCACTATCCCAACTGAGTGGCACGATGAACATTATTGTTTGAGCAGGCGCGGACTATCTGGAATGCTATCTTGCAAACAGTCCAATGAGACCCTTGATGATCACTTCAGAAGTGCAAGCTTCATGTTGTATACATACCTTGCATGCACCAGGACACGCTTGGTGCCAACAACAGCCAGAGGAGACTTGCTGGCTATCAGCTCAGCAGTCTTGTGTGCATGTTCAAGCAACGCTGTTTCATCTGCAAAGCACTGTGAGACCAGGCCGACCTGCCTTGCCTCCTCCCCCTTGATCACTCGCGCTGTCAAAGCAAGCTCAGATGCCACACCTGGAAACAAGCAAGCAGCATGATGCAGGCAGACCATTGTGCTTCAGGTCAGCAGCTTATTGGGTTAGGCAGTCTGATAGCATATGGACAAGTGTGCGCAATTCAGAGTTACATACCTGTGTGCACAACTGCAATGTCCAAACATGCTACATGTATGTGCCTAGCATATTCTGCAGCACGCAAGGCTGCAAGCAGTGCAGACAGCAGCAGATGATGTACCTTGACCAACAATTGGTGGCAATCGCTGCAGGGTTCCCACGTCAGCTACAATTGCAACGTCAACTTCCTGCAGGTATCTTGAACTGTGAGAGGCTGGTGTCTTTCCATACTTGCAGAAGTGTCAGGATCATGGCACAAGCATCAGTATTGAATACTGAAAGCATGGTTCTTGAGCCACAGTCTGCTTGTGTGTGAGGAGCAGGGCCAGCAAGCACACCTTGACACAAAATGTAGCTGCTTGTGTAGAGTATCTGATGTCACAGGCTGTGATGATGTCTACACCAGCTCCAAAGCAAGCCCCTGAATTGGAGCACACCACGTAAAACACTCATGCTTCAACACGACAGTGGCTTGCTTTTTCTGGTACCGGAGTGGGTGAGCCAAAATACAGGATGATAAGATGCTAGCAGCAGACGCACCTTGCACTGCTGCAATCACAGGCCATCTGCAGTTTTCAATGGCGCTGATGGTGTTTTGAGAGCTTTTGATTTTGTGTAGTAGTCTTTCTCTGGCTCTGGCTGGGCATTTTGTATTTGTGCTTGGATTCACGAAATCTGCTTCCAGGCTGGCAATATCTATTCCGGCACAGAAGTTTCTACCTTGACCAGTGAGGACAACCTGCAGAGACAGTCATTATGCATGTCCATGCAACTGTGCACGTTCAACAGTGTCACACACGACTGTCCTTTTGGGCAACATCCAGTCAGGGGTCAGGCTGAGTCAGCTCACTGGCCATGCAGCTGTGCACGTTCAACAGTGTCACACACGACTGTGCTTTTGGGCATCATCCAGTTAGGGGTCAGGCTGAGTCAGCTCACTGGAGAGTGATCACACCGCATAGACGTCGTCCAGTTGGTCCAGGGCCTGGAAGATCTGCATTCGCACCAGCTCATGAGTTGAATGCACACGTGTAACGACATTGCCGCGCTTGCACATTTCTGTTGCCATCCCACCTGAGGTATTTCTGCCCACATCAAGTCGTCCAAAGCGTTTGATTTGTTAGGCCTGGCAAGCGTTACAACTGCGTGCCGGCCATCCCTCCTCGCAGCTACTGTCTTGAATTTGCTGAAGTAACTCCAGTCCATGTTGCCTTAGTTTCAGTCACGCCTCGTCAGATTTTCAAGTAATTGGGTCGCAGATCGGTGCTTCACGCTGGATGTCAAGGCACCCGCTGTTGGATATCGCGCTGTTCACGTACGTACGGCGTTATATTAGCAACCTGGATGGTCAGACTGCCCCGCACGGTGGAGTCCTCGCAGAACTCGACATGAACTCTGCTTGGTTCAGTCATAATTAGTCACATATGACTGATGGGACAGTCACGAGCCTAGGGTTTGACCGCACAACATCTTTGCGTTCGCGACTGGGCGACATCTGTAACTGCTACTTCGGCCTGTGTGATGACCTGACTGCTGGTGCAACAATCGGTGCTCTTTGGAGTTGCGGCAGTGAAAGCCTCAGAATCGCTTGCCTGCACCATGCATGCTTAAGATCGCAAATTTCTGCCTTCACTGCCGCCTTGCTGCGTTTCATTGCTGTGCGGACACGCAACTGCTATTTCACGTTGTTTGACTTGCTGGTTCACCGGAGTATTCCTCCATACCTTTACAGACCTAAATTGTTGTCCAGAGCCATCAGTCATTTCGATGCGGTTTTGCTTGTGAGTACAGCGCTTCGTAGTGTCCGGCCCTTATCTTTGCAACAGCCATGGCGACCGGTTTATTCGACAAAGTTTTGCACAAGAGCAAGAGTACCAGGACCCCACAGGATGTAGTTCCCAAAACCTGTCAGGCTTTGGACAGGCTACAGGATAACTCTCCACAAAAGCTGTTTGACGACAACACCAATTTGCTAGCAACGCTGAAGGCCGTCCTCCTGGCTGACAATCAGAGCGACCAGTCACGAGACTATGCCATAACAGTTGGATATGAGGCCTGCAAAAATGATTTGCCTCTGCTGCTGGCTGCAAAGCTTGGATTGCTTGAGTTTGAGGCCAAAAAGGATGCAGCACAGATCTTTGGCTTCTTGGTTAGACTTGATAATGGTGGAGACAAGCCTGGCGTCCGGTTTGTGCAGAGCAATCCAGATATGCTGGACATGCTGTTCAAGGGGTGAGAAATTGGCCCATATGCAGCTGCGTGTGTACGTTTGGATGTGATCATACTCAGGCCTGGCAATATGCTATGTCTTCAGATATGACTATCCTGAGATTGCCCTCAGCTGTGGCAGCATGCTCAGGGACTGTGTCAAGGATGAGAGTCTGGCAAAGTAAGCATTTCAGCTGATCACGCTACACAGCCTTCACAAACTATTTGCGTGTCAATGCTGTCGTAGTTGCTTGTACATGCACTTCAATCTTCTGCAGCATCCTCCCCATGTATGTTGCTGCATCTGTGTCTTTTTCTGTGCCCAAATTCGGACTTCCCATTATGCATTCGATCATTCAAAGGTATACTGAACACAGCTTGTCTCCTGTACTGACCCAGTAGTGATACACAGGCTGGTCTTGGAGGGACCTTTGCTCCAGCACTACTTTGAAAAGGTGGAAGTATCCAACTTTGAGGTGGCTTCTGATGCCTTCTCCACCTTTAAGGTACAGCTTCCTCTCCCATCAGCCACCAGATTGCATTGTCACGCAATTGTTTTCATTGACACATAGCTCTGACGCCCTGAGTCCTGAGTCTGCATCATGAGTTGTAAACTCTCTGGCAGATAGGGCTGCAAATTGTGCCGGCAACTGGCATTAGCCGCAGAAGCAACAGATTTGACAAGTGCTGCAGGATCTGTTGACCAGGCACAAGCCCATGGTGGCTGGCTACCTCAGCAGGAATTATGACCAGGTTGACTCACTTCTACAAGGCAGCTGCTTGTGCTGTGACTGATTGTCTTGCTTGCCACATTACAGTTGTTTGCATATTGGTTGCTGAATCTCACCAATGGCGTTCAGGATGGGCCATTAGTTCTGCCTGTGCTGAAGTGCAGCCTGTCTTGTGTGTGTATGTGACTTCAAGAGTTTGCTGAGTGCCACTGGGTGTGCTGTCTGCAGTTCTTTGCGTCTTACACCAACCTGCTGAAGTCATCCAATTACGTCACGCGACGGCAATCGCTCAAGGTATGTCAAAACACTGTTATGTGCAAAATGCCTATGCTGTCAACTGTGATTTGAGAGTGTTCAAAGACTTGCTTTGCTGGGTCCTGCAATGTCATCACTAGCGAGCTGCACAAGGACAGCACGGGCGTCACAGCATTATTTTAGAGCCTCTGCACAGGAGTTGTGACATGCGTGTGCGGTTGCTGAAGAGAGCTGCTGTGCAGTCAGTGCATATGGAAACTTTTTGCAGACGCACACATGGCATGTTGGTACCTTGTGTCACAATGCATGCATGCATGCAGTTGCTTGGAGAGCTACTGCTAGAGCGCAGCAACCTGAAGGTGATGGTGCGCTATGTGGCAGATGAGGGCAACCTCAAGCTGATGATGAACCTTCTCAGGGACTCCTCGCGAAGTATCCAATTTGAGGCATTTCATGTGTTCAAGGTGCGCTACATTAGGTGCTTGCATGAAAACTCCTTTTTGTCGGGTTTTGTGCCTGCTTTGCTTATCACCCAAGACTACGCAACCTTATTCTTGCGTGCTGGCCAGTATGGGTGACTGTTGGTAAGAGGCATACATATTGTGACAACCTGGCAAAGAGGGACATGTGCTGTCATAGGTGTTTGTAGCCAACCCTAACAAGACCAGGCCCATAGTTGAGATTCTGGTGGGCAACAGAGACAAGCTGCTCAAGTACCTCACTGACTTCCACAGTGACAAAGGTGTGCTCCTCTGTGGTTCCTCCTTTGATTTAGTCGTGAGTGGCCTATGGTACATGGCATACTCCGATGGTTGCCGGCATAAACTGTTCATCCCTGCCAAGGCTAAGGCCCTGCCCCGTGAGGGCTGGTGCCCAATTCAAGCTGACACTGCCATTTGCAGTCATGGACCACTTTTGTTTAGTTAGTGATGCCTGTATCAAGTAAGGTATTGGAATGCTTGTTGTCATGAGAAAAACTTGGTGTCCTCACATGGTATGCCTGGCATCATCGTGCTGGTTGCGTCGAAGTGAGGCACGAGCTGTTAACTCAGCTGGACTTGTCATGTCAGCTTTTGCCAACAGGAAAAGTGCAACTGGTTAGAAAACATGTATCAGTCAACATGTCAAATCTGGAAGGTCAAGCCAGTCAGAACTTCTGCGCCGCCGGGACATATTCAACAAGCAAGCGCTTCTTTGTTTGTGTTGTTGTTGTGTCAAGACACCCTGCAATGACCTTTTGCCTTGTGCTCGTGCAGAGGATGAGCAATTCAGGGAAGAGAAGGGCGTGATCATCAAGGAAATCTCAATGCTTGATGGCCCTCCTGGTGAAACCCAGGCTACTGACACCTCTGCTAGACATGTATGGTGATGATGCAAGTTGCCATAGGCAAACCTGCACATGGCAACCGGCCTCAGCCCTACAATGACGGGGAAAAAAGTGTTGTTCAGAGGCTTTGTGCCATCAACTGGTGTTCAATTCATATGACATTGTTCGGGGGTACGTAGCAGACACACTGACCTGCCTTTGAGTTCACACGCAGCGCATTGGGCTGGATGCAGCAGATTTGTCTTCTGAAACAAGGCCTCCGGCAGGGTGCAGCAACATTTTTGGACAAAACCAGTCTCATGTACTTGTAACAACATGATGTTGATAATTTGATAAAACATACCTTGGAATTGCGTAGCTGATGTTAAGGGCTGACTGTCAGCTGAGCCAAGGCTTGCTTAGCATGCACAAATAGAGCTGTGCAGATCTTTGCCACCTTCAGGTCCAATTTTGAGTCACCGAAGTTTCCTGATCTGTACTGCTGGGGTCCTGACAATAATTGGTGGTCAGGATAGGGGTTGTTTGCGGGTCCCCACCATGCCTGGCGTGCGGCAGCTGACTGGTATGTTTTGTGAATGCATGCGCGTCAGCATTTGCGCAGTCGACTTCAGATATCCGTTGCTCACCTCGCGACGCACTACCATCTGATACGAGCGTTGTCACTATCGTATTTGTTCAGGTCAACGTCAGCTCGCGCTCGCCCGAGCTTGCAAGCATGGGTTCCGAATGTGTTCTGACGGCCGAGCAGCTCGAGCTTCTGACTTCCACCGAGTCCAGATCAAAACTTCCGAGTATTTCCGGTGAGCAGTGCGATTGTTGGGTTGTTTGGAACTGCAGCTTTGAGGCGGACTACGTCCGACCGACGTCAAGTTGGACGCATGCCTGTCTTGACTTTGACATCGTCGTCGTGTCTTGCGCCATGCATCCGTCATCGTGCAGTAAACTTCATGTACCATATTTTCAACGCAAGCAGGTTCTGCGTGTAATTCAAGTGACATGCCCAGCCATGAACAGTCGACAGCTGTCTCCGCAATCTCAGCTGCAACTGCATACGCTGCACGCAAGTCGACATGCGCAATATTTGCCACCATCGAATGTAGAACCAGCTCGGGTGAGAACTTGCGTATCGTCTGCAGGTGACAACGGGCAGCGCCTCCTGACTCCTTCCAAGGAAGAGAAACTCCGCGCTCTGGTCAACGGTCTTGACAGGTCTCAGCTATTTCAACACAGACAGTTGGCTAAGCAGAGCTGCCAATCACTGGCGATGTCGCGTACACACCCCTATATAATGCAATGATATCCAAGCCAACCTCCTGATGTCACATTTCAACTTTGGCTGCAGTGAGCCAGAGCCTTCAGAAGCCAACCTGGGCTATGTTGACCCTGCAGCAACAGAGGCAAACTACACTCCCACAGAGGTGCGCATCAAGCAAAGCGTTCAGCATGAACCTGAGGGCTACTCGCGCGATGTACGGTCAGCATTCAGCGGTCTCCCCAAGGTCAAGCCCCAATGGCGCGACCACTACATGAAAATGCTGATTGTCGGTGAATGTGGACAAGGTCAGCATCTACCGTTCTATCCTGGTCTGCCTTGGCATAGGAAATCTTACCATGCTATACATACCAAAAGCAACGTCAGCCAGCTTACACTCTGTGTTACATGTGCATAGATCTGCCGTCTGCGCACATGAGCTGTGATGCCCAATGCATAAGCCAAACATAATGATGCACAAAACGCTTTGACTGCTGACTGGCCACTGACCGGCATCCACATGTGCATCTAGTGCCTACAAGTAGCGTTTTCAGCTGGTGTATTGCATACAATGCTGGCACAGAGTAGCCCTGATGCATGGTGAGAGTCCAGTGCACATTTCCTGGCTCTCAACCGAGTATCACAGCAATCACGCAGCACTGGACCCTCTGCATATATGGCACAAGCTGAGATTCATTTTGTGCACTGCTGCAGGAGAGACCACATTCATTGAACACCTGTTTGCACTGCTGCAGGCAAGATCACCAATATCACAAACCTGTTTGCACTGCTGCAGGAAAGACTACATTCATCAAAAACCTGTTTGCACTGGCTGCAGGAAAGACCACCTTTATCGAAAACCTGTTTGCACTGTTGCAGGAAAGACCACATTTATCAAGAACCTGTTTGCCTCATACACCCAGGACCCCAACCTGCAGGTGAATGACGTGCCGGGCTCCACAAGCAAAGACACCTTTGTGCAGCATCCAGACAAGCTACTCACTGAGATTGTGGTCAGGGATGAGCGCAACATGCTTGCCTACCACTACCGCGTGCAGGACACTCCAGGTCAGTCATGTCACTCCCACGCTTGCATCAGCCTCTGGCATGACAAGACACATGTTGTTGGCCCTTCAGTCATGCTAGAACACTCGTGCAGTCACCATGTTGGTTGAACAACCTAGATGCTCTCATGCGTCCAGTGTTCAGGGCAACACTAAACCCTTGACAAGCAGCTCACAGCAACACCAAATCCTTGATAAGCAGCTCAGGGCAATAGTAAACCCTAGACAAGCAGCAGCTTGGCATGATAGCACATGCCCATCATGCAAGCTTCAACCCTAAGCTTGATTCCTGCCATTGTATGGGAGACAAGATACCTAAATACGTGTGCATGGTCAGAAGTATAGCATGTATGGGGGCCAATGACCATAATCACTTGCCTGTGATCTGTTAGCACATGCTGCACACAGGGTATGACAACATGGAGGTCAATTTGGAGCCGGTACTGGACTACATCAAGGCGCAGAACTACAAAGCCTTGGAGTATGAGCAAAATGCTAAGAGGGAGACAAGCATGAACAAGTGGGAGGTATGATGCCATCCCCTCAAGCATCACTCAAGTTCCTTGCATGAGATGTGATCCTGTGGCCTATAGTCACAAAGTGCATTTGAGCTTCCACAAGCTGCAGAAGGGCAACTGGCAGGGGCAGATCCCCCCAGCCAAACACCTCAGCCTTCAAAACGCTGCAGAAAGACTGCAGAAAGCCGCATCTACTTTGCCGAACCTGCAGCATGCTAGTTCCTGGCTGCCATAGATACCATAAAGCAATGTCAAATACATAATGTCGTTGAAGGAAAGTCTAGCCATACCCTAGCCACATCCTAGCCTAATGCAGGCCTGGCAGTAATTGTGAGTCATATGCAGCCCTTCTGTCCTGTTGTGTATGCAGAGGTGCTTGGTCAGGGGGGAAACCCCAGTGGTACCCCTGTGGTACCCCTGACACGGTCAATGTGATCACGGACAGAGCTGCCCAACCTGAAGAGCCTTCTGCCACCACCACAGTTGTTGGGGTCCTGCAGGATGCTGACTGTGTCTGATGCAATGACTGATGCTTGCAGGACCCTCGTGTGGATGTGTGTGTGTACTTCATTGCTCCCCACAGGCTCAAGCAGATGGATGTGGAGTTCATGAAGAGACTGTCACAGGTTCGCCAGCATGTTGTCAAAACACAGTGTATGCCCATGTCGATGTATATCCTGTGTTTAGTGTGTTGCTGACGGTCAATGCGCATTCCCAATGGAAAGTATTCATTGGTACGGAAACACAAGCCGAGTTGGCTTGTAACATTGCTGCGTGCCTTGACTCGCACTTGAGCACAGTACTTCGTATGTAGCTTAGCTCACAAGACAAAAACAGAACAAGGTGTGCAGGATTAAACTCGCTGTCTAAACGTTCACTGATGCAAACACTATAGATTGGTTCAGCTTGCATGGTTTTCAGAAAAAGGCATCCTCTTCTGAGATGCTGTGTGGGATTCAAATGCTGGCTCCTCCCCAAACCAGATAACAGCTACATGCCTTGTGTTTCAGCCCATTGCACAAAGCCTCACTGCATCAGCCTTGGCACAAAACGACATGCAAGGCAAGGCTCATGTCCTCTGCATCGGAGCACTGCCTAAGTAGGCTCCTGGTGAGATGTTGGTGTGTGTGTGCTTGTGCAGGAGGTGCCAGTGCTGCCTGTGCTTGCCAAGGCCGACTGCATGACCACTGGAGAGCTGGAAAGCTTCCGGGAGCTTGTGCGCAACACCCTCCACCATGTAAGTATGTTGCAAATTACGGTGCAAATCAAGAATTACGCGTCCAGCATGCATGTTGGTGTAAGCACTGAGTATTGATGCCTGACAGCAAGACTGTCATCCAATGTGTATTGTGTTTTGGATTATGAACACTCAGCATCTCCTTGCATTACTCTCAATGCACACCTACCTGGGAATTGCAGTCAGCAAAGCACTTCCAATGACGCACATTAGAACGACAGACATGTCTAGCGTTGAGGGAAGCAGGCAAGCATGCAAAGAGCAGCGGCTCTGTGTGTCGTATCCCTTGAAGGGTGTAATGATTGTGCATGAGGCGTCTGTGCATGTGTGCAGGCAAGCAAAGAGATCGGTAGACCAATTGTGCATGAGTTCACACGGGAGGCTCTGATTGAGGCTGGGGCAGCCCATGTTGTACCCCCCTTCTCAGTTGTGGCCAGCAACACCATGGACCTCTCTGTTGGCAGGTCAGACGCATTGCTCACACCTCACTGCTTACTCAGCCAGTGTCAGATATTGTCACTCCCATGCTTCTCTAGCAAGTGGAAGCTGCAATGTACTGCCATGCCTGAGGGAGATAAGTATCAAGATCAGCGTGAACAGCTTGCACATGACTCCACAAGATCTGCAAGCGGTGCAGCTGTTGCGAGAGTTTAAACGCAGCCGTGTCCAAGAGCACAGGGATTGCATAGGGAAGCAATATGACTTGATCATTGAGCCCTCTGCTTTGTATTTGGAAATCTGGCTTGACTCCTCATCTTTGCGTCCAAATTGCACAAAGGGGGAAAATGAGATTGGCCTGAGGCATATGGGGATTGCAGGTTCTGGCCAGTGAGGGAGTACCCGTGGGGAAGCTGTGAGGCTCTGTCTTCCCGCCATAGTGATCTTGCAGCTCTCAAGAAGCTACTTTTTGAGGTCAGCCCCGTTCGCATTGCTTGTGCAAAATGTCCTTGCTGTACCGACGGCATGAAGGTCTTAAGCAAGTTGTCAGCCCTGATCCTTTCCCATTTTCTTGTTCAAAAAAGCTTCTGCCGTGCTTACAGCTTGATTGTTCTGTCCAAGCTGATACATCTTACTGCTTTGTGCAGTGATTGTGAGCAGTTAGGCTTTCAAAACTTCATGAAACAGACTGTGTTATGGAAAGTATGTAAAACGAGATCAATTCCTCAAAAGTGTTTTGTTAAGGATCAAACTGTGCACATCTCAGTCCTCTGCAGGCATTTATGCCGTGATGTCAAAGCCCACACTGATGTGAGTATTTGCACAGGTGAGCTATATGGAGCTGAAGGATGCTACTGAGACCCGATACTACCATTACAGAGAAACTCAGCTGCTCAACCTAGATGACAGCACAATGTGAGCACCGTTCTTAACACACAAACCATGCATGCTTTGTAATGTATCATGGACCCTATGAATGATGTTGTGTTGCGTGCAACATGCATCATTCTGCCATAGCTTCAGTTTGTCATGTCAAGGCTGCATGTCGAGGCTGCTCATCAATGTTTGTTTGAGCATCCAGCTGATGTGCAGCTAAGGTGCACATCTTGCCCTCTGGGCTGCCGCCTTAGGAGGCTCCTGTTATGATTGCTGAAAACCGTAGACTTTTCTTTTCTTCTCTTTCTTGCATGTCTTGCATTATGTCTGGTGATGACATCAACTGAAGCAGATGTTTCCAGAGTGTGTTCTGAGCCATAGCACATCAAACAAACCTGGCAACTCATGCTCTTGCAGAAGTCCTGTTCAAGTCAGTGTCCAGAACTTACACCTGAAACGCGAAGCACCTGTTGAGTCATGGTCAGTGGACGATCTGCATTGCTGTCTGTCCCTGCAGGCCTATGCACAGGAGCTCTTTGACCAGGCAGTTGCGCAACATGGCAAAGCAGCCGTCCAAGCCCACTAAGAATGGTGTGGTAGCCTTCCTGGGCAGCGCTGCCAAGTTTGCCTTTCAAGGGGCTGTTGTCTACCTGGCAGTCACTGCCCTTCAAGGACAGAGTGGCAAAGAGCGCCTGAAGGAGGACTTCCAGGCTGTTGCTGTAAGTGAAACTTGGCACAGAGCTGTCAGTTGAGCACATGAGTAGGGTAGTTTTGGCTCACATGTGGTGACAGGGCGGGGCTGAAATGTCTGGCTGTAGAACAGCTGGACAAGAAGCTGTGCCTGCTTTGCCTGAACCTGCTTGTTGCATGCCTGTGCCTTGTATAACATCAGAACAATCAGAACAAAAGCTTTATGCAGAGGTGACTTCAGACCCCCTGGCTGGCACCCTGCTTCATGCTGTCTTTGTTCTCATGCAGCATGTCTGTGACTTGTCCATGAGGCTACTGGAGTAGCCTCACATGAGAGACAGCATGAACCAGGGTCCCAGCCTGCAGGGTTGTATTCATCTCCTCTCTTGTGGTGACTGTCATTACTGGCTGTCATGGTCGCTGAGCCTGTGCTGACAGCATTGTAAGTTGTCATCACCACGGACAGTCAAGTTCAGCACTTGAAAGTAAATTGGGTCTTGCAGGAGAAGACTGTTGAGCTGAGAGATCAAGTGGTGGACAAGGGTGGCATTGCACTGGTAAGCCTTCTACAGCCCCGTGCACTGCCTGCATGTCCTTGTTCTTGCACAGCGTCTGCTGCTCCAGGCACTGTTCTTGCATTGCATCTGCTGCCCTCAGCACTGTTCTACAGCTTTCATATTGGAGCTTGTACCTTGAGTCTTGTGAGCAGAGCTTGGCACTGCCTGCATGTCTTGTTCCTGCTAAATGTCTGCTGCCCTCAGCACTATTCTACATCATTCATGGAAGCTGGAACTCAGCAGCTCAGTCTTGCAAGCACAGCTTGGCCTAGTGCACAATGTATGTGGGATTTGCGGCTGAGTCATGCTGCAGGTTGGGGTACAGCCTGTTGTATACTGTCACGGTGTGGTTGACGTTTAACATCAGACTTTGACTCATTCCATGGAGTTACTCAGGGCTCATGACTGACTTGCAGGACAAGACCAAGGAAGCCAGCAGTGTTGTAGCTGAGAAGGCAGTGTACGCCAAGGACAAGGTGGGTGATGCAGCTGTGCACGCCAAGGATTCAGTGGAGGATGCTTTCTCATCAGGCAAGCAGCAGGCGCAGCAGCAGGCTGACCAGGCACAGCGACAAGCAGAAGAGAAAAGGCAGCGGGATGAGCTTGAAAAGAGGAAAAAGAAGAAGCAGAAGAAGTTCTTGGGTATCATTTGAAAAAGTAATTGGTGGGGCATCTTAGAACAAGTCACAGCTGATTTGCACATACAGGTTCACAGTCATATAAGCATGTCCCGTGCTGCAGTATCATAGTCATGATTTTACACTAATGCTTTTGTCTATATGGTGTGTCAGGATTCTGCAAATGACTTCAGTACTGTGTTGACTGGTCTTTGTTGTCTGTGATGGTGCATTATGTTACTAATACTTGCTTGGTTTCAAGAAACAGATAAGTGTATGTATCTAACATAAAGTTCCAATGATTGCCACACTTTCATGCATGTTGTGGTGGCTGGGCTACTCAATCCGGCACTTGGCCAGAGGTTGCTGTCTGATTGCTGTACAGAGGCTTTGGCACACTGTTCCTTTGGCTGCAACTTCTCATTCTGGCTTCAAAATTCTGTGCTCATGTTCCAAAACTTGCGCAAATCAGGTTCAACCAACTTGGTAGCCTGTACAGGCACCTGGTTCTCAACCTATCTACAGTTGCTGCATTGTACTCAATTTTGAATTTGCTGAAAGTAGAGGTTGAGAGGTATCAACAAGAGCTGCTGTGAAAGCCTTGCCTTGGCAGTATTGTGCATTGATGGCTACAGAGGAAAGTCTGTCCTGTGCTTGGCTATCAATCAGACAAGCCATTGTTGGTGTATATAAATCATTCCTATTGAACCCAAAGTTATAGCTGACAGCTAAGCCAAATGCCGTGACTGATGCAGCTGCATGGATGGTACGGCTCATGTGTGTTCTGCTGCTGTTGCACGTGCTGACATGTTTCTCAACTTAAAATGATGTTGCTGCAGCTACTTCTGCTGCAGCTGTTGATAGCCAGCAGGCCTTGCTGTGTTTATAGACTTCTTCGCCTCGCCTGCAACCTAGACTAATTGTGATGAACAGTACTGATGGTGCAGCACCTATTCTAGTGGTGCTGCTGTCAAGTGGCATGCAGGCTATATGTTCTTGCAAGCAGGCACTTGCATACGCTGCGAAGTTTGCACAGCGCATGCACCAATCACAGCACAATCGCAAACATGACGGGCTGGCAGCTTCCTTGAGAGAGAGAGAGATTACAATGCTTTAGCCAGACGAGCTTATATTAGTCTCCTGATTAGTCAGTTTTGACACGAAGGACAAAACTGCACCAGGTATGTGCCTTCAGGCTTTTCTGCATTGTCCTAGAGCAGCCCCTTCTGTTGGGGTTGTTGCATGTGCATACCACCATTGGTTTAGACCTTTTAGCCAGCATAGGCGGTATTGTCAGCTGCCTGTTTCTGGTAGGCGCATGCAGCGGTTTCTTCAGTTTAGGCTGGGCTCTCATCAACTGCCAATTGTTCTCGG
>JAABUK010004582.1_pt1 | contig 22312 bp, 28 predicted proteins | sample 5559141 | NCBI WGS metagenome assembly JAABUK01 (sample SAMN10711869, study PRJNA513367) | rock metagenome | isolation source: Antarctica rocks | place: Antarctica: Victoria Land, Pudding Butte nord | collected 2016-01-03
GCTTAAAACCAATATACCTGAAACTGTTTCTCTTTTATACAAATTAAAAAGCAAATACAATATTTATGGTTTAACAAACTGGTCAGCAGAAACGATCTCAATAGCTTACGACAGATTTTCATTTTTTAAAGAGTTTGATGGAATAGTTGTTTCAGGACAAGAAAAGATTATAAAACCAGATTATAAAATTTATCAAATTTTGCTTGACAGATACAACCTGAAAGCAGAAAATACAATTTTTATAGACGACAATATAAATAATATAAAAACTGCTAAAGAAATAGGCTTGTATGCAATACATTTCCAAAATCCTGGTAAGTTAGAGTTTGAGCTTTCAAAAATCAAAGCACTATAAAAGCAGCACAATAATCAATTGAATCTGTATGCATTTGCTTAAGCCGGACAAATACGATGTGACAAGCAAATATTTATTCCTAAAAGAGAATAATATAAAAAAAAGGATTCTTTTAGTGGTTGCACACTTACTCTAAAATCTTAACCACCCTTGCCATTTTTCCTTCAGCATTAATACCTTCCAATACTATGTTAAGCTTTTTACTGGTGTCATTATTAGTAAAATCTATGGTAACACGTGGACTGTTTTTATCAGTTAATATAAAAGGATTAAAATACAGGGTAGGATTGTAGTCCGGATTAGAAAAATTTTTCGGGTTGTCGTAATCAGGTTGTATAAATTCTTTAAATTTTGTATACCCGCTTAAAAGGCTGCTTTGGAGCCCTTCTCCGGAGTCGTTTTTATAAACAGGAGAGTATCCTTTTTTTGAGTAAAGAGCAATGGCGCCATGTACTCCATTCAAAAACGCACCTACAAATGGAGGTCTGAAAGCTTTGACGTATGCAATACTTGCGACGTCAACAGAAGATAAAGATCTTAAATCTACAGGCACTTAATCTAAGAACAATGCCGGCGGCACGTTGTCTTGAAATCCACTGCTAAACCAGGTAATGCCTGGTTCTGGCGAACCAGGGTTAACAACAGTCAACCCTGGAATTTTTGATTGTAAATAATTCCAGATATTAAGGCCCTTAGCATAAATGTCTCCCTCTACATCAACTGTATAATTATTGCCCTCACCTGCAAAAACACCACGGGTATAAAATTCATCTAATATTTGCTTTTTAGGTTTTACTCTTGCAGTTACGACCACATTTTTTAAGATTCCGGAAGCCATAACTTCCCTTGCCTTATCCTGTTCCTGAAACAAAGTATTTGTTTGTATCAGTTCTTTGCTTTTATCAAACGGTAAAGACTCTGCCAACCTGTTATCCGACATTTGCAGATAAGAAAAAAACCCTTTTTTCTCATCTGCATTCAGTAAATTGTTTTCAAACTCTACTAAATTTCGCTTGCTTACTTGTTTTTCTCCATAAATATTATAAAACAATTGTACAGTATCGTAATAAAAAACATCTTTTTGTTTAAAAGTCCCATCTTTTTGTATTGGAATGACCAACATAGATTTACTGCTGTCTTTTGTTTGTAACATCACATTCAGCGATAGCAATCCTTTTGACTTAATGAATTTATTGCCTGTTATTTTCCCCTTTATCTGCAGGTATTCTGTTTCAGCGGGATAATGAATATCAGGTAATTTTCCTTTTACAATCTTCTCCCAATCAAACCGGCGATGCCCATAAGTCAGCATTACTAAATCGAGATGTGCCAATAATATACTATCTCTTACTTTATCACTATCCCTTAAGCCTTCATTTGAGAAATAATAAGCAGGATTATTTACTTTGCCCCTGATCTCATCGCTTAAGAGGAAATCAGAAAAAATGGTAGGCTCATTCTGATTACTCATTCCGCCATCTGTAATTGCGATAGACATATTAGTGAGCAAAGTATCAGGCACAAAAACTTCCAATTGATTTTACCTTTTTGTACAAGGTCTTTTTTTGTAATCTTTATTTCCGGATAAAATAAATGATTTTGGTTATTAACAAAAATGATACGCTCTGCAACAGGAATCCAATCAGCATTAAATAAGGTAAACTGAACAATGCCTGTGGGCAAATCATGTGTAGGAACTTCAGATGAAATGCGCCTTTTATCTGCTATGTTAAAATCTATTTTGTAACGAAGATTCTGATTTTTGTGTACCAGTAAATGCATTGTTTTAAATGCTTCTTCTGTATTGGCAGAACGCTCTATAGTAAACAAGGCCTTTTTATAAGCTGGTAAAACATGCAGGCATGCTCCGGCTTGCTTTTGAGCCAATATTTCAGAAACACCTTTTTTATCATGTTCGTCTGTCCACTCTAAAAAATATTTTCCACCCTGGTGAAGCAGCAGTGAAAAAATACCCATACCGTCATGTGCAGAACTAATCGAATCTATAAGATGTCCTGTATTGTCTTTAATTACTCCCTCTATGCGGACAGGATTTGCAAACTGATCCGTTGCTTTAAAAGCGAACTTATTAGTTAACCCGGCAACTGCAAAACCTCCTTCCGGATATAGCTCAACACGGGTGGAATAAGAAAGTGCCGTATTGCTTTCATTTCCCCCTTTTTTGTTATCAACAGGTTGATGAATAGTAATTATCCGGTTGTAAATAAATGCAGTATCAAAATTGAGCATCCATTTAGTGTAAGCTTTAACGTATATCTCACTAGCTGTATAGTTTGAAGGTATCTCAAAAGATCCTTTAGCACCTGATAAAAATATGGGGGCCACCGTTTGTCTCAGAAGTTTGCCTGTAGGATCGTACCAGTCTACATATAGGTTTTTGCTTAATGAAGACGCATTATTTTCGTCAAGCAGGTATACTTTATAATAAATAGTTTCATCTTTATTATATACACTTCGATCAAAGTGTATATGCACTTTCTCCTGGGCAAAACGGTCTGCATATTCATTTAATACAGAGTCAACTTGTTGGGCAGAAATGATGTTAAAATAACATAATAAAAAAACGGTGAAGAAAATAAATCGTGCAGTCATGTTACGAGTATAAAATGTGTGAGAAGTTATTTCAATTTGATTTTTTTTAACTTACAAGGACTGACTTAAAGTTAACAACATATACATTTAGCTTATAACTTTAGCTTTATTCCGCTTTAAGATTGGGACTATAACTCCACTTCCATTTTGCCCCCCACTTCTTTCAAATCTTTAACTACTGAATCAAACAGAGGAATACCTTCTTTTTTTCTTATTATCTCCGTTTCTCTTTCAACATCTCCGGGTATCAACACTTTTTCCTGTCCGGGCGCAGGTTTGGCTAAGCGAAATCTTCTTATCCAGTTATCAATATGCTCTTCAAACTCTGCCAAAGGCCTGAAAGCATCTGCACGCATCGCTCCAAAAAAATGACCAAGACCTTTACCCGGCATATTCTCAGGCATCGGCACATACGCAGGAAAAGGTGGTACCCACGGGCCATAACTTGCACCGCTTAGTACGCCTGAAAAAATATCTGCAATACTTCCCAAAGCATAACCTTTGTGGCTTCCGTGTTCCCGGTCGCCTCCCAATGGCAGCATGGCTCCACCTTCTTTTAATGCATTGGCATTTGTTGTAGAAAACCCTTTTGCATCCTGCACCCAGCCCAAAGGCGCTTCTTCATTTTTTCTTTGCAAAATCTCGAGCTTGCCGTTAGAGGCAGTAGTGGTGGCAAAATCTGCTACAAACGGCGGTTCGTTATGAGCAGGTATGGCAACTGCAATCGGGTTGGTGCCAAGCATTCTTTCAATAGAAAAGGTTGGCGCAACCAGTGCACTTGCGTTAGTCATAGCGATACCAATCATATTATGCTCTAAAGCCATCATAGCATGATAACCCGCAATACCGAAATGATTGCTGTTCTTTACACTTACCCAGCCAGTACCAACTTTCTTTGCTTTTTCGATAGCTGCCTGCATGGCAAATGGCGCAACGACTAATCCAAGTCCTGCATCGCCGTCAACAACTGCTGTAGAGGGTGTTTCATAAACAATTTTAATGTCTGGTGTCGCATTTATTCTTTTTGCTTCCCACAGCCTTAAGTACCCGCTTAGTCTTGCAACACCGTGGCTGTCCACTCCGCGAATGTCTGCTGACAATAAAACCCGGGTTGCTAAAACAGCATGTTCTTCAACGCAACCTATTTTTAAAAAAACCTGGTAAACAAAATGAAATAACTGTTCGTACGAAAAGGTTTGAGTCATGTATATAAAAAAACGTTTTATTAATGTTTATGTTTTTATGACTCGATTATATATACAAATGAACTACTCCAAAAATCAACTTATATCATTGTTCTAATATTTCCTCTTTATCCATTTGTCATCTAAAAAATCGTGGTTCTAAAAAAGTCGTGGTTCTGACATTAAGCCCAGCTAAAGGCATCTTTAGAAGGAATATGTGTAACCTTTATATTTGGTATCTGGGGCTGCAGCCATTTTACCAGCCATTCTAATCCGGGTTCTTCGCTAACAATGTGACCTAAAACGATAAGACAAGTCTTTGATCCCATGTAGCGTAGGTCACGTACGTACTCACTGGTTTCCCATTCATTAAGTTCTCCGCAAATGAAGATGTCTGGCTTTTCTTTTCGCAAAGCTTCAATCTGCCTCGTTCCGCCTGCAGCCCCGGGAAATAACACTATGCGGCTGCACATTTGTGATTTGTCGCCGATTACTTTTACGTGAGGTATTTCGAGTTTGGTTTTTACAAGTTGTACAACAGAATCAAAAGATGCAGCAGGAAGCGTAACTAAATAAGATTTTTCTTCATTGTAATCTTTATCCCAACCCAGTTTTGTACGTACACCCATCATTACGCCATCTGGTTTGTGTGCATGAATGTAATCATGAAAACGCCACACGGTTATGCTATGTTTTTTCAAAAGATCGCGTTTGTACCGGTACACTTCATCCTTTTCAAGCCAGGCTGTATCATCGGTATGATTATAAAAAGTGGGCTCATGTGCAATGATAAAATTTGCACCAAGTTTGGCAGCTTTTTCTATCACCTCGTCTGTTGCAAACATGGTAGTTACAATGCCTGTTACTTTTTGGTCAGGATTACCCGATTTAATTGTGTCTACTGTTTTCTCAAATGGTGCATCGGGAATGCTTTTAAGAATAAGATTAATTACCTGCTGCACTGTAAGCTTCTTGTCTTGCTGAAAAAATTTTCCCGCAATTGCTGCTGCTGGTATCATTGTCAACACTGATCCGGCTGTGGCTGCCGATACAACGGTAACAAATTTTCTTCTTTTCCAAATATTATTTCCGGAGTCTTCATTGAGTTTTATATTGCCCATGTGCGCCAATTTTATAATTAAAAAAGGAAATAACCGGAAGGGAAGATAAATACTTTCTGAAGCATACGCATATTTTTTATACAATTTTATTTCTTAAGGGTAATGATTGAAATTTTAAAAAGAACAAAACGCAAAGAACAAACTCAAAATCAATCACTGACCGGAAATTTGAAACAGTTGTAAAAAATTCCTATATCATCTGACAATTATAACAAACATTGCATTTTATTGAGAAGCGCTTATATTTGTAATACTAAATTTTAAAAAATATGTCATTGCCAACAAATAATAAGAAAGGTGAAAACCAGGTAAATAAAAATCAAAAAGATCAGGGCAAAGGGTCTAAGTTTATAAAAGGCTCGGCAAAGCCTGCAGCCATCACAAAAAAAGTCAGGTCAACCGGAGCTAACAGGGGAAGCTGATTTTTGTAAGTTTTTTGTTATTAATTAAGGTAACTATATATCAGTTGGGACAAAGGGTTAATATTTATTGGGTTCACTATCTTTTTGTTTTGGCTCTTGTTCGGGATCAGCTATTCCATCAAGTCCAAACAAATCTCGTGGATCATTTATGAAGTTAACTATTTGGGGATTCTTAGCACATGCAAATATCACTCGTTCTATAGTTAGATTTGTATAGTTAGCAATTCTTTTAGCACTTCGCCAATTAGTAATTTTATTTGTTTTAGATTCTAAATATTTAAATACTTTCCTTTTGTCTCTACACAATAAATATTCATCCCTACAGACATTAAAAATCCAAACAAATAGCCCGCCTAATAAACCTATCAAAAGGCTCAGCCAAAAATTAATTTCGCACATCTATGTTATTTTTTTTAGGTTTATTTTTAACGTTCTCAGTTTTATTATGGGTTGCTTTTTTTGCTCCTGCACCTGTAGTTGATATTTTTATCATGTCCTTAAAGGTGCCATTGAAGATTACTTTTTCTTCGTACTTATCAGCACGTTGTTTTTTAGGTGAAGGTTTTTTTACAGATTTTGACATGATATAAAGTTATTAATATTTCCGTGAAGCCTGCAGAAGGTGGCGGATATGTTGTAAAAATTGGCAACGAAAAGTTTCTCACTAATAACATTGAAAACTTTTGGAGTATCTTTAAACGTGGTATTATCGGAATTTATCACTTTGTTTCCGTAAAACGTTTAGAAAAATATTGTACTGAATTTGGTTATAGATACAACAATAGGAAATTAAGCGGGGTTGAGGAATTTAATATTGCTTTAAGAAGCGTAAGCAACACAAGGCTTACTTATAATAAACTAACGGGAAACCATAAATAAAGCACTTCGTTTGAAGTGCTTTATTTATGGTTTAAAATTTACAGTTGGCAGTAAAACATTTGCAATACCTGATTTTAAGCAAAGATTAAAGAGATGTTCCCTAATAAACGGGTAAATAATCGCAGGTGCATTAATTGCCTTGAATTTGTCTTCTGATAAAGCTGGATCGCCGTATTTTTCAAAAACACCGATCATTGTAATATTTGCAGTACACATTTCTTTTTGCTCATATATCCCTCTATAAAGCAGATTTAATGTAACCACAAATTTGTTATCTGGAGCTGTTTCGTGAGCTGTAGGTTTAACCTCAATTTCATGGTTTATACCATGAATATTAAAGTCTATATCAGTTTGTTTTGAAAATGATGATTCCAAAAGAAGCACACTTTCAACCTTATATCCTGAAGGTTTAAAGTATTGCGCTTCGGGGTCTTGGTTTTCCTTTTCTTCCATTTATTTAAGCGGCTGCCTGATAAAATGTTTCCAAATAATCTATTTCCTCTTTAGGATGCTGCATTGGATAGCTCAATAATCTAACTATTGAATTTTCGAGAGCAACAGCTTCATTAGGTATACAAGTTGGAAAAGTATAATTTAGTTCGTGATCCGAAAACTTCGCAAAAACCTCTGCAATGACACCCTCAAAAGAAGGTATATTAAATTCCAAAATGGGATTATTGATACTTAATTTAGAATCAGATGAAATAAAAGCAATTTCTTCTTTAGGAAATATTTCGCGAAATTTGAAAGATAAGGGAATCCAAGCATCATCTAACGCAGAATTATATCTATACTCACTTACAGGCAATAATTCAACTATGTGTGTATGAATAATATTATTATAGCCATATTTAATATGCACATTTGAAAAATTTTTAGAAATCATTTCCAAATTAGAATTTAAAAAATCAATTGGTTTCATACCTTAATAATATTTTTTCAGTGTGTTTATAATAGAATGAGCAGTATTGATTGCACCATATCCTTTTTCTTGGTTTAAAGCGTCACTGTAATAATCTGCTATTACACGATCTTGTTTAAATTCGGGGAATTTTTCTTGTAACCACTTATAATCTTTTTTGTTGCTGCCAACCTTTCTTACTAAACTCATTTCAAGCAAGTATTGTGCCTGCGAATGTGTCCCATTTCTTGGGGTTTTGTTTAAGTCTTCTTGTGTATGACCTAGTTTTTCATGTAAAATATGGAGAATGTATTGCAAACAAGAGTAATAAGCTCTGTTAACAGTTGATGAATAATGATTTTGCTTTATCAGCATCTCTGCTATAAGCATACTCTGTTTCGACTTTTCTAAAAAAGGAAATATCATCTGACAGACACAATATTACAGATATTAATCTAAAAAGTTTACAAATTTTTATATTTTTATTTTACTAACGCTAATATCTTAAAAAAATTATTAAATAAAAAATGCGGCTAAAAAATTATTTTTGTCCCAACTCGTATATAGTTACCTTAATTAAAAATGGCTTTTTCAAAGGAAGGAAAGATATCAGTAGCTTTTATTATCTTTTCCGCGATTAATTCTTATTTTCTCCGCAATCAATATATCCGCAATTGAGACATTCGTAGCATTGCTCGTTATTGTTATGAATCAAAACTGCGTTGCACCTCGGACAATCTCTTTCAGTTAATTTTATCCTGATAGTTTGAACATCTGTTTCTTCAATTTCAGTTTTTTCCTGCTGAGTCATGCTATTCTGTTTTATATAATTTATTTCAATTTTGTAAGAATATATCTGTAATAGTCTATGATAAAATTAGAAATATTTTTTTCTTACTTTTATAAAAATTAGTAACAAATGTTAATAAGAGAAGGAATTGTATTTTATATTCTTATTACAAAATGGTTGTAAATAAAAAATGGCCTGCTTTTGAGAAGGCCATTTTTTATAATTATCATAAAACCACTTAACTTCTGTTATTATCAAAACCCGGTCTTGGCTGTTCATTTCTTGGCGCAAACTCCGGCTTTGGCATGAGAGCTTTGCGGCTGAGCTTAAATTTACCGGTTTTAGGATCTAAGCCTATCAGCTTTACCTTTACTACATCGCCTTCATTCAAGACACCTTCCATGTTTTCGAGACGTTTCCAGCTTATTTCACTTATGTGCAATAAACCTTGTTTTCCAGGCATAAATTCTACAAATGCACCAAATTCTTTTATGCCTTTTACAGTTGCTTCGTACACATCGCCCACCTGCGGTACAGCAACAATGCTTTTTATCCATGCAACGGCTTTATCCAAACCTTCTTTTACGGGTGAAAAAATACTTACTTCACCTACATTTCCAACTTCTTCGAGATTAATTGTAGTGCCGGTTTCACGCTGGATTTCCTGGATAACTTTTCCCTGTGGCCCGATAACAGCGCCGATAAATTCTTTATCAATAAACAGTTTCTCCATTCTGGGAGCATGGGGTTTAACCTCAGCACGGGCTTCAGGCATACAACTATACATAGCATCAAGTATCTGCAGACGTCCACGACGTGCCTGTTGCAAAGCTTCAGTCATTACCTCCATGCTTAGACCGTCTACTTTTATGTCCATCTGCACACCGCAAATGCCATCGCGTGTACCGGTAACTTTAAAATCCATGTCGCCAAGATGATCTTCGTCGCCAAGTATATCAGTAAGAATGGCATATTTACCATCTTCACGGGTAATTAATCCCATCGCCACACCGCTTACATGTTTAGCAATGGGCACACCGGCATCCATAAGAGCAAGTGAACCGGCACAAACGGTAGCCATAGATGAAGAACCATTACTCTCAAGAATATCGCTGACTATACGTACAGTATAAGGATAATCATTGCCTGGCATCATTTGTTTGAGACTGCGCATAGCAAGGTTTCCATGACCTACTTCCCTGCGTCCGGGGCCTCTCATCATTTTTACTTCACCTGTAGAGAAAGGAGGAAAATTATAATGGAGAATAAAACTGCTGTAGTCGGATTTGGCGGCGCTTTCTATTAATAATTCATCTAATTTAGTTCCGAAAGTAACCGTTGTAAGGGATTGGGTTTCTCCTCTTGTAAACAAAGCGGAACCATGCGGAGTTGGTAAAGGATCAACCTCCATTGCCAATGCGCGAACATCTTCAAGACCACGGCCATCAAGGCGTCTTCTGTCATTGAGCATCATATTTCTGACCTCTTCCCATTGCAGGTCCGCGTAGTATTTTTTTGCCAGCTTTTTATCTGCGTCAGTAACTTCTTCACCTAAACTTGCTATCAATTCTTCTTTTACAGTGCTGAATGCTTCGCTTCTTGCATGTTTGGATGACCCGCTTCTTGCGATCAATCCCACTTTATCTTTAGCAAATTCTGTAACTTTTACCTTAATTTGTTCGTTTTGCGCAGGCTTTGTATATTCTCTTTTGCCTTGCACTCCAACTTTCTCTCTTAATTGCTGCTGTGCTTTGATCTGTATTTTAATAGCGTCATGGGCAACCTGCAGCGCATTTACAAGATCAGCTTCAGCACATTCTTTCGCTTCGCCTTCCACCATCATCAGGTTTTTCTCAGTAGCAGCTATAAGAAATTCAAATTCAGCCTTTTCTAATTGAGACCTGGTTGGGTTTATTACAATATTGCCATCAACACGCGCAATCCTGGCTTCACTTATAATTTCTTTTATAGGAATATCAGAAACTGCCAGCGCCGCAGAGGCAGCAAGGCATGCAAGAGAGTCAGGCATAATCTCTGAATCGCTGGATATTAAACTGATCAAAACCTGTACTTCACAAAAATAATCTTCAGGAAACAAAGGACGCAATGCACGGTCAATAAGACGGCTCGTCAATATTTCATAATCGTTCAATCTTGCTTCTCTCTTAAAAAAAGAACCCGGAATGCGACCGGCGGAAGCAAATTTTTCCTGATAATCAACAGAAAGCGGGAAAAAGTCCTGGCCTTCACGGGCTTCACGGTTTGCTACAACAGTAGCTAATAAAATACAATTGCCCTGGCGAACGGTAACAGCACCATCAGCCTGCCGGGCTAATTTTCCGGTTTCGATAGTGACTTCACGACCATCACCAATATCGAAGCTCACATTAATAGGTTGAAATAACATATAAGATACAATGTTTAGAGTATAGAACAAAAGATACATGAGGAGGGACAAAAGCGTATCAGTGTTCCGGTTAATAAATTAAAATGTTTGCGTAAAAAGGAACAAACACAAAAAATTATTCCCAACTGAATAATGTATACCAGTTGGGAATAGTAAATATCATAGAAAAATTATTTTCTGAGGCCTAATTTTTCGATCAGTCCGCGATAACTCTGCAGGTTATGCCTTTGTAAATATATAAGCAAACTTTTACGTTTACCTACTAATTGCATTAAGCCACGGTGGGTAGAAAAATCTTTTTTGTTTTCCTGTAAATGCTTTGAAATCTCGCTGATACGTTCTGTTAATAAAGCTATCTGCCCTTCAATAGAACCAGTATTCTCAGGTCTTCCTCCAAATTCAGTAAAAATGCTTGTTTTTTTTTCGGTTGTTAACGACATCTCTCGTATTGTTTAAATAGACACCAATGTTTATTTTCTTTTTATCGGCTGCAAAAGTAGGATAATATTACAAAAAGCCGAAATTATATAATAAATCTTTAATTATTTAAGGTAACATTCAGGTTTGAAATGAAAGCAATGATTTCTTCAGCAACATTATCATCACGGTAAAGGCTGTGGCCGAGACCTTCTGTAATTGTAAATTTTACCTGGGGTAAGTGCAGCTTCGTCAAAAATTCCATGTCTTCATAAGGCGTAACCTGGTCTTTTTTATCATGAATCCAAAGAACTGGTATTGTAACGGATCGTATAATTCTTGCTACCGAAAACCATGAAGCAGGCTGACCGCCGATTTGTACGATCAACCTTTCCAGGCCTTCTTTTAGTTTGTCTGATATATGTAAATACCTGCAAAAATCATTTAAAGAACGGATGGTTTCTGTAGCTGGCGCCACAAGCACCAGCTTTTTTACCGTATTATTTTCAGATTTTTCAATGGCAAGAGCCGCCGCTATTCCTCCAAAAGAGTGAGCTATTATTCCGGCAACCGGGCCAAAAGCGGAGATGATTTCTAAGATTACTTCACTATAGATCAGAGCATTAATGGTTTTACCTGAACTAACTCCATGAGCCGGTGCATCAAAAGCTAATACCTCGAAGCCATTATTTAGTAAAGGATGTATGTATCTTTCAAACCTGTAACTATTACTGTCAAAACCATGGCAAATCAATATTTTACACCCGTTAAATGCTGCCGGTTTCCAACGAAATCCGTTGATTGTATGATTTTGAATAATAAAAGAGAGCTTTTCCGCCTGTTCAAAAACCACCGGTACTGCATAATTTCTTTGTCTTGAATAAGGTGTGCAAAACAGTTCAAATGCTGCTTCTGCTGCTTTGGCGGGAGAAACCAGTTCAATTGCTTTAAATTTAATTCTGTAATATTCTAAAACAATTCTTTGTACTAATTTCATTATAGGTAATTCATTCAAAAATATATGAAAATTGTTATTATCGGCACAGGAAATGTCGCAACCGTTTTAGGTAAAAAAATACTGGAAGCAGGCCATGAAATAATGCAGCTTGCCGGGCGTAATTTTGAAAAAACCAATTTTTTAGCTTCACAACTGTATTGCAATCCTGTTTATAATACACGTTACCTTACTTTATCCGCAGATATTTACATAATTGCTGTGTCAGACTCTTCCATTCAATCTGTTGCAACGCAATTGAAATTGAAAGATAAAATTGTTGTTCACACTGCTGCTGCTGTGTCTAAAAATGTTTTGGCAGCAAGCAGCGAAAATTTTGGCGTTTTATATCCTTTGCAAACGCTTATAAAAGACATGCCTTCCATACCACCCGTTCCCGTACTTGTTGATGGAAACAATGAAGCAACAAAAAAAGTTTTAATTAAGTTTTCTTCCGGGTGGGCCGAAAATGTGCAGGTTGCTGATGACGAAGAAAGATTAAAACTGCATGTTGCCGCTGTGTTTGTAAATAATTTTACAAACTATATTTTCACTATTACAGAAGAATATTGCAGAAAAGAACAATTAAAATTTAATTTGCTATATCCTTTAATTGAAGAAACGATAACAAGGCTAAAAATAAATTCTCCTTCTGTCCTTCAAACCGGGCCCGCAGTGAGAGAAGATTATAGTACTATTGCAAAACACAATGAAATTCTTACAAATTATCCTGAGATCAAAAATTTTTATAGTTTATTTACCGCCAGTATTGTAAGCTTTTATAACAAAAAAGATGTTTTAAGTGATAATTTACAGGTTAATAATTTCTTAGTAAAAGGGAAGTTATGAATGGTAAGAGAATGAAAATTTTCAATAATATTCAAATTCCACATTTTTAAAATTAATTTATATTAATGAACCTGAACCTGCATGAATTATTTAAATCTGTCACTACACTTGTTTTTGATGTTGACGGAGTGCTGACGGACGGAACACTTGCATTATTGCCTGGCGGTATAATGGCCAGAATGATGAATTCAAAAGACGGATATGCGTTGCAGTTAGCGGTAAAGAAAAGATATAATATAATAATTATTTCCGGCGGATACTCAGAAGAGGTGACTGACAGATTAAATAAATTAGGTGTTTCTGCAGTTTTTATGAGGGCAACTGATAAAGCCGTAATACTGGATAATTATCTGCAGGAGCATAATCTTTCGTGGAAAGAAGTGTTATACATGGGCGATGATATACCTGACCTTGAAGCAATGAAAAAGTCGGGGATTGCCTGCTGCCCTTCAGACGCTGTGCACGAAATAAAAGAAGTCGCTTCCTATATCTCACCTTTCGACGGTGGCAGAGGTTGCGGACGTGATGTAATAGAAAAAGTGTTAAGACTAAGAGGCGACTGGGACAATGATACACACATACAATTTGGATAAATTAGTGAAAGCTTTTGCATTTCATTACTAATTTGCTTAAAAATTAAACTTTTTTTGAAACTTATCCAGGCATTTTTAAGGTTAGTGCGTTGGCCGAATTTAGTCTTCATTGCTATAACACAAATTCTGTTTGTGTATTGCATTGTTCATCCTGTTATGTCTGCGGCAGGTGCAGTACCAAATATTCGCGGCGTTTATTTTATTTTATTAATGATTTCATCCGTTTTAATTGCTGCCGCAGGGTACATAATCAATGATTACTTTGACCTTAATATTGACCTGATAAATAAACCCAATAAATTAGTAGTTGATAAAATAATCACCCGCCGGTGGGTTATTTTCTGGCACCTGTTTTTTAGTATTGCAGGTATTGCGATAGGTTTTTATATAGATTTCAAAACACATGTCCGCTTTTTAGGCCTGGCAAATTTTGGTTGTGTTGCTTTGTTATTCTTATATTCTATTTCTTTAAAAAAGAAGCTTTTATCAGGAAATATTGTTATTTCTGCTTTAACCGCCTGGGTCATTCTTGTAGTTGGCTGGTGTGAGACTTCCAACCTTTTGCGACCGGCTCTTATTGGTTCCTTTACTGAAAAAATAACGCGTATATCTTTTTTATATGCCGGTTTTGCCTTTGTTATTTCTTTGGTAAGAGAGGTGGTAAAAGATATGGAAGATATGGAAGGCGACAGGCGTTACGGTTGCAATACTATGCCAATCGCGCTTGGTATAAATGCTGCCAAAGTTTTTGTGGCGGTGTGGCTGGCGGTCTTAACAAGCGCGTTATTAATTGTTCAGTTTTATGTATTGGTATTTAAGTGGTGGGGGAGCGCGGTTTATTGCATATTATTAATTATTGTTCCTTTATTATATATATTTAGAAAGTTGTTTTCTGCAAATACAAGTAAAGATTATCACCGGTTAAGCTCACTTATAAAGCTGGTGATGTTTACAGGTATACTTTCTATGATATTTTTCCGGTGGTATCTGGGGTGACAGGACTCATATTTTTGTGGCAGTTATGACGAGGTTTTTTTCAACACAGAGATACGGAGGAACAGAGGTGCACAAAGTTTTTTAATGAATTTTAAAAGAGTGAAAGAGAATGCTTAGGCTTTAAAAAGTTATTCATTTGTAGATTTAATGTGCTACTGATAGCTGAATGTCTTTTACTTTTAAATTTTTTACAGCGAAATAAAACACAACGATAAAACAAACAGCAGGTACAATATAAGCAGTTTGTATATTAGTCGCATCCGACAACCGGCCCATTACTACCGGGAAAACTGCACCGCCGGCGATAGCCATTATTACCAAAGAAGAACCTTCTTTTGTTTTAGCGCCCAAACCATGAATGCTCAAAGAAAAAATAGTCGGAAACATAATAGACATAAAAAACTCAACCCCGATTAATGCAAATACAGACGCTTTTCCATGCGTTACTATTGCAAGAGCGAGCAAACCCATATTAATGATGCTGTAGATCGCTAATAACTTTGCGGGAGCGATATATTTCATAAGAAAAGTACCGATAAATCTGCCGGCCATAAAACCTAATAAAGCTGCTGATAAAAACAGGGCTGCCTGCTTTTCTTCTATACCTGCGACTCTCTTTGAAAAACGAATGAAGAAACTGCTGATGCACACTTGTGCTCCTACATAAAAAAACTGGGCTAATACACCCCGCATCAAATTTTTTTCTTTAAAAACAGATTTCTCCACCTCCGAATCTTCACTTTCTTTAATATCCGGTAAAGGTGTTTTAAATATAAATATGGCAACTAATAAAACGGTAAGCCCGATTATAATAAAAGGTATTTGCACAGAATTAGCTTCGTGCTGCAGGTAACTGTTTAATTGCGCTGCCGGCATAGCTGCTTCCTGCTCCGGCGTGTAGCTTTTACCTGATAAAATAAACATTCCCCCTGCTAATGGCGCTAATGTTGCAGCCAGGCCATTAAAAGATTGTGCAAAGTTGAGGCGGTGTGTGGCAGTTGCCGGATCACCCAAAACAGTGATGTATGGATTAGCAGCGGTTTCTAAAAAAGCAAGACCGCAGGCAATAATGAACAAAGCTGCCAGGAAAAAGGCATAAGAACGTGCGCCCGCAGCCGGATAAAACAAAAATGCTCCCGCGGCAAATAACAATAAACCTGTTATAATTCCTCCTTTATATCCAAACCTTTTCATAAACTGCCCGGCAGGAATAGCCATCAAAAAATAAGCTATGTAAGAAGCGGAGTCGATAAAGGCTGATTGCACATCGCTCAACTGGCAGGCTTTCTTTAAATGGGGTATTAATATAGGATTTAAATTAAGCGCAAAGCCCCATAAAAAAAACAGGGAAGTAAGCAAAATAACAGCAAAGCGGTTATTGGACGAAGGCATGGTAAAAATTAAGAATCGTTAGTAAATAATTTTGCCGGAATAATAAGTAAACAACAATGAAAGTAAGCGTTTTTATTAATAAGATTAAATTGACTCAACAAAAAGCGTATAAGTCATCAACACAGTAACTTAGGAAGTATATAGAAAGTTATAAAGAATATAAGCGTAAATAATAATTTTTTTTGGAGGTATTGATACAACTTTAAAAGACAATATAAAACTTTCAATATCTCAGCTTGCTTAGAAACTGTATTTTTAAATAAAAATACTATTATGCCACAAAAAGATAAAGGATTGGCCGACACACAGGAAGGAGAATTTATTCTGAATGAAAGCGGTACAGCAGTTTCAACTGATCCTGTAGAAGGAATAGATACTCCTGTAGCAGACGAACCTGCAGAAAGTGATAAAAAAGATGAGCAAACCAGCGATTAAATGAAAGTAAGCTGTGCCACACCTCTGAGGTGTGGCACAGCTTACACTTACACCTTACTTCTCAGCTTACAATCATTTGAATCATTTTACTGTACAATATATCATTTTGCCATAAACACTTACTTTTGCATCCGTTTTAGAAATTATTTAATTTATCACTTAAAATATTATGGGTCGCATATTTGAAGTTCGTAAATCTACCATGTTTGCCCGCTGGGATCGGATGGCCAAACAGTTTACACGGATAGGAAAAGAAATAGTCATAGCAGTGAAAGCTGGCGGACCTGACCCTGCTACCAATCCTGCCCTTCGCCGTTGTTTTGCCAATGCCAAAGGTGTGGGTATGCCTAAAGACCGTGTGGAGGCCGCTATAAAAAAAACCCAGGGCAAAGACATGACCAATTATGAAGAGGTAACTTACGAAGGTTACGCTCCTCATGGTATTGCAGTATTGGTTGAGACCGCTACCGATAACACTACCCGTACCGTTGCTAATGTAAGAATGCATTTCAGAAAAGGTGAAGGCAGCCTTGGAAACAGCGGCTCGGTATCATTTTTATTTAATCATTTAGGTGAATTTAAAATAAAAAACGAGGGGCAAAATCTTGAAGATCTCGAGCTTGAGCTTATAGATTTTGGCCTTGAAGAAATAGGTGAAGACGCTGAAGGAAACATCGTTATTCGTACACCTTATGAAGAATTCGGAACAATGGCCAAAGCGCTTGAAGATAAAGGAATCACTCCGCTCACCTCAGAGCTTACACGAATACCGATGACAACAGTTGTGCTGCATGAAGACCAGGCGAAAGAGGTTTTGGAATTAGTAGACAGACTCGAGCAGGATGAAGATGTACAGAAAGTATATTACAACCTGAAATAGGTGAATTAGTAGCCATGCTGTTGGATACCCCTATAAACTTTAAACAAGATTTGCTCAACCTCATGATTTTTAGTAAATTCGTTTCTTGGAAAGGGAACAAATATCCGGACTTGATTTCATTATTGACAGACTGACAAACTCTATTGAAAATGTTCAGTCAGGTGACAGCTTTCCGACAGACATTTCCTTGCTTACGACCCTCGGAATTGAAAAATATAACTAAAAAAAATGGTTGGAGATTTAATTGGAGCAATGAAATTAAAGTGCCGGAACGAGATGTTTTTAAGTTGACTATTGCAAACAATCCAAACATTATTCAAGGAATTATAAGTTTAGAAGTAAAGCCGGATCATGTTTATATGCATCTTATTGAAAGTGCACCATTCAACATTGGGCAACATAAAACTTATTTTGGCATTCCTGGAAATTTTGTTGCATTTGCCTGTAAACTTTCATTCCAACGAGGAGGGGAAGGTTATGTTTCATTTGTTGCAAAAACTAAACTTATTGACCATTATATTTAAAGTTTAGGTGCAGTTCACTTTGGAGGTCACTTAATGGTAATCACTACACCTGCAGCTTTGAAATTAATTAATAAATATTTTTAAAACCAAAAATGGTATGGGGCTAATAAAAGAACCTCTTGAAGTTGACTTTGTTGTAGACTCAAGACCTCTGACAAAAAAGGAACAACTTGCTATCAGTGAGTTTATTAAGGCAGACAAAGCAAAAAGAGCGGTATTGAAAAAACGACCTAAAAAAAAGGTTTCTAATAAATCAAAGTCTACGGCTTGACATTAGAACGAGCCGATAACATGCGTGTTACCGCTGTTGGGGCAGAACAACTCTAATAAAGCTTTAGAATATTTTATAAGCAGTACTTCTTAACGATCTGCGCTACCAGCTACATTTTAAGATGTCCCTTTTTTGTAAGTTCAGGTGCATCACTGTCATTAGTTTCGCCATTACCTTGTGTCTTTTTCTTATTCAGCTTATTAATGTCTTCTCTTTTTATTCCATAAAAAGTAGCGGCGACCTGCTTGGTTCCTTCGCATGAAAAATAGAGATTATTATCATTTCCGTAGGTTATTCCTTCTAACTGCCAGTCCCACGGTTTATCGGCTAAATTAATTTTTTTATGATCTCCCTTAAAAAAATCATTACCAGTGAAGTTATCAAACAAAATAATAAAAGGAAACTTATGACCTTTATGATAACCAATAAGCGCAAGCTCATTATTTGCCGGGTTAATGGCAGCATCGGTAATCAAGCCTTTACTATTAAAACTATCTATAAACCTTGCTGTGTATTTACCGGCAGCTTTAGGTACAACAAATAAACGTGTTTCTTTATCTGCGCGGTCTTTGGTAAAAACGTACAGTGAATCTTTGTGGCTAAGCAATGACTCGCAGTCGAAATTATTTTGTTTCTTACCTTCTGTTTGTCCGCCGCCTGCAAAAACGAACTCAATGACCTGTCCTGTTACTTTTGCATCCTTTCCATTTTTAATGTCTGCTTTGGCTACTTTAATAATCTTTCTTTCAACTCTGTCGCCATTGTTATCCCCAACATCGCCAATATAAATATAATTGGCATCGGAGGCAACAGCTTCCACATCTGTTGCTTCTGTGTTGGTTATTTCTACCTGCTGTTTCAGATTTCCTGAAAGGTCTAATTTGTATACTGTTGCATGAGGCTTGTCGGTAATCGCCCAAATGTCTGGGCCGTCTGCAGTAATTCCTGATATTTCTTTTAATTCTTTTGGTAATACCGTTTTTACTGCCAAAGGGCTTTTTTCCTGCGCAGCAGAACAACCTAAGATAAAACAGGTAAGAATAATAAATAAATATTTCATCATAAAAGTTAATAAGGAAATTGAAAAATGAAGGCTTTTATAGTAACGATGACACTAAAGAAATGTTTCGGCTGCAATATAAAATATAACACTACTTATAGAATGACGGTGAAAGCTAATGTACGTTTTTTACTTTGTAAATCATACAACAACTGATAGTAATAGGTGGTTTTCTGCCATTGATAAGGAATTATGCTTTGTCAACACCTTCTGTTTAGACCTCTTAATATCAAAATTTATCTTTATCTTTTATTTATCTTATATTAGATGCACTTATCTTAAATAAGATGAAATCAGCAGGTATACTGATTATTTACTTTACTATTGGAATGTTTGTTACTGATAATTGTTTTGGTAAAAATTCAGTTATCATTAAAGACAGCGCTTTTTATTTTTCTGATACCCTGCATCCAAATCAAATAAAGTTTACACTTCAGGATTTTCACTTTTTAGCACAAAAAGACCGTTCTTTTAATTTCGGACTTACAACTAATACATATTGTTACATTATAATAAAGGTTGAGGCAGACAAATCATCAGGCGATTATGTTTTATCAATTGATAATACAAGTTTAGATTCTGTACTTATTTATAATCTCGTGCAAAAGGGAGATAAACAGCTTTTATACCAGGGCGGTAATCAAATTAAGTATGATACCAAAAGAGCTTATGTATGGCATACTATTCCTTTAAAAATACATCAGGAGCCGGAATATTATCTGATTGCGATAAAAGCACCAGCAAGAAATGTAAATGTTGCATACAAAATAATAAAAGGGGAAGCATTGCAAAAATTGTATCAATCATTTGACAGGATTATTTACTTTTATACAGGTATCATTTCTCTCATTTCTTTTATTTCCTTAGTTGCCTTTTTGTTATTTAAAAGAAAGGGACTGGTAATTTTCTCCGGTTATATTTTAGCTGTTACAGCCTGGATATTAGCACATTATGGTTATTTGTATCCGGGTTTTTACCCGTTTTATCCATCTTTAAATGAAATTATAAAACCTGTTGCACTTCTGCTGGCAGCGCTTAGCTTTTTATGGCTAATAACCTATTTATTTAAAGAAGAACTAAAAGACAGATTTTTTCGCAGATTGCTATTTGTGATTAAATTATTAAATAGTATACTTTTTATTTCAGCTTTTCTATACCTCTTTCATTCATTTACTTCTTATGGAAATATGATTTATAACATCATTTGGCACATTGCAATTCTTATTTCAGTTTGTGTTACCATCATAACTCTTGCCTGGCTTTTTAATAAAAGTAAAACAGCCAAAATATTCTCTATTGCAGTAGCTGTTCTTTTAGTTATGGCAATCATTCAAATAATTTCCAATGTCGGTTTCTTACATAATACCTTTTTAAATGATCACGGAATTCTTATAGGCGCTTTATTGCAAATACTAATATTATCCTACGGAATTTGCTACAGTATTTGGAACGAAATACAAACAAAAGGAGCGCAGTTAAGCATGTTGGAAGGAGAACAAAAAAAAGCCCTTCAAATGCTTATAAATGTTCAAAATAATGAACGCAAACGCATAGCAGAGGATTTACATGACAGCATTGGCCCTATGCTGGCGGCTATTAAGATAAATTTTATGCGAATGGTAAAAGCAAAAACAGAAACCATTATTTCTGAAAATCTTATCAGTAAAACCGAGCGTATAATAGATGGTTCTATCAATGAAATCAGAAATGTTTCACATCAATTAATGCCAAAAGATTTATCAGCTAAGGGCTTGATTACTGTATTAAGTAATTATTTTAATGACCTGCAAATAGTTTACAATACCAACATTGTATTTATGCATGAAATAACGGCCACTTTAAGTGAAGAAGTGCAATTAAACCTTTTTAGAATAATCAGCGAGCTTGTATTAAATGCTTGTAAACATAGCTGTTCTGAAAATATTGTTGTATCAATTAAAACATCAGGCACAGCGATACAAATTATGGTTCAGGATGATGGTAAAGGATTTAAACGGACACAAAAGAATATCACAACTTTAGGAATAACAAATGCAGAAGGCAGGGTTGCTTACTTAAAAGGAAATATACAAATAGACTCCGCAGAAGGGAAAGGCACGATTATCCAAATATTCGTACCTCAAAGTGTACCGCTATAATTTTACAAGACCTAAATGGTTTGCTTTCAGCAATAAGCCAATCCGGTTTTTAACATTGAACTTTTCAAACAGTCTTGCCCTGTAAGTGTCTACTGTAGATTCGCTTAAAAACATCTTTTCAGCAATCTGCGAGTAGCTTAAATCAGTGCACATCAATTGCAGCAGCTCCTTTTCTCTGTCCTTTAATTCAGGTGCCTGCGGATTATTTTTCTGCGCAAGCTGCCGGCCGATTTGCCTGGTGATAAGAGGAGTATAATAAAAGCCGTACTTTACGATAGCCTGCAAAGCAGCAAATAACTCTTCTGCGCTAATGCTTTTTAATAAATAACCTCTTGCACCATATTGAAGCATCTTAATAATATTGATCTCATCATTCTCCATGGTTAATGCCAGAATATGTACAGGCTTATTATTGGTAAAAATCCATTCGGCAACTTCAATTCCATTTTTCTTCGGCATATTAATATCAAGCAGAAGTATGTCCGGTAAATTATCATCCTGCAGCTTTTGTATAGTCTTTTCCCCGTCCCCGGCTGTCCAAAGAATCTTAAACCCTTCCAGGTCATTAATCAGGGATGCCAGAGAATCAGTAAATATGATATGATCATCTGCAATGGCTACTGTGGTAATTGAGTTAAGCATGAATTCTAAAGTTACTGAAGATTGTATTGTGCTTTACCATGAAAATAATCATGGTTTTTCCTGATAGGATTAAGGGAATTGGATGATGCAGTGGGTAGTGGAGGATGTTAGTTTTGAAGTATGAAAGGAGATATAGAAATCAGGAAGAAGATACAAATAGTTCCTTCAATAAGCTGCGAAAAGCTTAATAGATTATCAATACATCTGGCTTGGCATTTAAGGAAACTCGATTGTGTTTACGGGCGCTGCAACCAAAAAAGAGAATAGTAAATGATTGAAAGTAAGGAGCTTATTTTTTATGAACCAACTTAAATCTTCGCCAATATTCGTGTTGAACCGAACCCTCGTACCTCGGGAAACGCAGCATCGAATCCTTTTGTAATTTAAGGCTCTAAATTTTAAAAATTATGAAAAAGGTTATTAAAAAAAATTAGCTCCCGCAGCGGAGG
>JAABUK010004583.1_pt1 | contig 22310 bp, 21 predicted proteins | sample 5559141 | NCBI WGS metagenome assembly JAABUK01 (sample SAMN10711869, study PRJNA513367) | rock metagenome | isolation source: Antarctica rocks | place: Antarctica: Victoria Land, Pudding Butte nord | collected 2016-01-03
GAAGGGAGGGGTGAGTAGGGCCGTCCTGAGAACGATGGTGGGAATGTGCGTCGAGAGGGGCGGGGTGGGGGATGAGGTGCTAGGGGGTCTAGATGGCTTTACCTGAAGTGTGGGGAGTTGAAGAGGATTAGTCCAAACCTAGAGGAGATCAGAACGAGACTTGTGTTAAGCCATCTGGGCGGGGGGGAGTGGAGGATCCTGAGGGCAGAGGCGAATGGATCAACTGATTCCCACTGGGCCGACAGCTAGCGGCGAGAAAAATGTGGAGTGAGACACCCGGCTGTCTATGGATTGATCGGGTCACAGCTGAGGTGATGAGGACCTTCCACGTTGCGGGAAGTGTAAGCTCGTGGTGAAGAGGTGAGCACCGCGTGCGGGATCAAGCCGATGCAATGGCAATTGACTTGGCTCCTCCATAAGAAGTTGACAGATCAAAAGATGTCAGGGCTTCAGTCGTGCAAGTTCATGGCTTGAATTAATGGCTTTCTGGTGTCTTCTTCTATTTACAAAGTCTATGCAGGCAAAGCAGCATAAATAGCTCCCAGCAGCCTGGTGCTATGATTCCGGAGCCTACTCTCCACTCCAAAACCAAGTTCGCGCGGTTGTGATACAGTAGGCCACCCATTTCCCTTTTCGGTCCAACAAAGGAGAGAGATGTGATGGTCGATCTAGCGGATCCGATGACGCCGATGATGACCAACTGCGATATTGCTATGACAATGCTGATGATGAGGATGATAACGAGTGTAGATACGTAAATGAGGATGATATTATGTGATGATTATTATGTGGCAAAAACACTCGCGCAGCTGGCCCGGTGTTAATCCATGAGGACCGCTTGGGGGTATGTGGCGAAGAAAGCAAATATAGTAAGCAATTGATGATTGAGTTCCGTTGAGAGATATCGATGGCCGATACGGCTAGCCTGAGGATATGCGGGCTCTGCGGTGGTGAGTCTATTTGACCAGCAAACAGGCAGGTTCCGGAAATTGTCTATGAACAGGAGGATACCGCTGATGACGCTGCGGTCTGAAAACGGACGGCGATGTTGGTATTGTACAGTGAGCGTATCGAGTTTTCTTCGTCAGAGTTATAAGAGGCTTCTAATGATAGATAGATCCAGCGGCAAAAATGCTTGCTGCAGCCGATGTAGCCCATTCGTTCTCCTCATAGGGTGGAGTGGGCCATCTTGGGTTGACTCCCTGTTTGGGCTGACTCTTGGAGACGTTGAGAGGCGAGATAGGTTCTGCCATAATGTTCTGATCAAAAAGCATGCCGTTCCGTTTGGCTGATGGCGACGGGGTGGGATAAGGGTTCAGCGTTGGCATGTTGTTGGTCGATGATTGCAGTGGCTGTCGAGTGTGATTATCTGTTTGTGCAAATGTCTTCAGGTTTTCCTCTTCGTCGGCCTTGCTTCTTCGCTCAATCCGTTTGGCTGCATTCTGGACGCTGTTGAGTGCCTCGTGGAGTAGCTCGTCTTCCTCATCAGGAGTGTCGTACATGTGACTTGGATGTGTCGAGCGATGTAGTGCTCGCCTCGTCCGGCTGGAGATCGGGGTTCCGGTGGGACCGGTAAAGCTCGACGAATCCAAAGAGGGAGAGCTTACGCTCTTCGACAGTGAAGGATGACGGTCCAAAGGGCCTTCAACGTGGTTGAGACCTTGGGAACGCTTGTGAGAGGAGGGAGCTTCAGGCGACGGTGAAAGCGGCTCAACAGCAGAGCGAGCCAACTGCAAGGCCTTGTCCACATCGCTGAAGCTCTTCTTCATGACCGTGTCCATATTGGAATCGATGATCATCGAGTTACGGTTGCTATGCCACGGGCTGCAGCCGGCGTTCGCTTCGATGTCGTCCACACCTGGTGATGCAGGCGCCTGAGGTTTGCCCGAAAACCTGCGAGCTCGCTTACGGAGGTGAGAGAAGAATCCTTCCTTCTGTTCACTATTAGGCGACATAGGTCCACGCTGCCCATTCAAGGCACGCTCAGCCTCCTGACGGTGGTAGTCAGTATAGTGACTGCCGTTCGATTGGACTGACAGCTGCCGGCCAATCTTCTTCGTGGCCTTAGTGTATGTGGACGAGTTCACATTCATAGCCTGGCCGGTTGGGTTGAGTGTTGGGTTGTTGTGAGCCTGCGCCGTCACTGAATCCGAAAATGGGGAAATAGGTCTGATCGAGGGCAATATTGGCATCGGGGCGGCATTGACGGAACTCGTGCCGTTGGCCCACGTAGCTCGTTTGTTTGCAAATGGGCGATGCTTTACAGTTGAGATTGGCGCTGGAGCGGCATTGATGTTGGCGGACTGGGCATGAGCGGGCGAATGTAGTGGAGAAGGAACCTGCGCCTGGGCATTATGAGTTGGCACAGCGGGCGAAGAGTTGCGGATGATGGATTTTCTGAACCACGACGGTCTGGTGGAGTAGGCTGGGTTTTCACTAGAGTCTCTTTGTGATTTGCTGTCAATACTGGCGTGTTTTCTCGCGACGAGACGGGACGTTGACGACGTCGGTCGTAGAGGATCAACCGCATCTGCGAAATATTCATGCTTCATAGCTTGAGCAGATGTTGGTCGATTTCGAGGGTCCCACATCAGACACCAGGTGACGAAGTTGCTTAGGGCAAGGGGCCATTGTGGGGGCCGGAGGATTGTTTCCATTGAATGCGGAGCCATCTAGATGCCTCAGCATGTTTATTGGCAAACGTTAGAGATCAAGCCTACCTTTGGGAACGAGAACCCTAGCTTTTGTGCCAGTCGAGTGCCATCTCTCCAGTCCCCACCACCTACTCGATTGCCTGACTTGTCGTACCAATTGCCGGGCGATCCCATGATTTCGCATACCCGCCACACTTGATCTACCTCGTTTCCGCCAGGGAACAACGGCTTCAAATTCGCAATCTCTACTGCCATTGCTCCTATAGCCCAGATATCGACTGGTGCTGAATACTCACCGGCACGAAGCAGGACCTCTGGAGCGCGATACCACCTAGTTGAAACATAAGTCGTGTAGGGGTGTTGGGAATGTGTCTCTCGAGCAAGGCCAAAATCTGCAATCTTGATTGTATACATTGGGGGCGTAGGCGGAGGTGTGACTAATGCAGAGTATCTGCGGAGGGTGGTATTGGTATCCAGCGACGCTGTAGTTGACACTAAGATATTTTCGGGTTTGATATCGCGATGGAAGAAGTCGTGGTTGTGAATATGGTCGAGGCCTGCGAGAATCTGAAACAGTATGCTCTTGACGTAGCTGCCATCTAAGCATTTGTGGTCTCGTGCTTTCATGAGCTGATATAGATTGCCGTCCATATGCTCCATGCAAATATGTAGCTTCTTTGACATTGGGTCGAGGAATATGTCGAGTGCCGGAACAAGATGAGCATGAACGGGTAGCGAGCGAAGAAAGATGACCTCCCGGAGTTCCAGACAAGGTGCGAAAGAGTCGAACGTCTTCTTCATGGTCTTTATGGCAACCTGATTGGATAATTAATCTCAGCACATCGCAGTAGCACCTATGCGACTCACTAGAGTTCCTCGCCGCGCAACGTGAGCCCCTGCTGTTCGGACGCGGGCAAGAGCCACACTCCCAAAACTGCCATCACCGATCTCCTTGATGACTTCGAATTTGTCCTCCAGACATATTGCTGACATGGAAGATCCACGAGGAGGGTATTGCTGTTCGTTTCCCATTGTAGCGATCGTGCAAGCTCGGTGTAATCCTGCGGATGCTGGAGGTCTGCGTGTCTCCGTTGGTCGCTGGATTGTTGATCCGTCAAACTCCAGCCTGATTACGGGTTCAAGCCACAGCTCTAGACAACTGGTTCTTTGTCCAAGATCAATCGCGAACAACACTCAGCTTCTCTAAGATCCAAGTGTACGGCTCGATCACCCAAGCATCCCCTCCGATATTGAGCGATGGATTTGTCTATCGTTGTTTCTGTTTGGAGGCTCCTTGGAAGGGATTGGAATTGAGGGGTGATGCCCGCGACTGAGGAATGTCATGCCATATGACGTCTCTTTTCCCTGCCTAGCATGTACTATGGTGCATATATCACGATCGCAGAAAAGAGCGAAAAAGCTGAGTGTCGTAGATAGGCGGACCGTTGGATATTTGAAGATAGTTGGGCGGTCTGTCAGGGAGAAGGGGTCAGCATTGGCAGGGGAGTGTCTGGGAAGGGCCGAACGAACGGGTGGAGTCAAAAGAGCGAGAGGGAGATGGCGGTGAGATGGTCAAAGGAGGGTCAATGCCTGGTGTCAGGCGAGTGGGAGAGAGGCAGGAGAGGAAGGTGGAGGTGGAGGTGGAGGTGAAGAAAGAATGGGTCGTGGCCATCGAAGAAGAGCTACTACTATGCTAGGGCGTGATGTGATGACAGTGAACGTGTGCAAGTGAAACCAAGCCAAGGCCAAGCGCGGGCTGTCTAATTTGGTGCCAGGGTTTGCAATTAGCATCACTTCCGCTGATCTGGCCCCCGCGAAAAAACAGCGCAGCGCCGCAGAAAGCAACGTCTGATTTGACACTAACCGTCCACGCTACGAATCCGTCCTAGGGGGATGCCCAATTGAGTCAGCAAAGGGCAACGCCTTCCATAATGACACGGGGGCCAGGCTACTGAGGCTGGCCTTGAAGAGGAATCGATCCTCTGCTGGCACTGCACTATCAAATTATCACGCAACTGCTAGGAAAGTCGACCACTCCCCGAAGTCCTCGAGAATAGGAGGTCAATCTTCATCCTTCCATAGGAATGCAGCATAACCGAGGCGACCGAATTCCTGCATCGTGCATGCGACCCTCCATTGATCACAGCAGATGCCGACTCTTCCCCACGCCGTCGTTCGATGTCACCCTGCATTCTACTCCACATCCGTTTGCGATACGGAGTACTAAAGTATGTACTCTGCAAATCTGCATCTCCTTTCCTTTTGACTGCCAGTCCGAGGCTCGCATTAGGCTCGTGCCGGCATTTACATCTGGTACGCCGAAATCAAGGAACTGCCCCCTGTTTCTCTTGGCAGAGCACTAGCAGATCCCTGCAGGATGTCCTGTTCCTGAATCCTGACGACCTTATCCAATTGGCAGAGGGTCCGGATCGATTGCCCATTGGTCCATTTCTGGCCAACGACGAACGGCTCATCCGGGGACTGCGGGAGCCCGCCAATCTGGATACCAGGGTGTTGGAAATCGTGACTCTGTTCACAGACCCACCCTTAGTAGGCTAGCCGCTGGCGTTGGTACCTCATAGTAGCTCCTTTACTGTACTATTAGTACTACGTATCCGGGGTATTAAATGTTAGCGCGACAGGGGTTTGATTGGTCAGGTCATTGATTTCACCGCAAAAAAATGCCAAGACGCTAACATCTAATTCGGTGGATACCATAGTACTGTGTACTATTCTAGCTTCCAATCTCACGTGGGTTTGACATAATCGTGTTTGGAGGTCGCTGCCGTTGTATCCTGGCCCCCAGTATCCGCAAGCCCTCACGACGGCCCATCATGACCAGTGTTTGACGGGTAACTGAAATGATTGAATCATGTCCCTCGGTGCTCACTCCCTACTTATCAAGCCAGGCATGATCTCAAAATGCCCAAATGTGATGCTGTACTCTGTAAGGCATGGTACTACCATGCTGGAGGGCTTGCTCTTCCGTTCTACAGACGCTCATACAGTCTTAGTCCACCACATGATGCCACACAGTTTCTATACGTTAGGCAAGCTGCCGAGAAATGCGACGCGGTCGTCGGCCGCCGGCTTGCTTCCAGGAATAGTGCAAAATATTGTCAGACACCTTAGACCTGGGACAGCTCCATATTGCAGTCCTTGAATACATCAAAATCGAACACGTATCTAGATGTGCTACAGCTGCTTTTAGGGCACTTATCCCACACCTCATGGTCTTTGGGAAAGTGAAGTAGACAGTATCTGTTTTCTTGGGACCGCTACCTTCCGTCACTCGCACTTCTAATTCCTCAGACCACAATTCTCTCGCCAGCTTCAACACCATTTCCCCTCGCCCCTTCTTCCAATCTCTCGCCCATCCTGCGTCAACTTCAACCTTTTGATCGGACTCAGCCCGAATCAGCATGTCTGGACGTTTGAAGAGCGTGTATGGCAGTGGTTGGAGCCCAGCCAAGAAGGCGATGCTCGACCAGGTTGTGATGCCAGAGAAGTATATCTCACCGTCATTGCCCGTCCTCTGCTGATTCCCACTGCCAAAGAACTCGCTGCCACAGTTGCGGCGTTCTCAAGGCGACAGCCCCTCAGAATTACTCAGAGAAGAAGCTTCAGGACCTTCGCTCTGCTATTGCTCACGGCCAAGCCGGCCGCAACCCCAGCGGTAAATGGATCGCCTGCCGCACATGTGTTGGTGCTCAGGTAGCGGAGTTGGAGTGCAGCCACTGCAACGAGTGGAAAGGGTTGAAGGATTTCACCAAAGCGCAGCGTAAAAATCCTGATCGTGCTGTGAGTCGAGCTCCACCCAGCCATGTGCGAGGATGGTAGCCACTTAGACTTACCATTAGCGCTGCATCGATTGTGTTGCAAACCATCTGGAAGAGGACCCCATCCATGGAAATGCCATGGATCACTACGCAAACAAGGAACTAAACCAGGACAGTGACAGCGACGATGGTGTCAGCAATGCTTATGAAGATGTGTGTAGTTGTATTCACGCCCAAAGATGAAGGCAGCGCTGACAACAATCCAGTCCATGACCGAGTCTTCAGCAGGTGGTGTGTATATCTCCAATCACAACTACGAACCTCTTACTTCGCAGAGACTAGCAGAGCTCGACCTTTCCAGTGCCGGTCCCAGCGGTAGCCGATCTGCGAGTCTCGCTGTGACAAGCGCGTCCATCGCTGACACCGTCCGCAACCCCAGCCATGCCTCTGCTGCCGGGATTGATGAGTGGCAAAAGATAGCCGGAAGGGGCCCTTTGGGCGCCGCTGCTGGAACTGCTTTCGTTGGATACGACGCACAAGGGCGGGCTTACTCGCAAATCCGCGCTCCGTCCACCACTGGTAGCGATGGCAGTGACGAGTCTACAGCAACCACGACCGCGGAGAAGCACGATGCAAGGGTAGAGGTTCTGTAACGCTGTCGCCTCTCGGCAAATATGCTGATTTTAGATCGTAGCCATTGAACCGCTCCAATTTCGCCAAGATCAAGGGCACAAAGGGCAAGCCGGCTTTCTACAGGCCCGAGAAAACAGCGAACCGTACTGTCACGCTGAATGACTATGATGATGACAATGACGAGGTGGACGAGGGAGACGACTACTTTACATATTGAAGTCTCTGCAGTTGAGTACGGGGTTTTGGCGGTAGCACGAGAGCGTGCTTCATATTACTATTCAAGCAGACTTACGCTGTAGCAGGTGGTCAGTAGCTTGATGACTTGAGACAATAGAATTGGCATCAACTAGCTGATTCAATGTGCACTCGGAGCATGACAAGTGCTGTGAGTGGAACATACCAACAGGCAATATTCCCAACACCCACTCTCAGACGCGTCATTGATGCCAGGGACCCCTATGGCCTTGTTGGGTTCAACTTTACCGAGCACGATGTGGGTCAATGCTAGAGGTTGCGAATAGCGGACAGCTCCCTGCCAAGAGTGTCATTGCCTCTCGTCTATCCCATTCGCCGATGCCTGTACTCGAAACTGTCGACCCTTGAGTTTCCCCCACAGCGCGATTAATCCTTTGTATCAGACATGAAGGATGTTTCGTGTGGAGGGCAACGACGTGAAACAAGGTTGGCGCAGCAATCGGGCCTTCGTAAGGGAAGCAATAGGTACCGGGAGGCACACGCGCACGACATTGCTGCTTGAAACACCATCTCAGGGTTGGCAGGGACGTTGTAGTTGCACACATGTAGCACAATAGAAGCCGGCCACTGACTTGGCGTGCTGGTCTTCGGAACCTTGACGAATTGGCCTGTCTTGATACAGATGCCTGCATGGCTAGTGCGTAAGCATTGCATCGCATGGCACCGCATCAGGAGCAGGACTGAAGGGATAGGATAAACATTTTGATATTGACACTGTGACAGTCTCCGTAGTTCTAAGCCAGCTCCAAGCGGGAGATCAGCTGGACAGATCGCACTTTCCACACAGTATTTAGCCATCGTCATCTTGCAGGGATGGCGAGTCACGCTCCAAGCTTGCAAGCAGCTTGCCAGCCCTCGCTGCACAACCGGGCGGTGCCAATGGGCAATGGGCATTGGGCAATTGACCTTTGACCTCTGGCTGCGCACCTAAGGATTCATGACCAATTCCACCACTGCTGTTTCACCCGGAATAGCTGCCTTCCGCAGCTACCAAGAGCCTAGCACGCCTACCTAGTTCTATCTTACTATCGTGCTACTCGTACATCATCGCCCTCGAACACCGCACCGCGCCAACGTAATCGTTCCCTCTCGTGCTGATTTGACCACCTATACTACCTGCTACCTACTACTGCAGGTCATCGAGAGTATGCCACTGAACTAGCTTGCTCAAGGTCATCCTCCTACACCTGCTGCGTCATAACACTGGTATACGGACCAAGTGCGCTTGTGCAAGCCTTACCATGGCACAATCAAACCACTTCACAGATCCTGGCACCCAGATTCCTGTCGACCACGATCACCTCGAATCACAAGCTTATCGACACCGAACCATGGCCGAGCAGAAACGATATGCCCCTCCAAAAGTGGATGAGGCTGTCAATTCCGCCTTCGATCGAGCGCAAACAGAGACCTCCAATTATGTCCCGCCAGACCTCATCGCTCAGATCACTCAGAATGTAATCAAGCAATTGCAGTCGAGCGGGCTCGAGGGCTCAACTCCAGTTCCTCCGCAAAGCGGCTTCTCCCCACCACCGATCGTGCATCAACCTGTCCCACTATCACCATCCACCGCATCTGGAACCTCGCCCATCATCCCCAACCGGGTTTACACTCCTCCTTCGCCTCACAGGCATCCGGACTACCCGAACCATACCTCACCTTCACAGTCTCAGTCTGGGTACCGAACAGATGGGCCCCAGAGTCCACGGGATCTTAAAGCGTCACATTTCAGCCCCCCCAGGAGATCTTCTTCACCTGAGAGTCCTACGAGCAAACCGAGCGATAAGCCCTACACTCGCCCAAAGGGCCCGTCAAGACTTTCAACGAGCAAGGAGGAGACAACGTTGGAGAGAATATGGGGCCAGCTATTTGATGAAGATAGCCATCCTACGGCCAGACTGGGTCAGTTCCTAAGGGGGCTTGCAATACACATTGTACGTGGTCGGTTGCGAAGAAATGGTATTCGTAACCAGGGACTAATCTTCTTTCACAGATCGAGGATTATGAACCTAAGCATAGTATTGTGATCACGCCGAACAAGATGGTGAAATACTATGAGGATGTCAGGTTATCGCTGGAGCTATACCCCTGGTCGAGTATGTCACTGATGGTGCAAATTGATTATCATATTGCTGACTCAGACTTGTAGCTGTGTTTGACGACGAACACTCCTCAATATCCCGGATGTACCGGGATCTCGAATGCCAACATCACCTCGTCCAAGAAAGATATGATGAGAGACCAGACATTCCTGGTCTAACACCAGTCGGCTTCGAGAAATGGGTGACACTTTTTATCCAGGCACATCCTGATCAGGAATTCGAGAGACTTCAAAAAGCTGCTTTGGAAATGCCAATCAGCAACCCAGATGACAAGAAAGAGCGGTTTCCCAAGGATATCTCTCGAAGATTGTTCCCTGGGCACGAAGATCGCAGGATTCGTAATCGCATAGAAGACTCCATTTCAGAACACGCAGCAGTCGACCTCCCGCGCCGCTCAAGTCGAGAGGAGCCACAGCCCCAGGTCTACCGAGATCCGTCACCTCAAAAACCCATGGGTACCGATCCTCTCCCTCAAAAACCCGCAGCCGCCGAGCCCCCACCACATAGGCCCAGCGTAGGCGAACACAGCTATGTTCCCCAGAATCCCCGCGCAAGCGTGAGTTTCGAACTACCCCGAAATCCAACGCCCACTTCGACGTATGTTCCTCCAAGTCTCGAACGCGAACGAAAACCCTACTCGAACATCCCTGCTGAATCAGCCATCGACGATACCAATCCTCCTATGCCACCCCCTTCGAATCCCATTAGTATCGAACGTGAACGAAAACCATACAGCGCCTTCCCAGGGGCTGGCAAGCAATTCGAAGATGAGGCAAGAAAGAATCCTACAAAGCCCCGCTCGGAATCCATCGCCGCCTCAGCCCCCAAACCCAGCCGCTCAGATTCTACCGCTCGTGCTCGCCCTGTGCCAATTTCGAACCCTCACCCGATGGAGACTTCCAAGCCAGAAGTACATCACCACCGCGCTCCCTCCAACGCAGGGCGCCGTCGCCGCAGTCCCTCTTTCAGCCGTGGTACAACCAACGATTTCAGACGACTGGATGGCGACATTAAAGGCTACCAACCCAGCTCATATCAGCCCCCCTCATCTTTTCCTGTCAGTGGTCCTCCGGTAGAGACTGTCTTTAGCGAAGATGACACACGTCGGTACTTTGAAAAGAGTGCTCGGGAAAGGGCCGAGCGAGCCAGAAGACAGGCAGATGATGATGCAAGAAGTTATGGTGAGAGCCCAAGAAGGTATGACCGTGCTGGTTTGGATGACAGACCTCCACCTCGACGGGGCGATTATAGCAACGAAGAGGACTACTACCGTGCAAGCGGCAGAGGTGGTAACGGCTACGACCATGCCCAACAATACGGAGGGCCGATCTATCGATGAAGCAAACCAGCGTGCCACTTGAATTCGTAACGGCCTGCAAGCGATATAATCTCATCGAATACGGCGTTGGATTTTACTTTCTATCACCTTCATTTCCCATTTCATCGATAGCCGCAGGAAGCGGTGTCTGCGGCCGGGTCCTGTGGCCTGCTCGGTCTTGGTCTTGGTCTTAGAATGCGAGGAGCGCATACATTTCCTGCTTGCTCGATTTTTATGATACCATGTTTCATTAGGGTGCTTCGGATTCTGTCGACGCAGGTAGTCAGATCATGCAGATGTTTGTACCAAACATCGGTATACATTGAACAGGCCTTGGGTTTGACCATGTGACAAGACATGGAAGCACCGTGTGCCTGACTGCGATAAATACTTGGCACCGTGATTCATTGGACGAGTTCGAGGGGCATTGGATTTTTGTGAATCTTGCCAGTACACGTGAACCATGGATGTTTTGTTGGCATATCAACCTCCAATCATTAGGGTTGCTAGACACTGTAGGACGAAAGGGACTATGACAAATTTTCCTGTTTGATCGAAAATTGATAAGTAGCTACAATGAAACCAAAACGCTATGCCTATGCCTATGCCTATGCCTATGCTTTGTGCTCATCCAGGTCAATTCCATCCTCCAAAATCAAAACCGTCCCTGACGCCATCGAATGCTATGCCCCTTGTGCTCAAAACTTCCCGTATGTCACACGCTATCGATTATGCATACCGAACACTTGGCTGCTGATACCCATGGTGCGGTTGATATCCACCCCACTGTGGTGGCCCATACCCGCCTCCTCTTCCCTGTTGCTGAGCACCAGTCATCCAGGGTCCTTGCGGCATAGGTCCTCCACCCCACCCTCGCTGCATAGGCGGTGGCGGCACCGGCTGCACGCGGCGCGGTTGGCGAGGCCGTCTGCAGCGTCGGACCATGCAGCTCAGGATCGAAAGCAGTAGGAGACCGCCTATACCACAGCAGATGCCGATAACGAGGTTTCTGTTGTCGTGGATCCAGCTGCCGATCTCTTTGGCTGTTGAGGAGCCTTTGCATTGTCCCTGTGTAGCGTCAATATCTGAAAGGATGGCGCGTGGCGTAGAATGAGCTTACATTTTGACACTTGCCGCCACCGCCGCAAACAGTGCCGTCAAGGAAGTTCTGCTGCATGCTGTAGCAGACGTTGGGGCCAAATTCTGGTGAGGCGCAGGACAATGTGCAATCTTGGCTGTTGCAGGCGTAGGTATCGTTCTTGGTCGTATAAGATCCCATAAGTGTCTTACACTGCTGGTCCCTCGAAGTGCATTGCCCGCTTGCACACTGCAAGCTTTGAGAGCTGTTTCCGCAGCTTTGGCCATCCGGGGCGGATACATCAGGTGGGCAGGCAGCGGTAGTACCAGAGCATGTCTCTTGAGGATCACACTGGCCAGTGCTAGGCCTACATACTGTGCCAGAGCCGGAGAAGTGGCAATTGCTGCAGCAATCCTCGTTCGAATCGTCACAGACGGCGTTATTCTTGAACTTGCACGTTGTTGCATCACAGCACGTGTTGTTGCCGCAATTCTCGGTGCCACCACAGTCACACTCTTCGCCTGCTTCGACTATTCCGTTGCCGCATTGTTGGCCTGTAATAGTAGTAACACCTTGATTATTGGAGAGACAGGTGCTTTTGACACTGTTCCGGCCAAGAGCGGAGCAGATGTTACCGATTGTGCAGGCACTAAATGATGAAATACCCTCGGCAGTGGAAGGATTCATGATATACTTGGAGCCAGCGTCGCACGTATTAGCACTAAGAGGGCAACACTGCTGAGAGTTGACGGTTTCGCTTGATGCGCATGTCTGAGAATCGCAATCATGGACAGCTCCGAAGGTATGGCCAGTTTCGTGGGCAATCACTTGCCATTCGGTGGAAGTCTTTGCAACCACGTTGGCTCCACTTACAACCTCGCCAGAGCTGCTTGTGACGTCGCCTACGCAGAGCTGCCCCAGCCATGACAAGCCAACCTCCGCACCGGTTTGGCATGTAGTCAACAGGGTCCAGTAGGCATTAGTATCGTTCCTGGCGCCACGCCATTGAGAGAAAGTATTCAGTCGGTCTGTAATCGAACTATTGCCTCCGCAACCGGTATTCCACGGCGTCGCAGTAGCTGCTATAGCAGGGCATGATGCGTCGCTTACAGTCAGATTTTGGAGGCCTAAGGAAATATTAAATGTCTTTTCATACACATTGGAAGCTGAATTGATCTGCGTAATCACGTTGGCATGGGCGGATTCGGAGGAGTTGAAAGATCCTGTGTATGTACAATCAGTTGCAACGCCCATCAGGGCCACTTTTCGAGTCGTGGGACAGCCGGCCGTACTGCCAATGGAGCTTTTCAGATTGACACTTCCAGAATTGCCTCCTGAGGGAATACCGTTGGTATCAATCTGCCTTTTACCAAACAAGGAGTTGATGGGGGCAGCGCCCCAGAATCCCACGTCGCGTTTGAGCACTGTCTGTCTAGGGTCATTGGCCTTCAATTTGTGAGACAAGCAGACATTCGTGGAGCCTTCTGATCGTCGTAGTTCCGCGTGGTTGGTCTGCGGCCTGAGGCCGATATCAGAATCTCTGAAGACTACCATATACTCATCGTCACTGTATTCCACTTCTGGGTCCAATTCATGCTTTGTAGACATGTAATTCGAACGTAGCTGGACGTGGTGATGATCTTGCATGATGGTGAAGGCTCCCTCGAATAAGGGATTGACTCCATCTCTTCGAATGACAACCCGGGCCCAGCCGATGTTGCTCCACCGCCCATCCCAGCCTTGGATCCACGCATCTCCCTTGTACACTTTATGCGCTTGCCGATCTATGAGCTCTGTGCGGACGAGCTCGCCATCTGGACCTAGATACTGCACGGAGGCTCCTTCTGGTATGATATCGTGATTTGGTTCGAGGGTGAGTTTAATCTGTTCTTCTCCCTGATGCAGATCAAAGTATATGTTGAAGTGTGAGTAGGAATGTACACGGGCCGAGGGCGTGTCGATCTTGAGGTTCTCGATAAGGGAGAGGTAATTAAGAGGCTTCCGACTGAAGGAATGCCCTGAAGCAAGTCAGTGCCATCCTCCGATTAATAACATGGCGAGCGCCGAACATACCGTGCGCACAGTCGGAGAGGAGAGTCAGAGCGCTAACAATTGTCCGTATTCGCCATGGCACTTTCATAATTGTAAACAAGTTCAAGGAGTGAAAGTAGGAAAGAGGGTGTCAGTCCGAATGATAGTCAGTCAACAACATTAAGTCTTGAGTGATTCTTTAGCATAGGTATTGAGGATAGGTATTGGTGGGAGAAGGCATGTCAGATTCTAGAGTAGATCAGATTTGAGAAGGAGGGCGACTCAGCCCCGGATGTTGCGAAGCCGAAGATGTTCCAGTCGCCACAAGAGACTTGATGGCGAGCCACAAGATTTCATACACAGGAGACGGTCTACAACATGAGCAGAGTGGGATATGACAAGATGAAGAAGGCCTTCTCAAACGTATATCAGAGAAGACGTCGCGAGGTCGACGAAGTCGTTTATATTGATTGGGCGCTGGCTGTTCAACCTCTCTACTAAAGTAAGTACTTTACTAATCCCAGGCGTCAAATGTCTTGGCAGCAAGGCCCTGAAAGCGGCTTACCTAGTTCTACCGTGTACGTATTCTACTCCGCACTAATTATGGAAGATCGCGAAACTCGAAAGCTCAACCACTCCTTCTTCACTCCTCAGCTGGCTTCCACAGCCAAGGCAAGGGTCACCTGAATGGTGAAGTATTACGTTGACAAGAAGTGTGGGAAGCACCCTCAACCATTGACTCTGAGCAAACCTGTTTTGAGCTACGCGTAACATCTCGCCACCCGAGGGACCGACTTCTTGAATGACTGGAGAAGTACAAGCCTTCAACTACTGCAGTCATCTTCTTGGCTTTGATGGGATTCCAATTGCTGCACGCTGCATACAAAGATAACGCCTAGGACATAAACCAAATGACCGCATCCAAGGCGGTCAATGCTCTTACAGAGGGAACATGGTGAATGTCCCCAGGAGCTGTCTATTTCTTCCGTGATGTTTGGACAATCTCAATGATTTTATCTACCACACTAGGGTCGGAGAGCTGCGACGCAGATTAGTCTGTCATTCCTCTTAGGTCTTGAAATGCCCACTTACGGTTGAAGTGTCACCCAACTGATCCTCTTCCCCAGCCAAAATCTTACGTAGGATACGCCTCATGATCTTGCCTGACCGAGTCTTGGGAAGGTCATCAATGACGAATACCGCCTTTGGAGCTGCGAAGGGGCCAATTGACTTCCTGACTTGAAGCACCAAGTCCTTCTTGATCTGGTCATTCGTTTCATTGCCCTCTTTCAAGGAGACGAATGCATTGACAGCCTGGCCAGACAACTCATCGTTGATGCCCACTACCGCAGCTTCGGCAACTTGGTCTTAACATCGTCAGCAGAGCCTATCCTGGAAGTGGCGTGATCACTCACGATGCTCAATCAGTGCTGCTTCAATCTCGGCTGTTGACAATCGGTGGCCAGAAACATTCACTACATCGTCGACACGCCCACGGATCCAATAGTACCCTTCGTGGTCGCGACCGGCTCCATCTCCGGTGAACTGATTCTAGCTGTTAGCGTACTGAATACGTGATTCCTCTTGCAGGAACTCACGTAATAGCCCTTGTACACATTGAGATAGGTATCCATATAGCGCTTGTGGGCGCCCCAGACAGTTCGAGCCATGCTGGGCCACGGCTTCTTGATTGCAAGGACCCCTTCCACGTCGTTACCATGGATTTCTTCACCCGAGACTGGGTCAATGATCGCAGGCTCGATGCCAAAGAACGGTAGTGATGCGCTTCCCGGTTTGGTAGGGGTGATTCCACCAAGAGGAGTAATCACGTGGGACCCAGTTTCGGTTTGCCAGTATGTCTGTCAATCTGTCAGCTAAATCGATTGTGTGGATTGGTGGCAAGCCTACGTCGACGACATGAGCTTCCTCCTTTCCGACAATCTCGAAGTACCACTTCCAGACCTCGGCCGCAATGGGCTCGCCCACGGATCCCAGAACTCTCAGATGCTTCATTGGACGGTTGGCATGTGAGTCGCCGGCTCGCTTCAATAGCCTCAGCGCAGTTGGAGCTACATAGAATTGTGTGACCTGGTGCTTGTCGATGACCTCCCAGTATCGGGAGAAGTCGGGATACGCAGGAGTGCCTTCAAAGACAACCGTTGCAACACCAAGCACAAGTGGTGCATAGACGACGTACGTATGTCCGGTGATCCAGCCAACATCACCGCCGCAGAAGAATTTGTCGCTGTCGTGAATGTCGAAGACATACTTTCCAGTTGCCGCTGCACCTAAGAGGTAGCCGGCTGTGGTGTGCATGACACCTTTCGGCTTGCCTGTTGAGCCCGACGTATAGAGCAAGAAAAGGGGATCTTCCGAATTCATTGACTCAGGAGCGATGTAGTTGGGGTATTTTTCACACTCCTCATGCCACCAGAGGTCCCTTCCTTCCGTCCAATTCTTTGAAAGATCGGCGCCCGTACGTTTGAAAACTAAGCAGTGAGTAACGTCAGGGCATTGCTTCATGGCGTCATCAACAATTTTCTTGGTGCCAATCAATTTGCCGCCTCTCTTGCCCTCGTCACTGGTGATGACCACTTTGGAGTTGGCGTCTACTACGCGATCTCGGAGAGAGTCCGATGAAAAGCCAGCGAAGACGACTGAGTGGACTGCGCCAATACGAGTGCAAGCAAGGAAGGATATCAAGGCTTCGGGGACCATGGGAAGATAGAGTGCCACAGTGTCTCCCTTCTTGACACCCATCTGCTTCAACACATAGGCGAGCTGTGACACCTTTCGAAGGAGCTCGCCGTAAGTGATCGTCCTCCCCTCGCTAGGCTCATCGGCTTCATAGATGATAGCTGGCTTATCAGGGTTCTTGAATGCATGACGATCTACGCAGTTGTACGAAGCATTGAGTCTGCCTTCCAAGAACCAAGCGTTGTCACCGTTGGTAAACGAACCGGAGTGGACGGTCTGAAAGTCCTTGTCCCATGTCAGGAGGTCTCGCGCCATGTTGCCCCAGAACTTGTCTGGTTCGTCGATTGACTCCTTGTACATCTTCTGATATTCATCCATGTCGCTCAGGTGGGGCTTCGAGGGGTGCTTCCTAGTGGAGGTCAGTAATATTCAAGACGGCATAGGGTCGGCGTGAGAACTCACTCGAGCATTTGTTTCGGGACATGATAGGTATCTGAGCTCTTGAATTAGAAAATGTAGTGGTAGATATGTAGCTGAATCTACTAATGTTGTGGGCCTCTGCCACCACCATCTTAGGTGGCCCCACATCGCCCTCACTCATGACTACTGGCAAATTGGACGTGTAGTATATGTTTGCGTTCAAGGTAGATGTGATTGTGGAGTAACGAGGCTATTCGCGTGCAATCAGGAAGGAGGTCAGCGTCTAACGAGTATGAGGATTGCTCGTTCAAGAGGTACAAGATGAAAGAGGTCCGGGGCCATTGTGGAATCTCGACCAATGACATAAAGTCCATTTCCCCATGAAAGGCTTCCCGGTGCTACGGGTACGCACGAGACCGTACTATGCGGGGTCAACGCGTGGTGGGGTTCCTTCTGGCCGGCGCGTCGTTGTGGAATCGCTCCTTTTGTTACTTATTTTCATCATTCTCGCGTTCTTGCATCATTCTCTTCTCCTCTGCATGGTTGGCACCCAATGAGGAGCAAGAAAAGGATGGGTCGACTCAACAGCTGGCTCCAATATATGGAGAACCTTCTCGGCGCCATGCCCTCTATCCTAATTACCAAGGAATTCAAATACCGGATTATTCGTAGGCATCAGGAGGCTCTGTCAAAGCAATCCAGTTGTGCACTCCCGAAGACATTGGTGGGAAGTCCTCGTTGCTAGGAACCAATCTCTTCAAGGTCTCTGAACGTCGTATCCCCGGCATCTAAAGCCTGCCCCATTTGCTACAATCCAGCATCAACTCTATTCTTTTGTCTTTCTCATTGTTGACAGTGTCCCTTTTACCGCTGTGTTGCATGCATTCGTTCGTACTCAGCAATACATTTCGTGCAACCTTGCCTCCCTCCGCAAGGAGGATTCAATTCCTTCCTACCAAACTTGACTCGGTCAGATCATATCGATCGAAATTCCACCTCGTGCCGCCAGCTCGCAAGGTTGTCCATCCACAAGCTTAGCATCGCATGTTGTTCGAAGTGTGCTCGCATTCACTACCTTAATTTCTCGCGATCGCTGCTCCTTAAATCCCTGCATATGGCGAGCTCGATCATCTCCGATTCTTAGCGCTGGGAAGCGGTTCTACCAGAGATAGCTGGCAGGACAATCAAAACAATATTGGAAGCAGCGAAGATTCTCGGAGGGAAAAGGCATATAGGAGGCTCATGCCTGGACAGACATACTCCCAGCTTTTCGTAATATTTCTAATATATCTGAAAACGGAATATCAGTAATACCAATCATTGAGGCCGTGGTCCATGATGGGATGAGAGACCATGAGAAAGGTCATGTTGCATAATTGAATGCTAAGATAGATATAGTTCCATTAGGTTTTACCCCTAGTTGCCTTTATCTACTCGTTTTCTAAGTTTTTGTTAGCCCCCGTACCTCGTATATACGATTTTTATTATAAATACTACTAACCGCTACGTACCTATCTAAGACGTACTATTTATATCCTAATTAGGAATAAATAAAGCTTAAAGGTTAGTATACTATTTAGAAGAAGCTCTTTTATAAACTTAAGGTAGAGGTTACTATTATAATTAAAAGGACTAATAAAAAGCTTATAAAGAACACCCCTAATAAAATATTTATTAATAGTTAGCTATATTAGCCTCCTTAGTAAAAGGAAAAACCTATAAGTTTTAATATAATACTTAAAAAGTAATATTAGAAGTAGACTAACCGTAAGGAATCGAATTTAGCGCTAAGCCACTAACACTTAGCGATTTGATTCTGAAGGTTAGAATTAAGTATTATGAAATATACTATTAATAGTATACTAGTATACTATTAATAGTAATATACTAAAAGGCTAGGCGAGTTAATATTATAAGTTAGAATTAAATCCTAACTTAATAGTTAGTCTAATTAGGAGCCTTCTTTACCTCTTATAATCTTATCTAATTTATATATTATAAATTAATTTATATCTTAGAAGGAGAAGGAGATATTACTAGGAATAAAACCCTTTATTAATTTAATTATAACGTCTTAATAGATAATATAATTAAGGAGGTAAAAATAAAGGTAAGTAATAAGGATTATAAGATAATATTAAGAGAGGTTTATATAATTATATCTTACTTGAATAATTAAAAGAATAGTAAAGGTTACTATTATAACTCTAATAAATAAGAGGATATTAAGGTAATTATAAAATAATAGGTTAATAAAAAGAGAAAAGCTATTAATATTATTATTACCCTTACTTTTAATATAATTAAGGAATTAAGATTAGAAGGAGGCTTTAAGGATAATAAGGAAGAGATTATAAATAAGTATTAATACTCTATATTATCCTTAAATAGTAATAGATTAATATTTATATCCTTAATATTAATATTTAACTTAGATTTATCTAATACGCCTATTAAAAAGGCGAAGAAGAATAAGAAGAAGAAGGCTAAGAGATAAATCTATTATAAAATAGTAATTATTAAGTAAAAGGAGAAGTATAAAAAGAAATATAAGATTAAGAAAAAGTATAATAGGAAGAATAAGGCCCTTATAAAATAATATCTTTATAATAGTATAAAATATTAATATTATATATATTAATATTAGTAATCTTATAACAAGGGAGGTATATATTATTAATTAATTAATTAGGCTATTAAGATATAAAGTATTACTTTAAGCTCTAATAAGCTAAGATATAAAGGCGTTACTATTAAAAACTTATTAGAAGACTTTATTTATCAGCTTAAGAAGATTTATTAAATTATTAATAAAGCTAAGACTAAGATTAAGATTAAAGTAATTATTATAATAATCCTAATATTAGCTACTTTATAATAGAATCCTTTTAATATATTTCTAGGATAAATAACTTTAATATTCTTATTATAATATTTAAGGTTTATATTAATAACTTAAGTTATACCTTAATTTTAATATTTATACTCGCTTTATTAATAAGTATTAATATAGCTAGTTTAACTACTTTAATTACTTTATTAATATAAAGATCTTCCTCTTAATATACCTCCTCTTTAGAAGCCTAAGCTTTTAAAGCTCCTATTATACTTAAGGATTATAAAAGATTATTAATAACTAGAGGTTTAAAGTAGTTTAATATATATACTTAATAACCTAGTATATATATAGAAGAGCTTCTTTACTTAATTTATAAATAAGAATTATATTAAATAAAGATAGATTATAAAAGTATATAATTAGGTTATAAATAAGATATATAAAGTAATTAATATTTAAAATTTAAGAGGTTAGATTAGTAAGAAATTAGGATTTTTATAAGCTTTAATAAATAACTTTCTAGAAGTATAAGGTTTTAAATAGTTAAGATAATACCCCTTATTACTATTAGGGAATATAACCTTGTAGATAACTTAGTAGAGGCTATCCTTATTATTAAGGATAATAAGAATAAGGAGGATAATAATAAAGATAGTATATAAGTTATATAAGAAGATATTTAAAGAAATATATATTTATTAAGATTTAATAGTAAAAGCTTATATTTAAGGTCTTTTAGTATTAAGAATACCTATTTAAGGTCTATTATTAAAAGTTTTAATTTTTATTATATCATTTTAATAAAATATTAAATATTCTTAATTTATATATAAGTAGTATAAATTATTAAATTAAGTATACGCTTAAGAATAATATAAAAATTAATAAAATTAATAGAGGTTTTAAATTTATATAAATAAAATATATATAAAATATTAAAGATATAGCTTAAAAGTTTAATTTTTAAGCTTCTTTATTTATTAATTTAATATCTTAATATTTTCACCTTCTTTCTTATTATTATTATTATGTTATAACTCTTTATATAATCTTATTTAATAGCCTAAGTACTTAAAATAACCCTTAGTAAACCTCTTATAATTATAGGCTTTAATTATTATATATAATAGCTACTTAAAGCTTACCTTCTTTAAGAGTATATTATATTACTTTAACTAGGCCTTTATTATTAAGAAAAGCTCCTTAATTAGATTAAGATTAAGGGAGTAAGATAGAAGATATTAAAGAAGGATATTAGTATTATTATATAGCCCTTAAACTTCTTTTATATAATAAGTAGAGTAATTGTTATAACTATTACTAAAGACTTTATATCTTAGCGTATTACTTGAACTAAAGGGCTACTAGCTAGATTAGGCCTAGTATATTAATACTTAAGTAGGCTTTCTACCTTTCTAGTAATATATCTTCTTACCACCTTATAAATATACCTTATAAGTAGTAGTAATACTATAGAAGATCTTATTCTAGGTTACTAAGTACTATACTATATATTAATAAGAACGCTAGCCCTAGCGGTACTAGCCTTATAATACTAGTCCTATTAATTTATTAGTCTTCCACTTACTATTATATCCTTAATCTATTTAATACTTATTTAGTACGCCTATTAAAGACTTTATAGTACTTAATACCTTATATGTAGTTAAAGCCTTCCGCTAATAATATCCTTAATACCTATATATCCTTATTTATTAACTAAATAGTTAAGGGATTTCTTTAATTTTACTAAGTAAAAGGTAGGGATTTCCCTACTAAGATATTATTATCTTAATAAGGTAACTCCCTCCTACCTTTTTACTTACCTCCTTATTAGGCCTACCCGCCTAGCTAATAAGCTAGTTATAGGCTAGGTAGTTCTAGACTAAGTAGTCTATTAAGTATATTAGATTAATTTATTTATTAAAAGTAGTAACTTAATAGTAAGAGACCTCTTAGTAAACTCTTATTATATCTTAAGATATCTAATAATTAACTACTTATAATTAGTAGACTACCCTCTTAATAAAGATAATAAAATCCTAAAATTATTTATTAAATAGTAAATTAGGATAATATTATTACCTACTACTATAGTAAGGTATCTATTAGAGTAGGTTATTAATAAATACTACTTTAATATTAATATTTAAACCTAGTAAATTAATTTTAAGTAGGTATATATTATATTAGTAGATTTTAAACCTATACTTATTATATTTACTACTAAAGGCTCTAATAACTCTAATACTAGTACGCTAGTACCTAATATAGCTACTACCTTCTTCTTAGAGGCCTAATAGTATAAGATAGCTACTATTATTATATAGGCTATAAATATCTTCAGCTAGATATAAGCTATAGCTAGCTAAGTAAATAGTTAATTAATAGTAGTAGCTATTATTATTATAATAATATAATAAGGTTTTAGATTAACTACCTTCTAGCTAAGAGATATAGGATATTTTAATCCTAATTTATAAATTATACCTATTAAGGTAAAA
>JAABUK010004584.1_pt1 | contig 22310 bp, 3 predicted proteins | sample 5559141 | NCBI WGS metagenome assembly JAABUK01 (sample SAMN10711869, study PRJNA513367) | rock metagenome | isolation source: Antarctica rocks | place: Antarctica: Victoria Land, Pudding Butte nord | collected 2016-01-03
ATGCGATTAAATTTAACTTAAATTAAGATGATTTAGAAGTAAAAGATGTTTAGATTAAAGAATATATATGTAATATAATGATTTCTTAGATTTATTAATTATTATTAATATTTTTATAAGAGTTTTAATTAAATAGCGAGATCATTAAATAATCTATTAAAAAAGAATATCTTATTAATATAGAATGAATTCTATATTGAGATATTTAAGAGATTGAAGAAGCTGATAATATCTGATTCAATTCTTCAATATTTTAATCTGAGAAAGAAGACTTACATAAAATATAATGCGAGTAATTATTATTATAACTCTGTTTCTGCGCTGTTTATATGAGCTGCGATAATGCTAGGCTCAATGAGATATTAAAGCTTTGGAAGTGCTCTGATAATATTAATATCTTATATTAAGACTTGCTTTTATATTAAGACACAGCCGCATTTAATCTTAAAGCTTAAGCAAAGATTTAATATAATCGCGCTTTTCCTTATTTCTATTTTCCGCTCTTACTTAGATTAATATTAATAATTTAATTATCACATAATTATATTTAGCTCAATTAAGCTATTTCTGACTCTTCAGTTATTTTAGTTATAGCGCCTATTATCTACTATAATATTTGATGAACACGCCGGTGAATCTTTACTGCGTTTATCAACTTTTTATTATCTCGAATTTTATATGATTTTTCTGTAAATTCAATTCTATTAATAATTTATAAGATATACTATTTTAAGTAGATCTTATTTTCAAATTCAGCTCAATTTTCAAGTTAAATTCGACTCTATCAACTCTTTATAAGATATATTAATCTTCATAGAACTCTATCAACTCTTTATAAGATGTATTAATCTCCGCAGAACTTTATTAATAATTTATAAGCTATATTAACTTCTGCAGCTTTTATTTTATAGATTCTCTACTTTTAATAAATTACAGCTTATAATCATTAATAACTTATTTCATTCTTTAAGTATTTAATATTTAAGCCTCATTTTCATCTTATTCTTTGAATACTTAACACTCATTCTATTATTCTCTGAATACTTAACGCTCATTCTATTATTTCTTGAATACTTAACACTCATTCTATCTTATACTCTAAATACTCGACATTCTATTTTCTTTCTATTCTCTTTATAATTATTAGTGATTGTTAAACTATTTAAATAGATTGAAGATAAAAGAAGAGATATTATAATCATCTTTTAAGTTCAGTCAGTCTTGTCAGACTAATATAAGTCGAGTAAATTCATGAAACGGATTAGTTCGATTTGTTTCTACTAGTTATCAGTTAGATGTTATAAGCATAAGTCCTACAGAACTTAAATAAAGAGAGAGAGAGATTTCATTATAAAAAAATATATTAAAAAGAATATCTTTTTAAAGATTTAAGAGATGATAATAGAGACTTTTAAAAAGACTCAAATTATATTTATTATAAATTAAACAATATTATTAATTATAGCGAAACTCATAATAATATTGAATCGAAATATAAAGAGTCATGCGGAAATTATAAAAGTCATTATGACTAATCTTAATACAAGACAGAATTTCTCATCACTAAATTGATTCTTATTAGTGAATAGATTAAGAAATAGAGCTTTAATATTAAAATCATTGAAAATCTATTTATTTAAATTAATCTCTTATTAAGATATTAAATCGACTTAAATATTTCATTAACACATTATTAATATCATACTGATCTATAAAGATTAAGAGTAGAAGCTTGCACTACTACTTTCTTATTATCTTAATAATAAAATAGCTTATATATAATATACTGCTTTATTAATTACTGAAAAGAAGTATTTAACTTTATTATCTACTTAATAAAGAAGAGTTATCAGACGCGATTTTATAAACATTAATATAGAACTTCACTCTAATATAAGTTAAAAGTGTTTTTATTAGAATTAAGAAAGATCTCCTGTAAAATATATTAATAAGAAGATTAGTAAGCTGTAAATTATAGATATAAAGATAGAAAAGAATCTGATTCAGAAAGTTTATAAGAGCTTTCAAATAACGTCAGAGCTATAGAGTGCGCTTACTAAGAAAAGTTAAAAGAGTTTATAAAACTTTCAAGATTATTTATAAAAGATATAGAATATTTAATGACGTCTTTATAAATAGAGAACTAAATTAAATCAATTAATATATAAGTATTCTCAATCTCATTTAATAAAGATCTTAAAATTAACTTATGAGAAGATATTATATATTAAATCAATATCTGCGATATTAAGTAGATCTTCTTTCAAGTCTTTTACACTCGCAGAAAAGCATTTTAATATCAATTCTTCTTACTTTTATAAGAAATACACTGCTTAAGATCTGAAGATTAATCATTAAATAATCAATTATCTATTAAAAAAGAAGAAGAAGAAAGTCTTTATAATTAATAAGAAAGTTTCTTTAAAAGAGAAGTCTGATAAGAATTATTATTATATGCAGCGAGAATATCTAGCTCTTTAGAATGCTCTTAATAAATTAAGTGATAATAAATCAAGCTCTATAAAAAAGAAAGAGATTATAATCAACTTCAATATTACTTATCGAAAGTGTAAAGAGTTATTTTCATTAAATAATCAGCTTCATAATTATTTAAAAGCTTTTAATACTTATATTACTGAGACTACTCCTTCTATGCAATTCTCAACTATTATCGATCTCACAGCGCAGTTAAAAGAGAAATACTTAAAGAGTATATTTAATTATATTGAAATCCGCGTTAATATATATTAAGCTATTGATTTAAAATTATTTACAATAGTTATTAACTCTAATTTCAATCATTCAGTTATTAATCAAAAGTTACTTACTCAGCTTCCTCATATATTCAAGATTATTAAATCATTAATTATTTAAGATATTAATAAATAATAGAGAGTTAGTGAACTGATTACTTTCATGTTTTATTTCTAAAGTACTTAGAGTAAGCTGCTTAAGCTATAAATCTCAGTCTTAATATTTAATAATCTTAATACTAAACTGCTTATTAACACTAATTATATTAGAACCTAAAATATAATACTTAATATTTTATATTAACTTGCGATATTTTATAAGAATAGTAAGATTAACAAGTCAATAATTATAATACGAATTTAAATAACACGTTAATTAAATGTTAATCTCATTCTCCGCGCTATTAAGAAAGTGGAAATATCTATAAACTTAATTAATCAAATATCAGTTCATCTTAAACAGTCAGACAAGATAGACCTGCTATTTCTATCTTAAATATCTAAGATATTCAATAAAATAATATTAACTTTATAGACCGCTCTAATCTATTCTAATTAGAGCTCTATATTATAAATAGTTTATTAAGACATTATTTTAGATACTATTACATCTATTAATAAAGAAGAGTTTGTCTATATTACTTAAGCTACAGCAGTACTAAATGAGTTTCTTAGAAAGGGAAATGAATAAAGTGTGAACAAAAATGAATAATATATGAATCTCAATTAATTGTAAAAGATATATTGTTCTCAGTATCAACATATTTTATTAGAGAGTATTATCGCTTCTAATATATTCATCTTCACATATTAAGATATTTATATTAACAAGCTATTATTATTTAATTAATAAAAGAATCTTTAATAACTTATTAAGCGTTTTTCTGTGCTCTTTAATAACACTTCAGAAATAACTTGTTAGTTAGAAGAGAATTGATTATAAATTTGAGTATCTGAAGAGCTGAAATATACTTTAAAATCGCGAATATTATATTAAAATGCTTTAAAAGCGAAATAGACTATTAATAAGATGTTTAATGAGAATATTTGTCTGAAACATATAATATTAATCAAGCACTTTCCGTACTCATTATCTATCTTTATTATATATAAATATACTCTCAAAAATATAATCAAAAAAGCTCGATCTATAATAGATTTACAATCTCTTAATAATATTGCAGAATCTAACACATATTTACTATCTCTGTAAAAGAACATTCTTACCGCCCTTATATATATTGATTGAATATTCTCAATAAATTTTATTAGTAGCTTTTATTAACACTTTATTTATTTTGAGAATCAATATAAAACAGTAATAATCTCTTATTAAGAGCTGAAGATCTTTTAGATATCACTTATAAGATTCAAGAATTCATCCGCTCACAATTAAAGAACTTTTGAACGCCTACTATATAATTTATTATAATAAATTGTGAATATCTATATTAATAATATTAATATATTTATAAAAGGAAAATTTAAATAATATCTTTATAACTTAAATACTATTTTTTAATAACTTACTAACTTTAAATACATTTTTAAGATCTCAAAGATCTATCTAAACTTTTAAAAGCTGATCTCTTTAAGCAAGCTTATTAAAAGACTTAACTACTTAATAAATAAGAAGAAGCTTCAAGTTATAAAGCGTTAAAATATTTCGTAAGATAATTATAATCTTAAGAGATTTATAAACTTTATTAGATAATATTAATAATAAATGTCTTTCTTTGCTCAGCATATTAAGAGTTTATAATAGCTTAAAACAACTATTTTTTGAGCTCTTTATTAAGATAAGAGATCTTTGTTAAAGAAGATATAGAAGAGAAAGAATCGAGGTTCTAAGATTTTGATGAAGCTATAAAAGAATGATTATATAACTGTATTTAAAGATCTTAAAAACAGCTGAAATTCTATATTATTTTGATTTAAAGAAGATATTATATATCTTTCTTAATATCTTAAAGAAGTTAAACTTTAAAGTAGTGATCTATTAACTTAATAATAATGATTTTATAGATTCTCTAAAGTTATTGAGAACCCTTCTATAATTAATTATCTTTCTATCTAAATATTTAATATTAGCAGAGCGCAATTACTGATTAACAGATCTTGAATTAATAGGATTGATCTGAGATGTTAAACATTTATAAATCTATATTAAGCAGATAAGAATTATTATTTATATTGATTATCGAGCAAATCTCATTATTATAATAATCAGATCATTACACATTATATTATCTTTAAAGATAAATGCTCGACAGTAAGAATAAGTTATTTTTCTAAGTCAGTATTAGAATAATATAACTATTATTTATAAGAAGAGATATAATATAATAATATTTAACACTTTATTAAAACTCTCTATTAGATTTCATAATAATTAAGAATTACAGAATGAGAATCTTATCTTTATAAAGATTATATTACTCGATCTAAAAAATATAAAGCTTACTCATCTGCGCTAGAAGATAAAGAAGAAATTTACTAAACTATTTAATTAGTTTTAATAACTATCTCTATTCTCATTAAGAATATAGTATTTAACTAATCATTCTTACATCTTACTTTATTAAGAAGATAGTGTAAATCTAATTCAAATTAATAAAGAAGAGTAACTTCATATCATTATTCTCAAGAGCTTCCGAATAATTATATTATAAACTGCGCATAATAATCAGCTTTATAATAATTATATGAGATTATGAGAGATCCTTATAAATATATAATAATCAAAAATAAATAGAAACAGTCTTTAATATATATATCATTACAGTCATTATGAAATGAATAAGTCTCGTTAAATAGACTTTACTCCGCTCTTATAATCACTATCTATATTCTTAAAACTATTCTACTTACTTATCATGAATTTCATTACTAATCTATCTTCTAAGAATAATCATGACATAATTCTTATTATAATGAATAGACTATCTAAAAGAGTTGCTTTTAAGACAGAGAAAAAGACTCAATCAATTACAGAATAAGTTAAGTGTTTTTAAGATAATATTATCTGTAAAAGAGATTATAAATTATTTAATACGCTTATTATTAATTAAGATATTCAATTTACAGCTGAATTATAGAAAAAGATATTTAAGCTTACTAAAATATGACTAATCTATATAATAGTATATCATTCTTCCGCAGATAATTAATCAGAGCGAGTAAATCAAGAGCTTAAGATAGCACTCCGATTCTATATTAATATTACTTAGATTAATTAAAGAGAATTTCTGCTTACTATAAAATTCTACTTTAATAATAACTACTCATCTATTATTAATTAAACGTCATTTCAGATTATTTATAAGTTCAGCTCGAGCATATAATTAATTCTATTAACGTTTAAGACATTTACGCAGCTTATTTAGAAGAGAGAGACGATAAGAGATATAGCTATTAAAGATTTACAGATCGCAGTTGATTTAATAATTAATAGAGTTATAAAGAATCATTTATTTAAATTAGAATAAACATAACTGCGCTTATTTCTGAAGATCTACTCTTTACTCTTTATTCGAAAATTCGTGTTATTCTTTTAATATATTAAAATCTTTAAGATATTTAAGATGATTAGTAAGAGAAACGCATTATAAATAGATCTATTTATAATCTAAAAGATTCATTTTATTATTAGTAAGATATATCTTAATTCTGCGATCAATTCTAATCAGAATTTTTATCATTAAAATATTTCTCTTATAATAGATTATATTAATAAGAAGAAAATAAAGTATTAAAAGATAAATAAAATAATAGACAAGCTTATTAATGATGAGATAATAATATATAAGATGCGATGATATGATTTTAAAGAAGAAAATAATACTTAAGAAGATTAAGAGATATTAACTCAGACTTAATAGATTATAAAGATATATAAAGATGCTTTAAAGTGCTCTTAATTACGAGAGCGCAGATAAGCTGATAAATCTATATTATATATTAAGTCTTAAGGATGATTAACACGTTAGATTAAAATAAATAATCAGATAATGATTATAGAAGATAGCAGAAACAGATCACTTTTAAGAAGACTATTCACGAATTATAAATCTTTTTTATAATAAGTAATTATTACAACTCTATTTCTGCGCTATCTATATAAGCTGCGATAGCGCTAGATTTAATAAGATGTTAAAGCTTTAGAAGTGCTTTAATAATGCTAATATCTTATATTAAAACTTATTTTTATATTAAGATATAGTCGCATTTAATCTTAAAGCTTAAGTAAAGACTTAACATGATCACGCTTTTCTTTATTTCTATTCTCCGTTCTTACTTAAATTAATATTAATAACTTAATTATCATATAATCATATTTAGCTCAATCAAGCTATTTCTAACTCTTTAGCTATTTCAGTTATAGCGCTTATTACTCATTATAATAATTATATTACTAAAGGAATTCTCTTATAAAAAGAATTAAATAAGAAATTATATCTCATTACTTATTACTTAAATAGTATGAGTCCGACTGAGAGAAATTATATTATATATAATAAGAAATTATTAGTAATAATTTAATGTTTTAAGAAATGAGAATCGAAGCTGTAGAGTATTAGAGAAGATGTTATTAAAATACTTATAAATTATAAGACTCTAAAGTATTTCATATTAATAAAGAAGTTAATAAGATAATAGATAAGATGAGTAGAATTCTTAACGCAATTTAATTTTAAAGTTATCTATTAATTAGAGATAGTTAATAGAAAGACTAATATCTTAATAAGAAGAGAGAAGAATATTTCTAGAGTAAAGAATGATTCTAATTTATATTAGACACTATTAATATTAGAGATATTATCTAAAGAAGTTCTGAAGAATTGTGAGATGATGTATATTATATAAGAGATTCACACACTAGATAAGAATATTAAGTAGGTGAATAGAAATAATTATAATCTGAAGAAGATTTATAAGATCTTATAAAATAAGATTAAGAGCGTTTATAATAAATATCAGATGAGTTTATATAAGAAGTAAGAAGATTTAATTTACTTTTAAAATAGATTAGCAATTCTTATAAAATTAGAAGATCTATAAATATAAGTAATCTAATAGATTTATAAGAGCTGAGAGATTAAATATATAGAAGAATTAAAGATACTGTAATTAATTTAAAAATCATATTAATTTTCTGAGCTAATAGAAATAGTTAAGCGGTATCTGAGAAACTATCACGTCTATTAAAGATTAAAGATTAGAAGATAGCGCCTAAAAGAAAAGTTATAATCTCTTCTAATTTCTAAGATATCTTAAAAAGATATCTTTATAAATTTTATAATAGAATTATTAGAATTAGAAGAATTCAATATAATTCTAAATATAATAAATTAATTATTAAAAAAAAGAAAGATATTATATTGCCTATATAATTATTAATAAAGATATGATCGCGGAAAATATAGCTAGAATATTATATACGAATGTGTGAAGAATTTATGATCTATTTAACATAATTATATTAAACAGAGATTCTTAATTTGCGAGTATAATATGATTATATTTATATAAGATTTTAGATATTATCGCGAAGCTATTAATGACGTTCTATTTATAGATAAATAAATAAATAGAAGTTATGAATGTGGAGATGAAGTATTACTTACATAATTATGTAGACTTTAATTAGAAGAATTGGGCGGAATTATTATTAAGTATAGAATTCGCGGTTAATATAATTATATTCGAATCAACTCGGCTATCTTTATTTATAATTAATAAAGAATATAAGTTATGAATGAGCTTTAATATAATAGAGAAGTTAAGAATGACTAGATAACCAATTAAGTTATAGAAGATTTAAAGTTTAATAGAGTTAATAACTGAAATATAAAGCTGAATAAGAGATTATTTAGCTAAGATTTAGAAGAGATAAAAGAAGTAGATTGATAAACATTATTAATCAGTAGTATTTAAGAAAGAAGAGAAGATATAACTATTAATAAAAAATATTTATATAATCAGATCTTATAAGAAGTTAGACGCGAAATAGATAGATTTATATAAGATGTTAAAGAAGTTAAGAGATGTATATAGACTTAAATTATCTGCGTTTATAAAGATTCACCCGATCTTCTATATTATATTATTATTCAGAGATCTAAAGAATCTCTTATTTAAATAGAAATATCTCAGATCTTCTTCTATTATTACGGAAATAGAGATAAACGCGAAATAGAAAGTAAAGAATATTATTAATATTAAAAGAGTGAGGAGATATCTTAAGATGAGAGTGCAGTAAGTGAGTTATCTAAAGAATTTAATCTATTACTTAATTAAGAATCTTAAAAATTTAAAGAAGATTCTTAATAATCAATACTTAAGAAACATTAATAAGCTAAGATTTAAGTAATTAGAAGATAGCTTTAAAAAGTGAGTTAAAGATAAGAAGAGAGATGATATTTCTGAGTTATCATCTGAGAAAGAGATATTAATAAGCTTAATTAATAATGGGAAGATTAGTAATTAGAAATAGAAGAATGATATTACTGACTATTAATTAAGAATAATCAACTTAATAAGTCGAGAAGTAATGTCATAAGTTACTATAATTATGAAGAATAGTTATACGCGAGAGATGATTATAGACTTGATTATGAAAATTCAACTATTTTATTATATATATAATACGGTAAAATGCCTGAGATTTAATACGCGGGCTTAATATATTAGAGCTACATCTTCTAATTAAGTCTTAAAACTAGAAGACTATATTAGAATTAATAATTATAATGCGTATCTAATACTTTTACAGCTTTCTTATAAGCTAGATTAGTTTCTATAACTTAAGTATTTGTTTTTATAAACTATTAAATATATTTAGCTTAAGCTGTTACAGATCTAATTATATGAATATTCTTTATTAATAGTTAAACTCTTTCTTCTTCTTCGAATATTATTGATTAACGATATTTATTGATCTGCTTCTTCTATCTCTTTTAAGCTTAAGTTAAATATTTTTTTATTTAGTTTTATATTCTTATTATTGACTTTATTAAACTTTAAGCTTTTTACAACTTAATTTATTATCTGATTATCTTTAACTTCTTTATTACATTAAAATTTATTCAGAATTTATATTTTTTGTTAATTATAAATAAAGATAGCTGAGTTGAATATAAACATTACTATATTAGTCGTGAATTCTATATTCGATAATAATTCCGCTTAATTCTTCTGATTAAAGTTTATATAATTACGTAAATAACGCTTTATTTTTATATTCGCGATCTCTATTTATTTATTTATTTATAAATAAAACGCTGTGAACAGTTTCGCGATAATATTTAGAATCTTATATAAATATAATTATATTATGCTCGCAAATCAAGAATCTCTGTTCAATATAATTATGCTGAATAGATCGTGAATCCTTCACACATTCTTATATAATATTCTAATTATATTCTCCGCAATTATATTCTCATTAGTAATCATGTAAATAATATAATATCTTTTCTTAATTAATCAATTTATTATATTAAGAATTGCATTAAATTCTTCTGATTTTGATAATCTTATTATAAAATTTATAAAGATATTCTTTAAAGATATCTCAGAAATTGAAAGAGATTATAACTTCTCTTCTAAATATTATTTTCTTATCTTTGATCTTTAATAAATATAATAATTTCTTAGATATCTCTTAACTACTTCTATCAGCTTAAAGAATTAATACAATTTTCGAATTAATTATAATATCTTTAATTCTTCTATATAATCTATCTCTTAACTTTTATAAATTTATTAAATCACTTATGTTCGCAGCTCTTCTAACTTTATTAGAATAGCTAATCTATCTTAGAAGTAAAGTAGATCTTCTCGCTCTTTACACAAACTTATTTAATATTTATTATAGACATTCTTAATCTTGTTTTATAAGATTTTATAAATCTTTTTTAGATTCTAATTATTTCTATTTATCTGCTCAATATCTTTATTTAGTGTGCAAATCTCTTGCGTGATATACGTCATCTTATAATTCTTTTAAATCTTTTTAGATAATATCTTTAATATTAACAGCGTTTAATATAAATTTGAATCATCTTTTACTCTTAAAATATTTCTCTTTCGTTTTATTAAGACATTAATCTTTCTATTAATCGCTTCTGATTAATAGATTATCTTGAAGTTAAACTGCGTTAAGAACTCTATTTACCGCGCCTATTATCTTATTAACTTTTTTATTAATATGAAGTACTTTAAAACTTTATAATTTATAAACATCTTAATAATATCTTCTTTAATACTCTATAACTCCGATCCTCATTTCTTAAAGCATTAAATTATCGTCAACAATTTCTTATTATATATAATATAATTCCTCTCTATTAAACTCATATTATTTAAGTAATAAGTAATAGAATACAATTCCTTATTTGATTCTTTTTATAAGAGGATTTCTTTAATAATATAATCACTCATATTATATTTCACGTAAGTCTTCTTTCTCAAATTAAAATATTAAAGAATAGAATCAGATATTATCAACTTCTTTAATCTCTTAAATATTTTAATATAGAATTTATTTTATATTAATAAGATATTCTTTCTTAATAGATTATTCAATAATCTCGCGATTTAATCAAAATCCTTGTAGAAACATTAATAATAGTTGATGAATTCAAGAAATCATTATACTGCACGTATGTCTTTTGATTTAGATATCTCTCACTTCTAAATTATCTTAATTTGAGCTGAATTTAATCGCATTTTATTTATACTTATTAATAGATTTAAGAATTTAATCTTTATAATATAAAAGTTATATTTCTTAATATTTACTTAAAGTTCTACTTTCTTTAAAATCTTTAATATCTTTTTAATATATTGTTTATATTCTTCTCACGTGTTACTGAATATTAAAATGTCGTTTTAATATAACATTATAAATTATCTTAACACACTCAGAAATATATTATTCATATATCTCTAATTAATTAAGAATGTCGAGCTCAATTCAAAGAACATTATTAAATAACAATAATTTCCGTACATTATACTGAATATTATCAAATTATTATCTCTAATTATAACTATTCTAATACAATAAAACACTTAACAAATATTTATCTTTATTAAAAACTTCGCGTTAGTGAGCTATTCTAATATTTTATTGATTCTAAATATTAAATATTCGTTCTTCTTTATAAGAACATTCAGATCTTAATAATTTATATAGAATTAAAGTTCTTTATTCGATTTCCGAATTAATAAAATCGGAAATATGTTAGAAACTATTAAAACTAATTATAATAAGATTCAGATATTAGAGAATTATAAATAGAAATCACTATTCTCATAAAGAAGAATTAAAGATAGATTGTAATTAATAATATAAGTTAATTATGAAAGAAGAATAAGATTATAAAACTATAAGATAAACGATTATTTATATAGTTGTTATTAATAAGTCGTGCACAGTACTTTTAAATACTTCTCTTAAGCACTCTTAAGCACTTACTTTTAAGTATTCTTCTTAAGCACTCTTAAATACTTATCTTAATATTCATCTCTAATTATTTTAATCGAACATATCTTTCTAAGTTAGATCTTCGTAATTCTAAAAGATATTCATCTACGGAATCTACTATCTTAATTATTTATCAGACTTCGGCAGTTAGAGTCGGATCTATCAGCTGCTAATCTATAACTGTAACACTATACTCTTTCGAGTTAGCTTAATCTCTCAAGCTACTTAAATCTATCTCCGTGATTTTAATAGTTTCTACTTTCTTCTTTCTTTATTATATCTCAATATTATATTAATAAACCTTCCTCTTATAAATAATGTTAAATTTAGGCGGAAAAGATAACTTTATTAAGAATACTGATTATAATTACATATTCTGCCTGCGCTAAATAAGATTATCTCTATATATTTTTTAAAGATGTTTTAAAGTGTTTAAAGTATACTTATTATAATATTTATTATAATAATAACTTCTTAAAGACCGACTTTTAAAGATTACAATAGAAAGAGTTGCATTTAAAGATTGCGCGAAAGACAACTCTTCTTTATCTTTAATAAAATGCTATAAAAATAGCGAGTCTGAACTCTCATATTAAGTCTCTTCGAGCGGCTTAGAGTAAGATAATTACTCGGAAGATTAAGTCCTTAAAAGAGCTTAACCGAAAAGAGAAATATCTGAAAGAGAAAGAGTTATCAGTCAGTACGGAATTACACGTCACTTTCGATAAAGAGCAGCTAACTACTTTCTTTAATTCTTCTTATATTGAGAATTCCGGTGATGATAATTCTCAAAAATCGCGAGACTGAGATTTATTTCTGATTCTCATGTATTTTCTGACGTGTTATATTCTGATTATTTTATTAGATAATAAGTTTTGCTTTTAATCTCTTAATTATCGAGCAACTTTTCCATCTTATACTTCTAATCTTAATTATTTAGTTAAATCGAAGTTTGTTTAACGTTCTTTAATACAGATTCTAAAAGAGAAATATTAAATATTAAATAAATCCTCATAATATTTAAAAGTTTAAGTCTATAAATTGATTTTTCTAAAACTTTCTAAATTAAATAAAAGTTAAGTTTCGTGTGATTTAATTTTATACTAAGTCTTTTAATTTTAATATTTCAGTGAAGTAAATATACTAAGTTCTTCTCTTGAAGATTTAATTTATCAATTCTCTTAGAGTTATAATATATATCAGACCTTTAATTAATGAATTCAAAATCTTTCGTTAATTTCTGATGCAGATTAATTAATAGTTATACATTAATAACTGATTTTTATCTAAGTTATTTCATTTCTCTTAATTATCTATACGAAATTAATTCTCATTCATAATTAGCATAGAAAGATGACACTTCAGTTACTACTGAAACATTATTATACGCGAACTGTACTAGTGATAAGAGTATTACTTAATTATTCTAGCGATAATTCATATAACACCGTAGATATTATTTCAGTATCTGATTAATTCTTTCAATTTATTCGTTCATTTACGGATGATAAGCTGTAAACAGCTTATATTTAATTCCGAATTGATTTATTAATAACTTTCAGAATTTAAAAGTAAACAGTTTATTCCGATCAGAGATAATCTCTACTAATATATTATGATTTGCGAATATTATTTATAAAAATGTGTAAATTAAGTCTTCGGCGTTTAATACTTTTATATAATTAATGAAGTAGACATATTTTATTAATCTATTAATAATAATCAAAATATTATTGTATCTAATATTAGTTATTAAATTCTTAGATAACGATAACTTAATAATAAAGTTTAATATAATGAATTTCTATACTTCTTTAGATTGTTTTGAAGACTGCATCTTTTTATACGATTTATATTGAAAGTACTTAATTTTTCAATAAGTATCGCAGTTAATAACTCATTACTAAACCGCTTTATTCATTTCTAAAAAATAATAAGATCTAAAAATACGTTTTAGAATCTTCTCTATTTCTTAATATTTATAAGACATCTTCTTATAATATTATCGAATAATCATTTTCTTTACTTAATTTATAATATATATCAATTCTTTATACAAGATCAGCCCGCTATCTTGTTTTTAAAAGACTGAGTATTTTTCGAGATTTTTCTGAATCTCGCGGGATAAATGATCATTTAAATATGATTTAATAATTCGACTTTTCTAATCTTAATTAGAGATTTAAAATGTCAAAACAATTATAATATAATTATATATCATAAATCCGTTCTTATTCTCGCGCAGAATTAATTGTAGAGCGGGTTTAATATCTTAAACATAATCTGCTTAATAACTTAAAGCATCAGCTTTGATATTATCATTTCCTTTTCGATAGAAAATTTTGAAGTTATAAATTAATAACAGCTCAGATTATTATATCTAACATCTATTTAACATCTTAATAGTAATAAAGTACAACAGATTTTTATAATTTGTGTATACTTTTACAGAGTACTTAAATTCTTTTAAGTATACTCGTTATTCATTAAACGCGGTAATTATAATTAGAAGTTTCTTATTATAAATCTCGTAATTAAATTCCGTTAAAATCATCTTTCTAAAATAGAAGATAATAAGTCTTAATCGTTCTTCATTATTAAATTAACTTATATATATATTGATAATATAATCTGATATATTCATCTTTAATATAATTTATCTCTCGAGATTAAATGTTATAAGAATAAAAGCTGTTATAAATTTTTATTTCAGCTTCTAAAATAAAGACTCTGCTTCTATTTCTTAAATAAAGAATACTTTCTTTCGAGTCATTTATATTAATGAGGCGGTCATCTTTAAATAACCCGTAATAAATCTTCGATAAAAGTTGACAAATCTGAGAAATGATTATAATTTCTTTACCAATATAGATTGTAGTTATTCGAGTATAGTTATTATCTTAAATTTATTCATCTAAATTCTCATAACTATTAATATAAATCTAAGAAACTTAATACTTTACTTATAAAACTCGCACTTCTCAATCTTCACTAATAGATTTTTCGCCTAAAAAGCGCGAAGTATCTTCCGAACATACTCAATATATTATTTCTTAATTTCCGAGTATATAAGAATATTATCTAAATAGATAATACAGAACTGATTTAGATATTCTTTCAGAACATTATTTATTAAAGATTAAAAGAAAACGGGGACGTTTATTAATTTAAAAGATATAATCAGATACTCGTAATAATTATAATAAGTTTAAAACGCGATTTTCCATTTCTCTTCTTTCTTCATTCTCATTAAATTATACACTCTTTATAAATCGAGCGTAATAAATCACTTTATCTTACAAATATAATTATATAGCTCTAAAATTAATAATAATACATACCGATTTTTTATCGTAATATTATTTAATTATTAATAATTAATACACAAACGCATTTTATCATTGAATTTTAAAATGAACAGAATTAAGTATTCTATAGATAAAGTTGAAGATTAAATAAATCTCTTCTTCTAATTTTCATTAAAATACTTCTATAGAATCTTAAATTCTTTCTCTAAAAAAGAATAAATAAATCTATAAATAAATTTCTTATCAGATTTCAAAGAAATTTCGTAATCTCAGAATTAATACTCAGATAGCATCAATACACTTTTATCCTCAATAAATAAATGTTTAAATTCATTATATTCAGATAAATACTCGAGAAAACTCTCTATTATTTCTACTAAACTTCTATTATTAAGTTTTACTCATACTACTTTTATAAACGATATTACAATCATATTTAATTTATAGATATAGTTAAAAAAGCTAATAATCTATTATTTCTAACTTACTACTAAATCATAAATTTTCAGTTATAAAATACTCAGAATAATATCGTATTTAATTTCCATAACATTCAATATTACTTATTCCGTGTGTTACTAAATATTAAGTTTTAGTAAGCAAGTTTCTATTTTCACTTATTCTTAATCTTATTTAATAGAACTTCTATTTATTAATGTTAATCGATAGAGTTTATTTTTTCCTTATATAAATAGGCGGGATCGAATTACATATATTAGAGAGACGTAATTTTTAATAACTTCAAAATCGATCATAATTTTAATTTAATAATATTCTACTTAAGTCTATATAACTAAATATCGTGCGTAATTAATATTAATTATTACTACTTTCTAAGATTTAAGAGTAGATTCTTTATTATATTTTAAACTTAAAGAACCTTCTTATTTTTTAATTCTTCTAATCTAAAGTTTCTGAAATAAGTATATTCTTTTTTCGCGAAGTAATATTCTGATTTATCGCATAAAAAGTGCGCGTATAACTCATAAAAGATGTGATATTCTTTATCGCAGATTACTCTTATCACTTCTAATTTCTTAAATTCTTGAATCTATATTATACTTGCGCTTTATATCTCTTTAAAATAAGCGGAGATGTTAATCTTATATAAGTTAATCACTTCTCGAAGATTACTATTCTAATAATAATAAATTTATTCTTAATTCTAATCTAAACAGTTCTTTATATAATATATTTTTAATTATAATTTTAACTTAATTCTTTATAACATTTTCTCGGGCGCATACACTTTATATTAATATTGTAACTTCAACTCGCAGTCTATATTTATATATAACATTAATTCTTAGAACTTAATAATCATTTCTATATAATTCTCGTCATATTTAAGATTGCTTAATACTCGTTTTTTAAGTATCTTAAAGATAACGCTTAATAACTATTTTATCTTCTTCTATCTAGATTTCTTAGAATATTATCTCAAGTCATTCTTATCTAATATATAAATAACGCATTAATCGTCATAATAAACAGTTCAGAATATATAGGCGTGAGATAATTCTATAAGTTTTAAATCGCGAATCTGCTTAAACAGTTTAACAATCATTTCTAGCATTAATATTACAATATTAGCGCAGTTAACATCTCATATATTATCTAATTCTTCTATCGTCTTTTCTTCTAATTTACTCGAGATAACATGTAACTATTACTTATTTAAGTACTTATTAGCTCAGTATTCAGATTTTCCGTAATAAAAACATAAATTCTTTTTTATCCTCTCTTCTCATTAAGTTGAGAAGAGTTTATCTCGATTAAATTTCTTTCCGAATCTTTTATAATTCGTGATGTTCAAATTCATTTCTTAAAAATAACAAATTTATTTCGCTTGATATTCGTCTTTTCAATATTTATTAAAAATAAAGATTTAAGAGTGTTCTTACTCTTTTTCCATCTATCTTTTATATAAACAATTGTCTATTTTAATAAATATATCGATCAAACTCTTTAATTTATCTAATCTCTTAATTTAAATCAGTTCGTCTTTAACTAAATTCTTCAGTTCTAAGTAATATTTTGTTATAAGTACTGCATCATCTCATTTAATTCTTAATGTAATCTATTAAAACTTAAACGCATACTCTATTACTAAGTCTATCTACCGAAGTTTCTGAACTTCTCATTCAGCAATTCGTTCTTCATCTACTTCTTTATACACCCGTCTGATACACTTCTTAAAGTAAGAATAATTAATAAAGATTCTTTTTATTTTTACTTTCTTATCTTTGATCGTCTTCTCTAAATAATCTATTAAATGCGGTTTGAACTAATCAAAGATTTCATCCCGAAAATATATAATTGTAAATATCATCTTAACTTCGATCATTCTCAGCTTCTAAATATTAAATCGAATATACATATTAACTTAAGTTAAGAAGATCCGAAGTTTCTTTCTATCTTCATAAAACATATCAGAAGTGTTAACTTTCAAGAAAATGTAATCTATATCAGCAATCTCTTCTTAAGATTATTCTTATTTAGAGTGTAATATATTTTACTTTAATAAGATCTATTATAATAGAGTAACTGATATTCGATAATAGATAGTTAAAGTGTTAGAAACTATTAAGACTAGCTATAATAAGATTCAGATATTAGAAAATTATAAATAGAAATCACTATTCTTATAAAAAAGAATTAAAAACAGATTATAATTAATAATATAAGTTAATTACAAAAGAAGAATAAGATTATAAAACTATAAGATAAATAATTATTTATATAATCATTACTGATGAGTCGTGCACAGTACTTCTAAATGCTTTTTTCAAGCACTCTTAAGCACTTATTTCTAAGTACTCTTCTTAAGCACTCTTAAGCACTTATTTTAATGTTTATCTCTAATTATTTTAATTAAATATATCTTTCTAAATTAGATCTCCGTAATTCTAGAAGATATTCATCTGCGGGATCTATTATCTTAACTGTTTATCAGACTTTGATAGTCAGAGTCGGGTCTGTCAGCTACTAATCTGTGACTGTAATAAAATACAAATAATATATTACTTAGTTCAATAAATCTCTTCTTAAAATTCTCTTTAATATATTTCTTAATTATATTAAGCTTCGCAGAATTTATTTGTTAATAGAATTATCTTTTAAATAGTTCGGCGCTCTTCTATAATTCTTTTCGATAATCATATCGATCTTAATATAAAGAAAGAGTGTTCGAAGTCTTTTTTAAAAAGATATAAGTATATTCTTGAAACTCAGACGGAATTATCTCTCATAAATTCTTCTCAATCTTCTTATTATTCTTTTTCTACTTCTTAATATTCTTAAGAGTGATTATAATAATCTTCGCTTTAGATTTCTTAATTAGCTTCTCAAAAGCTGCTAAACTTATTATCTCAATATTCTTTAAATAGAAAGAGATTAAGCTTTTTAAACTTATATTATCTCTTTATTTTCGAGATCTTCGATACTTTATTCTTTTCTTTATAAAAGACTTAGCTGAGAATGAGATTGATTTTAAATTGATCTTTATCTTTTCACGCTTTAGAATTTTAATAAAAGATTATTTCATCTTCTATTCTAATCTATTTAAATCTGAGTATATATACTTAGAGTTATTCTTATATATTTGATTATGATTAAACATATTCTTCTCTATTTAAGAATAGTTAGAGTTGTTCATATTTAACTTATTTTCATTTTTCGATATTTCGTTATATCACACGTATAATAAAATAGTTAGATTTCTATTATCATATTAATAATATTCTGACTTAAAACTTACACTGTTCGTAATAAGATTGAGTATATAATCATGCAATCTTATTCACTTCTTTTTTAGAATAATAGAATATACCGTCTGAGTTATATAAAAGATTTGAGATGTCTATTAATATTTTATAATCATTATAAGTATATAAATCGCCTGCGTTATAATAGAGTACTTTCTTTTAACAAAATCTATTAATAAAATCTTCTTAATTAGATTTATTAATTTAATTTACAGTCTCTTATATAGATTCTTAGTTAGCTAATAATTCATTATTATTATAAGTTAATAGTTAGTATTTATTAATATAGATATTATTAGCGAATCTATTATTTCTTTATTTAATAGAGTATTTATTAGAAATGAAGACTTTATTTAGTTTTTAATTGCTGTAGAAATAATAGTCGGCGGCGTTCTTAATTAACATTTCTGCTCGAATTTCTTCACAACTATTTCTGCGCTCGCAGATTTATTCACAGCGTCTTTATAATAAACTACTCTTTTTCTAATTTCTTTGAAATATTAAAGTCTTCTTTCTTAACAGCTGTTAAGCTTAAGCAGTTCCTAATTATATATTCTAATTATTAATATTTATAATATTTAAACTCTTTCTAATTTTCTTTTAATGTATAAGTGAATACTATTCTTATAAGCTGAGTTTCATCTTCTAACTTTTTAATCAATCTTCTCTTTTAAAATTCTGAATCTATCTGAGCAGATTAGAAATCTTTCGCGTATTTATCAACTTTTCACAAATTCAATTTAAGAAATTGCAAATTCTTTATAATCTCTTTAATAATTGTATATCTCTTTAAGATTATAATTAACTTCAGATTATTAAATATCTTTAATTAAATATCTCTAATCTAATTCTTCTTTAATATATCTATCTTTATAATATATTAAAAGAACTTTTTAAGAAAATTAGATAAATTCTTATTTAATTAACACAGATAATGATAATTATCTCGCGCAGTATCTCTTCGAAAGAAATCTTTAAAGCGATTTGATAATATTTATAGTAAACTCTTAATTATAATTATCTGAAATATCTTTAAATATGATTTTAATAGATTATTAATCTCTCTCTTAGTTCTCAATCTTATATAGATTACGCGATCTATTTCTGTGAAATATCAATCTTCATTTATAAGTAACTTCAGCTTTAATACTGATAATCATACCGCGAACTGTTATAAAGTTTCCGTCTTAAACGCGTTAAAATCTAATAGTTTCTTATTCTTATTATACTGATTACTTACTTACGTATTAAAGATCGCTTCAAGTGTTTCTCGAACGCTCTTTATATTATTCTGATGTGATAGAGAAGCTATAGATATTACAGATCTCGTTAATAAATTCTTTATCAACATCTTCTTATCTTTCAATATTTTTATTAAAATCTGATTCTTCTAAATTAGCTGTTTCCGTTTAATTATTTAGATATCTCTTTCTTTCTATTAATAATTCTATAACTTCTGAATTATTTAATAATTTTCTATTATTTTATTAATCTCTTTATTATGAGTCTTGATTATCTTATTATATGAATTATAGAATTTCTTAAATATGCGCAATATATTATCTACATTATTTTATATTCTTGTAATGAACTTTATTATTTCTTAATTCTTAGTAAGTTATCTTAAAGCTGTTATTTCTTAAATCATTTCTATCTCGGCGTTCTTTATTTATAAAGAAGATCGTTATTAATCTATATTTAGATTATTTTATGACGCAGAATCTTTCTTTAATCTTTCTTAATTGAATCGAGTTATATTGATATTAATTAACTCAGAAATCGAATTCTAGATTTGTTAACTAGCAGATTTCAGATCTATTAACTCAATTCTTAAATTATCTTACTTTTTTTAAAGACGTCTCTGATTTCTCTCTCTTTAAAGATAGATAATCGAACTCGATATATTAAGCTTATTCACGAAATCTATCTTATTATTGAAGAGTCTGAAGATGATTTAAAGAAGATTTAATAGAGATAAATTAATCTACTCGAAATTCAAATTAATTAAAGAGTGACTGTTTTATATTTGTTTAAATAGTAAAGAGAGAGAACTTAAATATACTGTAATAACTTAAGCTAGATATATTTAATAGTTTATAGAAATGAATACTTAAGTTATAAAAATTAATCTAGCTTATAGAAAAGCTGCAGAAGTATCAGATGCGCATTATAATTATTAATTCTAATATAGCTCCCGCGCTCTAAGATTTAATTAAAAGACGTAATCTTAACGCGTTAAGCCCGTATATTAATCTTAAACATTTCATCATATCACACGTATAATGAAATAGTTGGATTTTCATAATCAAGTCTGCAATCATCTCTCGCGTATAACTATTCTTTATAGCTATAGTAACTCATAATATAAAATACGAATATTAGTCAGTTTTAAAAGAATCAAAATTAAATAAAAAAGAGATCTTTTTTCATACTATTTCTAATTTTTCAAGTTATTCTTAAATTCGAAATTCAGTTCAAAAATAAGAATATTATATTATTTATTTTAAAAAGAATAATTTAAAGACAAAAGAATAGTAGAGAAATTCTTAAAATAATTTTTAATTAACTCTTCAATTAAATTATAATTTAATTAAAGTAGAAAAGATTGAAAATTTAAAAAGAAAGAGAAATTGTCGAGAAAAATGTATTATTTAATAATGTAAAGAGTGTGAAGAGTATATTTATAGAGATTGTTAAGATTCAAGTTATATAAATAGAGAATAAAAATAATTTATCTTCCAAAATATTAATATTCTATTTTATTATTTATAAATATTAATATATATATAATATAAAATAATTTAAGATTTTAATTTATATTTTATATTTTAAAAAGATTAAATATTATAAATAATTTATATTTTATTATATAAGATATAAATTAATTTCAAACTTATTATCTTATATAAAATATAAATTATATTTAATTTCATTATTTATATTATTTTAATTTTAGTTGTTAATCTAATATAAGTGATTATAATATTGA
>JAABUK010004585.1_pt1 | contig 22303 bp, 21 predicted proteins | sample 5559141 | NCBI WGS metagenome assembly JAABUK01 (sample SAMN10711869, study PRJNA513367) | rock metagenome | isolation source: Antarctica rocks | place: Antarctica: Victoria Land, Pudding Butte nord | collected 2016-01-03
ATGGCCCGCTTCCGCTTCGCCAACCGATCCTCATTCTGCGCTACAGTCGTCTTGCCGGTCGAGTGCTTTTCATCGAACGGCCAGCAGTGTCTTAACTGTTTGTCTCAGCTCAGGGGGCCACCCCACTCAGTCACACTCTCTTTATGCATGGAGTAGGCACAATATAGGGCACAGTCATAACATTTCTTGATGTTGGCGTGTCTTCGGCGGATAATCAAAATGCCGCCTAGCCCGGCCAGGCGAAGAGTGAGATTCCGTGCTCACTGGCGGCCACTCCACTTCGCGGAATCGCAACGGAGCGATGTGCTTGATGACTCTCGAAAGTTAGCCGGACTAACAGAAGAGGACCCGCGCAATCTTCTTTCACGTGAAGCCCGCATTCGGATCGATGACGCGTACAACTTGCAGTACGCGATTCGGGCTGAGGCACATGTAAGAACTAAGTTTCTAGGCAGGAAAAAAGCGGATGCGGAAATGTCAACCGCGAGGGTAGCCGCCGCGTTCACGGTGCTAGAGGTTTATGTCCAGGAATTCCTGGGGATTGGAAAAAGATTCCCAGAGTTGGGCGCGATCATGGAAGAGGAACTTGAAGGTTCCGCGAACTCGTTGGAGCTTACGGGAGAAGAAAAGCTTGCCGTGAGAGCGCGGCTCTATACAGTCAAAAAGCGGTCAGATTCTGAAGCTAATGTTGTCGAGATCACTGAGGGCAAGCGGATACCTATCGGAGAGACGCAGGCGGCGAAACCGAAGCAACCCTATGAGGGCGAACACGCGGTGAATCGCCTCACTGACTACCTCGAAACCAGAGCTATTACCCAGACCAAGTTTGCCTCTATTTGCGGCACCACCAGCCGCACTATTAGAAAGTTTTTGGCATCTGGGAACGTCGGCAAGTCAACACGAGCCGCTATTGCAGGTGCAATGGGAATAACGCCAGAAGTCCTTTTTTCAGATCCCGACCTCAAATCTTCCTAAAACCTTCCGGTTTTCTTCCGGTAAAACGTGTATCAACTTTCCGGTGTAGCTTGCAATCCTTCGAAAGGTGAATCTTTCACCACGAAGGAACTAGCAAATGCAAACGGATGTTGAGACTCCAATCTTTATAACTGATAAGCGTCTTGCGCGTGCCGCGAACATGTCAGTGGCGTGGTTTCGCAAGGATCGGCTCAAACCAAAGGATGAACGACAAGGGCCGGATTTTGTTCGCGTCGGTGGGGCGATCCGCTACCCCGTCCGATGCGTAGACGTCTGGCTTGAGAGGCTGGGGGCCAAGTAATTGGCTTCCGTGGCCAACAATCTGACCGGGCGGGCGCGAGCCGCTGAAGCAATTCACAAGGAGCAGAGCAATGGAACGACAGATCCATCACACGCCTCTTCGGGTCCCGAATAGAACATTTTCGATTGCAAATGTTCGGAACGAAACTCATCAGGACTTCTCTGCGGGCAGGCATCAGAAGATCGTCAGAGAACCGGGCGGCGCTCACGTTCTGATCGTCAGACGCGATAACGGCATCGTCGAGCGGCTGCGGCTAACCGCTTTCATAAACGGGGTGATTGCTTGATGCAAGCTCCACTGTTGCAGACCCAGCTTTCGTTTGCGGAGGCGGCATGATCCCTGACACCGCTCAACACAAAACAGCCACACTTCCGCGGCGGCCAGCAAGAACCGGGGAAGTCTTCGGTATTACCTGCTACCGATGTGAGAAGGAAGTTGAGATAGCAGCACGCGAGATCATCGGGCTCCATGCACGCTGCAGATGCGGAGCGCGCCTTGAAATCTTGTGGCGTCTAGGAAAGCCGCGATGAGCGACAGTCACTTCAGCGGCGCACGGACAGTGCTGGACCGGGTGTCGATGGCTGATCTGTTGGGCGCGAATGGCGTAAGACTCCCGACGGGCGGCAATCGGGCGAAATGCCCCATCCACAACGGCGATAACCCTACGTTCTCCTACAACGAAACGAAGGGCTGCTGGTATTGCCATTCATGTGGGCAAGGCGGCGGCAAGGTCCAGTTGATTGTGAGACTCCACAATTGCACGCCCAAAGATGCGCTGGCATGGATCGCGCGGTTAGCAGGCGTCGAGCTCCAGCGGTGGACCCGGCACGAACAACAGCGGCACGCGGCTGCAATGCGGAAAGCGGAAACGCAGGGCCATGCCTTGGTGGAATGGCGCGACCGGATTATTGATGAACTTCGGGAAGAGCGCGATGTCTTTCAATTCATTTATCACTGGGGCATCCGCATCGGGAAGCACGAATATGAGGCCGAACTCTGGGAACGTATCTGCGATTATGACCGGCGCATTCGATGGCATCGTGTTGCGCCATGGGCGTGGCTCGCCGATATCTTTCAGCAGATCGAACAAAGGCGGGCCGCTTGATGGATTACGCAGAGCGCGACCGCGAACAAAAGGCGGCCGACCTGAAGAACGCCACTTTGGCAATAGCGAAGCGGGCGGCCGACACCAGCAGGGGAGATCCAGATTGGGAAACGCGGCTAATTACCAGCGGCGCTAAGAACCCGGTGCGGAAGGCTATTCTCGCCAATGCGGCGACGGCCTTCCGGTACTCGCCTGAATGGTTTGGGGCGCTTGCTTACGATGAATTCGCACTTTGGGTTGTCCCATCCGGATATCTGCCCTGGGGCGCTGCGAAGTTCACGTGCTGGACGGACAACGACGATCGGCTCGCGACGGAATGGCTGCAGCACAAAGGCATTTTCGTAAGCGTCGAAACGGCTGGGATGGCCATTCAAATGGTGGCCATGGAACACGGCTTCCATCCGGTACGCAGATATCTGGATGGGCTAAAGTGGGATGGCATTCTGCGGCTAAGGACATGGCTGAAGTTTTATGCCGGCGCTCCGGACACTCCGTATTTTTCGGCGGTGGGAGCGCGTTGGATGATTGCAGCTATCGCGCGCATCCTTCTTCCCGGATGCAAAGCGGACTGCATGCTCATTCTTGAGGCGATTCAGGGTGCTTTAAAGAGCACGTTATTCCGGACGCTCGGGGGTGAGTGGTTCACCGATGAAATCGCGGATCTCGGGACGAAAGATTCTGCAATGCAGACCGCGGGCATCTGGATTATCGAAGTGGCTGAATTGGACTCAATGAGCAGATCGGAAAGTGGACGCATCAAGGCGTTCATGTCCCGTACTGCGGACAGGTTCCGGCCGCCTTATGGCAAACAGGTGATCGAAGCGCCTCGGCAATGTGTTTTTGCCGGAAGCGTCAACAATGCGAACTACCTGAAAGACGAAACCGGCGGCCGAAGGTTTTGGCCGGTAGCTTGTGGACGGATCGACATCGAAGCACTTGCCCGCGACCGCGACCAACTTTGGGCGGAGGCGCTCCACGAATTTCGAGCAGGGGCAGAGTGGTGGCTAAATACCGAAGAACTAAATCGGGAGGCGACAGCTCAGCAAGAGGAACGGTATGAGGGTGACGCATGGGACGCGCTGATTGGAAAGTGGATCGAGAGCCCAGAACAGCGTAATGACGCAAACGGACAACCGGTACAACCATTCACCTCTACAGACGAGTCAGTGACGATCTCCGACATCCTAATTCACGCTATTGGCAAGCCGCCAGGACAGTGGGTACAACCGGATCTGAATCGGGTGGCTCGCTCACTGAAATCGATGCACTGGGTACGCTACAAGCTGCGTATCGGGGGTGGATTTGCATGGCGCTATCGGAGGGAGGCCTGATGCGTTTGGCAAATACCGAAATCACCTGATGTTCCCACTCTGTACCCAGTTCTGTTCCCACTTGTGTTTCCAGACTAAGTGCTTTCTTATCTACTCTGTACCCACTGAACCCACTTATATGTCTTGGGTGTGTGTATGAGGATAAACGTTTTTATAGGGAAGTTAGGAAACCCACTGGGAACTGGGAACAATTGGGAACAGTCTTTTCTACACGGGGGGAACGAGGGTTGTTTCTCAGGGCCGCAACCTCCGTGACGACCAAGCCCACAAACTGTGATGCGTGCGAAATTGGAAGACGAACTTCTAGGAGCTTGTTGAATTAAACGCCCGAGTCCGTTTGAAGAGCTTGGAACAGATGGTGGTTTCAAGGCGCGGGGTCGGGCGGAGAGCGGAACCGTGGTGCTTTTGAGTGATGTGGTACTGAGGATTCAGCCTCTCTGGTGCGACGTTTACGCGTTTGCCGCTCGAAGCCTGGGAATCCGCCACAGATTGTAAGCGGCCGCCGCGTACTGAAATAGCCATCCGACTTTCTCCAGTCCACGCAACTTCACTTTCCGCAAGCCTCCTATCGGTTTCATCCATCCGAATACCTTCTCGATCAGCGGTCTGCGCTGTTGGCTGATCCGATAACTTCGGTGCCGGGTAGTACGATCATCGATTGCGCTGCGACGATGGCGGTTGTTCTGCGCGACGTGAACAGTGATTTCCAGTTCCCGCAGCGTTCCAACCAGTTCGCGTTGATCGTAGGCCTTGTCCGCGCCCAAGGTAATCCGTCCGTGTGGCCGCTTCTCCCGCATCGCTGCCGCCATCAGCAGAGCCGCATCGGCTTCGGCGGTGCCATCGGCGGTGGTGAGCATGGCGTCCACAATCAGACCGTTGCGGTTCTCGGTCATCACGTGGCCCAGGTAACTCAACTTGGCTTCGCTGCCGCTCGACTTCCGATAAAGCCTTGCATCCGGATCGGTACGGGATTCATGCGTGTCGTTGCGCCGCTGTTGACCGTGAAAGTTTGCTCCGTCGCCATCGCCGCCGTCCTTGGGTTGAAAACTCTTCTGCGAAGCCCACGCTTCGATCAGGGTGCCGTCTACGCTGAAGTGCTCCTTCGATAGATACGACTCCGCTTGGGCGAGGACTTGCGTGAAGAACTCGCGCGCGACCTCCTCGTTCAAGAGGCGCTCGCGGTTTTTCGAAAACACGGCGTGGTTCCAGACCGGTTCATCGACATCCATGCCAACAAACCATCGAAACAACAGGTTGTAATCGAGTTGCTGCATCAGCATCCGTTCGCTTCGCACCGAATAGAAGATTTGCAGTAAGAGCGCCCGCAAAAGACGCTCCGGCGGAACTGAGGGCCGCCCCACCTCCGCATAGAGCTTGTCGAAGCGCCCCGACATGCCGGCCAAAATCTTATCCACTACCAGCCGAATCGCACGAAGGGGATGATCTGCCGGCACCCTCTCTTCCAGCGACACATAACTGAATACCGGCTGTTGCTTGCTCTCGCTTCCACGCATACAACAAAGACGTTTGAAACTGATCCAAAGTCACAGTGCAGGGATGTTTTTCAACAAGCTCTTAGAGGTTACCCACCGGCATTTCGGAGCCGCTTAAACGGTTTACTCAACGAACGGGCAATAGTGCAACGTTGCTGTCGCCGTATTCCGAGGAGATTGACAATGCCAAGTTACCCGCTGGCAGATTTCTCGGGAGCACGATATTTAGCTGATATAACCCAACAAAACCTGGTCCAAGGCCGGAGAAAAGCACCTGACAAGTTTGGCCGTTAACCAATACCAGGAATGGATCGATCGTCCTCGCGAGCGGATCACCAGGCCGATTGCCGGGAGCGCCGTAACCATCTTGCAAATCAAGTGTCAAACGGCCTAATCCTGTGGCATAAACAACAATCACTTCGCCGGGTACTGCCGGGTTACTAGGTCCCACCAGCGTGTTGTCCACGCCGTGCGCTGCCACCGCGTACTTACCTTGGTAGATGAAAATGCCCGGGTCTTCAGTGAAAGAATCCGTAATCAGATCGGCGACTAAGTCAGGCCCGTCAAATACTTGAACTTGAGCTGCATTGCGCCCTGTTGCGGTTTTATAGGGCACTTGAAAGCTAATTTGATCTTGCGAACCATCGTAGGAAACGCTAAATATAGGGGCCGATCTGCCATTTACCCGGATGGAAATATTGCCCAGTAGTGTAGGCAAGGGATCGGTGCTGGCAACTACGACTCCTTTGACATGAGTTAGATTTTTGCCAACGATGGTGGAAAGACCCCCCGGACTTATACCGGGAAGAAAGCTGGCGGCGTTTCCAATTACAGCGGCAGCCGGTTGAGCAACTACATCAGCCGGTAAATACTTTCTGCCGAAAGGCTTTGCTTCCGCATTGGGTTCTATCTTTAAAGTTGCCGAAGGACGCGCGGAGGGTTCTTGCGCGAAGGCTGCAAACGCAGCAAGGAGAAAAGACGCAAAATATTTCATGGCTGGCCTGCCAGATTGCACTTTAGGGGCCAGGGACATCTCTGGCCCTCTAGTTGCATTATCACGTATAAGATCGTTGAGGCGATCGAAAAGGAGTCAACATGTCTTTTGGAATGTATTTAGCGGGCTTTATTGTTGTTGTCCTAGGTCTTGGCTATGGCGCGTACCTGGCACATGTGCCTTCGCAGTGGATTGCGGTGATGGTGATCGTCCTTATAGGCTTGGGCATCTTAAAAGCTGTCACAAGCACCCGGCAGAAAGATCCGAACTAGGTTAAAGTGAGACTTAGTCCGCAAACGCATATCGAATGATTCCAGGCAGAAATTTTCCACCACGACGCACCAACCGAAGAGAAAACGTAAACGAATCGATTCGGGCTAAGGAAGTTCGCGCCGTGTTTCCGGATGGAACAGCCGAGGTACTTCCAACTGCAGTTGCCTTGCGAAAAGCGCAGGAATTAGGCCTCGACCTGGTTGTTGTTTCGCCGACAGCTGTGCCTCCAGTTGCCAAAGCGATAGATTACGGTCACTACCAGTACGAACAAAAGAAGAAGTCGCACGAAGCAAAGAAGAAGCAGCATGTGGTTCAGGTGAAAGAGCTGAAATTCCGGCCCAACACCGACGATCATGATTATGACTTCAAGAAGAATCACGCAATCCGTTTCCTGCAAGAGGGAAACCGCGTGAAAGCGGTGGTTCAATTCAGAGGCCGCGAGATCGCACACACAGATTTAGGTAAAAAATTGCTGACTCGATTTGCGGAAGATTTGGCGACATTCGGGACAGTAGAAGCAATGCCCCGGATGGAAGGCCGAAATGCCCACATCTTGATAAGCCCCAGTAAATCGCTTGTAAAGTAAGCGCTTATCTTGTGAAGACAGGTACCCGCAACGGGGTGCCTGGGCCACCGCCTGACGTAATCATCGCGGCCACAATAAGCAGCAAAATCCCGGTTATAAGCAGGTCTAAGGGGTCCATTGGATGATTCTTTACAGTACCACGGGCTTGGGAATGAACCCGGCGGAGGCCCCGACCCACTCTAGTTCTCTGTTGTGATCTACCCCCATCATTTTCCCCCTGCCCATTCGGACAATTGTTGTTACGGCCTCTAACTTGTCGGCCCAGATATACATGATCCGAACTTCAGTGTAAGTTTTCCCGAAAGGAGTTTCGATCACCGGCTCAAAGTGCACGCGCTGCTGCAATAGATATCGGTCCCTCGCCCCAGATGGAATTGCATCGATATCCTCGCGCTTCGGCCCCACTTTCACGCCTAACCCGGCAAAAGAGAAGAGAGGCTTTAAGACCGTATCATCAAGCACGTCTGGCAACTCCTTCACATCGCTCAGAAACTGTGAACGCGGCACGAACCGGTGATTTAGGTAGGGAAGCGAAAACTTACTGATGCGAAAGAACCAATCCGGATGCCCCGCCCACTCCACATCCAGATCGTCGCGGAAGTCGAAAGCCAGCTGAATTCCCATGCGTACTAACTCGTCGATGATCACGCGATTGTAAATGCGAAGAATCGGGATCTCTCTCCCTGTGTGCTCATAAAAAAGTTTGCGCCCCCGCTTGCGCACCTGCGTGATGTCCACCGTGCGTACTCCGCACATCTTCTCTGTAAGTAAAAAATCTGCAAGTGTTTTCTGATTCCACGGATCGATTTCTAGCAGTACTACGTTCTCAGGATCGTGTGTTCCTAAAATCGCCGAACCTACTAAGCGCCGGTATTGATCCGGAGTGCGCCCACCTAACAGCGGCGTCAGTGTATCCGGAAGATCGTACACCTCTAAGTAATTTTGGGCCAGTTCAATCTGGTACGCGTAAAGTGAAGGGAAGCCCTGTATCTCCACCAATCGTGGCTCCAGCGTGCCGTCCTCCGTACGCACCACGCCAAAATCAGCCTGAATGAAGAGTGGCTTATCCGTTGGAGCAGCGGCGCGATACTGTTCCGGGATAGACCGGTCAGCAGCTTGTAGATACGTTGTATCTCCCGCGAGTTGCTGCGCCATTTCGGCACCCGCATCAGCCATCTGCCGCAGTAAGGATTCCGGAAAGAAACAAGGCGTCTCGCAGTTACGGAAAGCCACCCGAGTACCGCATCGCTCTTCCAGGCGAGCGAGGAACCGGTTATACTTCGCGGGAGTAAAACGCCGCTTAAAGTCTTCCCGATATTCAGGCAGCATTTTTAACCGATCAGAAAGCGGCCGGTGTCCATAATCTGCTGGTCGTCAATCCAGATGCTAAAGTTCCGCCCCACCACATCGATATGGGTCGCCGAATGCCAATCCGCGCCTGTGTGGAAGCCATAAGGATTCCCGAATGCGATATGAATCCCGGGAATTTTTTCATCTTGCAGTATGTTCCCGATAACATCCTTGCAGGCAGTGTTCGTGCCGATCGCAAACTCGCCCACCCGGTCGCTGTTCTCATCGGTATGGCAGTACTTCCAGAACTCGCTTTCCAGTTCTTTGTTCTCGCTATGAGCGGCAGTCAGGCGATTGTCTGAGATTTGGATTGTAAGCGCGGTGTTTTTTAAAGAACCATACTTCGCGCATAAATAGTCCCCCACAACGCCATCAATTACAAAAGTTCCATTCACTTCGCTAGGGGTGGTAAACGTCTCTCCACCCGGCAGGTTGCCCCACTTTTTCGTACTGATGATGCCGCTGGTCTTCACCCATTTATAAGCGGGATTCATCAGCGCAACAATGTCAGTGCCCGCCGGCGTGGTGGCGCGCACCACTTTCGCGACACTCGCAAGCTCCCATACTTTCTGGCTTAGGCGGTCAACTTCCAGGAAATCCGCGCGCATGCCCTGTTTCATAATCTGCGCTGTGATGTTGACCATGTGTGCGTGGCGAATGCCGCGGCGATTCACCACGTCCGTCATCTGCATCCGCGTGCGCAACTCATTCATTTGCGCCTGCACAGCGAAGATGCTTACCTGGCTCGATTCCATATCGTCCAGCACAATCTGCGGCATGTCCGTTAGCGGCCGCTCGGCATAATCCTCCAGCACGTACGTGCTGTATTCCAGCGCCGCCGCATCCAGCTCTGCTTCTAGGGCAGCGGCAATCTCTCGCGATGCTACGTCAGTGATGACCGTAGTCTTTTCATGAGGCTGAATGTTCAGGCACACCCGGACAGCATTGCGCGCGCCAGGAATCAGTTCCGGGTCAAAGGATAACACCGGTCTCGGTTTCTTCAACGATGTAATCGACAACTTGCTTCAGATCTCCCGTTTCTTTAAACTTCCGAAGCTGGCGGTCCGCTCCCGAGCCCATCGCCATCATCGTATGAATGTATTCCAATTCCTTGCGGCTGCCCAATTCGTCTACCACGTCATCCACAAATTCCAGGTACTCAATCATTAGTTCTCGTAACGGCACTTCCGTCTGCTTGCCGAAATCCACCAGCTTGCCATCCAGGCCGTAGCGTAGCGCCCGCCACTTATTTTCCATAATCAACAGCCTGCGGTAAAGCCGGAAACCCTGGTTCGAAGCATGTAGCTTGTAAAGCTTCGCAACAGTTGCCTGAATTAGCGCCGCAATAGCCAGCGTCTCATCCAGGCGCATCGGTACGTCACAGATGCGAAACTCCAGCGTGGGGAAGTGCGGATGCGGCCGGATGTCCCACCAGATCTTCTTCGCGTTATCGATGCAGTGGGTATGAACCAGAAGGTTAACGAAGCTTTCGTATTCACCCCAACTAGGAAAATAATCGGGAATGTTGGTGCGCGGGAATTTATCGAAAACCTTACAGCGATAACTCTTCAGGCCCGTATCCATGCCCAGCCAGAAAGGGGAATTAGTGGAGAGCGCCAGAATATGCGGAACAAAATAGCGCGCCGCGTTCATCAGGTGAATGATGACTTCGCGGTCCTCCACGCCGATATGCACATGCAATCCGAATATCAGATTCGCGCGTGCCACCATTTTCAGATCTTCAACAATCGTGTGATAACGCTCGTCGGGGTAGATCTCCTGATTGCGCCAGTCGGAGAAGGGATGCGTACCCGCCGCCGCAATTCGCAGCCCGTTCTGGCGCGCCAAGCGGATTACGCCCGTCCGCACCTCCGTCACATCGAAGCGCGCTTCTTGAATATTTCGGCACACGTGCGTGCCAACTTCGATAACGGATTGATGCATCTCCGCCTTCACACGCTCGTGAAGCAGAAGGCGGCCTTTCGCCACCATCTCCGCTTCAATATGCGAGCGGAGATCGCGCGTTACTGGGTCAATTGTTTGGTACTCTTCTTCAATTCCGATCGTGAAGCTGGGAATCACGCCCTTATCCTTTCAGGAACGCGGACCAGCGCAACTCTCTGGCCGGGTTCTCATCGCTTAACGCTTTCTCAATCGCCATACGGGCCACTGCATTTACAATCCATTCGAAATTTGCCGGGCCCACCGAGTTGTAGTCCGCATCGGGCGCGGGGTTCAGGAAATCGATTGCATATGGAATTCCATCCTGCACGGCGAACTCTACCGTGTTCAGGTCGTAGCCCAGCGCCCGGCAGAGTGTCAGGCAATCGCGGACCACGCGCGCGTGCATTGCCGGTTCAATTGGCGGCGCATCATGAACGTACCTCTCGGCATGAGGACGCCGCGGATCGTATTGCATGACATGCACGTGCTCCTGGTTCACCACATAGCACCGGAAATAATCGGTGAACTCCACACTGGTCTGTAGAGTCATGCAAAGGTCGCCGGAGTCGTTATATGCAGCAAAAAGTTCGTCCGGATTATGTACCTTGTAAACACTCTTCCAACCGCCGCCGCTGTAGGGCTTGAGGAATGCCGGAAAGCCGATGTACTCAAAAATTTCTTCCCAATTCAGCGGATACATCAGATTCCGCATAGACTGACCTGTTGTGCCAGGCGGATGAGTATGATGCGGCAACACCACTGTTTTCGGAACGGCCACCCCAATCTTCGAAGCTAGCGCGTAATTGAAGAACTTATCGTCTGCGCCCCACCAGAACGGGTTGTTAATGATAATGGCTCCGCTAAGGACAGCATTCTTTAGGTAAGCCCGATAAAACGGGATGTCCTGCGAGATCCGATCGATAATGACGCGGTAGCCACTGGGGCCAGCCATCTTCACTCCACCGACCTTTACATGTTCGGCCACTACGTCGGCCACTTTCATGGAGTTGATACGGTCTACCAGCGCCCCTGGGAACGTATTTTCCATGCCATAAATAATCCCGACTTTTCGCATAGCTGAATTTTAGGTTAACTGAAAAATTTTCTCGCCATCTGTTGCCAGAGGGGCCAATCATGCTTTTGGTGCCCACCCCAAATATCCGTCGTATGCGGAATGCTATTTTGATCGAACAGCTCCGCCATGCGCAATGTCTCACCCAGACAAATGTCCCAGTCCCCCGCCGCCAGGACGTAGTGGCGTTCCCAGATGAGAGGATTGTTCAAACCCGAGACATAGTCAACCGGGTTATTGAAGTAACAGTTATAGTCGTAATAGCCATGAAGAAACTGGCTGATATCAAACGCGCCGCTCATGGCGACCGACCCCGTAATTAAGTCAGGATTTTTCAAAGCGAAAGTCATGGCATGGTAGGCACCGAAACTGCATCCGGAAGTAAGAATCTGCCTTGACCAGTTCTTATTGCGCAAAAAGGGCAGCGCTTCTTCGCGAATATAACCCTCGTAGACCACGTGCCGCGCTGCTTTGTCACGCGGGTGCGCGCCTTTGTTGTACCAACTTTCAAGATCCACGCTATCCACGCAAAAGAGCTGGATACTTCCGCGCTCCAGGAACTCCCACATCGCGGAGACCATACCCTGATCTTCGTATTCAAAGAAGCGCCCCATGGAGGTGGGAAACACCAGAACAGGCAGGCCCGCATGCCCGTAAACCATCAACTCCATATCGCGATTCAAGCGGCTGGAATACCACTTGTGATATTCCCGGTTCATCGGTCCGCCACGGGTGCAAGCTCATAGCGGCGCGCCAAGGGCTGCGCCAGTGCGCGTTGTTCGTTCATCAGATCTTCATCCAGCTTGTCCAGCGCGGCCATTGCTTCCGCTTTATGCGGCAGTTCTTCCGCTGCCATCGGCACCTGTATATTGCGCCAGCGATATTGGTGGATGCCCGTGCGCTTCAAGGTAAGCGCGTGCACGTTCATTGCTTGCTTCATCATGGGCGTGTTAGCTAATTTTGCGAGGTTAATGCCCCTAGCAAGTTCGGCTGCGCTAAACTGTCCGGCTTCGGCACCGTCAATCTTTAAGGCGTACTTGGCGGCCGTCAACCCTCGAACGGTAAGCATTTCCTGATCGAGAGCATCAAGCACGCCAGCGGCTTCTACTGCCAGCGGCACCAACTTGTCTTTATCGTTCCAATCGATTGGGAAGGGAAGGCATTGGTCCAATTGCAACCATGTCAACGTGTCTTGTTTGACCACATTGGTAACCGCTGTGTTCTTTGCGTTAACCAGTTTGCCGTTGTCAATCTCTACTGACGACACAAGAGCAGGCGCATTCCAGGCTTTTAACAAAGCCTGAGCCATCATCAGGTGGCCCGCCGCTCCGGGATGCACACGATCCGGCAATAACTTTTTCGCCAGTTCTGGATCTGCCGATTTGGCCCGAACTAGCGCCTGAACCACAGGACCATTCAAGTTCGCGTCTGTGTATTTGTTGCGGTCCGCCAGACCATGGATGAAGCTGGAATATTGATCGAGAGTCTTGTTGTAGCCGCCTTCAAACGTAGGCAGGCGCGTGTAATCGTCATACGGGGAAGGTTCAATCAACGTCAGCCGGATACCTGGGATTTCTTCAGTGACCTTCTTGACGATATGTTGATAACCTTCCGAGAAAGTTTCAAAGAGCTTCGGATCGTAGGCCCGGTATCCGCCATCGTTCATCCCGAGCATGATGGTCATGACCGTTGGCCGATAGGGGATTACATCACGAGCGATCCGGAGATCGATCGGGCCGCCTCCCCCGCCTGAGACCCGGTCACCGCCCCATCCGGAATGCACGAAAGTTACCGGCATCTTGGGAAAACGCGTGACAATGAATGTCTCCGCAAAGGTGGTGTACAGGCGCTGGTCCGTGATGCTGTCGCCATAAAAAACCACGCGGTCGCCCGCATGAAGGTGAAACCCATCGTTCTGCGCCATGGCAGTCAAGCTGGCCGCAGTTAGAAAAAGCAGAGCCCTAAAGATCGTCATAAAAGTCGTCCTATAGATATTGATGTATTACCAATCCACCTTCGGATGCATGTTATGCCAATCAGTGGACTGCTCAAATGCCAGCGCGGCCCGCAACGGTGTTCCTTCCTCATAAAGAGGTCCCGTAAACAATAAACCCGCCGGCACTTGGTTCACAAACCCACAAGGCACCGTTACCTGCGGGTGACCCGTCAAATTCGTGATCAACAAAGTGGCGGAGCCGGTAGGAGAGACCAGCACATCCCAATCCGCCATAAACTTATCCATCTGTGTCATTAACAGAGTGCGCGCCCGCTGCGCACGAATGTACTCCACCGCGGGAATCGTTCGTGCCGCGCGAAATGTATTTGGCCAGTCGTTCGCGGTTTGCCCTTTCAGCTGGCTCACCCGTCCGTCGCGAGTGATATCATCGAAAGCCGTTGCAGCTTCCGCAGTCAAAATCATCCGAAGCGCATCTGCTCCCATATCTGGAAGCACTACCGGTTTTAACTGCGCCCCTGCTTTCCCAAGTGCAGCCAAAGCGGCGGTATACAAATCTTTAGCCTCGCCCTGCACCCGGTCGAACTCAGTCTGCAGCACCCCAATCCGCAGGTTCGCCAAAGGCAGCGCAGGCGTCCACGCGAATGGAATATCGCGCACAGTGGAATCTTGGCCACCTGGCCCGTAAGCCGCGTGCAGAACCAGCGCGCAGTCCTCTACCGATCGGCAGATCGGACCGACTTTGTCCATCGTCCAGCTCAAGCCCATGGCCCCGGCGCGGCTGATGCGCCCATATGTCGGCCGCAGCCCGGTCACTCCGCACCGAGTGGACGGGCTCACAATCGAACCTAACGTCTCAGTCCCAAGAGAAAAACCGACCAATCCCGCCGATGTCGCCGAGGCGGACCCAGCAGATGAACCGCTCGATGTCTGCTCCGTATTCCAGGGGTTCTTCGTCATGCCCCCGAACCAAAGGCCGCCCTGTGCCAGCGCACCCATGGAAAGCTTCGCCAGCAAAACCGCGCCCGCATCACGCATTTTTACAACTACCGTGGCATCATTATCCGGAATCTGTTTCTGATAGGGTTCAGCACCCCAAGTAGTGAGAATGCCTTTGGTGTTAAACAGGTCTTTCGCGCCATAAGGCACCCCGTGCAGAGGTCCCCGATACCGGCCGTGCCGCAACTCTTCATCGGCCTTGCGCGCCTGCTCCATCGCTAAGTCTTCGGTTAGCGTGATCACGCAATTCAGCTTGGGCCCATAGCGCTTCAAGCGCGCCAGATACATGGCGGTAAGTTCCACCGAAGTGACCTGCTTGGCCTTCAGCAGCGGCCCCAGGACCGTAACCGGAGCAAAGGCCAAACTTTCCAGGTTGGCGGGCCGGTGCGGACGTGCCTTCGCTCGTGTGGGGCGAAACGCGTGCTTTGCGTCGCGAATAACTGAGCGCGGCGGGTTGGGACGGAAGTGAATTGCAGGTTCCGTATCCAAGGGAACCTCGCGTTTGCGCAGCGCCTGATAGCTGGGAATATTCCGGTTCATCTCCGGAATCATCATGGTGAGTTGTCCATCCGTGAATTCAAGCCCAGCAATGGTAAGCGCGTTCCGCAGCATTTCTTTGCTCACCACTTCAGGGGGCGGCGCGGGCCGGGTTCCCTGCTGCGCAAATGCCAGTGCCGGCGCAAACTGCAGCAGCGCCCGCCGTGCGATTTTGTTGCTATCTCCCATTGGAATTAGGCTACAACGTCCAAGGGTTTCGCGGTATTGCCGCTACCAGCTTGCGCGTATACTCATGCTGCGGCTGGCGAAAAATTTGCTCGGTTGCACCTGTTTCCACTACCCGGCCTTTCTCCAGGATCGCGACCCTGTGGCACAGCGATGCCACGGAAAGCAGATCGTGTGAGATGTAGAGAATTGCCATCCCTAACTTCTGATTCAACGTGCGAAACAGTTCGAGAATCTCAGCCTGCGTGATTACATCAAGAGCGCTTGTCGGTTCGTCTGCAATCAGAAGCGCGGGCTTGTGCAGAATAGCCATTGCAATCAGGAATCGCTGGCCTTGCCCAATGCTGATCTCCGCCGGATAGCGCGCTAAAAATTCACTTGAAGCGGGCAAGCTGACACTCTCGAGGACGCTCTCGAACGCGGCTCCCTCGCGCGAATGTGCGCGCCACGCCTCCATTAAGTGTGTTCGCAGCTTCAGTAAGGGATTCAGAGCCGCCGAAGGAGATTGCGGAACGAAGCCAATCGCTTTGCCGCGCAGATCCCGCATTTCCCGTTCCCGCAGGGGCAATAATTCTCTGCCACGAAAAACGAGCCGCCCCGATTGCCGGCCGCCGCGAAACGCAAGAAGGCGCAAAACAGATAACGCTACAGTGCTCTTTCCGGATCCGCTCTGCCCCACCAAACCCAGCACTTCACCTGGATCGATGGCGAAGCGGACGTTGTCTAGTACAGGAGCGCCGGATCCGTAACTCGCGCTTAGGTCTGCTTCTAAAAGGTGATCCGGCTCCGTCATTTCACCGAAAGCCGCTCGACATTCCAGAATGTCTGCGGGTAATACGCGGCCGGTTTAGCACCCTGCACCCGGTGCGAGATTGCGCTTAGCGAATTGCGGTTTACCAGATAAAGATAGGGCTCCTCACGTTGCATTAGCTCTTGCACACGGTCGAATATAGCCTTCCTCTTTGCCCTGCTGCTAGCGGCGGCTTGTGCCCTGAGCAGCGCATCCATCTCTGCCTCCCATGCCGTTGCGGGAGTTTTTTGGGATGGATTCCATGCGTGCTGCCGTCCTGAACTGAGCAAAACATTCATCAGTTCATTAGGGTCTGCCGCCACGTTCGTTAACCCGAAAAGGCACGATTCGTAATCTGAACTCTTGGTTAGCCGTTCCAGCAAGGAGGGAAAATCCAGAGTCACGATATTCAGCTTGATCCCGATTCCCTGCAGGTCTTGCTGAATGAGAGCCGCCATGCGCTCCCGCGATTTATTGCCCGCATTGGTGATCAACGAGAACTCCACGGCGTGCCCCGCGCGATCATAAAGAGCGCCGCCTTTCTTTTGAAAGCCGGAGTTTTCGAGCAACTTCAATGCTCCCGATGGATCGAATTTTCGCGCGATCAGCTTGGAGTTGAACCAAAACTTGTTTGCCGGAGAGAAAGGCCCCACGGCGGGCCGTGCATGCCCGCGATAAACCACCCGGCTCAGGTCCTCCCGGTTGATCGCGGTAGAAACTGCATGCCGGAACGCGACCGATTGGAACCAGTCTTTCTTATACTGCGGTGCCGTTGAACCGGGCGCAAGGTTAAACCACAGAAACTCGACGTCCGTCGAAGGACCGCTATCCTGCACTACTCCAGGCATCTCTTTTGCCAGCCGGTCAAACGATTCAGGATCCAGACTATTCATCAAATCCAATTCGCCGGCCCGAAAACGATTCAACTCAATTTCACGATTCGCCTGAATGGGAATGCGGAGGGTTTCCAGATAGGGCAATTGTCTACCGGCGGCATCCTTCTTCCAGTAATTATGATTTCGTTTCAAGAGCAGTTCCACACCGGGCTTGTAACTATCGAGTACGAACGGTCCTAGCGATGCCTTCGGCGATTGCGAGGAAACAATTGCAAGTTCATCGAATACGCGCTCCATGCCTGAAACGGGAGCCGCAAAGGTAAACGTGACCTTGGTTGGACCATCCACGAAAACTTTGGGCACAACCCCGCCGACCATAAACGTATCGGCAACGGGAGACCGCAGGGCCGGGTCTACGACGCGGGCCATCGTTGATATCACGTCTGTTGAAGTGAAGCGCGTTCCGTCCGAGAAAACCAATCCGCTCCGCAGTTCGAAGGTAATCGATCTGTTGTCGGCTGAGACTGTCCAGGATTGCGCCAGATCTGGTTCCACTTCCTGCGTCAGGCGGTTTATTCGGATTAACACTCCGCTTGTCAGATACCGCAGTGTTTCCGCCGCGTCGTCCGCTGCCGCTAGCGGATTCAATGTTTTCGGTTCATGATGCAAGACAAAACGCAGTTCCCCGGCTCCAAAGACTGGCAGGCATAACAGTGCCGCCGCCGTACACAACCGCATCATCATGCTATGCCGACCTCCTGCTTTGCAGGACGGCTCAGTTGGAAAAGGACCATCACCAGCGAAAGCAGAACGACAGGCGCAAACACCCAATATTCATGCCACTGCGGAGCGCTTTGCAGCTCTTTCAGCAGATTTCCCCAAGAAGGCATCGGCTCCGCCACTCCCAGGCCAAGCAGCCCAAGGCTCGCCTCGCCAAGAATGAACGCCGGCACGGAAATCCAAAATTGCGCAAGTAACACGGTACGCAAATGAGGGAGCAGATGCCGCAGCCACAGCCTGCCTGGATTGCATCCAAACGCGTGCGCGTACAACGCAAATGGCGAGTCGCGAACCTGTAGCACGGCCGCTCGGATCACGCGCGCACCGGCTCCCCACCCCAGCAGGCCCATTAAGCCAAATGTAATCAGAATGGATATCGAGGGACCGGTGTTCAGGGGAAGTACTGCCCGTACAGTGAGGAATAAAAACAACCACGGCAACGAGAGAAACAGGTTGGTGGCCGCCGTGACCAACCGGTCCCACCACCCTCCCGCCAAAGCGGCAGAGCCTCCGGCGAGCAGCGCAAGCAGCAGGGCTAGCGTGGCTGCCGCGGGTGCCAGCAAGAGCGATACACGCGTCCCATACAAGAGCCTCGATAACCGGTCCCTGCCCAGGTGATCCGTCCCTAGCGAAAACTTAGCGTTTGGGGGGCTATTGGTTTCCAGCCGGAACTGCTGTTCGTAGCTTGCGGGTGCGAGCCAGGCGGAACACACAGCAGCAAGAAAGATACCGCTGAGCATTGCCAAGGAAACGTACCGGATCGGAACCGGAATTCCTTTCACGCTGTGAACCCCGCCCGCGGTTTCCCTAACCATTCTGCCAAGCCGTTAACCGAAACAGTGATGGCTGTAACCAGCAGCGTGAGTGTTACCAGCACCGGCAGGTCACGGGCAAGCGCCGCTTTCCAGGCAAGCTGGCCAATGCCGGGGATATCGCAAACCACCTCAACGGGAATGAGCGCGCCGAAAGCAATGCTGAAAGAAACACCCGCTAAGGCGAGCAAAGGAGGCAACGCAGGTTTCACAATATAGCCGCGAAAAATTGTACTCTCCGCAATCCCGCGAGCCCGTGCTGCCACCAGCCGAGGTTCCGCCCGTGCACTCTCGAACAAGTCGCGGGCGTACCGAAAGACTCTAGGGAAAACAGCCACTGCCAGAACTATAAAGACCGGTCCTCGCGCCAGAAAAATCAAAAGGGCGAACACCGCGGCCGGTAACGATAGTGCAACCGCTGAGAGTGTCTCCGCGGCATAATCCAAAACGCGCCAGTGAAAGTATGCAGCCGCCCCCGCCAGCACCAAGCCCGCAATCCATCCCAGCACCAACCCTTCACCAATCAGCCTCAAGGTGACGGCGGCCCGCGAGCTGATCAACTCACGAACCGGAACATCATAAGATCTTGAAACGCCAAAATCGCCGTGCATGGCATGAACAAGATATCGGCCATAAAAGCTCAGGACATTAGCATTTTTTGAATTGTCATTCGCAATTGCCACCACTGTTGCATCGGAGTACCGGGTGTCCAGCGTACGCTCATCAGTTTCGTATCCCGGACCAAAACGAATCAGCGCTGAACCTAAAAAGCCCGCGATCAGGAGCGTCAGCAACGTACTAATCAGAAATCGCAACAGCGCGGAAAACGCTCTTTTGCGGCGCATCGCTAAATTATGCCTGTTTTACGAAGCTGCTGGTATGCCGGCATTTATCCGCCCAGCAGCGGACGAAGGTTCGCTTTCCAAGCGTGGCTGCATACGCGCCGCAACTTTCGCCAGCTTCGCCCGGTGCAGCCGAGTTTCCGCTTCCGCTAGCAGCGAATCAGGATCCAGCTTGCCACCTGTGTATTGAGCTAAGCCAACACAATGGGTCAAGATCAAAGGCTCTGGCTTTTGCCGCCCCGCCACACTTACCGCGAACCGAACGTTTTCGAGGCTGCGCTCCAACTCCCCGGGAGTTGCGTCAGGAAGGATCAGGGCAAATTCATCGCCGCCAATATGCGTGACGAAAGCGGGAGCGGGAAATAATCCACAAAGAGTGTTGGCCAAATTGCGGATTACCCGGTCACCGGCTTCATGGCCATACTTTCGATTCACATCCCCAAACCGGTCCAAATCGAAAATTAGCAGGGAGAAGGAGCCACTTCCGGCATTACAGCGCTCAATTTCCTGTTGGAGCTTCAGGAACAATGACCGTACTCCGGGCAAACTAGTTGCATTTTTAGGCTCGGCTACCCCCGCCCGTGTTTCTTCCGCCCGCTCCACTGCGCGTGCCACTGGATGACTTACCGCTGTCAGGGTACGTAAATCGGTCGCCGAAAAGGCATCCCGCTCACACCGATACACCGCCAAAACACCAATCACCCCGCTCGCGGTTTCTAGCGGAACCGCTAGTGCGGAGCACAGCGTGCTGAATTTTGACGGGTCGTTTAAATATCCGGCTTCCACGGAAGGGTTTCCATTCAGAATCGCCTTACGATTTTCCGCCACCCAGCCGGAAAGTCCCTCGCCCCACGGTAAGCGAAGGGAGGAAAACAGCTTCCTGTTTTGCCCGCCCACAAACTCGGGAACCAGATGATTGCCCCGCTTTAGGTAGAAAACAACCGCGTCGTGACCGACTAATCCTCGCAGCCGGGCCGCATACACCGCCAGCATTTCGGATAGCTTAATGGAAGAAAGTTGAGCGGCGCCACCAAGTGAACGGCTCCATTCATGAAGTTCCTGGACGGACTCCCGCGCGCGCGCAGCCGCCAAAAGCGGGTCTAGCTCCTCTTCCTTAATGGTCACGGGCAGTTCCGCAAAGCCACTATCCTGCTCGAAACCGGTTGCAGGAGCCGCACCCCGTGAAATGACTATGTCAGTCTCAAGTCTCGCGGTAGAGTGGGGCTGGGCTAGCGCTTTCCCTTCCAACTCCGCATAGCACCCGCCCAGCAACTCCACTACAGCAGGGTCAAACGCCCTGCCAGATTCAGCAGCGACAATTGCCATAGCTTCATCCAAGGGCAGGGCGCGCCGGTACTGGCGGTCGCTGGCAAGCGCATCCAGGCAATCCACCGCGGAAAGAATGCGCGAACCAAGAGGAATCTCCTCCCCTTTCAGGCCTTTCGGATATCCCGAGCCATCCCACTTTTCATGATGAGAAAGGACAAGGGGAGCCACGGGATAGGGGAATTGCACTTGCTCCAGAATTTGTGCTCCCACCACGGGGTGAACCTTCATTTTTTCGAACTCTTCCGGAGTCAGCTTTCCTGGCTTCGAAATGATGTACTCCGGTACTGCCAGCTTGCCGATATCGTGCAGCAGGGCAGCGGCGCGCAAAGATTGCAGATCGAGCGCGTTCAAACCCATTCGCGCGCCCAACTCCAGAGCGTAAACGCGTACACGCCTCAAATGATCGTGCGTGGTGTGGTCTTTTGCCTCAATCGCCAAGGCAAGAGCTTCAATGGTGCGCAGGTGTAAACCCGCCATCTCTTCTACATGCTTTTTCTCTTCCTCCAGGCCCTGCAGGTAAAGCTTGTAGGACCGGTAGATAAAATAAACAACAGGAAGCAGCACAAAGGAAACCTGCCAATCGAAGCGGCGGTTCAGAATTGTGGAAAGCCAAGCCAGAGCGGCCCCGCCCATGTAGTAGGGGAAACACCAGAAGTAGCACTCCTTCCAGACTTTGCCTACGGGCTTGCGCTCCGTAATTGCCACTACTAGAGCAACTAGAGCCGTATTCACCACGAAGTACGCGCATGCCGTAGCCAGTACGCGCACGCCATCCAGGTCATGACCCAGAATGGGCTGATCGAACACAAGATAGGAGGCTGAGACAGCCAAAGCGTTTGCCGCCAGGCTGAAGACCACACGCACAGGCAGCACGCGCGATTTTGGTTTCCACAGGCATTGAATTACCACCCCTAAGAGTGCGATTACCATTGCCTCACCCTGTTTTAACTGAACAATGCTGATCAGAATAAACAAAGAATTTACTGACATTGTGCCAGTGATGGTGGGCAAATTTACTTTTAGCGCGGAGGCTGCAATGGCCACTAGCAAATACAAGCCGAATTGAGCGGAATAGTGCAAGCCGGAGTGGCCAATGCCGTATGCGGCCGCACTGCTGCCCAAAAATACCACCGCCGAAATGTATGCTCGTGCCACAAGCGGCATTCCAAGAAAAGTAGTCATTTAAGAAGTGAAAAATGCAAATACTGCTACAGCTTTCACAATCTTAGGGCAGAAGAAGGGTAAAGGACACAAACCCAGCGGAACAGTGTGGAGTACGGGGCTTTTTGGTACTACCGATCTAGTACTGATCTACTGTATGCGGCAATTATGGCGTTTATTCATCTAAATGAAACAGGGCACCAGCCGCGTCTCACCGCTGGTGCCCTGAAAGTAAGCTGCTACGAACCCCAAACCAACCCGAAGGCGGTCCTCACTTATCGCCCTTGGTCAACATGTCGCCCCAAACCGCTTGGTCGCCCCAAACTGCCTGGTCACCCCACACTGCTTGATCGCCCCACACCGCTTGATCGCCCCACACCGCTTGGAAACCCGTTAACGTGGTGTCGCCCCAAACTGCCTGGTCTCCCCACACTGCCTGCGATGTCCAGATGGCTGTGTCACCCCAAACAGCCTGGCTGCCTGAAATAAATACTGCGTCGCCCCAAACCGCCTGATCGCCCCATACAGCCTGATCGCCCCACACGGCTTGATCTCCCCACACTGCCTGGTCACCCCAAACTGCCTGATCGCCCCACACTGCTTGGGAGGCCCAGAATGTTTTCGAGCTGTCTCGCATATAAACTTTCCCATTT
>JAABUK010001975.1_pt1 | contig 22298 bp, 18 predicted proteins | sample 5559141 | NCBI WGS metagenome assembly JAABUK01 (sample SAMN10711869, study PRJNA513367) | rock metagenome | isolation source: Antarctica rocks | place: Antarctica: Victoria Land, Pudding Butte nord | collected 2016-01-03
CGGAAGTCTCAGCCCGTCGCTCACCCTCCGGGTTCGCCAACTGCGTAACTCCTATGAACCAAACAGTTACAAGGATTGACATGATTCACGACTCAATGACCCTCGACGACATCGCCGCCGCATTTGATCGTGACGGCTTTGTCCACCTCAAAGGCGTGCTTTCGGCTGGGGAAATCGAAGCTTTGCGCGCCGACAGCGGCGCCATCATCGACGGTGGCTGGGACGGGTACCCAAACCCCACCGACTATGAAGGCGTCAAAGTGCAGCCCGCCGATTGGTGGGAGCAGTTCTGGCAGCGCCACCAAAAAGAAAGCGGCGACACGCGCGAAGAAGCCATCGCCAAACTGCGCCATCTGCTGGACGGCCAATGGAATTATCAGGAAATTCCCGTCAGCGACCTCTACGTCCGCACGCTCCTGAAAGCCAAAGAGAAAGCCTGAAAGTACTTTGCAATCGCGAACAAAGTACTTTGAAGTCTTGACAAGCGGCGCTTCGATGAATAAAACAGCTATCCAAAGTACTTTGGATGGCTGTTTGGGTGTTAGTCAATTGAAATCTCAATCAAAGTACTTTGAAGTCTGTATGCGCGCCGCTCGTTAAGCTTCAACCTCGCGCCAGTTCACTGCCACGCTCGCGCACTTTGGCCGACAGCGCGGGCAGGTGAGCTTCGTGTTCCTCAACTTGGCGTAGGTGCTTCCAGCGTTCGGGCGCAGCGGTCGTGCGCATCTTCTCGCCGTGCATCGAATCAACCTGGAAGCGCGCGCCCCCGGCGATGTAATCTTCCAAGTCGGCGATCTCTTCCGGCGTGTCGCACCGACGGCACAGGTTCAAAGTGAACATCCGGCGTCGTGTGCCGCCTCCGAAGGCGGCGTGCCACAGGTTGTGATTGAACACCACCACATCGCCCGGCTGCGATTCCAGCGCCACGTCCGGCAACGCGGAAGGCTGCACGCCCCACATCTCTTCGGCCCGCGCCGGCTTGTTCGCTTCCCAGAAAGGCCGCGCTTCCATGCGATGCGAGCCGGGCAACACGCGCAAACAGCCGCTCTCGCGCTTCACCGGATCGAGATAGAGCGCCACCTTCAGGAACAGCCCAACGTGGTGAAACCCATCGGAGTGCCACATGGTATCGCCAGTGTAGAAGTTGCCGTCACCTCCGGCGTAGTTGAAATCGGCACCCAACAGGTTCTTCACCGGGGCCAACAGCAGCGGATGATCGAGCAGGGTGCATAACTTCTCGCGCTGGTCAATGAATGGCACGATGATCGAGCGGCGCATCTCATCGTGCGCGATGCCCCGGCCGGTGAACACGGCTTCAAACTCTTCGGTAATCCAGCCAATGTCGTCGCGCAGCAGGCCCGGTAACGTCAAAAAGCCGAAGGCCTCGAAGAACTGTTTTTGTTGTTGAAGGGTGGGCATGAGGTTTCCTTTTCAAGACGCCGCTTTCTTGTGGGCGGGTCTGCATGGCAGTTGCGGATTTCTTTGCGTCTTTCGCGGCTTCTGCACCATCATTTTGAGCCGCTCCGTCCAGAAGGCCGTGAGCGTGAAGTGCGCCGGCACGGTTCCTCCAATGGGCGCAAAAGTTGTGCCCTCGGTGCCGTAGCTGAACTGAGTTGGCGCTAAAGTCGTAGCGCGCTTGCAGCCCCAGCGTGGTGGTGTTCACGCCATTCACCGTGTTGGTGATGTCCTCGGAGGGTGTAACCAAGCTGCCGTTGTTCACCACCCGCACGTTGCTTCGTCACCCATGTTTTTCATCGCACCCGGACGCATCTGTGCGTGCCTCGCACCTATAATAGATTATAGAGAAATCCACATCGCCGGCTCATCGCGGCTTCGATCACGGGCGCCAGCGATAGAGACGGAGACACAGGAGGCAACGATGTCCACAACGACGTCCACACTCATCGACGCGACCGCGCGGCGTCCGCGCCTTGCGCCCGCACAGGTCGAATACTACCGGCGCGAGGGCTACCTTCTTTGCAACGAGCCGGTGTTCCCGCCCGACAAGTTCGAGCGGCTCAAGGCGCACTTTGAAAACAGGCTGGCCACTCTGCCCGAAGGCTACCGTCCCGAAGCGATGGACGTGCCGCACTTTAACGACCCGGCGCTCTTTGAATGGCTGTTCGCGGACGAGGTACTCGATCTGGTCGAACCGCTGATCGGACCGGACATCGCGCTGTGGAGCAGCCACTTCATCAGCAAACCCCGAGGCGATGGCAAGCGCGTGCCGTGGCACGAAGATTCGTCCTACTGGCGCGGGCGGCTCGACCCGATGGAGGTCGTCACGGTCTGGCTCGCCATTGATCCCTCAACGCCCGAAAACGGCGGCATGTTTGTCATCCCGCGCACGCACGGCAACGGCTATTCGGATTACGAGCCGGTTGATACCTCCCAGAACGTGTTCGGCACCGAAATCAAGAAGGAACAGCGCGACGAGAGCCGCGCCGTCGCCTGCGTTTTGCGGCCCAACGAGGCCAGCCTGCACGACGGCAAGCTGATGCACGGCAGCCCGCCCAACATCAGCGACCGGCGGCGCTGCGGCTACACCATGCGCTACATGCCCACTTCGGTCAAGTGGCAGGAAGAGGAAGGTCATCAAATCTACCTGGCGCGCGGCAGAGACCTCGCCAGCAACCGCTACGCCGATCCCACCAGAGTCTACGAGCACCTGGCCAAGTGGCGCGAGAAGCACAAGCGCGGTGGGCACTGATTGTTCGCTGCAGGCCCGACAACCCGGCGCAACAGGGCCGGGAAGCCTCATCTTTGTAAAGGAACATCCATGAAACTCAACACCAGCAAGTGTGGAAATACGAGACGGCGCAGACCTACGATGCACCCGCTCCCTTCGCGGGCGAACCGCACGGCGTGTTCCGCATCGAGTATTTCCCGGACAGCGACACGATGTACTTGTCCGGCTACACGGCCCAAAAGCCGCGCTTCGAGGGCGTGAACATCAAGCTCATCGGGGCGGTGTTGGCGCGAGGATAAAATGACTAAAAGCTATCTCATTGGATTACTATTGGTTGCATCTCTGCTGCTTGCGTCTGGGAAGTCAAGTGCAGCCACGAAGACGAATACGACGACCTATGTGACCTGGATCAATGTCTGGAACGGGCATGACCAGAGCGCCTGGTGGAACGCCACGAACTACGGCGGCGCTCGGATTAATGTCCAGGGGAAATGGCAGTCGATTGACTGGGCAGATAACGCCCAGGTCAACGAGTACCTGGATAACATCAAGCAGGCCGGCATTCAGGTTGTCGTCGCCGACCTGACCAATGGCTGGGGCTGGCTCGACACCCGGTGCAAGTTTATACAGGGCCTCTGCGCGCAAAAAGGCCTACGCTTTTGCGTGGCGGAAAATAGCAAGGGTGATGTAGCGGAGTTTGAGAGCCGTGCCCGCGACATCTGGACGAACTTTGCCGGCCCTTCAGCGCCCCATCACGAAACTTACCTGCTGTATCATGGCAAGCCACTCATTGTCTGCTATGCCATCCGGGACTGGTTCAAAGCCTATCAAAGCAGCACCGGGCCGGCGCGCAGCCGGTTCAATCTGGTGTGGGCGTCGGGAGAGGATTCCGATAAAGACAAATGGGGCTGGCAGTTAGAACCGTGGGTGGGCAGCATTCCTTCCACCGACTCGATGTTTGTAACATCATCCATTAAATGGAGTACCACGGACGACGGCTGGCGCAAATCCCTGTCTTGGCTGGATTATACTTTCGCGCTGGCGAAGCAGCAAAAGCCGGCTTATACCATCGTAGGATCCTACGACGACATCTTGGAGAGGAATTCCTGGCTGGTGGCTGACACCAGCGGGGCCGTTCCGGGCAAGCAGATGCGAGACCCGCAGGGGGCGCTCAGTACCACAGCGTATTACCGTCGAGTGAAAGAGTGGACTTCGGGCAAGCTCTCATCCGTCCCAGGCGGTTACCTGCGGGACGGGGCGTACCGGATCTTCAATCGGAGCAGCGGGAAACCAACAAGGATTGCGAAGGCCGGCTCCGGAAACGTCGGCGCTCCGGGCGCGGTTCTGGAGCAGGCAACGCCGGACCGGGCGCGAGACGGCGCCCTGGGCGGAGTCTTCTGGATTTATCACCTGGGACACAATCACTACCGAATCATCGCTTTGCAGAGTGGTCTCTCTCTAGAAGCCGCATCCGAGGCCGGCGGCGAGAAAGCCGCTGGGTCTGTTCGGCAGGAATGGGACGACAATGTGCCGGCGCAGAAGTGGACACTGGAGCGGACAAGCCGCGGGTGGTATCGGATCAAGAACGATGCGACGCATACGGTCTTGGAACCGGCCAACGGGCCGGAGCTTGATGGTCCTGTAGTGCTTCGGGCCGAAACCCGTAACAAGAGAAGCCAGCAATGGCGGTTCCAGCAGGTGCTGACCTTGCCATAATCAGGAAAGTGATGAACTAGAAGTGGTTTCAGAACCTCACGGGCGCAACACGAAAAGGTTCGACGGCTTGCGAATCAAGGCTGCGAGTACTCGCAGTGTCTTGCACAAGTTTTTTGAGCTAATTGTGTTGCCTGGTTTCTGGTGGCGCATTGCTCAAAGCACTACGAAGTTTGAACCGATGGAGGATTCAATTGTATCATGCAAAACAAATCAACTGTTTCCGAGACACTAGACTTCTTTCATAAGTCGAACCTGGAACGCGGTGAAAGCATTTTGGAGCCTTCAAAGCCTTGCGGAATGCCGCGAGTACTTGCAGGTGCAAGCGGGCGTGATGTACACGCGGCACTTGGCGACGTAAGGGCAACTTGTGAAAGAAGTCTAGTGGGGTTCCTCCGCTCTCTCACTGCCATCTTCATTATCGCCAGTTGCTGCTCTCCCGCCGGAGCCGCGACTCAGAACCAGACTCAACAGTTCCTGCGGGGGTATCGCCACTCGTGGTGCCCGTATGCGCTGCCCATATGGACGGACTTGGCAGAAATAGAGAAGGTGGCGGCGTTCGGCTTCGACACCGTCGGGATCACTTTCAACGAACCCTACAACGTCGGCAAGATAGACTTTTCTAAACTGGACGAGGCAATCGACGCAGTAAGGAAGCACGGCCAGCGTGTCGTCATCTATCTTTCCCCCAGATTCCTGGAATCGGATGGCATTTCGGACCGGCTCGACAATGGCGAGGTGCTCCCCAACATCTGGAATAAGAGCCCCAATTATGCAATCCTGGACATCTTCGATCCTGCTCAGCGCCGCAAGTGCAATGATTTTCTCGAACAGTGCGCTAAGCGGTATGGGCACCACCCCGGCGTCGCCTCATTCGTGCTTGGATGGGGCTACATGGGTGAGACCGGTTTCTATATCGGCGATTTCATTGGCGATCCGGCCGCCATGGGCGCCCGATGCGCCGGCTACTCTCCCCTGGCCCTCCAGTCATTCAACCGCTGGCGTATGCGACGCAGGATGACGCCGCTCAAGACGCTGCCTCTGCCATCCACCTCGCAGCAGAGCCGAGATTACCTGCTCTTCCACCAGTTCCGCGCTGAATTCGTGCGAGACGAATTTCAGAAAGGCATGGTCTCCTCCGTCAAGGCGCACACGCGCCTGCCCGTTGGCGTCTTCGGCTATATTGCCGCAAGCCCGGATAGCTGCGCCCGCGATTGGGCCAGTACGCCTAACGCCGATTATTATCGGACAGCAGGATCCGCTTCATCATTTGACATGAACCGCACCCTGATCGACTCCGGATATGGCTGGGAGGACAACGGTCTCCACGACGGCAAATGGGACTTCAGCGCCGCTTGCATGAAGAGGGATGAAGCCCGGCAGATCGCTCGGGGCGGGGTTTTTCACGCGATGTACATTCGCGCGTACGAAACGGAACCGCAATGGGAGCGCGGTCTCTTCCCCAAAATTGCGGCTTTCCTCCGCACGGTGGACCTGGATCATAAAGTCCGGCGTCTCACTCCCACTATTGCTCTCTTCCAACCCACCTGGGGCGCCACAGCATTCCCCGCCAAGAGTGAAACTCAAAAGTTTACCCCTCGGCCCGACTACTCCCTCTACGCCGGGAAGATGATTGGCCTGGCAGAGAGTTTTGGTCTCCCTTACCAACTCATCACGGAAGCGGATCTTATGCAGCCTCATCGCCTCCGCCGCTTCCAGCATATCATCGTACCGATGTGGGATCTCATGCCCCTTGTCATCGGGAATGATGCAGCGCGTGCGTTAGGTAAAGATCGCCGAGTGGTAAAGATCCCGCTGAAACCTCGCGCTCTGACTCGTTCGGAGTTCCGGGCGGCTCTACAGAAGGCACATGTTCCCACCACTCTTGACTTCGATGCCGATACGATCCTGGCAGGCCGCACTGCGAACCTGGTTTACAACTGGGATGACAAGCCGATTCAGGTGCAAGTCCCGGAGCAAAAAACAAAGAAGATTGACCTGAAGCCCTACGAGTACAGGGTCATCAGTTCGCTCAATGCAGATCGTGCACGAAGACTGCAGCCAACTCCGAAACACGGGCTTGGAGAGCAGCGGGGCGGTAAATGAACTTAAGGCTCATCTTTGGGTTGCTTAACGTCTCATCGTCCCTGGTCGCGTCATCGCACCCGGACGCACTTGCGCGTGCCTCGCGCATATGATAGGTTGTGAGAAATTCACATCGCTGGCGTCATCATGGTGTCACAGACCAGAGGAGGGAGTTTATGAATAGGAAGTTCATGAAGTACAGCCACAACTTCGGTCGCCACTTGGGGCGCAACGTCGTCGCGGCGCTGGTCGTCGCGGCGGGGCTGGTGGGAATGCGCATCGCGGAGGCGCAGGCTGCACCCAAGGCGCAAGTTGCACCCAAGGTGGTCGGGAAGCTATTGCAGGTCGGTGGTACACGGTTTGTAGTAAAAGGCGCAGCCGCCTACATTCTGCCTTTTTACACTAGCGCCGATGGCAGCAAAGAGTTCGCGCAAGACTATACTTATCAGCGTATGTTCGCGGCCAAAGATGCCGTCTTTGCCCAAATGAAATCAATCGGCATCAACAGCGTGCGCCTGCCGGTGGCCTCAAGCACCTATGGGGGAGCAGATCCCTATAACCTCGGTGGGAAAGCGGGCTACTTGGATAAGCTGGCGGCGATTGTCGCGTCGGCCAACAGCCAGGGTCTTTACGTCCTGATCGGCTGGTGGGAGCCCTTGGGCTATGCCCCCGCCTTATCCATGATGTCGGATGTCCATGCCAAGCTCGGCAATAATCCGATGGTGATGTACGAGCCGTTTAACGAGCCCAACGGCATTTCCTGGGATCAGTGGCGACAACCCATGCGCGACACCATCCGGCATTGGCGACAGGATATCGGCTATACCGGTGTCCTCTTTATCGACACCATCAACTGGTCTTGGTGGTTTAGTCCGAGCGAGGCGCAAGGACTAATGAACTATGATGCCGGCCTGACCGGTCGTGGCCCTAACCTGATGTTCGCCAATCATCGCTACGCTAATCAAAACACTAACTTCCTCGTGGCGGACAAGGCGGCGTGGGAGTCGGAAGTCGGTCAGTACGTCGGTAGCTATCCGATCATCGGGACAGAATACGGGTTCTACAACTTCCAAGGCCCGCCGCAGCTTCAGTGGAATCAGGAATTCTTCAGCTACCTGGCAGACACCAAAGTGCCGCAGGGTTTCAACGGAGCATGGCTATTTGTCTGGCGCTGGGTGGATTCAAACTCGATGACCGACAACGATATGTTCACTCTCTGGCCTAACGGAACAACTGCCCGAGACTATTTTTACAACCGGTTGGCTGCTCCACCGCCTGCTCCGACGGCACCTACGAAATCGAGCCGGTGAACGCGCCGAGGATGAGACTGGACGTGTCGGGCGCTGTAGACTATAACGGCGCCAACGTGCAACCCTTACCTGCTCGCCGTGCAGGAGTAGGAAGCTGTTTTGAAGGTGCTGGACTTTGGGATGTTGACGGGCGAGCCAGCCCAGTTTGAGCAGGCGTTGCCGACACGTCCCGGTGCAACGAACCAAGTGGTTACAAGGATTGACATGATTCACGACTCAATGACCCTCGACGACATCGCCGCCGCATTTGATCGTGACGGCTTTGTCCACCTCAAAGGCGTGCTTTCGGCTGGGGAAATCGAAGCTTTGCGCGCCGACAGCGGCGCCATCATCGACGGTGGCTGGGACGGGCACCCAAACCCCACCGATTATATGCACAACGTCCTGCCCGACACTGGCGAGGACGTGTTTCATCGCGTGCAGTATATTTTTCCCAAGGCGCCGCACGGCTCGTTCGTGACCCTGCTCGGCCACCCGTTCATCTTGCAGCTCGTGCAGCGACTGCTGGGCGAAGATGCCCTGTGCGCTGCCGAAGCCCTGGTCTTCAAGATGGCTGGCAATGGCCGCGAAGTGCTGATTCACGCCGACTGCGAAGCCGCCGACCCGCGCCTTTCGCCGCTCATCTTCAACGTCGATTACTATCTGGATGATTCGACCCTGGAAAACGGCTGCCTTTACGTCGCGCCGGGCACGCACAAGCTCAATTTGCCGCAGGGCGAAATCGCGGCCAGGGGCTTCGATTTTCCGGGTTTGATTCCCGTCCCGGTGCAAGCGGGCGATGTGCTGCTGCACAACATTCGACTGGTGCATGGCTCGCCGCGCAGCCGGGGCGGCGCCTTGCGGCGCACGATCTATTTTGAATGGCAGTCGCTGGCCGCTCTGCTCGAACAAGACGGCCCGCGTCCCGGTTTTTCGCCCACGCCCGATTTTGTCACCGACCGCATTCGGCTGCTAATGCGCGCCATCGATCAGCGCCGCCAGGCACCCTACGCGCAGGAAGAAACTCCCTTCGATTATCAGCCGCCCGCTGGCCATGAAGTCGCCCGGGCCACGCCCGATGAGCCGATCAATTTGCGCCCGTCGCTGGGTTACAACGCTTATATTTAACCCGTGCGTTGGCCCTCATTCCCGACCCTCCAGCAAGCATTACAACAAGGCGCTGCATCCGACTGCCTACAGCCTGCGCTACGCCTCGTTCCCCTTGGCTTCGCTCCGGCTTCCGGCGGCGGGTGAGATTGCTCGTTAGGTCGATGCGCGCAGCTATGTAAGAGGCGTCGCGCTTTGTAATATGATGAGAACCAAGTTTTCACTTTTGCAAGACTTGCGTAGCGGGCCAGGTGGGACGTGCTCCAAGGTTTTGGAGTAACTGCTAAACTAAAAGCCACGGCTTTGTTCGTGGCGGGCGGCACCGTGCAACTTCAGGAAACAATCTATGTCGAAATCTTCCCATCACTTGAGTGCTGTGCCCTTGATCGCCGCTACGTCGCTGAGCTTGATCGCGCTCGTGTTCGCGCAGCGTAACTCGCCCCAAGCCGCGTCATCCCAGCCAGCAATTCAAAAACAGACCCGACTTGCACCTGTCTTTAGCAATGGGGCCAAAGCTAAGCGGCAGCGCAAGGCCTCTAAACGTTCAGGTATTCCCACTCAAAAGGCTGCCGTCGAAAAGTCACCGACGAAATCGGTTCGGCCCGCACCTGTCTTGGCGCCCAAGTCACCGGCGAAACTGGCCCTGCCCGGACGTATCTTTGCGCCCAATAGTTTCTGGTACCAAGCCATTCCCAAAGACGCGCCGCTGCAGGCGAACTCGGCTAATCTTGCGGCGGAGTTTGTAAGGCAGGTAAAAGCCTACTACGGCACCGTCAACATCAACACCACGGACTATGCCGGCCCGATTTATGTCGTGGGCCCAGACGTAAAACCAGTGCAGGTCACCGAATGGGACGCCCAGAACAAAGGCTTCAAAGACCCCAAACTCGCCGCACAATGGCGCGCCGTGGCGATTCCCGATTACGCCGTGCCAGCCGATGGCACCGACATGGAAATGTGCATCTACCAGCCCTCCACCGATTCGATGTGGGAGTTCTGGCTGGCGCGCAAAGTGGATGGCCAGTGGCAGGCGGCCTGGGGTGGCGGGATGCAGAAAGTGTCGAAGAATGCAGGCATCTGGGACAGGCCCTACGGCGCAACGGCGACCGGCCTGCCTTTTATCGGCGGGCAAATCACGCCCGATGAACTGCGGCGCGGAGCCATTGACCACGTCATGGGCATCGCCCTGGTTGATCTCGAAAATTGGGACGTCGTGTCATGGCCGGCGAGCCGTTCCGATGGCTGGAACCCCAAGAAGGAGCCAAACCGCATCCCCGAAGGCTCGCGTTTTCGTCTTGATCCGGGCGTGGATGTCGAAGCCCTGAACCTGTCTCCGGTTGGTAAGACCATCGCGAGGGCGGCACAGAAGTATGGCTTTGTGGTGTGGGACAAAGCCGGTGCCATCTCGCTGCGCGCCGGCAACCCCAAGTCCTACACGCAGCGCGGCGAGAAAGACCCATATCCTGAGCTGTTCGACGGCAAAGAGGCTTGGTCGATTTTGCAAGGCTTCCCGTGGGAGAAGCTGCAATTCCTGCCCATGAATTACGGCCAGCCGTGATTGGTTGAGGCGAGGCAAGCTTCAATGGCGTGAGCCAGAAGAAGACACGAAGACACCATGCCCATCAAGATTGTTTATCCAACGGTGACTCTCTTAGGTGCCCTTCATCATCTTGTAGGCTTGGTTTGGCGTTTACCTTTGGCTTGGGCGGCTCGAAGGAAAGCGCAAGCCAAGCCGTCATCTATCAAGCTGCCAATGCAGAAAGCAACCAACACCTTCCTAACGATATGCTGCCCCTGACCGCCTACAGCTTCGTTTCCTTCGCTCTTCCCTCGCTTCGGTCGCTACGTTTCCGGCGGCGGGTGAGCTTGACTGAAGTTCTCAGCCCAGCGTGGCCAGGCGCATCACATCTTCGGCGCCCGTTCCGTGGGGCAGCTCACCGGCCAGGCGGCCTTCGCGCATCACCAGGATGCGGTGCGAGAGGTGCAGCACTTCGGGCAGATCCGACGAGACCATCAGCACGCTGAAGCCGCGCGCGGCCAGGTCGCGCAGCAGGCGATGCACCTGCGCTTTGGCTCCCACATCCACGCCCTGCGTCGGCTCGTCCACGATCAGCAACTGCGGGCGGGCCGTAAGCCACTTGCCGATCACGACCTTCTGCGCGTTGCCGCCGCTGAGCGTGTTGACGGCGGCCTCGCTGCCCGCCGTCTTGATCGCCAGGTCACTGATGCACTCGTGAACCGCCTGACGCTCCGCACCCCTGCGCACTGCGCCTCCGCTGGACAGGCCGGACAGCCCAGCCGCCAGGGAGGGCAGCGCCAGGTTCTCTCGCACCGACAGCGACATCACCAGGCCCTGCGCGCGGCGGTCTTCGGGCACCAGGGCCAGGCCCGCCCGGATCGCATCGCGCGGGCCGCGTGGCGCGTAAGGCTTCTCGCCCAGCCACATCCGCCCGCCATCGAGGGCGTCCAGGCCGAAGATGCAGCGCGCCACCTCGCTGCGCCCGCTGCCGACCAGCCCGGCCAGCCCGACGATCTCGCCTTGGCGCACTTCAAACGACACGCCGCGGAACCGGCCCGCGCGACTGAGGTTCTCGACGCGCAGTCGTGGCGGCGCCTGGCTGCGGGCCAGGTCGCGTGATAGGTCATGCGCGTCGGCGGCGATTTGGGACTCGGTCTCCTGCTCTTCGCTTTGCAGCTCGCGCCCGACCATCTGGGCCACGATGCCCTGGGGCGTGATGTCTGCGATGGGCTGCGTGGCGACGTGGCGGCCATCGCGCAGGGTGGTCACGGCGTCGCACAGGGCGAAGATTTCGGGCAGGCGATGCGAGATGTAGAGGATCGTCACGCCGTCCTGCTTCAAGGCGCGCAGGCGTGCGAAGAGGGTCTGCGCCTCGCCCTCGGACAGCGAGGCGGTCGGCTCATCGAGAATTAAAATCCGCGCCTCCTGAGCCAGAGCGCGCGCGATCTGCAGCAGATGCCGCTGGGCCGAAGACAGTTGCCGCGCCGGAGCTTCGGGCGAGACCTCCAGCGCGACCCGGCGCAGAGCCGCCACAGCGCGCTCGCGGCTGGCGCCACGGCTCACGAAACCGAGGCGGCTCGGCTGCTGGCCCAGGTTCAGGTTCTCGGCCACGGACATCTCGGAGCACAGGGCGGGCTCCTGCGGCACCAGAGCGATGCCCAGGTCGCGCGCCTGGCGCGGCGAGGCGATGGTGATGCGGCGCCCACCCAGGGAAAGCGTGCCGCCATCAGGAGCGTGCACGCCAGCCGCGATCTTCATCAAGGTGCTTTTGCCCGCCCCGTTCTCGCCGACGATGGCGTGGATCGAGTTGGGCGCGATGTCAAAGGTCACATCGTCCAGGGCGCGCACGCCGCCAAAACGCTTGGAGATCTGCTGGAAGCTGAGCATGAGATCAAACTGCCTCTTCAAAACGCTCTGCAAGTACTTGTGATGCCCTCGCTCTCCAGCCCTGCGGAAAACCTCAGCGGTTGACCTGGCTGCGCAGCGCCTGGCCGCTCAACCCGCGCACGATCTCCTCGGCTGCCAGGCGCTGCAGGCGCGGCCCGCTGTTCTGACTATGCCAGGCGACGTGCGAGGTGAGCAGGGCGTTGTCGCAGTTGCGCAGGGGATGATCCGGCGGCAGCGGCTCCTCCTCGAAAACATCCAGCCCGGCGTAGGCGATGGTGCCTTCCTCCAGCGCCCGCGCCAGAGCCGGTGTGTCGATCAGAGCGCCGCGCGCCGTGTTGACCAGGATGGCGTGCGGCTTCATCTGCCTCAGCCGCGCCTCACTGACTATGTGCTGCGTCTGCGCGTTGAGCGGCAGGTGGAGCGACAGGATGTCGGGCTCGCAGAAAACCTCGTCCAGCGAAAGTTGGCGCACGCCCGCCTGGGCGAAGGCTTCGGGCGGCACGAAGGGGTCGTAGGCGGCGAGCTGGAACTTGAAGCCGCGCGCGCGCTGCAGCACCTCGCGCCCGATGCGCCCAAAGCCCGCCGTGGCGAAGGTCATGTCGGCGAAGGCGGGCATCGTCGTGGCCGGAGCCATCTTCCACACGCCCGCGCGCAGCCTCTTGTCCAGAGCCGGAAGCTGCCTCCCCAGCGCCAGGGCCAGCGACATGGCGTGATCGGCGACCTCGTCGATGCCGTAGTCGGGCACGTTGCACACCGCCACCCCCAGAGCGCGCGCCGCTTCGAGATCCACGTTGTCCACGCCGATGCCGTAGCGCACGACCAGCTTGCAAGAAGGCACAGCCGCCAGCACCTGCCGCGTGATCGGCGCCCACTGCACCAGCAGAGCCGAAGCCTCGCGCGCCGCCCGCGCCACATCCGCCTCGGTCTTGCACTGCGCGATGTCAAGCTCGAAGCCGCCGTCTTGCAGGATCTGCTTCTCCTGCTCGAGATCGGCGAAGCCGTGGTCGGTGATCAAAACGCGCTTCTTCAAAGGTTGCATGGCCATAATCTTCCTTTCCCCAATCTCTACAGCAGCACGATGTCGCCCGCCAGCCACGCGTCGCGCCACGCCGTCCACTCGCCGCGCCCGGCCAGCCCGACGACCGTGAGGTGCGACGCGAGGCTCAGCCTTGATCCCTCGCCAAAGCGCAGGGCCGGAGCGTGCAACTCCACCTCGCCGAAGCTGCTCGGGCCGCCGTTGTCGCTGTAGACCTGCAGCGCATCGCCGGGGCTGTGCAACTGGCCCAGCGGCGCGTCGCAGTAATCCAGCCACGGCTGAGGCTCCCACTGGCGCAGCACGAACAGCACTTCGTCACCCGCCTCGGTTCCCAACTCGCGCGCATAAGCCACGCGCCCGGTCAGAGAGCGCGGCGCGACACCGATCTTGTATTGGTCGCCGCCGCTGATTTGCAGATGCAGCGCGCCCGATTCCTGCGTCCACATCGCGGGCTCAATCGGCGTGAAGTAATCGCGCCAGGCCGCTCGCGAAGCTGTGGCTCGCAGGCCGATGGACATCACGCCGCCGACGGGGAGTTGCAGCAGGCTCCACAGTCCGATGCTCTGAGCGGGCTGCTCCTGCCGCGCGCCCGGCTCCAGCCGCAGCTCGTTCTCGCTGTGGTAAGCCACGCAGCCCTCAAACGGCGGCTCGCGCAGAGCGACACGCCCAAAGCGGCGCGCGAGCTCGAAGGCGTAAAGCTGCTCATTGTGCTGGTGCCTGAGCACAACTCGCTGTGCCATCTCGCAGAAGCTGTCTGTGCTCCGGCTCAACTTCCAGCGGCCCGGATCCAGGAAGCGCGGGATTTCATACTGCTCGAAGTCCACGCGCTGCAGCGTCTTCCAGAACCACGCGGCTTCGGGCGAGACCCACAAGCGGTCGCCGCCCACATTCCACTCATTGCCGGGCGATTGCGCCGACTCGTCGGGCGTCCAGAACGCCTCTTGGCCGCGCACAAGTACTTGCAGCACGCGGCCCCGTTCGGGAAGCAGGGTGATGCTGCTCGCCTCGCCGCGCCAGGTGATGAGTTGCATAATTCGGCTCTGCAAGACCACAAGTACTTGCGGGCACCTCACACTCCGGGCACGTAGCCTTGCCCGAAGCTGAAGCTCAGAGGCTCCTTGAAGCCCTCGCCGAAGGGCATCCACGATGTGGTGCCGCCGTCCACGATCAAGGTCTGGCCGATGATGTAGCGCGCTTGAGGCGAGGCCAAAAACACCGCCACGCCCGCGATGTCCGCGCCCTGGCCCATGAATCCCGCCGGGATGCTGTTGCCTGCGGCCTGGGCGTCGAAGCCGGGGATGGCCTGCTTGTAGTTCTCGACCTGGATCGAGCCGGGCGCGATGCCGTTGACGCGCACGCCGCGCGGCGCGAGCTCGATGGCCAACTGGCGCGTGTAGGAGACGATGGCGCCCTTGGTGCCCGCATACACCGAGTGCTCCTGCATCCCCTCGAAGGCGTGGATCGAGGTCATGTTGATGACCACGCCGCTCGCCTGCTCCAGCATCGGCAGGCAGGCTTGCGTCAGGAAGAACTGGGCGCGGATGTTGACGTGATACAGCGTGTCGAACTGCTCCGGCGTGACCTGCTCGAACGGCCTGTTCATGGTGATGCCGGCGTTGTTGACCAGCACATCCAGCCCGCCCAGCCACTCGCCCGCTCGCGATGCCAGCTGCTGCACTTCCTGGATAGCATTGAAGTCGGCTCCAAAAGCCTCGGCCCGCCCGCCCTGAGCGCGCGCGGCCTGGACGACTTCGAGCGCGCCCTGGCTACTGCGCGCGTAGTGAACGGCCACAGCAGCGCCCTGGCGCAGGAATTCCTCGGCCACCGCCCGCCCGATGCCGGTTCCGGCTCCCGTCACCAGGACGCGCTTGCCCGCCATGCTCGGTGTGACGTTCGGTGTGACGCTCGGTGTGCTTGGTGCTTCGGATGCCATCAGAAATCCCTCAGAAGTCCCTCATGTAGCCAGCCGTCCAGCCGCCATCGACGGTGAGGATGTGACCGTTCATGTAAGTGTTGACGGGCGCGGCCAGGAAGAGCGCGGCGCAGGCGATTTCCTGCGCCGTGCCGGGGCGAGCCAGCGGGATGTGGTCGAGGAGCTGCTGCACCGAGGCTTTGTAGGAGCCATCCTCGCCGTAGAAGAGCTGCCTCGTACCATCGGTGAGAACCGAGCCGGGCGCGATGCCGTTGACCAGGACGCCGCGCGGCCCCAATTCCAGCGCCATCGAGCGCGTGAGGTTGACCACGCCCGCCTTGGCCGCCACGAACGCGCTCTGCAGGCGCAGCGGCACCAGCCCGGCGACCGAGGCGATGTTGATGATGCGCCCGCTCCTCTGCGCGCTCATCACGCCCGAAGCCGCGCGGCTCATCAGGAACACGCCGCTGAGATCGATTCTCAGAATACGCTCCCACTCGTCGAGCGGGAACTCGTCAATCGTCACGCGGCGCTTGAGCGTGTTGATGCCCGCGTTGTTGACCAGGATGTCCAGCCGCCCGTGCTCCTCAAGTACTTGAGCCACGCCGCGCTCGACCGATTGAGCGTCGCCAACATCCAAGTGCAGGGCGCTCGAATTGGGATGAGCCCCAGCGTTTTGAGCGGCACTTTGAGCGGCGGGCAGGTCGATGTCGGCGTAGATGACGCGCGCTCCGCTGGCGGCGAAGCTGTCGGCGATGGCCTGCCCGATGCCACGCGCCGCACCCGTGATCAGCGCGACCTGATTCGATAAATCTACTTGCATTTTTTCTCTTTCTCAGCGCTCTGTGGCACCTCAAGTACTTGCACTACTCAAGCGACCGCGCGATCACCCGAAGATCAGCAGGTTGGGCTCTTGCACGCGCTCCACGATGAAGTCCAGGAAGCGCGCGGCCAGGCCCGGACTCCAGATGCGCGTGTCCACGCACAGGGCCAGGTGCAGCGTGGGACGCACGCACAGCTCGCCGCTCACGACAAAGGGCCGCTCGGCGATGCGCCCCGCTCCCAACGAGCCGCTCCAGCCCCAAGGCAGCGGCAGCCAGGCTTCATCCGCGCGGCAAGTACTTGCATCCAGCATCAGCATCGCGCCGCCTGCCGCCGGCTCGCGCCCGGCGTCGGATTCCAACAGTTGGCGTTGCTGCGCCGCTTCAAGCAAGCTCAAGCGGCCCGCGTCGCCAATCGAGCAGGCCCGCCCCGCCTCGCCGTCGCTTCCGCCGTCGCAGAGGAAGCCGATGTCAACCGAGGCCAGATCCACAATCGCGCCCTCGCGCCACGCCCGGTTGGCGGCGGCATGAGCGCGCAAGGCCCGCCCCACGCAGCAGAGGAGGAAATCTCCCGGCGTCCAACTCGGCCCATCGCCGCGCAGGGCGTGATCGCCAAAGCGACGGTGCACTTCCAGCAGGGCGCCCGCATCCACTTCGGCACGCAGCGTCATCTGCGGAATCGCCGCCTCGTCTCGATTCGCGGGCGCGGATATTGACAGCGCGGGAGCTTCAGGCGCCTGAGCTTCGGGCTGAGCTGCCGACTGCACCTGCTGCACCTGAGCGCGCAGCACGTCGGCCTCGACGATGCGCCCGTCGGGGCCGCTGCCCTGCAACGAGGCGAGGTCCAGGCCGCGCTCTGCCAGGGCGCGGCGGGCGCGCGGCGAGATGAAGCGGCGGTTCGGACGCAGCGGGAGTGCAGGCGAAGGGGCGAGCGAGGGCGCAGGCGAGGGTGTGCTTTGGCTGTTCATGATCGCTGCAGCTCGACCAGCCCGCCGACTGGCGGCATCTCCACGCGCCCGCGCCCGCCCAGGTTGCGGTAGGTGTCGGCGAAGAGCTGCGGATCTAAGGTCGCATCGGGGCCGCCGGGATTGCCTTCCCACAGCAGGTGGTGCATCGGCATCACGATCTGGGCGCCCAACTGCCACACCAGCAGAGCCGCTTCGTGCGCGTTCATGTTGCCCGTCACGCCGTTGATGCAGGCGATGGCGACATCGATCCCCTGATGCTTCAGGTCGCGCAGGCGCTGGTCATACTCGCTGTCGCCTGAGTGGTAGATCTTCAGGCCGCCGCTCTGCAGCACGACGCCCACGGCGTCCGGCACTTGCCAGCCCGCAATTCCAGGATCGTGGCGCGCGGCGACTGCCGTGATGGCGACGCCTGCGATCTCGATGGTCTCGCCCACGGCAATCGGCGTGATGCGAGCGCGCGGCACGCCCCAGCTCAGGGCGCGCGACATGGCGCTGGGCGGCATCACGAACTGGGTCCGCGGGCTGTGGCGCGCGATCTGGGGGATGGCGCCGGGATCGAGGTGGTCTTCGTGCCAGTGCGTCGAGATCACCACGTCGGGCCGCACGGATTGGGCGTCCAGCGGCGCGGGGAAGGCGCGTCCCTGCCCGAACAGCTCGCGCACGATGTCGGACAGATACGGATCCACAAGTACTTGCGCGCCCGAGGGCGTCTTGAAGACCCAGCCAGAGCCGCCCAGCCACCACGCGCTCACGCTGCCGGGAGCCACAACTTTCTCCGCGATGCGCCCCAAGAGCGCGTCCTGAGCTTCGCTTGCCATGATTCTTAAGGTCGCCGCGCGCTGCCTGCAAGTACTTGGGTGGGATTTTAGGCGGGCCGAATCAGGCCCAGTTGCGCCCCCAGGGCCACCACGTCCTGTGGCTGCGCGCTGATGTGGGCCAGCGTGCCATCGACAGGAGATTCGACTTCCAAAACCGACTTGGCGGTCTCGACCTCGACCACGGTCTCGCCCTGCTTCACCGCATCGCCGACGCGCTTGAGCCAGGACACAACCGTTCCCTCGCTGATGGTCAGATCCTGGTTCGGCATCAGCAGCGGCACGCCATCCGAAACGCCATCCTGCGCGCCGTCCGAGGCACCAGAGGCACCAGAGGCGACGGGTAGCTGCGGATCGTTCATGTCTCCGGCCACAGCCGCGGCGGATTTCTCAATGGTGGACTGGGAGACAACGCCGTTTGGAGCCGCGCCATTGGATGCGCCATCGGAAAGGCTCGGCGCGCTTTGACCGTGCAGGACTTGACCGTGCGGGCGAGGAGCAATCGGGGCGCGCTTCTGGGCCGGAGCGCGGCCCGCAAGTACTTGCTGGGCGGCGGCCACGATCTTCTGGGTCGAGACCACAATCGCGTTTTCGAGCGAGGGGCTGAAGGGCTGGGCCACGGGATCGGTGTGCAGGCGGCCCATCGGAGCGTCCAGCTCGTCGAAGGCGTGCTCCATCAGGCAGGCCGCGATCTCGGCTCCGAGGCCGCACATCGAGAACGCCTCGTCCACCACCAGCAGCCGCCCCGTCTTGGACACGCTCGCCACGATGGATTCCACGTCCAACGGCACGATGGTGCGCAGGTCGATCACCTCGCACGACACGCCCTCCTGCTGCAGCAGCTCGGCGGCCTCGACGCAGCGGTGCAGCAGCATCCCGCAGGAGACGATGGTCAGGTCGTTCCCGGCGCGCGCGATGGCGGCGCGGCCAAAGGGCACCAGGTGCTCGCCCGTGGGCACCGGCCCCTTGGAAGCGAAGAGCATCTTGTGCTCCAGCATGAGGACGGGATCGCCCGAGCGCAGGGCCGTCTTCCACAGGCCCTTGGCGTCCGCAGCGTTGGAGGGCACGGCGACGAGCAGGCCGGGGCAGTGGGACCACAGCGGGTAGTAGGTGCCGCTGTGGTGCGGCCCGGCGTTCTTGATGGCGCCCATGCCCGAGCGCACCACCATGGGCACGCCCAGGCGACCGTTGGTCATGTAGCGCAGCTTGGCCGCCTGCTCGATGAGCTGCGAGGCCGCCTCGAACAGGAAGTCGGTGAACATCAAGTCCGCGATGGCGCGGCAACCGGTGGCCGAGGCTCCGATGCAGGCGCCGGTGAAGCCCAGCTCGCAGATCGGGGTGTCCATCACGCGGCGCGCGCCGAACTCGGCCCACAGGCCCTTGGTGTGCGCGAAGCTGCCGCCGCGCTCGCCGATGCCCTCGCCCACGTAGATCATGTGCTCGTCGCGCCGCATCTCCTCCGCGATGCCGTCGCGCACCGCGTCCAGCCAGCTCTGCACCCGCGTCTCGGGCGCCGCCTCAAGTACTTGGGGCGCGGCCAGGGGAGCGGCCCACACATGATCGTCGGCGCTGGCCGCATCCGGCAGCGGCGCGGCCTCGGCTGCCTGCACCGCGCCCTGAACCCGCGCCTGCACCCGCTCTTCGACCTGATCCAGCTCCTGAGCCGTGGCCGCGCCATCCTCGATCAGACGGGCGCGCAGCAGAGCAAGAGGATCGCGCGCCTTCCAGCCGTCCAACTCCTGCTGGGTGCGGTAGGTGCCGACCAGCTGATCGCCTTCGTGGTGGCCCACGGTGCGGTAGGTGCGCGCCTCCAGCAAGGTCGGCCCGCCGCCGCTGCGCGCGCGCGCGATGGCCTGGCCCGCAGCCTCTCGCACCGCGCCCACATCATTGCCATCGACCGCTGCTCCGGGGATGCCGTAGGCTGCGGCGCGGCTGGCGACATCAATGTTCTTGGTCGCCTGCGAGAACGGCGTGGCCGTGGCGTAGAGGTTGTTCTCGCACACGAAGACGACGGGAGCATCCATGGCCGCCGCCAGGTTCACCGACTCGTGGAAGGCGCCGTGGTTGACCGCTCCATCGCCGAAGAAGGCCACCGCGACCTGATCGGTGCCGCGCACCTGGGCGCTCAGGCCCAGCCCGACCGTGGCCGGAAGCCCGCCGCCCACGAAGCCATTGGTGCCGAACAAGCCCGCGCTCGGCTCATACAAGTGCATGCTGCCGCCACGCCCGCCGTTGCAGCCCGTGGCCTTGCCATAAAGCTCGGCCATCACCACTTCGGGCGCCACGCCCTTGGCCAGCGCGTGCCCGTGCCCGCGGTGCGTGCTCGTGATCCAGTCGTCGCGCCTCAGGTGCGAGCACACGCCCGTCGCCACCGCTTCCTGCCCGATGTAAAGGTGCACGAAACCCGGCATCCGGCCCGCCTTGTATTGCTCCTGCACCGCCAGCTCAAACAAGCGCAGCAGCACCATCTGCTCGTAAGCCGCCAGCAAAGCCGCTGACTCGCTCGCCACAACAACCGGCGAATCGACCTGCGAATTGCCACTGAGAGTGGGAGATTTCATGGAAGCTCTGAGTGCCGCCGCCGCTGGACGCCAACGCTTGACACCAACAACGCGGATGCACAGAATAATACTTCACGCTGTTTTGAGATGCAAGGTTGTATTCAATCTTTGGATTGGCAGCCCCGCTTGGGCAACAGCCGAGGGACAACACCATGAAGATTATCCGCTATGAGGCTCCGACAGGTCAGACGGGCTTCGCCGCCCTGCAAGATGGCGCGGCTTTTGAGATCGAGGGCGACATCTTCGGCGCCCACGGCGTGAGCGAGCGAGAGCTTGGGGCGCACCAGGTTCTGGCGCCGCTGCTTCCTGCCGCGATTGTGTGCATCGGGCTCAACTACCGCCGCCACGCGGAGGAGAGTGGGGCGAGCGTGCCGCAGTTCCCGGTTGTGTTCATGAAGCCGCCTTCGAGCGTGCAGCATCCTGGCGAGCCCATCCTGCTTCCCACTCGCATGGCCAGTGAGGAAGTGGATTACGAGTGCGAGCTGGCGGTTGTAATCGGGCGCGGGCCGGGCGGAGAAGTCTGCAAGAACGTGGGGCGCGCGGAGGCGCTTGATTACGTGCTGGGCTACACCTGCGCCAACGACGTGAGCGCGCGCGACTGGCAGATCAAGCGCGGCGGCGGCCAGTGGTGCCGTGGCAAGAGCTTCGACACCTTCTGCCCACTCGGCCCGCTTCTGGTGACGCGCGACGAGGTTCCCAACCCCAACGCGCTGGCCATCAGGACCATCCTCAACGGCGAGACGGTGCAGGATTGGAACACCCAGGACATGATCTTCGATGTGCCGGCCCTCATCGAGTTCCTCAGCGGCTCCACATCGCTGCCGCCCGGCACCGTCATCCTGACCGGCACGCCGCACGGCGTCGGCATGGCGCGCCGTCCTCCCCTGTGGCTCAAGGATGGCGACAGCGTGACGGTTGAGATCGAATGCATCGGCTCGCTGACCAACTCGGTGCAGAACGAATCCGCTTGATTCCGATGGTGGGTACATACCCCGCAGCTTGCTGCGTATTTTTGAGAGCGCTGTGCGCTCCTTGCCCCTGAGAGCGCGGAGCGCTCCTGGTTCTCACAGCGCGCAGCGCTCTTGCATCCTCTTGACATCATACCAAGGGCAAAAAGTTACACTCTCTATTCAAATACCCCGCCGCTTGCAGCGGGGATTCTTTATTACGAGCAGGCCAGCAGCTTCCAACTCCATGCACGCCCTCATGCAGCGGAAGCAGAGCGGGGGCAGGGGTGCTCGCAGAAAAGGGATCAAATCGTGGTTGAGTGTGTTGCAGCGAAGCGCAGCGGCCTGAATTTGCCTGGCTTTGGCTGTTGATGTGGGTTCCACGAGTAGTCGCCCGTGAGATTGATGTGCTCCCATCCCAACGGCGACAAATGGGCGAGGCAGTTGGTATCGACCTCATGCCCGCTTTTCTGATAGGCGTCGAGTGCGCGGGCGAGGTAGACGGTGTTCCAGAGGGTGATGGCAGCAGTGAGTAGGGTGAGACCGCTGGCGCGGTGGGATTGGTTTTCAAAGGAGCGGTCACGCACTTCTCCGAGTCGGTGGAAGAAGACGGCCCTGGCGAGGGCGTTGCGGGCTTCGCCTTTGTTGAGCCCGACTTGGACTCGGCGTCGCAGATTGGTGCCCTGGAGCCATCGGAGGGTGAAGAGGGTGCGCTCGACGCGTCCGACTTCGCGCAGGGCGGTGGCCAGAGCATTTTGACGGGGGTAGGCACCCAGCTTCCTGAGCAGCAGCGAGGCGGTGACGTGTCCCTGCTGGATGGAGAGGGCCAGGCGAAGGATCTGATCCCATTGGGTCTGAATGAGCTTGAGGTTGATGGTTCCCGTGCACATCGGCGCGAGCGCTCCTGGGACGTAGCCGGGCGGCAGAATCAGCTTCTTGTCGGCCAGAT
>JAABUK010004586.1_pt1 | contig 22292 bp, 10 predicted proteins | sample 5559141 | NCBI WGS metagenome assembly JAABUK01 (sample SAMN10711869, study PRJNA513367) | rock metagenome | isolation source: Antarctica rocks | place: Antarctica: Victoria Land, Pudding Butte nord | collected 2016-01-03
TCGTATTAGGTATGAGGTATGAGGTATGAGGTATGAGGTATGAGGTATGAGGTATGAGGTATGAGGTATGAGGTATGAGGTATGAGGTATGAGGTATGAGGTATGAGGTATGAGGTATTTAAAGCATTATTGTAAATTGTTCAAATTGTTAATAAGTTATTGAATCATAATGAATTTTTTATACCAGAATTCTCCTAGTGGTAGCAAATAAGTTTTCATACATTACACATTACACCTCATACCTCATACCTCATACCTCATACCTGACTATGAAACACCCTACACTACTACTGCTTCTCATCATACTATCCTGGGTACTTCAGGCGCAGCAGATTGAGATTTTAACGAAAGGAATAGCTACATCAATACGGGGATTGAGCGTTGTTGACGATCAGGTTGTCTGGATAAGCGGTAGCAATGGAAAGGTTGGTAAATCTCTCGATGGAGGTGTAAGCTGGAAATGGATAGTCGTTAAAGATTTTGAGAAAAGAGATTTTCGGGATATAGAAGCTTTCAATAAAGATACAGCAATCATCATGGCCATTGCAGAACCTGCTAATATTTTAAAAACCACTGATGGCGGTGACACCTGGAAAATTGTTTATGAAAATAGATCAGTTGGTATGTTTCTCGATGCCATGGAATTTTTTAATAATAGAAACGGAATAGTAATCGGTGATCCGGTTAATGGAAAATTTTTTATTGCCAGAACCACTGATCAGGGTGAGACCTGGAAAAAGATCGCTCCTAATATTCCTACAGCTGATAGCGGTGAAGCATGCTTTGCTTCAAGCGGCACCAATGTCCGAAAACTTTATAATGAAGAATTCTGTCTTATAAGCGGTGGCAGTAAATCTCATTATATAACTTCCGGGTCTTCTGTAAAGTTGCCCATCATTCAGGGTAAAGGCAGTACTGGCGCCAATTCCATAGCTGTATGGACTCCCGGAAAAAAGATACACCAATACATGGTTGTGGTTGGTGGAGACTATACTAAAGACACCATCAAAACTAATAACTGCTTTATTTCAAAAGATGCCGGTAAAACCTGGTTAGCACCTGTTGTATTACCACATGGATACAGGTCATGCGTAGAATTTTTAAATCAAAAGCAACTCATAACCTGCGGCACTTCCGGTGTGGATATATCAACAGATTCAGGTATGAACTGGGAGCTGATATCCAATGAAAGTTTTCATGTTTGCCGTAAGGCAAAGAAAGGATCAGCAGTTTATCTCGCCGGGAGTAATGGAAAGGTTGGAAAGCTGAATAATTATTAATGGTTAATTATTAATGATTAACGGTTAGTGGTTAACAATTAAGAGTAAATGAAACTATTCATTATTTTTATTATGCAATAATCAGCTATCCGTTAATCATTAATAATTAAGCATTAAAATGAATTGGATTTCAATTCTAAGGTGCCCTATTACAGGATCCGGCTTACGGATACTAGATAGTAGTGAAATTACAGCGCTCCAACAAAAGGCAATGAATCATCAACTATGGTGTGCTGATGGCCAACCTTTTACTCAGCTGATTGAGCAAGGGCTTCTCTCGGTTGATGGCGGTTATATTTATCCTGTTATGAAAGAGATTGTAATACTAATAAAGAATCTTGCTATCGTAGACGCTTTGGATAAAGTGATTAATGAATCTTTAAGTTCTGACAAACAACAGGTAAAAAAATTTTATGACGAAAAAGGATGGCATGAAAACGAAGCCGGTGATTATACTGACGCAGTTATATATGAGGACCTTCGGGAAGTTTCAAAAGATTATATCAAAAAATGCCATGATCGTGTTAACAGATTTTTAAACCCTTCCGGCAAATATATGCTGGATGCAGCTTCCGGCGCTTTGCAGTACACCGATTACTTACAGTATTCTGATAAATATATGTTTCGTGTTTGCCTGGATTTCTCATTCCAGGCCTTAACGGAAGCTAAGAAAAAGCTAGGTGATAAAGGGCTTTGTATTTTGGGAGATATGACTAATATGCCGTTTAAGGATGGTGTAATGGATGGATTTGTTTCTTTAAATACAGTGTACCATATTCCTAAAGATGAGCAAGTAACGGCTATTAAGGAATTGTACCGGGTACTGGCTATGAATGGTAAAGGTGTGGTTGTGTACGACTGGTATAAACATTCTGTGTGGATGAATATATGGATGTTACCTTTCCGTGGATTTGTGTTTCTAAAAAATCGTTTATTGGATACCGTTGGTAAACTGTTCGGGATGAAAGGTGCCGAACGCAGGCTTTATTTTTATGCGCATAAGCCTTCCTACTTTCGCGAGCATCTTCCACCCTATCAGTTAAAAGTCTGGCGTACGTTGAGTGTTCACTTCATGCGTTATTATATTCATCCATGGTTATTTGGAAGGCAGATTCTTAATTGGGTTTATAAGAAGGAAGAAAAAGACCCGGAGTTATGCGGGTTAAAGGGTGAATACCCGATGCTGATTTTTGAGAAATAAATATCCTTGTTTTGAGGCATTTTTTTTTAACCACGGAGGAAGGAATAGGTAGCACAGAGGTCCACGGAGGAAACTCTCCGTGAACCTCTGTGCTACCTATTCCTTCCTCCGTGGTTAAATGCCGCCGCCAGGTTGCTGCGAACTAATTCAATCCCCGAAAATCAACAGGCACCAACTTACTCACACCAGGCTCCTGCATGGTAACACCATAGATAACATCAACACTGCTCATTGTCATTTTGTTATGGGTTACTATGATAAACTGACTTTCATCACTAAACTTGCGGATCATCTGTGTGAACTTAGAAACATTGGCATCATCAAGGGGAGCATCCACTTCATCCAGTATACAGAACGGTGCCGGCTTAATAAGATAAATGGCAAAAAGAAGCGCCGTTGCCGTTAAGGTTTTTTCTCCACCACTCAATTGAGTAATAGAAGAAGGACGCTTGCCTTTTGGCTTGGCAATAATATCTATTCCAGTCTCCGCAAGGTCTTCAGGATTTTCGAGGATCATATCAGCCGTATCCTCTTCCGTAAACAATGCCTTGAATACTTTTTGAAAATTTTCCCTTACCTTATTAAAAGTGGTTAGGAACTGCTGGTTTGCTGTTGTTTCTACTTCTGAAATGGTTTGAAGTAAACTTTCTTTTGCTGAAACCAGGTCATTCTTTTGCTCTAATATGAACTCGTATCTTTTTTTCATCTCCTGGAAAGCTTCAATGGCAGTAGGATTTATCTCGCCGAGATTCTCCAGTCTCTTTTTCATCTTATCACTTTTCTCCTGCAAATCTTCTACCGGTACCGTACCCGATCTTGGCTGGTCTATAATGTCATTCAGTTCTATCCTGAATTCCACCTGCAGTCTTTCTTTCATGCCTGCAAGGTGCAGCTTCAGTTCATTCAGCTTGTCTTTGATTTCACTGAGCAGGTGCTCTGACTGTTCTTTCTCTTTTACTTTATGCCGCAGTTCGCTTTCCTTTTCACTCAACACAGTTCGCAGGTTATAATAAGCCTGATCTGCTTCATTTAATCTCTTTTCATCTTCTTCTTTTCGATGTAGTAACCCCACCAGGGCTTCTTCTACAATACTCAGGACTGAGACATTTTCGGTAATGCTTTCTTTGGCCTGTTTAAGCTGTGATGCATTAATTTCAATTTGCTGTCCTAGCTGATGGATCTGTTTATTCTTAAACTCTATTTCCTGGAAAAGCGAATTAATCCGGCTTTGTTGCCTTGTTAGCTGAAGGTTATATTCGTTAAATTGATTGTTGGCGTTGTTGAATTCAGCTTCAGCGGTTCTGAAATTGTTTTCGGCAGCTATAAGTTTTGCCGCGGTTTGTTCAATCGACATTACAAGTCCGGTTAATTCTGTTCGGGTACCCTCAATAGAAGCATGGGTACGTTCCAGGTTAAGTTGCATCTCTTCCAGCCTGCTGCGTGATGTACCCTGCTGCGCGTGCAGGTTCTCCATTTTATTCTGTAAGGAAAAAGTAAAATTTGTTAATGCATTGATTTCAGACTGTGCCTGCCTGATAGCATTTTCTTTTAGCTGTTCGTTGTAGCTTATTACTTCATTGTGTTTATCCTGTATACCTTTATTTATCTCTTTTACTATTGCTTCCTGCAACAGGATCTCTTCATGCAGCTTCTGCAGATTTTTAGCTCGACCAATTTTTTTTCCTTCAAATATGCCTACGCTGCCGCCATAAAGGGAATACTTTCCTTTTACATACTTTCCTGTTTTTTCCAGCACCACAGTACCGTTACTATTGACGAGGGCATCTTCATTTTCCGCAATTAAAACGTTACCCAATAACTTCTCAGCAAGCTTCCGGTATTTTTCATCTACTTCAATAACCTGCATTGCAGGAATGGTATCGGGTATAATGTGCCCTGGGTTCGCATTTAACAGGTCATCATTCAGTTTATCCAGCAAAAAGAAATTGGCTTTCCCTTTTTTGTTGTTATCAAGCAGGTGCACAGCCTGCATACCCTCTTCAAGATTATTAACCACATAATAATTAAGGTATGGTTCGAGTACATTTTCTACAGCGGCCCTGTATTCCTCCTGAACATAAATAATATCAGTAAGAATGGGTGCTGTATAATTCCAGTTGGTATTTTTATGAAGAAACTTAACACTATCAGGATAACCTTCCATTGAGTCTATCAGGTTTTTTAACAGCGCGTACTGATTTTTTTTTGAATCCAGTTTCCTGTTTTCTTCTGCTAAATGCTGACGTAATTTTTCCAGTTCGCCCTGTGCCTGCAGTATCTGTTCTTTGGTTTTTTCATGATGCTGCTGCAACTGATGAAGAGCGGATTTTTTAATCTCCAGTTCTTCCATCCTGGTTAACCTTTCTTCTTCCAATTGCTTTAACTGGCTTTCACGGATTTCCCTTTCTTCTTCCACATGGTTAATCGTGCGCTGGAGGTTCTGTATAGAAGTATCGGCAATGGCTACACGCTTCTCTGCTTCAAACTGGCTTCGCTGAATATGCAGATTTTCACTTCGCAGACTCTCCACCTGTTTTCTTTCCTGGTCAAATATGCCACGCTTGCTTTTTACAAGCTCTTTCTTTTCATCCAGCATTTCCTGCAGGCTTGCCGATTTTTCACTTTCTTCCTCCTCCTGCTTTTGAGAGAAGGAAATACTTTCCTCCTGAGCCTTAAGCTGCGACTGGCTTTTTACAATAAATTCCTGTAAACTGTTTTCTTTCTCATGCAGAAAATTGAGGCTTTGCGAAGCAAGATTCTTTTCATTTTCTTTGCTACGCAACTGCTGAATCAACTCATTGAAATTATGCTGGAGATGCTGCAACGCTTTTTCTTTTTCAATGAACCCCAGGCGGTCATGTTCAAGGGCAGCTTCTTCTTTGTCAACGATTGTTTCAAGCTGGATTTTATGATTGGTTTCAGCTTCTGATTTTGAGTTAAGGTCGCGGTAGGTGGTATTAAATCCTTCCAGCGCGGCTTTAGCCAGTTCAATACTTATTTCGCGGTAGTCTTTTTTTATCTCGAAATACTTCTCAGCTTTTTTTGCCTGGTTCTCGAGGGCCTTTAGCTGGTTGTTTATTTCGAACAAAAGATCTTCAATGCGGGCAAGATCCTGCTGGGTAGCATCGAGTTTTTGCCTGGCTTCTTTTTTACGTGTTTTATAGATGGATATCCCCGCTGCCTGTTCCAGCATGCGGCGCCGGCTGTTTTCTTTATCTTTTATAATATCATCTACCATTCCTAATTCTATAATGGCATAACTATCCGTTGATATACCTGTATCCATGAAAAGATTCTGGATATCTTTCAGCCGGCAACTCACATCATTAAGCCGGTATTCACTTTCACCACTTTTATAAAATTTCCTGGTAACGGTAACTACATTAAATTCTATTGGCAGCAGGTTGCGTGTATTTTCAAAGGTAAGACTTACTTCAGCCAGGCCGCTGGCACTGCGTGATCTTGAGCCATTGAAGACGAGGCTTTCCAGGTTTTCACTGCGCAAATGACTTATCTTTTGCTCGCCGATAACCCAGCGGATACTATCAACTATATTACTTTTTCCACATCCGTTTGGTCCGACAATGCCGGTAATGTTCTCATCAAAATTTACCACCGTTTTATCGGCAAAACTCTTGAATCCTTTAATTTCTAAACTCTTTAAACGCACAGTTAATTTTTTATGGAGCGACAAACCTACAATAAATTGACCGTTCTTTTATTGTACGTTGATAACTGGTGCAAAGCCTTTTTATTGCATCTGTCCGCCAGGCTTGTATAACTTTTAAGATAATGTTCAATGCCTTAAATAAATGTTATTGCAGTAAAGAAAAATATTATGCAGTTTTAAGAAGTGTTATTAGGTAGGTTTTATATACTTTACACAAAGGTATCTATGCAGAGAGCAAATGAATATCCGCTGCTTTGTATTTCCGGGTATGAAATTATTAATTGATAAAGAAGTACAGGTTATACTTAAAATAGATTTGAGATATCCATAGTTTCTAAATATGGATGAAGTTCGTCTGTATCTACGAAGCTTCTAAGCTTTACCTTAGCATTATTACGATCTATAGAATAATAAAATTCAACATAAAAATCACCGATCTGGTATAAGTCGAACATTAACTGTCCATTATTTCGGTTAGCTAAGAAAACGCCTTCATCTTCAATCGATTCTTCCTGCTCTATTTGATGCAAGTGATCGAATGTGTAAATAGTCATCTTAGTAATGTAGTCATTATTCCGGAGAGCTGGTGTTATTTTTATACAACATGGCGAAGCGGATGAGCTTCGCCATGTTGTTCAGATAACTACCTAAACTGCAATCCCTGTAACATCAACCTGCCTGTTTCAGCCTGGTTTTTTAACCGTGCTACCAAATAAACATTATGCATAGTAGCATCTCCTACACCCCCTATAGGTATTGTTACAGCTCCCGGTTTCTTGGTACTAATTGCCGGCGTAAGATCCGCCTGGCCTATCTTTTGCCCATTAGGATCGTTTAGTCTTAATTCAAAAACATAACCGCTGCTTAATGCTCCCGAACTGATAAAAGATATTTCAAGTGCTGTTATTCCTGTAAGATCAACGCTATCTACCAGGAAGCTGCCATTGCCTTTTGGTGCAACCAGGTATCTTGTTCCTGCAGAATCAAGATTAGAGAAATTGTCAACTTTTTTTACTTCTCTCATCGCAACTTTGCTGTTTCTTAATACCACGGTCTTTTTTGATGTTAATGGTTTAGAACCACCTGATCCACCATTATCTGTATAACTGGCCGTAAGGTATAAGAAACCTTTATCAGCAGTAGTAGCATTGATGCTGCCGGAAGCCGGTAAAGATTTTTTATTTTCAGCTGCTCCGCTTAATGATAATACATATTTTACTATTTGCTGAAGGTCGCTGATAGAAGCATCCGGATGCGCTGCCATCGCTACTTCTCCCCACACCCCGGAGCCGCCTTTTTTGATTTTATCAACCAGGTAAGAAGATGCCTTGGGATCTTTATTATATTTTAAAGCAACTTGTGTAAACGCAGGCCCTATAGATTTTTCATTTACTTTATGACAGGTTTTGCAATCACTTGCCATCATAAGATTATATCCCATCGCAGTTTCTGAAACGGTTAAGTGCCCTGGCGGCACTGCAGCTTTATCCCTGCCTTCAACAAAATCTGCCAGCACACGAAGGTTCTGCTGATTTATTGCCGGCTTATCTTCGTTATCATCAACCTGAACATTATATAATAAAGGCTTGCCGGGAAAATAAAAACTCTTATTTGACTTCAATTCAATATCTACAACTGGTGCAGAATTACCCGCGTACACTGACTGGACATCACTTTTTGAAGCAGCTTTTTTATCATCAGCCACTTGTACAGAAACCATAAAATCACCAGGCTGCGTATAAGTATAGTCAATGGAAGGAGTGCTGGTTTCTTTTTTAGTGCCATTTCCTAAATCCCAGGTATAAGTAAGCTTATCATTTTCAGGATCTTTTGCTTCAACGGAGGCGGTCACTTTAAAAGGCAATGATCCTGTTGTTTGACTGATTTTTATAGCACCTACTTTTGGTGGCCTGTTACCACTGTTGTAATCAATTCTTGATAAACCCGCATCCGGATTTTTGCTGAACCATCCGCTTCCGTATTCAAGCACATACAACCTGCCGTCAGGACCTAATTCAATATCTTCCGGAGCTGCAAATCTTGTATGCTCCATAAACGGTTCCATCTTGTCAAAATCACCATTGGGTAGCATGGTCACCGGCTTTATCCATCCCCTTATCCATTCGTACATAAAGAATTTGCCATCGTAATAATCCGGGTACCTGGTTTCTTTAGGGTACATATCAGAATAATAAACTGGTCCTGCCATTGCTGTTCTGCCACCGCTTCCCATGTCAGGAAAATCTGGTGAAACCCCATAAGGATACCAGATAAATGCAGGTGATACAGCCGGTAATTCTTTTAACCCGGTATTGTTACGTGAATTATTTATAGGTTTATCCGGATCAAATGCAGGACCAGCTATTCCTTTTTCATAATCGTATTCATGATAAGGATAATTATTACCCACAAAAAGCGGCCAGCCAAAATAACCCGCTTTCCTTGCCTGGTTTACTTCATCATAGCCTTTTGGACCTCTGGTGTTAAAACTGTCTTTATCTGAATCCGGCCCTACTTCACCCCAATATAAAAATCCGTTTTTTTGATCCACCGAAATACGGTATGGATTCCTGTCACCCATTACATAAATCTCCGGCCTTGCCTGTGTAGAATTTTTTGGAAACAGGTTACCATCAGGGATTTCATAGGTACCATCATCTTTTATTTTTATACGCATGATCTTTCCTCTCAGGTCGTTGGGATTTCCAGCGGACCTGCGTGCATCATACTGCGTATGGCCGGGCCTGTCATCCAATGGCGCAAAGCCATGACTTCCAAAAGGCTGATTAGGTTCATCAAAAGGTGTTGAGTTATCACCTGCTGATAGAAAGAGTGTTTTATCCGGACCAAAAGCAATGGAACCACCTGTATGGCAGCAGATTTCACGCTGTGAGTAAAATTGAAGGATTACTTTTTCAGATTTATTATCGATGGAATCGTTCTTTAATTCAAACCGTGACAAACGATTTACAGAAGTGTCAATCGGACTGTACATGATATACACCCAGTGATTTTTTTCGAAGTCAGGATCGGCTTTGATGCCTAGCAAGCCTTCTTCCGCATTAACCTTTGTGTTTATAACGGTCTTAAAGTATACGTTCAGAAAGCCCGCCTGCTTCACTTGCTTTGTATTATTTTTATATAACAGAATTTCACCCCGGCGCTGGCTGATCAGCACATCAAGGTTAGGAAGCACACTGATTTCTGTGGGCTCATAAAAGCTGCCCTGGGCCAATACTGTTTTAGTAAACCTGTCTTCATCAGGAGGATACTGACTGGTTGCCTTGCTATATTGAATTTTATCATTATCCCCTATTGCATATTGAATTCCACCAAGAATATGCTTAAGGTATAAGGGATCAGCATAGCTTGAATCAGTATGCCCTAATTCTGTATAAAAAGCCCTGCCGCCATCATAAGTGTGATACCAGGCCATCGGGTGTGTGTTACCGTTCTTTCCACCTTCATAACTTTTTTCATCAATTGTGATCAGCACCTTTAAATTTGAATCCAGTTTTTTATAATTATACCATTCATCGGTTCTTATCCATTTGGCAGGAAGGTGTTTGGTAGCGATATTATCTTTATCAAGAACGTTAAGAGCAGCCTGCTGAATTTTGGGATGACTTTCAAAATAACCTCCAACCAATCTGCCATACCAATGCCAGTCATATTCAGCATCAGCTGCTGCATGTATTCCCATAAAACCTCCACCACCCTGTATATACCTTTCCAAAGCTATCTCCTGATTAATATTAAATAAATTACCGGTAGTATTCAGGAATATTACAGCGGAATAATTTTGCAAAACGGAATCAGTAAACATTCCGGCATTTTCCGTAGTGTCAACATCGAAACCATTTTCTGTTCCTAATTTTTGAATGGCTGCAGTTCCTGCCGGGATAGAGGAATGATGGTATCCGGCAGTTTCCTTAAAAAGCAACACGCGTGGTTTTCCTTCACGTTTATTTTTACAGGCAGAAAAGAAACTTACTGATAATATGATTGCTAAACAAAAGGCAAGACTTTTTTTCATATAAATACAAGGTGTGAGGTATCAGGTATCAGGTATGAGGTGTGAGGTATGAGGTTGATACATTTGTTAAACGAAAATAAATATTTGTAAATTTAAAGTAAAGAAATTAATTAATTCATTATTAACTTCAAGTTTTCATATAGTTAGAATACTATACCTCATACCTCATACCTCATACCTGCACCATGATCATCGACTACCGCTCCGATACCATCACTAAACCCACTCCGGGAATGCTTACAGCAATGATGAATGCTGAAGTGGGAGATGATGTGTTTCGGGAAGACCCTTCCGTTAACAAGCTAGAAGAAATTGCTGCGGAAATGTTTGGTAAAGAAGCGGCTATATATTGCAGCAGTGGCACTATGAGTAACCAGATCGCTATTAAATGTCATACCCAACCCGGAGATGAAGTGATATGTGAAAAGAGTGCCCATGTATATATTTTTGAAGGCGGTGGCATTGCTTTCAATTCATCTGCCCAGGTTAGAACAATTGAAGGAGACCGGGGCAGGATACAGGCTGAGCAGTTAGCAGCCGCTATAAATCCTGACGATGTTCATAAGGCAAGGACTTCCCTGGTATGTCTGGAAAACACTTCCAACAGAGGCGGAGGAAGCTGTTATGATTTTGAGAAAATAGAAAAAATAAAAGAGGTATGTGTTTCTAATAAACTTGCTTTACACCTGGATGGCGCCCGGTTGTTTAATGCCCTCGTAGCAAAAGGCGAAACACCCCTTCAATATGGAAAAGTTTTTGATTCCATATCAATTTGCCTGAACAAAGGACTGGGCTGCCCGATAGGCAGCATTTTAATAGGTACTTCAGACTTAATAAAACGTGCAAGAAGAATAAGAAAAGTTTTTGGTGGTGGAATGCGCCAGGCGGGTTACATGGCTGCAACGGGCATCTACGCTCTGGAACACCATGTTAAACGGCTGGAACTGGATCATTTACATGCCAAACAAATTGCCGAGGTATTACTAAGAAAAGATTTTGTAAAATCTATAATTCCGGTTGAAACCAACCTCATTATTTTTGAACTGCATCATTCGTTTACAGCAAGAAGTTTTGTAGAAGAGCTGGGTAAAAAAGAGATCCTGGCACTACCGATATCCGCAAGCCAGGTAAGAATTGTAACGCATCTGGGTGTTAATGAAGAAATGGTGAGAAGAACAATGGCAATTTTGGAGCAGCTATAAGTGTTATAAAAGAACAACCTGGCGAAGCTCATCCGCTTCACTGGTTTCTAGAAACCAGTGAAGCGGATGAGCTTCGCCAGGTTGTTCCCCTTTTTTAAGAATCACTTTTGCATTATTAACAAGAAGCTATAGATTCACAAAAACAAAAAAAGGGCTGCCTAACACTAGCAGCCCTGCACTTTACGATTGCCTACACTAAAACAAATAATTTAAACAGATGCCAAAACATTGCAGGCATATTCAATTCAGGATACTTAGATTTTAAAACGGGGCATTTTCAATCTGACTGCTTATATTTTCAAAGGATAAAAATGTTTCGCTATCAGGATGATTGCAATACTAATTTAGGGTAGCCTGCTACATAAAAAAATTAATCACTAATATTTAAATCTAAAATACAGGTTTACACTTAACTCCTGTACAGAGTTACCTAAAGAATTTAATATAAGGACAATACAGTTTAAAAATTTATTTAATAAAAAAATGAAACAGAATATTATAAGGTTCATTATTTTTATCACTTACTAACTCAATAAGTATGTTACCAAAAGTATCGCTCACCAATACTCCGGCATGGAATCAGTTAAAGGATCACTATGAAAATGATATGAAGAAAACAACGCTGCGAAAATTATTCCAGGACAATCCTGATCGTTTTCATGAGTTTTCTTTTAAAGACGAAGATCTTTTGATAGATTTTTCCAAGAACCTTATAAACACTCAAACCAAACAATTATTGCTTCAACTGGCGTCAGCATGTAAATTAAGTGAGGCTATCCCGGCAATGTTTAACGGTGAAGTGATCAATGAAACTGAAAACAGGCCTGTGTTACATGTGGCATTAAGAAACTTTTCAGACAAGCCCATTTATGCAAACGGCAAAGATGTAATGCCTGATGTAAAAAAAGTGCTCAAACAAATGGAAAGTTTCTGCTTATCAATACATAGTGGTGAATGGAAAGGATATTCTGGAAAAAAAATCAGGTATATTGTTAATATCGGTATCGGTGGCAGTGACCTGGGACCGTTAATGGTTACTGAAGCCCTGAAGCCATACAAAAATGAAAACATTGAAGCATACTTTGTTTCGAATGTTGATGCAACACATATCGCAGAAACTTTGAAAAAAGTTAATCCGGAAGAAACGCTTTTCCTGATTGCTTCCAAAACTTTTACCACGCAGGAAACAATGACGAATGCACATACTGCACGTAACTGGTTCCTGGACGAAGCAAAAGATCCGGCTTTTGTTGCTAAACATTTTGTAGCCCTTTCAACAAATGAAAAAGAAGTAACAAAGTTTGGAATTGATGCAGCCAATATGTTTGTATTCTGGGATTGGGTAGGCGGCAGGTATTCATTATGGAGTTCTATTGGTCTATCTATTGCTTTAACAATTGGTTATGGAAATTTTGAGCTCCTGCTTAAAGGTGCTCACGATATGGACAACCATTTTCAATCTACCCCTTTTGAGAAAAACATTCCCGTGTTAATGGCACTCGTTGGACTTTGGTATACGAATTTTTATGGCTCACAAAGTGAAGCTATTTTGCCTTATGATCAATATATGAATCGCTTTGCCGCTTATTTTCAGCAGGGTAATATGGAAAGTAATGGAAAAAGTACTGACAGAAACGGCGTTGAAGTAACCTATTCAACCGGACCAATTATCTGGGGAGAACCCGGCACCAATGGCCAGCATGCTTTCTATCAGCTAATTCACCAGGGAACTGTTTTAATACCTTGTGATTTTATTGCTCCAGCAATAAGTCACAATCCTATCGGCGATCATCATAATAAACTACTATCAAACTTTTTTGCGCAGACAGAAGCACTGATGAATGGCAAAACATCTGGGGAAGCAAAAGCGGAACTGGAAAAGGCAGGATTATCTGATGAGGAAATTCACAAGCTTTTGCCTTTTAAAATATTTGCAGGCAACCGTCCTACTAATTCTATCCTTATTAAAAAGATCACACCATTTACGTTGGGTAAACTGATTGCAATGTATGAGCATAAAATATTCGTGCAGGGAATAATATGGAATATATTCAGTTTTGATCAGTGGGGTGTTGAATTAGGAAAACAGCTTGCCAATAAAATTTTGCCGGAGCTGAAAAACGATGAGCCGGTGCATTCGCATGATTCTTCTACGAATGGATTGATTAACTGGTATAAGAAAGAGAGGTAATAATATGGCGGCTCAGTATTGATTTTTTCTTTAACCACGGAGGAAGGAATAGGTAACACGGAGGTCCACAGAGTAGCTTCCTCTGTGGACCTCCGTGTTACCTATTCCTTCCTCCGTGGTTAAAAAAAGCCGGCATAAGCCAGCTTCAAGTAAACATTTAAAAAGATAAGATAAAGTCCATTACCATTTATCCACTTCTTCATCATTATTATTTATCACTGAAGTTACTGGAGTGATCGTTTCTACCTTCACCTGTTCTATAATTGCAACGGGTTCCGCTTCAACTTGTTCTGATATAATACCTTCGTTCTCCTGCTCAAAAACCTGGTCATGATTATAGGCATCAAAATCAAAATCAGGCATCAGGTCTGTTTTCACGTAATCAATTGCCTCGGTTAATGCTTTTAAAAATTTATTAAAATCTTCTTTGTACAAGAAGAGTTTATGCCTGTCATAGCCATCTTCATTAAACTTTTTACGGCTTTCCGTAATAGTAAGATAATAATCGTTGCTACGGGTTGCTCTAACGTCAAAGAAATACGTTCTACGCTTTCCGGCTCTGATGCGTTTGCTATAAACGCTTTCCATTCTTTTTTCGTTGTTTTCGTACGCCACAGTTAAATTTTTTTTCGGTTATATATATGTTTTAATAAGCAGCTACAAATATAATATTGTTTTCCAAATGGCAAAATTTAAGCGTCTGAACCTTGATTAAATGATTTAAGGATTACTATGATATTGGGAATATAATCATGACAATCAATTAATCATTTAATCAAGGTTCAGACAATTTCCTCTTTTTCCAATTGCTGCTGCTCATACAATTCAGTGTAGTAACCGTTCTGAGAAAGCAATTGCTGGTGCGTACCCTGTTCTACTATTCTACCATCGTCCATAACTATGATCTTGTCAAAATCGAACATGGAAAATATTCTATGGGTGATAATTATAGAAGTTTTTCCCTGTAAGAAATGATACAGATTGTTAAGTATTTCTTTTTCTGTACGGGCGTCTACTGCACTCAGGCAATCATCAAACACCACTAACTGTGGTTCTTTAATCAGCGCCCTGGCTATGGATATTCGTTGCTTTTGTCCGCCGCTAAGTGTAACACCACGTTCTCCTACTACTGTTTTATATCCTTCTGAAATGCTTTTTATTTCTTTATCTACGCTCGCCATTGCAGCCGCCTGTTGTACCTGTCCTTCTTTTACGCTAGACAATCCAAACCTTATGTTCCCTTCTATAGAATCACTGAACAAAAACACATCCTGTGGCACATAGCTGATCTGTTCACGCAGGTAAGCTAGCTTCATTTTATTAACATTTATCCCATCTATCGAAATACTTCCTTTCACAGGGTCGTACATACGAAGCAGTAATTGGGCGATGGTTGTTTTACCGCTTCCCGTTCTTCCTATTATAGCTACTTTCTGTCCCTTTTTTATGTGAAGCGTAAAATTTTTTATAGCATGAATGCCGGTATCCGGGTAAGTAAAATCAACATTATCGAAAGCTATGGCACCCTCTAATTTTTTTTGTATAGCATCAACCGGATCCTGAATAGTGGGCACGCGAAGCAGGAATTCGTTAAGCCTTCTTTGAGAAATGGCCGCACGCTGTATCATGCTGGCAGTCCAGCCGATGGCACTTACGGGGAAAGTCAGCATGTTTACATACATCACGAATTCAGCAATAGTGCCGGTGGTTACATTCTGAGCTCCGTGAATAGCGTAAATGCCTCCGATTAATATGGTGATCAGAGTACTGAGTCCTATCAGCAGGCCCATGGCAGGAAAATAAATTGATTCCACTTTTGCAAGACTTACCGCATTGCTCCTGTAATCCTCGCTTTTATTATTGAAGAAGCGGAACATAGCTTTTTCCTGGATGAAAGATTTAATAACGCGGATACCTGAATAAGATTCCTGGGCACTGGTAGTAAGGTCACTCAGTAAAGCCTGAATGCGTTCACTCTTTTTATTAATAATGGTGTTTACATAATAGATAGTAATCGCAAGCAGGGGTAAAGGAGAAAGGACATAAAGGGTTAAACTATGGTTCTTGCTCCACATGTAGTAAACGCAGAACCAGATAGTAGCTGCCAGGTTTATAAAGTACATCAGTGCAGGACCTGTGTACATACGCACCCGGCTTACATCTTCTGCCATACGGTTCATGAGATCGCCGGTACTATGCCTTTTATAAAAATTGGTATCGAGCAACTGGTAATGGTTGTACACTTCGTTTTTCTGATCAAATTCAATATGCCGGCTCATTACTATAATGGTCTGTCTCATTAAAAACATAAATATACCACCGAGTAGCGCCAGCAGCATAAGTGAGATCATACAAAGAGCTACTTTGTTTCCAAAGGAGAAATGTGCTGATTCGGTATAATTTATAAATTTTTGAACCAGCGGATCATAATTAATAGTTGTTGAACGTGGTTTATAACCCGGAAGGTGCTTTTCTACTGCATCAACCACGTATCCAGTAATCTGCGGCGCGAGAATGCGGAAATAGTTTGATACAATAATAAAGATTATACCCAGCAAAAACCGGTATCTGTATTTCCAGAAGTATTTATTAAGAGTTGCAAGATGTTTCATTATGAGCGAAGTTAAGCTTTCTCCCGGTTTTTATAACCGCAGAGGAATACCAGAGTTAAAGAAGAGGTTACACAGAGGCATTCTCTGTGTAACCTCTTCTTTAACTCTGGTATTCCTCTGCGATTATAAAAAAGCATAAGTGCAGTTAATAATTTTTGCATTTCATACACTTATGCATTACTTTAACTCTCAATAAACATCCCTCATCATGTCAATTACTTTTCAATTTTACGGAACAAAACAAACGGATTCAACTGCTGACATACCGCACCTGCAAAGCCTTCATCCTAATTTAAAAGTAATTGAATACACTGGTATGGCTGCCCGCTCCGGCCTTTCAAAACCAGTTGAAGTTAAAGCTGAGGAAAAAGACATAATCCAGTTGCAGTTAAGTAATGAAGTGATATGGTATTACCGTGCCGATGATTTTAAAACCTTACTTGAAAGACAATCAACAGCACGGGGTGCTGACACAAATGAATTAAGAGTTCCCGAATCATTTATCACCGAAGATGAAAACCGTGGCTTCCCAAAATTTCTGGTTACTCAATCTGTGAAGGTAATAACCGGCTGGGCAGCTAAGCAAACTGCGATAGCGCTTGCAAATAAACTAGAAGATAAGCTGATACTCGGTTTACATAGTTGTAATGAAAAAATGGAGTTCCTGAACTTTGATAGTAATAAAGCCCTTGCCAACAAATCTTACCTCTTGTTTATTCATGGTACTAATTCCAGTACTTTCGGTTCGTTCCAGCAACTTTCTTTTAATGATGCTTATAAAAAACTGTATGAAAAATATGAAGGGCGCATCATTGCTTTTGAACACAAATCTATAACCGAGAGCCCACTAAAAAATATTACTCAAGTGTTGAGCCAATTGCCTGATAACATTTCGCTTGATATAATATCTCATTCAAGAGGTGGTATCATTGCAGACTTACTAGCACGCTGCAACAACGGGGAACTGCCTTTCAATAATGAAGAAGTAAGAACAGTTATCAATAATCCAGACCTGGTAATCCTGAAACAGGAAGTTGATGCCGCCAATAAAGCCGCAACCGGTAAAAAATTACTTATTAATAAACTAATACGTGTTGCATGTCCAGCGGCCGGTACTGTTTTGATAGGAAAGAATTTAGACAACTATGTAAATGTATTATGCAACCTGGTAAAGCTGATTCCCGGTGCTGGTCAGGCTATACCACTCACCATATTTTTAGATTTCGCCAAAGCTGTAGTGCAGGAACGTACCGACCTAAAAGCCTTACCAGGACTGGAAGCACAAATGCCGGAATCGCCCTTCATGAAATTGCTGAATAACGGAATCAGGAAAATAACTTCGGATTTATATGTGATCTCCGGTGATGTGGAAAGCTCCGGATTCTGGAATACTTTAAAAGTTTTCGGCACCAACCTGTATTTTGGCGAAGCGCACGACCTGGTTGTTAACAGCAATTCCATGTTCAAAGGAACTTACAGAAGCTCCATAGTCAAGGAACATTTTGAGCAGCAGTCAAACGTAAATCATTTTAATTATTTTAAAAATGTAAGTAGTCAGAATGCATTGCTTGCTGTTCTTATAAATCCGTTAACAGCGGGAGAATTCTTTTCAGAGCTGGGCCCGACTGCAGATATTCATATTGTTCATGAACGCGGTGCTGTTGGTAAAAAGCCAATGGTATATTTATTACCCGGCATTATGGGCAGCAATCTCACTGTAAATGATAAAAGTGTCTGGGCTAATTATACAAGGTTGTGTTCGGGAGGACTTGAAAGATTAAAAGCCGGTAGTCAGAAAATTAGTGCGCCATCTTTACATGCAGCAACGTATAACGGTTTGATCAATTATTTAAGCAGTGATTTTGATGTGATGCCTTTTCCTTACGACTGGCGTATGTCAGTTACCCAGGCGGCGGCCCTGCTTGCTGATAACATAGAAAAAGCACTGAAAGACCCTGACCGTACCTGTTATGAATGCCATTTTATAGCGCATTCAATGGGTGGATTGGTTTTAAGAGCCATGATTCATTTGCACAAAAATGTTTGGGACAAAATTGCAAGCAACAAAAAAACACGCGTAATAATGATGGGTGTACCTAACGAAGGTTCTTACGGCACTATAAGAATTTTATTAGGAAAAGACAGCATTATAAAAAAACTGGCGATGCTTGATTTTGTACACTCCAAAGAATTTTTACTGAAACTATTCCAGGATTATCCCGGCCTTATTCAATTACTTCCGGCTAATTATAAAGACATTTTCAGTGCTACAACCTGGAATGCCATGGAAACACTAAATGATGAGTTTACAGGAATCCCCTCACAAAAAACCCTGGCTGAAGGAGCAGAACTATATAAGATTATTAAAGACACTGATTTTGATAATGAGATTTTCAGGTATGTAGCAGGACAAGATGAGGATACCCCGGAAAATATCGACATCCAAAATGGGAAGATAACGTTTACGGCTACCCCACAAGGCGATGGCAGAGTGCCATGGAGCACTATTCCAACTGCTTTGTTACCGGCAAATATATATTACGTACCTGCAGATCATGGCAGCATCCCCATGTACGAAGAGGCATTTGAAGGTTACAAGGAATTACTGACAAAAGAAAGCACTTCCCTTTTATCTAATATAAAACCTTCCACTCGAAGTTCCAATGTGAGCAGAATAATGCCTGACAGTGACTTGGTAACGGTTCCATCAGAAAATGAACTTAAGGATCGCGGCATCACCAGTACTAAAGAAATACCACGTAATAAAAAATCGCGCCCGCAAACAGTACAGGTCAGTGTTACCAATAGTGATCTTACTCATTCAAAATACCCGGTAGTAGTAGGGCATTTTATGGGAGACGGGATAGTTAAAGCGGAAAAATTTTTGAACCTTGCGCTTAATTCAAAACTAAGTGAATACCATACGGCCGGTAATTACCCTGGCGCAATCGGAAGCCACCTGGTGATTCTGAAAGAAAACATTGGCTTTGATGAAAACCTCGCCTGCCAGGGAGCAGTAGTGGTTGGTTTGGGTGAATTTGGTGCATTAACGGAAAACAGGTTACTGCTTAGTTTAACACAGGCATTGCTAACGTTAGCTATCAAGCATAATGAATACCTTAAACATAAGAAAGTACCGGCCGGCACCATACCGGAATTTGGCATTTCCTCACTATTGATAGGAAGTGATTTTGCTGGTCTCAGAATAGATACGTCCATTAAAACAATACTTACCGCGGTTATCCAGGCCAATGATAAACTAGAAGCCATGGACAGTAATAATTATAAAAAAATAAACCGGATCGAGATTATTGAAATCTACCAGCACAAAGCAATTCAGATTGGCAGGATTATAAACAAATTTATGAAGGAAGACCGTTTCGCCCATTTCAAATTCTTACCTTCTTATTTGAACCCTATCCGGGGTTTTTTAAGGCTCATTCCGGATGAAAGCCAGCAAGGTAACTGGAACAGGCTTGAAATTACAGTAGTTAAAAAGGGTGATACTGCCAACACCACCAGTAAGAGAACGCTTCCTATCCTGTTTACTTCTATAACAGACAAAGCCCATGCAGATGAGCAACTACTGCCCACCAATCGTTTGATTGTAGAGTCATTGATATCCCAGATGGCAAAATATGCTAAATGGGATAAATCATTTTCTCAAACATTATATGAATTGCTGATCCCTAATAGTTTTAAAGGTTATGGATCGAGTCTGGGCAATCTTGTAATAATTGTAGATGAAGAAACCGCCCGCTATCCCTGGGAATTACTACATGATCCTAATGGCATATCAGACAAACCCATGGTTGTAAGTACAGGAATGGTTCGCCAGTTGAAGACCCCGGATCAAAGAACTGCTATTAAAATAAACACGAGCAACAGGGCGCTGGTTATTGGCAATCCAAATACCAATGACAGGTATCCCGAATTGCCTGCTGCTGAAAAAGAAGCACAGTCTGTAGCCACTATTTTACAGTCTAAAGGTCTTGAGACAACTGTTAGCATTAAGGAGAATGATACTGAAATTGTTAAAAAGCTGCTGACCCAAAGCTATAAAATCATTCATATTGCCTCGCATGGTATTGTAGGTTCAACAGTAGACGAACCTACCGGAGTGGTAATAGGAAGTGACATCGTTTTTACGGCAGCGGATTTTAACCAAATAAGCATAGTACCTGAATTTGTATTCATTAATGTTTGTTCTTCCGACGATTTCAATATTTTGATAGCCCAAAAAATGCGGAAGAAATATGACCTCGCTGCCAGCGTCGGTACCCAGTTAATTCAAATGGGTGTTAAAGCGGCTATTGTTACGGGTTGGGAAATCAATGACGCAGCGGCAGCTGAATTTTCAAGAGAGTTTTATACGCAGATGATGGAAGGTAAAGGATTCGGAGATTCAGTCCATCTGGCGCGTGAAAGTACCTATAACAAATTCGGGGCATTTAATACCTGGGGTGCATACCAGTGTTATGGAGATCCGTTTTATACTTTCCCGTCTTCAGTCAGTAATTCCAGAAATACTGCATCGGCCTATGTAGATACGGTGGAGGTGATGTATGAATTAGAAAACCTTGATAACAAAGTAAGCAGCCCTCTTGAAAGAACAACGAATAAAGATTATAAAGCGGCTATAGAAGATATCGCTAATAACCTGCAGGCAGACTGGGATAAAAATCCTGGAATTGTAGAGAAGTTTGCTACCGTTTATACCACTCTTAAACAATTTGATACTGCTATTCAGTACTATCAGAAACTGTTTACACTGGAAAACACAGAATACTCGGTTAAGTCGGTTGAACGATATTGCAACATACGCGTACGGCATGCTTCCATACAATATGAAGACAAACTAATAACCAGGCCCGCGGCAATTAAAACAATTAAAGAGGCAATTGATGATCTTAAAAAGATTCATGGAACCAGTTGTGAAAGATACAGTCTGATCGCCGGCGCTTACGCGCGGCTTTTTAAAGTTGATAATGATATTGAAAGAAGTCTTAAGGAGACTGCAAGATATTATCAACTGGCTTTTCAGTATTATAAACAAACCGCTAATGAACTTCCCTATTATCCATATTTTAATTGGTTGCATTTTGCTTTACTACTCTCATCTTCCAAAAATAAAGAACCTTATTTAAAAATACCTCCTAATAGAAAGGAACTGGACAATGAAGCATTAGCCAATGCTGAACAACAGGATTTACAAAAACAAGAATTCTTTCATAAGGCAGCACGCTGTTCCTTTCACCTTGCAGCATTGTTATCAGTTAAAACCGGTGATGTTAACAAGTACATAAATCTGATTGAAGCAGATTATAAATGGGCCTGGAGCTTCGATGGTAAGCCATCTGAAAAAGATTCGTTTATTAATTATCTTAAATTTATCATCACCCTTTTAATGAAATTACCCGCAACGGATACTAAAGAAATCCGTGATAAAAAGACGGCAGCGTTGAAGGTACTGGTTGATAAAATCAGCTAACGGTAGTGATAAACATGAATCATATATTGCTGTGCTGTCAGCTATTAGCAATCAGCTTTCACAAGAGCAATGTATGAATGTATTTTTCCAATAGCTGATTGCGACAGCTTATAACAAAGGTGACATTTTATAGACAAGCGATTACAGCTGCATTGGTAAGGTGTGAAGTGGAAGTCATTTAAAAATATTCACATTTATTTTTGACCAAATGATTTCTAACTGTACATTTGCCGCGGAGAGGTGGCAGAGCGGTCTAATGCGGCGGTCTTGAAAACCGTTGACTGTTACAGGTCCGGGGGTTCGAATCCCTCCCTCTCCGCGAAAAATCATTAATTTAGATAAATCATGCGAATCAAGGGTTAAAGATACAGTTAATGAAAGCGGCAGCAATTTTTCCAAACACATGCACTAACATGCCTTTTGTAGACCTGACTTTGCTGGCTGTTTGAATGTCTGTTTTTTCAATAAGCCAGTTAAATAACGATTCAATTGGCTGGCGGATAGCTGATACAGCCTTGGAATATAAGGTGTCTGCCGCTTTATCAAAGTTGCGTAACCGGTCAGCCATGCCTTTAACAGCTTTCACTGGTGTTAGCATTTCACTGTTAT
>JAABUK010004587.1_pt1 | contig 22281 bp, 21 predicted proteins | sample 5559141 | NCBI WGS metagenome assembly JAABUK01 (sample SAMN10711869, study PRJNA513367) | rock metagenome | isolation source: Antarctica rocks | place: Antarctica: Victoria Land, Pudding Butte nord | collected 2016-01-03
ACTGCGCACGGCGTCGTCGCCAATGGAGCCTTCGAGTCCGCGCGCGCGCCAGCCTACAGCCTGATCGTTTTTGATTAAAAAGAAGATGACGCGTGGAGCGTAAGCAGCGGCGCGATTGACGAGCGTGCCGAGAATTTCCGCTTGCGAACGCTGGTTGTCGATGTCGTCAATGGCTGATTTAAGAATCGCCATGTCGCTCGAAGCTTTGGTTCGCGTGGATTCCGAGGCGGCTTCTTCGATGCCCGCTTCGTGTGCGGCGTGCAGATGCTCGGCGATGGCGACGGCAATGCTTGTGTCCGACTGCGTCTCGCTTTTTGAACGTTCGAGCAGGCGCGTGAAGGTTTCGTTGAACTGACTTTGGAGGCGTGCAATTTCTTCATGCAAGCCGTTTAGACGCGAATCGATGTAGCCGTCGATCCGCGCGCGCAAACTTTTTTCCAGTTCTTCGCTGGGCACAGGTTTGTTGTCCTTTCGCTCTTCGTGCGGCACGCCTTAAATGTTCGCGCCGTCGTCTTCTGCTGTGAAATCTACTGTGAAACCTTCTATGAAATCTGCTATGGAAAAGGCTTTCGATGCGCTGCCGAAAGAGGGCGCGTGGTTTACTTTCGCCGCGCGCGGCTTCGCGCCGGATTATGAACGGGCGCGCGGAAGAGTGTCAAGCAACTCTTTCACTTAAGGCACATCTTAAATTTGACAGTGCGCGCGGGGCTACGCTATAACGACGCGATTCGATGCTTTCGCGAACTCCTATGTAAACTTTGATGGATGAGCAGGCACAAACTCATCGCCGTAAAGCGTCGCCCTGTTCCAAACCTCTTTTGATTAAAATGCACGGCTACATTCTTATCGCGGACGATTACGACGATAACCGCGAGCTTTTACGTTTGATGTTAGAGGCAACCGGGTACACGGTGCGCGAAGCGCGCGACGGCAGGGAGTGCGTCCGTCTGGCGCAAGCTGATCCGCCGCTGGCCGCTTTGATAGATATTTCGATGCCTGTGATGGACGGTTGGAGCGTCATTAAAGAATTGCGCGCAGACGAACGCACGAGCAACATTCCGTGCGTCGCCGTGACAGCCTTTACTGCCGATTCAGACCGCCAGCGAATCACCGCCGCAGGCTTCGCAGACTTCTTGGGAAAGCCATACCGCACCAAAGATTTGCTTGACGTGATTGAACGCTTGACGCATAAGAAAAGAAGCGAGCGATAAAATTTTATGACAACCGGCGGGAAAGAAAAATCTATGACGCGACAGCAGCCATCCGTTGAAGAAGAATTAAGCGCGGGCGTGATTCTCGTCGCGTTTGAAAAACTGTTCGGCGGCGGGCGCGGCGTCGCCAAGTTTGCACGTTCCGGCTTGCGCTACGTCAAATTACCGGCGGGCGCAATACTCGTCGAACAGAATCCGAAGAAACGAAGCGAGTGGGCGGTGATGGCTGCGAAAGGCCGCCGCGTCGCGTGGGTCTTACATGATGGCGAATATCTGGCGCGCGTCGTTGACGGCGAAGTTGTGATGATGGATTAAGAGAAACGGCGAGTGATCCTCAATAGTCTTTGCTGCTGCCTTACCTACTGCTGTGTTATGAAAGTTTTTTGAATTGCCTCCAGCTTTAGCAGGAGGATACACATCAACAAATAGTATGGCTTTAGCCAAACCTTCGGCTAAAGCCAATCAATCTATTGCCCATCTTGTCCACTAGCTGAAGCTAGTGGCAATTCATTAAACCTAAAACCTTTCATTACGCAGCACTACTGCTGTCGCAAGTCTTCGCCGATCCGGTGAAGTTTGATTGAGCTTGAAAGGCCGAGGCCGGAGAGCCTGCCCGCCATAAGTACGAGCACTTCGCCTTGTTGCACGACGCCCGCTTCGAGCAGTGTGCGCTCGCCGACGCGAATTAAATCTTCCGTGCGCTCGACGGGCGTATGCAGCACAGCTTCGATGCCCCATGCCAGCGAGAGTTCGTTTTGCACATCCTTTGACGGCGTCAGCGCGATGATGCGTTGTGGCGGGCGAAGCGCGGAGAGACGCCGCGCCATCAAGCCGGATTCTGTGAGGGCGACGATGGTGCGCGCGCTCATTTCTTCGGCGGCGAAGGCGGCTGCTTCCGCGAGTGCGCGGCTGAAACTCCCCGATTGTTTGCCGAGCCAACTGCCGCGCGCGTGCGTTGCGCTCGGGCGACCCGCTTCCGCTGATTCGATGATGCGCGCCATCGTCGCGACAGTGGGAACGGGATATTGCCCGACAGCCGTTTCGTTCGAGAGCATCACCGCGTCCGTGCCGTCCCACACGGCGTTCGCCACATCCGAAGCCTCGGCGCGCGTCGGGCGCGGACTATCGACCATTGACTGCAACATCTGCGTCGCGGTGATGACGATTTTGCCAGCGATGTTGGCCTGTTCGATAATACGCTTTTGATAAACGGGAACGAGTTCAACGCTTGTTTCAACGCCCAGATCGCCGCGCGCGACCATCAATCCGTCTGCCGCCGCGACAATCTCATCGAGGTGGTCAATGGCTTCGGCTTTTTCGATTTTGGCGATCAGCGGCGCGCGCCCGCCCGCCGCTTTGATGAGCGATTGCGCTTCTGTGCAATCCTCCGCGCGGCGCACGAAAGAAAGCGCGATATAGTCCGCTCGCTGCCGCACAGCCCACTGCAAATCGCGCCTGTCTTTATCTGTCAAAGACGGAATCGGCAGTTGCACGCCAGGCAGATTGATGCCTTTGCGCTCGCCTAAAATTCCGCCGTTGATAACGCGGCAGAGCACGTCAACTTCCGTCGTGCGTTCGACGTGCAATTCGATTGCGCCGTCGTCCAACAGAAGCCGCGATCCCGCTCTGACATCGCGCGCCATGCCCGCGTAGTTCGTCGAAACTTCGTGCGTGTCGCCCGCGACGGAGCGCGTCGTGAGAGTGAACAAGGAATTTGCTTCGAGGCGCACGGCTTGCCCGCCCTTGAGCACGCCCGTTCTGATCTTCGGCCCCGACAAATCAACGAGCACGGAGAGGGGGCGCTTCATCGTCTCTGCAGCAACGCGCGCGCGTCGTATGTTTTCGGCGTGCTCGTCCTGCGTGCCGTGCGACATATTAATGCGCACGCCATTTGCGCCCGCCGCCAGCAGCGCCTCCAGAACGACAGGCTCGCGCGATGCCGGGCCGAGCGTGGCAAGAATTTTGGCTCTTCTCAAAATGACTCCCATGTTAAGAAAATTATGAATGCGAAAATCAAATCGTAAAACAATACTCGATTTTGGTTGATCCTTCTTTCGCGTGCTTTATGCTCGGAACATTGCGCGTGCGCGAAAGTTTTTCAGAGCTTGATTATCGTGCGTCGAAGCAAGAGCGTCGCAATGGCCGCGAAAGCAAATAATCCAAGTCCGACGAACACTTGCGGCTCTGTAAACAACGTCAAAGCCAAAGCAAAAAGCAGCGCCGAAGTTGTGTTGGCGATCAGGCACAGAGTCCGCGTCCATTTGTCCGCCGCCCCATTCCTGATTAAAACTATGTTCAGAAATCCGGCGAATATAATAGCGAGACCGGAGCCGATAAACCACAGCGCGCCGAACGAAAATCTGCTGTACGCGATAAACGTAAACCCTAGATGCACGCTTCCCAATGCGACGATCAAATACGCGATGATTGTGTGTGCAGTCTTCAACATATCACCTGTCGATCTTAAAGTCTTTGATTGTTTCCGTGCTCGATTGTGAGCAATGCTTCGCGCCTGCGTAGATAAGACATCACGGTGGCGACGAACGTCGAGTGCGACCACGTGAGCGGCGAAACGGAGACTGGCGCGCCCGTGTGCGGGTTGACCTGTTCGGCGAGCACGCCCGAAGGCAAAGCGCGCTCGACGACCCATTCGAGAATTTCCAGAGCGCCGCCCAACTCTTCGACGAAGCGCGCGCGCGCAATGCGATAATCCGCGAGCCATAAAGTGCAGATGAACCATGGATTGCTATGCGCCGCAAGTGTCGTCGAACGAGGATCATCAATCACGCCGTCTTCATCGCTGTTGTTGCTGCTCGCGGGCGTTCGCATGTAAGCGTCGGCTTCGTAACGCGCGATGCCGCCGATTTCAGTTTTCGCCCACAGGGTTGCTTCAATCGCGCGCATCGTTTCTACGACAATCGGATCGTCGGGCGCAAAAGCTCCGAAATAAAAGATGCCGAACAGCGAAGCATCTATGGTTACGTCAACCTCGTAATTGCCATCTGCTTGTGGCATCAATGCTCTGGCGAAGCGGCGCAACTCCGTGCGGTAAAGATACGTGCGCATGGCATCGCGCACTTCATTTGCGGCCTCCGCATAAACACTTGCGCGATCTGTTTCGCCGAAGAGTGTGGCGAAGCGCGCGGCGGCGCGCAGTCCTCCGACGACGGTGGCGCATGTGAAGGTGTGAACGCCGCGACGGTCTTCCCACAGATTCCAAGATGGTAGCGGCAGTTTCGTTTCTTCGTCGCGAAAGCTTGCGATAAAATCTGCGGCTCGTGTAATGAGCGGGCGGTAAAGCTTTTTGGCAAATTCGATGTCGCGGAATTTATCGTAGTGATGCCAGAGCGCCCACAAGACAAGCGCCGTTTCGTCTTCCTGAATCGGCACGCGCCGCGTTTTCGTGCGCGCATCCCACGAAGCGTGCCAACTCGAAGCTACCGAGCCGTCCGGGTTATACTTCTGCAAAAAGTAGCCTTCCGCGCCGATGATGCGCCCGCACAAATCAAAGAATGAGCGCGACAAATAAGAGTAACCGGCGAGGTCTAAAGCGTGGGCGACGAGTGCGCCGTCGCGCGGCCAGAGATAACTGTAGTGATCCGTGGCGCGCAAGGTGACATCGGAATCATTGGCCGCGATGATCGCACCGTTGTTGTCAATCTGCGTGCGCGCGACGAGCAGCGAGCGTTTGAAAAGATCGACGATTTGCGGCGAAAGATTGTCGAAGTTCGTTTCATTTTTGTTGACCCATGCGCGCCAGTAGTTTTCTGTGCGCTCAAGCAAGGCGCGCGGGTGGCGTTCGCGTGTGAGAGCGTTTAATGCGGCGACTTCATTCAGGGAAGTTCCGACTGCGATCCAGTAAAACATTTCCGCAGACGCGCCCGCTTCGATAAAAAGCGTGCGCCCGATTGTCGAATCAACAGAGCCTTCGGTGATCGCGCCCTCTGCCAGCACGCCGTCTTCTGCATCGCGCCATGTGCCTTCGTGCCCGCGAAAGGCTTTGCGTCCCGTCGCAAAAGTTTCGACGCCTTCGGGCGCGTCCGTCGAAATTAAAAAGTAGCGCTGGCCTTTGTAGTGAATGATGGCGCGCGTTTCGGGATCGAAGTAAGCTGTGTCGCCGACTTCTGTTTCGGAGATATAAAAATCCTGATGAAAGAAAAGACGAACTTCGCGCGTGGTGTCGCTCAAGTTATGCACTCGCAAATGACGCACGAAAATGTTTTCATGAAAATCAACGGCGTCGTGCGAGATGATTTCAATTTCTAATGCGGCGTTTGTGAGACGCACATCGGTGACGAGGGTTTCAGGTTTGTAACGCAGGGAGCGCGTCCAACCGGATTCACCGATCCATGAAAACTCGCCGTCGATCCAGACGCCGAAGCGAAACGGATGGCCTTCGGAATGATTTTCCTTGCCGACGTAAGGAAAATAGAAATCGCGTATTTGATATAAATCGTCAAAGGCGACGAGCAGTGAGCCATTACCAACGGGAATGTCGCGCGGCATGTTTTAATTAAAGTAGAAGGGCGAAAGGCGAAGAGCGAAAGTTATGTTGTTAATGCGAAACGGCGACGACAGCTTTCGTAGAATCGTCTGCGCTCTTAATAGTTGCCTGTTTGCCTTCGCTTGCGAGCGCGGCTTGCACTGTGCGTTCGAGTTCCGCAGGCACGTCTGCGCCGTAGCTGACGAAACGCTTGACGAGTGTTCCCGTGCGATCAAAAACGTAAGTTTGCGGAATGCGGTCGTCGTCGGAAAAATAAAGGTTGACCATCTGCTCGTCTGGATAACCGAGTTGATAAGGAATGCCGAACTCTTTGACGAAGCCGGGCACTTTATCGCGGTCATCTGCGCCGCCGACGTTTAGCCCGATCACGCGAAGCCCGCGCGCCGCATATTGCTTTTGCAGTCGCACGAGATGCGGAACTTCCTCGCGGCAGGGCGGACACCACGTCGCGTAAAAATCGAGCACGACAACTTGCCCTGTGTAGTTGGCGAGTTTTTGGTGGCTGTTATCGAGCAGCGTCCAACCGTGCGGAGTGCGATTCGATTCGGCGGCGGCCTTCGTCTCGGTTGGCGGCATCGGATAAATTGTGCGCGGCGCGGACTGGACGACGGGTGTGCTGCCCTCAGACATATTCGACGATTCGCCTGCGCCGCCGTTACATGCCGCGAGGAAAAACAGAGCGCAGAGGCACGCCGCAAATGTTAGTCGCTTGAGCAGCATCTTAATTTCGGGCGAAGCCGTCGTCGCTTGAATGCGCGGGCGCGTCCGGCAACTCGATGTTTTCGATGGAGTGATTATTTTCGAGCGGCACGCGATATTCTTCGTCAGCCCATCGCCCAAAGTCGATTAGCTTGCAGCGTTCGGAACAGAACGTTCCTTTTGGCTCGTCGTGCCAGTTAGTTTCTTTTCCGCAGGTCGGACACTTCATAGTTTCGTAAATCGTGAATGCCGGATTGTGGGTCGTCTACGGTAAAAGAAAGATCGTGTGTTCCTTCAAGAGTTACCGTCGGCGACTTGTGCCAGCACATCGCGTCGTTTGATTAAGATTTTTCGGTCAACGAAATCAATGATACCTTCGCGGCGCATCGCGTTCAAGCGGACAGTCACGCTCTCGCGCGTCGAGCCGACGAGCGAGGCGATTTCGCGGTGCGGCAACGGCAGATCAATCAGCACGCCGCCGTCCGCGTCGCTCACGCCGTACTGCTCGGAAAGTTCTGCGAACAACTTTTCAAGGCGCACCGGAATGGCATCGAGCGCAAAGGCTTCGACGCGGCGTTCGACGTGCGCTAGGCGTTGACCGAGAAGCCGGAAGGTGTAATTATAAAGCTCTAAGTTTTCGGCCATTCCCCCTTGAAACTCTTCAGAAGGAATACGCAGTAGCCGCGAATTTTCATAAGCGATGGCGCACTTTTCGCGCGTGCCGGTGCCGTAGAGCGCCGATTCGCCGAAGAGCGCGCCCGTCGGTAGAATATCAATGACGGCTTCGCGCAGCGTTGTCGGTTCGATGCGGCACAATTTAACGCGTCCGCGCGCAATCACATATAACGCGTCCGTGGCTTCGCCGTCGCGGTAAATAAAACGGCGGCGGCGTATGTCTATGGCAGTCGAAACGCGCGCGAGCCGTTCGAGCAATTGCTCGCTTAAGCCCGTGCTGAAGTGAAGTTGGCGTATAATGTCGGCGCGGTCTTGGGCAGTTAAATCGCAGGCGCGTTTTTTATGTGGCATGGCGTGGATACCTCGCACGGCGGCGTTAAGTGAAATGACAGGAATAAGGTTCGCGCTTACGTTAAGAGAAATATGACCGGCGAGGAGTTGCAAATCATATTACGTTTGTCGCACTTCAATTATTTCTTTGACGAATTCGATAAGGTTTTGGGCGTGTTCTTAAACGAATGCGAAGACCCACTCGAAGAAAGAAAACTCTAGCACGAAGCCACAAAGACGTGCAACAAATATCTCTCTCTTTTGAGACGCTATGATAGGAAAATTCAACGTCCTCGTCGTTGACGATGACCCCGACAAACGTAATCTGCTGGCAATCGCGCTTGAAATGGCCGGTTATCAAATTCGCACCGCCAACGACGGCGAAGCGGGACTCGCGTCCGTCGAATCCTACCAGCCGGATTTGATTATTACAGATGTCATGATGCCGAAGATGGACGGCTACGAATTGGCGAGACGCGTGCGCGCTAATCCGGCGACACGTTTTATTCCGATCATTATTCAAACCGCCGCGCGCGGCGATGCGCAGGATCAAAGGCGCGGCGCGGAAGTCGGCGCGCTCGGCTATATCACAGACCCGACAGACCTCGATTTGCTGCTCGCGCGCGCGCGCACCCTGCTCGATTTCAAAAGCTATCTCGACACGGTCGAAGAAGCCGCGCACACGGATCACTTAACCGGACTCGCCAACCGCCGTCGTTTCGAGCGCCAACTGGAGCGCGAAATAGGCCGCACCCTCCGCTACGACAGATCGTTTTGCCTGCTGCTGCTCGACATAGATAATTTCAAGCGCGTCAATGACACTTACGGCCACGATGCCGGTGATGAAACGATTCGCCATATCGCGCAAGTTTTGCAGGCGGGGACGCGCGGCATAGACACGGCGGCGCGCATCGGCGGCGAAGAATTCGCGATCATTCTCACGGAAACAGAATTCGATGGCGGCCACGATGTCGCGGAACGCTTGCGCCTTGCGATCAAGAATTCGGAAGTCCCGACGGTCGGGCACATCACGGCGAGTTTCGGCATCGCGGAATTTCCTTTGTCCGCGCAAACGGCGCGCGAACTGATGTCCGTCGCGGACGCGGCGCTTTATGATGCCAAACGGCGGGGACGCGACCGCGTTTCACGCGCGCTCGAAATCGAAGCGAACTCTGCGCCCGCGCTCGACGTAATTAAATGAAAGTTTTCAGTTTACAGTCATCAATGACAACCCTCAATAAAAGGGAATTGTCCGTAACTAAAACTGAAAACCGGAAACTGAAAACTGTTCCAAAATTGTTATGGCTGACTATAAAGATAAGCTCGATGAATGGCGGCGCGCGGCAGAGCGTAAGGCGCGCGAGTTAGACGAAAAGTACAACATTAAGGAGCGTGTCGAAGAAGGCGCGCGCGTCGCGCAGGATGCCGCACGGCGCGGCGCGGATACGTTCGCCGATGGCGCGACGCGCGCACGCACGGAAGCAGAGCGTCTGGAAGACGAATACGAACTGCGCGAGCGAGCGCGCCGCGCGGCGGATGACGCCTCACGCGCCGCCGCCGCCGCCGGAGATGCCTTCCGCAAAGCCGCTGGAATCGCCGGAGAGCGCGCAGGCGAAGTCTTCGACGAAGCCAAAAATTATTATGACCGCGCCGCGCAGTTTGCAGACCTCGGCGCGCGCTTCACGAGCGCCTCCATCGCTTCCACCGCAGGGCTTCTAAAGGCACGCGAGTGGGTCAAGAAAAATCCGAAACGCGCTGCGCTCGTTACCATCTCGCTCGTTACAGGCGTGCGTCTTGGCGCAGCCTTTCCCGGCCTCGATGCCGTTCTCTTAGGCTCGCATCCACACTGGCTGACGCACTCCGCGCTGCCGGTTTACGGTTTGCGCAAGGCAAGCGAAAAGTTCGAGAAGTATCTGCGCGAGCAGGAAAGCTTAATCAACAGCGGACAGCTTTCAAAAGCGCAAGCAAGCCGCGTCGAATTTGAACGCAAAGCGGTGCGCTATGTCGGAGCACCGCTTCTCGGCGCGTTCAGTTGCGCGGCGGGCGCAGCAATGTGGGCGCAAATTTTTCAGCCCGGACGCATCACAGGTGCGCCCATCAGTTGGCTTCTGGGCGGCAATCCCTTCCTCGACTCGGTATGGCTTTTCGCCAACGGCGTGATTTGTTTCCAGCAAGGCTACAAATTCTTTATGTTCGCCCTCGCAGACCAGAAGGAAGTCGTGCGGCTTGTGCGCGAAATTAAAGGCTTGCTACCCGCAGCACAAACGGCGTAAGAGCAAAATTAGATTAGATGGAAGTATAAAAGCACACTCGAAGTACATCGAATTTTAAGTGCTAAATATCATTAGCTGCGTGAATGGCCGACCACAATTTATGGGCGGCTTTTCTCTTTGAAGTTATGAATGTTTGCTTGTAGATTACAATCGAAAAAGGTGATGTAGAATAGCTTCTCGTACCGTTACCTGAATTTTCTCGAAAGAAGGAACTACCTTGAAACACCTCACTCGACTTTTGCTTTTAATCTTAATTTTGCTGAATGGTGCAATGTTTTGCTTTGCTCAAGGAAGCAAGGAATCAAGCGAACCACCTCCAGCATCTTTAACCGGATATAATCCTGAAGCATGGAAGGAGTTTTCGTCAGCAGAAGGACGCTTCTCGGCTTTGTTTCCGGGAATTCCTGAAGAAGTAATTCAACGGCTTCCTTTGCCGAACGAGAACATCGTCCTACATTCTTATTATTTGAGAACGTCAGTCGAGTACCAAACTTCTTACACCGATTATCCTCTTCCCATTGAGGGTACAGACAAAATTGCTATGTTTTTGAATAATGTGCGGGACAGCAGTATTAAGGGCATAAACGGGAAGTTACTCGAAGATAAGGAATCAACATTTAATGGGCATCCGGGGCGTATATACAAAGTTGAGTTCGGTGGCGGTTATATCATTAACAGTAGAATATTTGTCGTAAAGAACCGCTTTTATATGGTTGCCACTACCACCTACGGCAAGAAAGCGCCAGCCAATGTTAGTCGCCTTTACGAAAATGCCGCAACAACGTTTCTTGATTCATTCAAACTATTGACCAGCCAAAGTGCGATTGAACAGGCGGCAAAGGGAGCCGCTATGACAGACTCGGTAGGAACAAGAACGGAAGAAGGCGAAGTTGACAGATTTCTAAAGCAGAATAACCGGAAAGATATAGTGCTCGGTCGCTGTCTTGAAGCAAGTAAGTGTAAATCAATTAAGGGCATCATGGCCGATGGGAACGTTATCAAAGGCGATGTAACCGCAGGCGAGATTATCAATGAGCCGCAACCGCGTTACCCTGCTATTGCTAAAGCCGCTCGTCAATCCGGCACGGTAGTGGTAGCAGTAATAGTTGATGAAGAGGGTAAGGTGATAGCCGCGCAAATCCAGAGCGGGCCTCCACTACTGCGTGTTGCTGCTTTGAATGCTGCGCGAGAGGCGCGTTTCGCTCCGACGCTGCTTGACGGGAAACCTGTGAAGGTATCGGGGGTGATTACATACAATTTTTCGCTTAAGCCATAGCGAATAAAATCTGGTGAAAATAATAAAGAGGGACGCGGCTACTTATTCAAATAGCCGTGCCCTCTTTTTGCGCGGGCGACAGTTGTTTTGCGCAATTCGCGCGCCCGTGAAGCTTTCGCGTGCGACGCAGATTGCTTACTGGTTGGTGTTGCCGCTCATATTGCCGTTCGACATGTTCGAGTTGCCGCCGGATTTCTGGCTCTTCTTGTGATGTCTATGGAATGGGTTGAGATGGTGGTGATGCTTGGTGCCGCTTGTGCTCGAAGACGTGGTGGTTGTGGTCTTGGTCGTTTTGGTCTTCTTGCTCATATTCGAGTTTTGCGCGAAGACACTGCTGCCGCCGAGACTCAAAGCAAGAGCGAGCGCTAGCATGGTGCCGGATTTTTTAGTCACGATAAATTTCTCCTCTGATGCAGATTTGTTGAAAAGTCGGGGGAGTCGCTGCGAAAGCTAAGTGCAAGCCGTGTGCCGCTTTTGAACAAAGCGGGGCAGTTGATTTGAAAGCGTTTTCGCAAACTTTGCTCGCCGGAAACAGCATTGGCGTTGTGGCGTTTATGAATCTACGGCAAAGATGCCACACCTTGCGAAGAGGATTTTCGATGGCTACCAATTAAACTTGCGGGCACGGGCTAAGGCAGTCGAACTTTTTTAGTTGATCGTTAGCGGGAAGGGCATAAACGAAAGTATGAAAATCGCAAGCGTGAGTGCGGCAAGCCATTTTCGCGTTCGTCCGAGTCGCTCTGTGTCATCGTCTCCGGCCTGCGGGTGGCGCACGCGCAGCATGACGGCCAAAAGCACCGCGTAAAGAAAACCGCTCGGGCTGCCGTGCCAACGCCAGCCGAGAATGGCGAGTGTGGCGACGCAGAGAAAGGCCGCGCGTCCGAGCCACTTATGCACGCGCGAGCCGAAGATGGCATAGACCGCGTGCCCGCCGTCGAGTTGACCGACAGGCGCGAGATTCAAACTCGTCACCAGCAATCCGATCCACGCGGCAAAGTAAAAGGGGTTCGGCGCGATGTGCGCGAGATCATGTATACCGAAGAGGCGCGCAATCAATTTGAAAAGCAGCGGATCGTTGAGCATCAATTGCTCGTCGGTAATGTGCGCGGGTTGCGCCGTCCACAGCCCGATGAGCGCGACGGGTAAAAGCGCGACGAAGCCTGCGATGGGGCCTGCCACGCCGATGTCGAAGAGCGCGCGGCGCGACGGAATGGGCGACTTGATTTTGATGAACGCGCCGAATGTGCCCGCGAGAAAAAGCGGCGGCGCGGGAATGAAAAAGGGAAGCGTCGCGTCCACACCGTAGCGGCGACACCAGACATAATGTCCTGCTTCGTGCGCTGCAAGGATAAAGAGCAGCGCGCATGAGAACATCAAGCCCTGCGCGAGCAAGTGCGGCGAATGGATTGCTTGCGCCAGAAACACCGCCGTTAATTTCAAGTAGTATTCAGGCACATACGTGATGTAATCGAGCAGAGACGCGCCGAACACGCGCATCTGCGGTTCCGGCACATCGGTGTTGCTGGCGTAGATCGTGCCCGCGAAAGTCGTCGTTAAAAGTGTGATGAAAAAAAGCGCGAGGTGGCGTCGCCATTCGCGCGGCGTCGGACGTGCGGCGCGTCCGCGTGCGGCGGCCATGTGCTTTATGACGTGCGGCGCGGGCGCATCAATGAACGGCGGGATCGCTCCGATGGATTCTGACACGTTGGGTTAATTTAGGAGTTGTAGAAATCTGGTGAACAGGCGATTAAGGCATCTGACAAAACTCGATTGCATATCAAAATGTGTAGGGGCAGCGGCTTGTCCCTGCCCGCTTGTGATTGATAGCTACACGGGCAGGGACAAGCCCTGCCCCTACAGTTATTCCGGTTTTGTCCTCTGCGCTTAATACTCTGCATCGGGCAGTCGTCCGGCCTGACGTTGAGTGTCGTTGCCGCCGCCGTTGTGCTGTGTTCCCGCTGCTTCGTCTTCAGTGTCGAAGCCGTGCGCCTGTAATTCTTTGCCGGGCTTGAAGCGAATGGTTTTGCCGGACGGGATGGCGACTTCTTCGCCTGTGCGCGGGTTGCGCCCGACGCCGCGTTTGCGCGCCTTGACGACGAAGACGCCGAAGCCGCGCAATTCTATGCGTTCGCCGCGCGCGAGTGCTTCCTTCATCGAATGAAACAGCGCTTCGACGGCTTGTTCGGCCTTCATCTTCGGAACGCCCGTGCGATCCGCAATGCGATTGACGATGTCTAATTTAATCACTGTGCTGTTCGTCCTTTGTTCTGTTTCGATCAGGGAAGGATTGTCGCTGCGAGCAGTTGGATTCTGCCATGCGATGATAGAGACGGGCGGCAAACGCTGTCAAGCACAAGCACAGGGGGCAAGACACGGGCGCGTTCGTTGACAAAGCGCGCGGGGCACGGCTAACCTCAAAATTCGGAGCTTGCGCGCCGGACGAATCACGTGCCGGGCAAGTTGTAGGTAACAGCATTCGATCTATGAAAGTATCGGTTCGAGCAGATTGTAAAGATGTTCTTCAAACGAAAAGCGCGACGCGATGTTTTGCCCTTCGGCAGAATCAGTGCCGCAGATGATTTAGATATTGAAATCGAGCGCCCGTACAGGGCATCGCGTTCGCATCTGTGGAGCGAAATAAGATTGCTGGTGCGCGATCTTGTGTTCGCGTTGATGTTCGCCCTGCTCGTCGGCGTTTTCGTCGTGCAGCCCGTTAAAGTCGAAGGCACTTCGATGCTGCCGCGCCTTCACGACGGCGAGCGAATCCTCGTCAACAAACTCGTTTACTACGGAATGCCGCATCTCGCGCGCGGCGATGTCATCGTCTTCTGGTATCCGAATAATCCTTCGCAAAGCTACGTCAAACGCGTCATCGGGCTGCCCGGCGAAAGTGTGGAACTGCGCGGCGGACGCATTTACATTAACGGGCAAGAACTTGCAGAGCCATACCTTGATCAGCAGTTAGAGTTGCGGCGCGACAGCCTGCGGCCTGTGCTCGTCAAAGAGCATTATTATTTCGTGATGGGCGACAACCGCGACAATTCGAGCGACTCGCGCATCTGGGGACTTGTGCCGGAGAAATACATTTACGGCAAGACGCTGTTTCGTTTTTGGCCGCTCGCGGACGCGGGCGTGCTCTCGCGCGATCCCGTTTATAATATCCAGCCGCCGAAGAATCATTACAACACGCAAACGCCGGAGACGAGCGACGATGAGCCGTAAAATGATGGGGCGTAAAATTTGCGAAACGAAGCGCGTGTTCTCAACTCCGATGCAGTCCGGGAAAACTTTATGAGTAGCGCGTTGCGATTACTGGCGATGATGTTTTACGCGCCCGCGCGCGCGATGAGCGAAATGCGTGAACGCGCGCCGCTCGCTCCGGCGCTGTTGCTTGCGTTTGTGGCGGAAAGCCTTTACGGGCTTTACACGCAGTGGACTTTCTTGAGCAGCGGAGCATTAAGCGGACGCACGGCGCTCGTCGTCTTTGCGGTCGTGTTGCAGACGGCGATGATGATGCTCTTGACGGCGCTCATCTTCGTGCCGAGCATTATTTTCGTCGCCAATCTTTTTGAACGACGCGGGAGTTTCAGAGTCGCGCTTCAGCAGGAATACGCAGCGGTTGCCTCGATTATTTTCTACGCGCTGGCGGCGGCTAATCTAATCGCGCTGCCGTTCGCGCTGCTCGCCAGAACGCTCAGGCTCGATGCAGGTTTTGCACATTGGTATTTGCAGACGCTGGCGCAGGCGCAGCGCGACATGCCGGATTCGCCGCTGCTGGTGAACAGCGCACGTGTCGCCAACCCGCAACTTCTTTCCGCGAACTTTTTTCAGTTTCTACTGTTTCCGTTTTTGATTTTCATGCTGACCGTCGGCGTGCGCGAAGCGTTTCGCTCGTCAACGGTGCGCGCCGCGTTGATTGTGCTGCTCGGCGGTTCGTTGTTTCTCGTCGCCGTAGGTTTGTTGACTTCAACGGCGTTCGGTTTCTTCCTTACCTCGCCGTTTCTGCTGGTGATGCTTTTTCTGGTGCTGCGCGGTTACTTCAACGAGATGATGACGACGCAGCGAGCGCGCGCTTCGTTCAAGCAGAATCTGGAAGCTTCGACGCTTAATCCGGCGGATGCTTCGGCGCATTACAATCTGGGTTTGATTCACCAGCAGCGCGGCGAAACGGATGCGGCACAGGAGCGTTTTCAGAAAGCTGTCGGCATCGACGCGGACGAAACAGACGCGCATTATCAGCTTGGAAGAATCGCCCGCGAGCAAAATAAATTTCCCGAAGCGATTGAGCGTTTTTCTGCGGTCGTGGAACGCGACGACGCGCACGCGCAACATGAAATCTGGCGCGAGATCGGCGCGACGTATCTCGCCGCCGGACAATTCGAGGATGCGCGCGATGCCCTCGAAAAATTTCTCGCACGGCGCACATCCGATCCCGAAGGACTTTATTTGATGGGACGCGCACACGCTGGCTTAGGCGACCAGCGCGAAGCCAGAACCGCCATGCAAGCCTGCATCGAAGCCGTCAAAACCGCGCCCGCTTACAAATACCGCGCAGAGAAACGCTGGCTCAACGAAGCGACGGCTTTCTTGCGCTCACAAGCGTGAACATAGAAATGACGATCCAATCTAAATCAGCACTGTTGGCGTTGGAAGACGGGCGAGTTTTTCGCGGGCGCGCGTGGGGCGCTCAAGGCGAAGTGTGCGGCGAGATGGTCTTTAACACTTCGATGTCAGGCTATCAGGAAGTGTTAACCGATCCGTCATACGCGGGGCAGATCGTGTGCATGACGTATCCGCTGATCGGCAACTACGGCGTCAACGAAATGGATGCGGAATCCGCGCGCCCGTGGGTCGAAGGTTTCGCTGTGCGCGAAGCGAGCCGCGTGGCGTCGAACTGGCGTTCGGAAGGCACGCTCGATGAATACTTGAAAAAGTGGAACATGCCCGGCATCGAAGGCATAGACACGCGCTCTCTGGTGCGTCACATCAGAAGCCTTGGCGCGATGCGTGCTTGTCTTTCGAGCACTGATGCAGACGAGGAGAGTGTAATTGACAAAGCGCGTCGTGCGCCTTCGATGAACAATCGGGAATTGGCAAGCGTTGTCACCTGCCGCGAGGCTTACGAAGTTCCGTCGGCGGGCAGCGAAGAATTTCACGTTGTTTGTTATGACTTCGGAGTGAAAACGAATTCGTTGCGTGAGTTGGCGCAAATGAATTGCCGCGTGACAATTGTGCCTGCTTCGACCACTGCGCAGGATGTGCTTGCGATGCGGCCTGACGGAATCTTTTTGTCGAACGGGCCGGGCGATCCGGCGGCGATGAAAGATGTAATGGAAGAAGTGCGCCGCGTCGCAGAGTCCGGCACGCCCGTGTTCGGCATCTGCTTCGGTCATCAATTGTTGGGACGCGCACTCGGCGGCGAAACTTATAAACTTCCCTTCGGTCATCGCGGCGGCAATCAGCCCGTCAAAGATTTGCGCACGAATGAAGTGGAAATCACCGCGCACAATCACGGCTTCGCGGTCTCAATGGAAAGCTTGCCTGCCGATGTCGAAGTCACGCACATCAATCTCAACGATGACTGCGTCGAAGGATTGCGCCACAAAAGTTTGCCCGTCTTCTCCGTCCAATATCACCCGGAAGCCGCGCCCGGCCCGCACGACGCTGCACATCACTTCACACGCTTCATAGACTTGATGACAGCCACGCGGCGCGCTTCCTGAAAAGCCGCGAATTAAAATGACGGTTCGGCGCGCGCGTTGGTGATACAACGCATGTTTATCCTTATGCGAAAGTGAAGTATGATATTGCTCGAAAGAGGTGTTTTATGAGCACAAAAACAGAGGCAACGATTAAAGACTTGTATCATGTGCCCGAAAATGGAAAAGCTGAAATTGTTCACGGGGAGGTGGTCTTGATGTCACCTACCGGAAAGAAACCGAATCGGGCAGGTTTTAAGATAAGCTTGCGGCTTTATGAGCATGAATTAAAAACCGGCAGCGGGATTTCTGTTTCCGACAATGCGGGCTTCAACGTCAACTTGCCGCATCGGAAATCGTTTAGTCCTGACGCGGCTTTCTATGTAGGGAAAGATACGGAGATGAAGTTCTTTGAGGGAGCGCCGGTGTTTGCTGCCGAAGTGCGTAGCGAGAACGATTATGGTTCAAGGGCGGAGCGTGGAATTAAAGAGAAAATAGCTGATTATTTTGCTGCCGGAACAGTCGTTGTATGGGATGTAGATTTGCTCGGAGAAGATGTTATTCGTGCCTATCGAGTTGATAATCCTAACCAGCCTATAATTTACCGTCGCGGAGAAATAGCCGCCGCCGAACCTGCTGTTTCCGAATGGACGATGGCGGTAGATGACCTCTTCCAATAGTGCCGCAACCAAACAAGCCATTCAAGCAGACTGCCCGCTAGCAAGCCTCTCATCGTTCTTCCTTGCGTTCCGGTTAGATGCTATTCGCGGGGTTTGAATCCTAGCGTTGTGATCCCGGCAGTTTGAGGTTGCCTGTTAAAAGGTCTGGGCGCGCGCGCGCCATTTGTTCGGGCGTGGTGTCGGGCGACAAAGCGTTTGAGTCGGCTGGCGCAGTCGCCGGTGTGCTGGCGGGCGTCGTTGTCGTGTCCACTGTGGCGGGTGTTTCGGTGGCAGCAGGGTCGGTTGGTTTCAAAAGTTCTGCGACGAGACCTTCGCTGCCTTTGTGTTCGAGTATGTGGCGATAGCTGACGGAGATAATTGCGACCACCGGAATCGCCAGAAAAATGCCTGTGATGCCCGCCAGCTCCGCACCGCACAAGATAGCCAGAATCACGGCCAGCGGATGCAGATGTATGCCCTGTCCGATGAGGCGCGGATAGACGACGTAATCCTCTACGCCGCGCAGCACGACGAGAAAAATGGCGGTTGTGGCGGCAGCGCTCGATGAGTGAAAGCTGGCGATGACGATGGCGATGACGGCGAGCGCGAGCGGCCCTGCGAGCGGGATAAACTCGAAAAGTCCGGCGATGATGCCGAGCGCCAGCCAGTAGTTTACTCCGATCAGCCAGAACCCTGCGGTGCAGACGATGCCAATCAACAGGCACGCCGTCAGTTGCGCGCGTATGTAAGCGGCGAGCGTGCTGTTGATATCTTGAAACAATTCATCGCCGCGCCAGCGCCAGCGTCCGACGGGCAGCATCTGCAAAGCCGCGCGGCGAAAGTTATCCGCATCCTTCAGGAAAAAGAACGCGAGAATCGGAATCAGTAACAACCACGGAATGTATGCCAGTAGACTGACGGCGGACTTCAGCGCGTCGCTCAAGTATGCGCCTGCGGCATCGACGGTGCTCGTCACGGCTTTGGTCACGGTTTCGCGCGCGGCGGGCGGCAATTGATAGCGCTGATAAAGAGTTTGCAGCGTTGCGGCGCGGCCACGCGCCGTCGCCAGATAAGTCGGAGCCTGTTTGACGAAATCCGTGATCTGTTCGCCGAGTCGCGGCAGCAAAATATAAAGCGTGATGCCGACTGTGCCGAACAACACTAGGTAAACGATGCCGACGGCGAGCGCGCGCGGCATAACGCGTTCCTGCCCGCGCAAATGAAACGGGCGTCGCACAAACTCGACGACGGGGGAAATCAAGTACGCGAAAAAGACTGCCAGCACGGCAAGCAGAATCACGCCTTCGAGCGCGTACAGCATCCACAACGCGGCGGCCACCGCCAGCGCAATCAGGATTACACGCAGCACGGCGCGCGTTTGCACTGCGGAAGTTTCCGTTGCCGCCGCCGCCGTTTCCGTCGCCGTTGCTGCCGTTCGCGTTGCCGCTGCTGCTGCGGCATTCGTCGCCGCAACTTTCGTTATCTCAGTTTGATCCGCCACGTTTCTCTTTCCAGCCCACGCCGCGCGCTTTAATGTTGCAGACGCTGCAACAAACGATCAACGCGGCGCTGTTCGGCTAGCGACAAGGTTTGAAACTTGATGCCGAAACTATCTCCCGCGCCATGATGGACTACTTCACCACGCAACGGCAAAGCGGTTTCATCGCCGATCAGCAATAGACCGAGTTTATCGCCAAGTTGCACATTCGAGTGCGGCGGAAGATGCGTCATACGCAAGCCACCGAGACTAATATCAATGGCTTCGCCGATCCCGATTGTTTCGCCGAGGCTTGTGTCTTCGATGGTCAAACTAAGCCGCGTCGCGCTCAAATCGTAGCGCGGGTAAGCGCGCCTTTCATCCGGCGACACGTTAGCTGTGGATTGTGCATCGTTCATAAGTTTTATCCTTCTGTTTTGGCGTCAACCTGCGTTTGCCAAATCAATAATCTTCAGCCTCGAACAAACGGCGAAACATAATCGCTGTCGTCGTTAGTCAATTACATCACTGCTTCGTCGTCGTCCGCATCGTCATCATCGTCATCATCGGAAGTTTTATTTGCGCTCGAAGCATAGCGCGGCGCAGCGGGTTCCCAAACCATGCCGCGCCATTCTTCGTTGGCATCGAGGAGTTGGAGCGCGGCGAGCGGGTGCGCGGCGTTGCGTTCAAGGCGCAGAACTTCCGTTATGACCTGCAGCTTTTGTCCATGCTCGCCGAGCACTGCGAGTTGCACGCGGCTGCCGACATCCGGCAGCCGCAACTGCAAATGCACAAGCGCTCCTTCGGGGCCGACATTTTCCGTTGTGCCTTCGACAACGACGTGTCCCGTTTCATCGTCGTCCCATTCGGCCTGCACCAAGAGCGCCGTGACGTAACGCGCTCCGGTGCGCTGCTCCATCGAAGAATTTTGAGGCATCGGGCTTTTTCTCCTTCACGAAGCCGAAACTTCGTTCAACCGACAAGAATTACACTTTACGATTTGTAGAAATGATTAACCACCAGAGATTCGCAGAAAGCTTGCCGGTTACTTTATACAATCTTCACACAAACCGGATCGGGATAAGGTTAGCACACAACGCCCGGCGCAGTCCGAGTCCGCGCTGTTTCTTATTCTTCGTTGGCGCGCAATAGACATAAATTACAATGCCTCTTCTACAAAACGTGTCTGCGAACAATTGTCCTGTGTACTACAGAATCGCTTGACGCAACAATGATTTGCTTGATATTGAAAACGTATGAATAAACATAAATCTGCCGCGCGCGCCGTTTCTGCCCTGCTGCTCATCTTCATGCTCGTCACTTCTGCCTTTACGCAAGGCAATGCCGCGAAATCAAATTCTACGCCACAAATTTCTATGTCAAAACCTTCCGGCACTATGCCGCGCGATGAGCGTTTATGGCAGCGGGCGTTGAAGCTTCATCGCAGCGCGATCATCGTTGACGGGCACAATGATATTCCGACCATCATGGTTGATGATGATTATGACATCGCCACGCCGTCGGCGGGCAAGTATCACACAGACCTTGCGCGCATGAAGCAGGGCGGGATGACCGGCGAGTTCTTTTCTATTTACGTTGACGGCAAGTATGCCAAAGAAGGCGGCGCGGCACGGCGCGCGATGGACTTGATTGATGTGGTTTATCGCGCGGCGGAGCGTTACCCGAATCAATTGACGATGGCAACGAGCGTCGCGGACATTCGCCGCGCCAAGCGTGACGGAAAAATCGCCGCGCTGATGGGCATCGAAGGCGGCCACGCGATTGAAAATTCGCTTTCGGCACTGCGCGATTTCTACAGGCTTGGTGTGCGTTACATGACCTTGACGCACAACAACACGAACGACTGGGCTGATTCCTCGCGCGATAAACCTCTCCATAATGGCCTGACCGATTTCGGCAAAGAAGTGGTGCGCGAGATGAATCGTCTCGGAATGCTCATTGACATTTCGCATGTCTCAGATAAAACGATGAGTGATGCGCTTGATGTTTCAACCGCGCCGGTCATCGCGTCGCATTCTTCGGCGCGCGCGCTCGATTCGCACCCGCGCAACATACCCGATGATCTCTTGCGGCGCATCGGGAAAAACGGCGGCGTCGTGATGGTCAATTTCTACACCGTCTTTATTGACCAGAAAGCTTACGATGCAGACAAAGAACGCGACAAAAGGTTGAAGCCGCAACTCGATGCGTTAAAGGAAAAATTCAAAGGCGATGACAAGCGTTTGGAGGAAGAACAAAACAAGCTTTACGCCGCCAATCCGTTGCCGCCCACACCGCTCTCCGTGCTCATAGACCACATTGACCACATCGCAAAAGTCGCGGGCATTGACCACGTCGGATTAGGTTCGGATTTCGACGGCGGCGTTACCTTGCCGGAAGGCGTCAAAGATATTTCGGAGTTACCTAATATTACTTACGAGCTTTTACGGCGCGGCTATTCCGAAACGGACGTGCGCAAAATCCTCGGCGAAAATTTCCTGCGCGCCTTCGGTGAAGCCGAACAAATTGCGCGCATTTCAACACGCAGCATCAGCGGTGAAGGCAGCACAAAGCGTTTGCCGCCAGCAGGGAAATAATCGGTATATGCATAAAGTTTCAGGTTGCCCGCAATTGCTCGCGGGCAAACCTGATGCAGATTCTTCGAGTCGTTCCGTGTACTTACTTGAACACGATTCCGAAGGACAGCCGAAGATTGTTCTGATGCTCATCGCCGAATCTGGTTCGTATGTAATCGGCATGGATCGCGCGGATGGCGATGCGCTCCGAAACGTTGATGTCCAGACCGCCGCCGAGCGCGAAGGCGAACTTCGTTTCGCTCTCGGAAAGAGATGTTCTTCCCGCATTGAGGTCGTCAATCGTCGCGCTTACTCTGGCGCGCGCGACACCGAAAAGAGCTTCTGCGAAGGGTGTCACGCGCCCGCGCCGCGCCTTTACTTGAGGCCCTGCGAGAAAATTGTAGATTGATGCGCGTGCATCCGTAATGCTTATCTCAGGAACGCTTGCGTCCGGCCTAAAACTTTTGTAGTGGCCGCTGATGTCACCGGCGATGCTGAAATTGCGTTTGATGTTTCCGCTGAATTGAGCATGAAAGCCATTCAGATTTTCGCCGCCGCCAAAGTCACTGCCCCTCGGCCTAATGTCTGCGCGCAAGTACGAGTAGCCGCCGAAGACCTCGACTTTTGGATAGTCTCGATTCTGCGCAAAGGTCAACGATGCACAGCAGGCAAGAAATAGAACTGCCAGCAATGATTTCCGCATTAACATAATTATTCTCCAATTCATTTTTAGTCGCCTGAAGACAGGCTTCGAGTTTCTGAGCACGAGACGCGTACCCGGTCTGTCTATTTGTAGGCACACGTCCGGCGTTCAGTGTTGACCGACGCTTTGCCGTTTGAGCTTTTGCTTTCTGGCAAGCAGCGTGGCCGTAACTTACGAGCGATTGAAAGACACACGAAGA
>JAABUK010004588.1_pt1 | contig 22280 bp, 25 predicted proteins | sample 5559141 | NCBI WGS metagenome assembly JAABUK01 (sample SAMN10711869, study PRJNA513367) | rock metagenome | isolation source: Antarctica rocks | place: Antarctica: Victoria Land, Pudding Butte nord | collected 2016-01-03
GTCTACGAGGAGCCTCGTTTATGTCTTGGTTACGATCTAGTGAGTTGAAGGATGTCAGCTGACGGAAACTGAGGGACAGGTGTACAGGGGGAATTGTAAAACAACGAATTCACCTTGATGTTGGGGATTAGGACAGAGATCATCACACCTTCCTCTGAAACATATCTTTTGAACTCTGTCATCTGATATCCAGAGCTAGAATTGGGGAGGTAGACGGTCGTTGAGGGTCTTAAGAACGACTTCACCCTCATCGATATTCAGGATCTCGATCTTCCGAGCAGTCTGATACTATGAGCCGGACGGCATCGGGACATTGATACTCGCACATTGAGACTTTCAGAAAAGGTCAAAACCGAAGACCTGCTGGATATTTGGGTCAAGATTTCCCCGTATGAGATGATGAGCTGGAGGGCACCAGACAAATGAAACGAGAATCACAGAACTTCCTTTCCAAGGTCAATCCACTCACTTGGAAGTGGTTATTCTATCTTAGCCAGCTAAGCTACCTATGACTGACCTGCCGGTGGAAGCCCAAGGACAAATCTACAAGATTTATCCGAGGTATGACCGGTTGGCGCCAAGCCTTCGCTTCCGGTTCGCCGATGTAAGACTTCTGTACCTTTGCCATTCTCTCCACTATGGTTTATCAGGAAAATAGCCTAAAATCACTTTTCGCAGTGGTAAATGAGAGCCTGTGCCTGTCAATCGCAGAGCAAAGCTGTTGCTGAGTACTCACTTTTCGGTTGAGCTACCTCTGACAACGGCGACGCTGATCCCTCCCCAAGCAAAATAGGACCCCACACTGCTCAGTATCCAGACTTGGAGCTTGATCCTGCTATCAAATTCTTTTTTGAGAACTTTTACGCTCTTTCTGACGACAGCGACGCTCATGAAGCTTACGCGGATTCCATTAGTGATGATGCAACCTTCATCATGGGCGTAAAGTCCGTGAAGAATAAAAGCAGGGAGTATAGATCCAGTATCTGTGCAAGCAAGGTAAGAGCTGACTCGAAAGAAGACATCCTTGAGTTTCGGAAGAGCATGTGGACTCATGTCTCCAACAGGACGCATAAAGTGTCAAGGGTCTTTCCATTCGGTCCAAATGCAAACGAAGTCATGCTGTACGGGACTGATGCCTATGAGATGAAGACCAGCAAATCGTTATCAGTTGACTGGGCTGCAAGAGCTCATCCTGCGGAGACCGCAAAATCTGTGAAGATGGACTTCTATCAGGTGTATCTTATGAGATCTTACTGATACAATTGAAGGGTGGACATGCTAATCCGCGGCTAGGACCCAGCAGCCATGAGTGCTGCATCTTGAGAAGAGGACGCACTAATACTGGTGAGGCAGCGCGGCAAAGGGTCCCATCATCGTTGTAACGGGCGATGGCCTGAGCTAACCAAATAAGGTAGTTTCTGGTTTGGGCCAGGTGTGCTGCGACCATACAGACTCCAAATCAAAGCAAAATCGTGATCACCCCACCAAAGACAAGTCCTCGCATCTAGCAACCTACATACCTTATCGTCGCCGCCGTGCGCTCATAGAGCATCTTTCGTTCAGGAAGTCCTCCAACAATGGGCAAGAGCTTGCATTGTTAGATAACCTCTATTCAGATCAATAAATCATTCAAGTTGCAAATAGAGGGTATTGTTCCTATTGACGTTGCGTTATTCGACGGCACCAAACTCTTTTTGGCAGATCATTCACTGCTACAAACAATTATATTCCTACTTGGGCCACATTCATTCATCTTATAATAAGAAGAACAAGTGAACAAACTTCTGTGCTCGATTTCCTCCACAACTTCATCTTCTTCCACCAAGTTCTGCAACGAAACCTACGTCTCGACAGTACAACTGCGACGTCTTCTCCATTTTCGTACTCCAAGAACAGCTTGATCATCAAGACTCTACTAGAAATATTTCCCTTACGTGCTCTAAGACTTGTCTCGCGCAAGATCGAGATGCGCTTCCTTACCTTACCGTTCCAGCTGGCTCTGAGCGCGGTTCTCGAAACCATCCTAACGATCGAAAACTTCCTTTCTGGCCGTTACCTCTCTGAAGATGGCTCTTCATTCTGGAACAAGCTGTGGTATAGCATTGCTAAAATGCCGGCAATGATCGGGGAAAACCCAGCGACAACTAAGACAAGTTCCTCATCATTTGTGAGTTGACCTTCTTGGGCCGAGTCCTCCAAGCTGTCAGCTAATCCAAAAACAGTCTTTCTCCCAAACAGCGTCTCAAATTCCATCGACGAGCCTCGCAGCGGTGTACACTCAAGCAACAGTTACTGCAATTCCGTCCGCCCATCATCAAGCCCCCATCCAGTACTATACTCAAAATGTTCATGTCCAACCAGCTCCACCCCTGCCTGGTCAAGATTTCCGGGCGATTGTCTGGACCCTTGTTCCTTGTGCGATCCTGATATGGATTTTCTGGAAGACTTATAACGTCGAGCGACCTTCAAGTCCCCGTACAGCTCCCAAGGCTCACCAATCCACACAAACTGACACCACGGATGATGAGAAAGGCCAAGGCGAATCTCCTCGCAGCCTAGCCCAACAATCACCCAAACCACGTCCATTGTCGTCTCCGCCACCCCCCTCAAACACGCCCGCTCTGCCGTCTTACCTCGATGCAGAAGACATCGACGAGACCACACCTCCAGAGTATCCTTACCCCGAACGACGTAGATACAACCATACAGAATTTGCGACGCTGAGAGATAATTTCCAGTACATGAAGTACCGTCTGACTGAGCTGGAGAGGAAGTTGGAGAAGCAGATCACCATTTGTGACGGTGTCGCAGAAGTGGTTAGAAACAGGCGTGAAGTGGAGATCGGTAGTCCGTGGACGGGCCTCAGACCCGTCGAAGAGAAGAAAGTCAAGAAAGTGGAGACTACCACCGAGCGACGTTGCAGAATCAGGGCTGCCAAGAAGGCCGCACGGTCACTCATGTCGCGTCCAAACATTGCCTCTCCTCTCCCAGACACCGTCGAAGAAGAAGAGCCTTCCGGTTGCGGAAGCACCCTCGAAACAGAGGCAGAGGACGAATGAGGAAGGTTCCTCATCCTGGTGATGGAGGGACCGAAGACCGCTTTGACGGAGGAAGCAGGTCAGTCGTAGGTAGCTTAGCTGGCCAAGTCAGAACAACCACTACCAAGTGAGTGGATTGACCTTGGAAAGGAAATTCTGTGATTCTCGTTTCATTTGTCTGGTGCCCTCCAGCTCGTCGTCATCTCATACGATGCAACAGAGGGAAATCTTGACCCAAATATCCAGCAGCGCCGGGGCCGAGGCCCACCGCTAATCCTATCTCGAAGATTCTACCCAATATGGCTGGGTGGAAAGCACTATCAGTTTAACTAACAGCGGGAAGAAACGGGCACTAGTACTAGTCCGCCTTGCGAACAATAACGAGCATCTTTGTACTTCGTATTGCTTGTTACCTCCTACAATTGCAAGGAACCAACGACTAGCCGTGAGCGGAGACTATTTATCTTCAATGGGGTGAAATCGTCAGTCTAGCCAGGAACCGTCAATAATACTCACTCTGTGTCTATGTCCCAAGTTCTGCCTTTCCACAGCAGGCGCCAATTGTCAAAGCTTGCGTGCCAAATGAAATACTCGTTGCGGCAATTACCTTGGAGTGGCACCTCTTGAATGTCTCTCTCGCGTTCAAGTCCGAAGTTGAAGTGCGCAACAAGCATACTATCCCAGTCGAAAAAATCGGCGTGTTTTATAGCTCAGTGCAAGGCGCGACGTGCAAGTATGCAAGTATTGATTCATGATCAGATCGACCTGTTTCTGTCCCCTACGTGCCCGGCCAGGGGGTTGGACTGCCTCCATTAGCGCTGTCGATCTCTTTTTTTTGGTGTTGCAACCGCTTCGTCGTTCTCGGTGTGTATGACTATCCTTGTAAGGGGGAATTCCTCGTAGAACAGTCATCTTCAGCTTCTGTTTAATTTGTTTATTTTAGACATATGGGTGTTGAGAAACTGCCGTGACGAGCTTTATGAACAACGTTACTTGAGGTTTAAATCGACAAATCACGCTAATCGAGGCATTGGGCACGGAGAGGATACGCATTCCTATACTGCTCTTGGAAATAATCCGCCCCCGTGGCATGATATTTGGCTAGTGTCACTGCAGCCTCTCAGCCAACACCATTCCGTACCATACCGTCGCTAGACTTCCCGCCATATTCAGTAAACTGGAGATCCCGTGCATCCTCCCAAACCTCTTATTCAATGCCTGCATCTCCTTGCTGTGAGGCCCCGTGTCGTAGCTTTTTTTTCCATCGCGAGTTTCTTCCACGAACGTCAGCCGATCAAGCATTCCAAGCCTTCAATGAGTAATAAAGCGATTACCTTGATGCTTCCTCTCCCTCATAATCCTAGTAGTAGCCGGCCCCACCGCCATCAGGTTTGCCAGACTCGTCACAAACATCGTCAATAATGGCGTGAATACATGCAGCCTGTTCTGCTGCTCAAACACCCCGTAGAGGCCAGACGACCGAAGAGCAGTGGTCGTCCGTTCGCCTGGGTATGTCAAGGCTAGGATGACAGGGAGAGCGGTTTGCATGGAGAAGTAAATTGGGAAGATGGCTTGTTGCAGGGAGGAAAACTGGGGGCGAGGAAGCGCGCGGTAGGCTACTACGCCTCCTATGAAGGATTGGAAGATCTGGGTTCCCAGGAGGGTGCCATAGCTGGGGCCGGATGTCATTAAGGGTTCATTGTGCTGGAAATTTGAAGGCTACTCACCTTATTAAGTGGTAGGGAGCGGGCGATTTGAAGAGAGATAGGTCTGGCATCGTTGCGACAGAGCGTAAGGAAGTCTGAATCTATCTCAAACGACAAGATTATCAAATCTGCAAGGCCGATGGACGTTCGACGAGGAGAATGCAGACTTGATGACGCTGTCGAAAGTCATGCATCTTATCTAATCTAATCACGTGAAAGCGCGTTTTCTCGCGCCAAGGCCAAGAACTGTATGCTGCCGATTTCGGAGCAAGGAAGCTAGAGTGGTCACAAATGCGATGCCATCCAAGGACAGACTCCCACCCTTAGTACCATAGATTGTGTGAGCTTTAAGATCTATCTTCGCGGCTATGGCGGACAAGGAAGCCACCGTCTACATCGTCGATGTTGGGCGCTCGATGGGCCGGAAGCATCACAGTCGAGACGAGACAGATTTTGATTGGGCAATGCGATATGCGTGGGACAAGATCACCACGACGGTTCGCGAGCAATTTATTCAAAGCAGTGGCAGAAGAGTGACTTTCTTCAGGTAGCCACAGGACGAAAGACATTGCTAATAGGAGTCTTGGGTCTGAAAACGGATGGTAGGGAAATACGACCCTGAGCATTGAGAATAGTGCTAAGAGGCTAGGGACGAAGAATGAGCTGGAAGAAGACGAAAGCTACGGTCACATCACAGAGTTCCAGCCTATGGCTCAGTCCGAATCCCACTTGCTCAACGCTGAAACATTAGTTGATCTGTGGCCAGGATCCTGATGTCAGATTTGAGAAGACTGCGCGAAGTCATCAAGCCGAGCAAAACAGATCAAGGAGATGGTTGGCACTCCCCCCTCTCTCAGGAACGAATCTAATGCTTCTGACAGCTGTTTCCGCCCTCGTCTTGGCAATATCCATGATTATTAAACAGTGCAAACAGCTCAAGTACAGGCGGAGGATAGTTCTTGTGACAGATGGCAAGGGCTATATCGATTCTGACCCTGGCAGTCTGAACGATATCATCAAAAAGGTCAATGGCGAAAACATGGAGCTAACAGTGCTGGGCGTTGACTTTGACGACCCCGACTATGGCTTCAAGGAAGAGGGCAAACCACCACAGAAAGCAGAGAACGAGGCTTTCCTCAAGGAACTTACCGAAAAGTGTAAGGGTGTATTCGGTACGGTGGCTCAGGCTATCGAAGAGCTTGACATCCCTCGACTGAAGACTACAAAACCAGTCCATTCTTATCGAGGAACACTGACACTAGGAGATCCGCAGAACTACGACACCGCTCTTAGCATTGACATAGAGCGCTTTCCCCGGACCATGATAGCGAAGCCTCCTTCTGCCAGCGCGTTCGTCCTACGATCTGATGGTGGTAGTGAGCCGACACAATCTACAGGAACAGTGGTGGCGGACAGCGCGGAAGATGCCGGTGCTCAAAGGAATGGAAACTTGCTCACGAATGTGCGAAGTGCACATTCCTACACAGTGGTTGATGCCGATGCTCCGGGCGGCAAGAAAGATGTCGCACGAGATGACTTGGCGAAGGGCTACGAGTATGGACGTACGGTGGTCCCTATCAGCGAAAGCGATGAAAATATCACGAAGCTGGAATCTGAATCTGCCATGGAAATTGTCGGATTCGTGCCAAAGGATAAAGTACGAAGACACATATCTTCAAGGAAACATTGGCTGACAATTTCCAGTACGAACGATACATGACGATGGCCACTTCAAACATAGTGATCGCCCAGAAGACCAATGATAAAGCGGTTCTAGCCCTTTCTTCACTTATTCATGCTCTTTTTGAGCTCGATTCGTACGCCGTAGCAAGAATCGTCAAAAAGGATAATTCTGAGCCGCTTCTCACCCTCCTCTCGCCCTCCGTCGAAAAGGATTACGAATGCTTGATCGAGAACCAACTTCCCTTCAGCGAAGACGTCCGCTCGTATCGCTTTCCACCGATAGACAAGATCGTCACAGTTTCTGGCAAGATGCTGACACAGCATCGTAATCTACCTGGTAATGATCTTTCCGAAACCATGAGCGACTTCGTCGACAAGATGGATATCTCGCGCTTCGATAGAAATGACGAAGGCGAACCAGCGGAATACATGGCGCTGGAAGATGTGTTCTCCCCGGTGCTGCATAGAATCGAGCAGGCAAAGCGGTGGCGTGCAGTCCGACCGACGGAACCCATTCCACCTGTTCCTGAAGTGTTGTTGAAGTATTCCAAGCAGCCAGAGGAGCTGCAACAAGAGGCCAAGCCGACACTGCAGAAACTTATCAAGGCTGCGGATGTCAAGAAAGGTATTTCACACTATCACTAGATATAGCGATCAGCTAACGCATCTTTCTCCCTAGTTCCACCGAAGGTGAAAGGCAGGAAACGCAACCGCGAAGTCGATAAACCTCTCTCCGGCCTCAATGTCGATAATCTCTTCCGTCAACAGCCAAAGCGCACCAAAATCTCTCCGGAAAACGCAATCCCGGAATTCAAGCAAATGCTCGCTCGCGCCGAAGATATCGAAGACATCAAAGATGCTGCTAAGCAGATGTCCTCCATTGTTGAGCACCAGATCGAAGATAGCTTCGGAGGCAGTAACTATGCTCGCGCTGTGGAGCAGCTAGGTGTGATGCGGTCGGAGCTGACAGAAATGGAAGAGCCAGTACTCTATAATGATGTGTTACGTAGCCTGAAGAAGAAGATCATGGCAGAGGGGTTGGGTATGGATCAAAGGGAGATGTGGTGGGCGATTAGGAAGAACCGAATGGGACTGATCGACAAGAGGATATCGAGTGTTTCTGACGTGACAGAGGAAGAAGCGAAGGAATTCATGTCTGCGAAGTGATGTCGGAAAAATTTGTGCGGCCGCATCGTTCTGCTCACCTTCAACGAATAACGGCCGCTATGCTGTTAAAGCACCGACTTGAATCGCGAAATACCAACATCACATCTTCAACTCACAGAATCGGTGTTCCTGACAAGTGCTATGCTGGATTGGCAGACTGGTCGAAGCTAGGCACCGAGCCAATACTTCAGAACGCCCATGGCGACCTTGTCGCCTCGGCTGTGGAGGTCGTTGTTCACTGTCGTGTATCTGAGGTTGGAGAAAGTGACATGCAAAGGCGTCAAATCGGACATAGGTAATCACGAAATTTTGCCAATTCTCTTCTTCGCGATGTCCATTTTCGCCTGCACTCGATCCGCATCTTCGTCAACCATTCTCAGCATGTCATTCTGGACCTCAAGCTCGTTGTTTATTGCCGCACCCAATTCTCTCTGTCTCTGCACAATCTTCCTCAACTCTTCCACATCCAAATCTTGGTCCGCTATCTTCTGCTTTTGTAACAGCAATACACCGTCATTGTCCAACTCTCTGGTCTCCGACGTTTCTTTCCCAAGGACTCTGCCGCTGATTTTTGGTTTCGTGCCGACCAGCTTTTGCGTATCATGCATGGCCGCCACAGCGTTGTCGAGCTTGCTCTTTGTTGCCATAGCGCTTAACAGATTCTCTAGGCCTTCCTTCTCCTTCTTCGCCGTTGCTATCAGATCTTTCCTCCGCCTGACCTCACCGTCCCCTAGCTTTTGTGATCTCCAGCCACCGGAGTTTTGTTGTATATTCTTCAATCCATCTTCCAGCGCAGTGATCATACCTCCGACCTTGACCAAACAACTCTTTGCTGCCGCACTGGCCTCATGCTGCTTTTGTGGCGAGGAAGCTTGATCCCGACTCGTCAAATGTAATCTTGCATCGTGTAGCTGTGCCTTGACATCTCCGTAACAATCCGACCATACCGTGGCATCCGTGATCGGTGCCCCGGCACCACCAGGACCAGACAGAACTGAGTGCAGAGCCTCAGCTTTTGAGCCCGTCTGACTCGATAATGAGCTCGGCAGATTCAAAAAGCTTCGCCATGCACTTGTATTCCGCCATCTCGAATCATCGCTTTCATTGATCGTTCGGAGGTAGTGCTCTAGGCCTCGCCGCCGTTCTTCTGTTAGGTCTGGATTGGAGACTGTGCGCAAGAACCAGGATTTGGAAGGAAGTGCAACTGGTGGAGCTGGGCCTGCTTGGCTGGTGAGTGACTCGTTGAGGGATGTGAAGTCGGAATAGCGTTTTTGGACGGTGAAGGAGCGGAGGGGAAGGCGAAGGGTGATGTTGTAGATCGTATATGGTTTAGCTGTATCAGAGACGCTTGTGTTGGGTATCGATACCTCTGCTTGAGGCGCCATCGTGTTTAGAAAATGGCGAGAGGGTTACTTGGATTGGATTGTTGCTCGACCTTGGAGATAAACAACGAGAGACCCTTGTTCTGCGATCTGCAGTGTGACGCAGTTCCAGGCAAGACCCAAACAAGCTCTCCTCCGCCAAACGAATTGTTAGCGCCTTGCACTGCATGTGCTGGCTTCAATGGCTCACTCAGTACAGGACAAGGAGGCGCTCTCGCCGTCCAGTTCTACCTTCTTCTCTTTATCTAAACGAAAGCACAAGCTTACAACATGTCCTCCTCGGGTCCACCACTACCGCCGAGGCACATGTCTCCCTCCAAAGCGACCGAGAGACGGTACTCTTCCTCTTCATCCATAACATCCCAAGACTTCCCCCCTTCTCATCCTCCCTGGCGGCGTGGGACCAATCATCTTACACCTGACCATCGACCACGTTCGATTTCCCCTCATCGAAACCAATCACATCCATATGGCGCTCCTTCAGAGTACGAACAATGGAGCGGCGAGGATCCTCGTTCCTCGTCGATGCAATCGTTGCGACCAACTGAGTCAGCTGGCGCAAGCAGGCGTACTCTACTGTTGATCTATATTCATGGTTTCATGGGAAACGAGACCAGCTTCAAGAGCTTCCCCGCACATGTCCACAATGTGCTTACGGTCACCCTCTCCGAATCACACGTCGTACATTCCAAGATATACCCACGATACAGGTCGAGAAAGTCAATCGATCATGCTCGGGATGACTTCAGCAATTGGTCCGTATGCGACTCAGATGACTGATAGGATATCCGCTGATACTCACCAGGCTCACCCCTCATGAATCTCCAGACACGGACGTTGTCCTTCTTGGCCATAGCTTGGGCGGAATGCTTGCTGCTGAAGTTGCCCTACTACAGCCATACTCGCAGAAAAGCCCAGATGCACGCCTGCACCGGATACTAGGACTGGTAGCTTTCGACACTCCCTTTCTTGGCATGCATCCAGGCGTGATCGGCACTGGCATTGGCAGCCTATTTCGCTCGAAACCAGAAGTACCCGAAAGGAGACCTCAGTCTGAGAATACATCTCCGTCTCTATTAAGTGCAGGCAGCCCGATGAGTCCTACCGAGTCTGTCTCATCAAGCATCTTTAGTCAAACGCCTGACGATCCAAATTACAATCCCCCGTTTCCCAATGACGTTCGAACCACTCAACGCAAGGGTCTTGAGAAGGCCCTTTACTTCATCAACAAGCATTCAGATGGCCTAACAAAGGCAACGAAGGAGTATGTAACCTCTCATTTTGAATTCGGTGGGTGCATGGCAGACTATCCTGGACTTAAAAGAAGGTACAGCGCCATGCGGTCTTTGGAAGACGTCGATGAGCTGGCCCGACGAAGAGATTCGCAAGGCCGTTTTCTGCGCCGAGTGCGGTTTGTCGATTACTACTCTGCAAGCACAGGGCGTCTGAAACCTCCAAAGCCAAAGGCCCAGCATCCAGCGACGGAGATGAAAGACATGACTTTACGTGTCGACGGCCAGTCAGATGGGCAGAAAAGTGGCTCAATCACACCGACCACACCCCGGCTATCGATCGAAGAGCATCGGGAAGATGGTGATATTGTCCAGAAGACGCTCGAAGACATAGACCCTAAGCCTATGTCCGACAGTGAGGAAGGTGACCCAGCCCCTCATACTACGCTTGCCTCTGAAGCCAGAGACTCAGACGCTGAGACTCCGAATACACACCGCCCTACTGGTCAGGAACAGGACGGAAGTCCTTCGCATCCTGGACAAGACGATGTTGAAGAGGACGACGGACTTCCTTCTATCCTTCCTCTACCCCTAAAACCACCAGAATTCAACCCTGCCAAATACAATGATCCTGACCACCTTAAGCTTGCGCAGAAGGACCACGCCCGACTCGTGAAAGCCTACGATCGGGCCAAGAAGGACCGTGAGAATAGCGTTCAAGACCGCGAGAAGCTCATACGGAAGCGCGATAAGGCGGCTAAAAAGGAGGCAGACAAGCTCGCCAAGACTGCAGCAGCCAACCAATCCATCGAAGAACGTGAGAAGCTCAAACGATCAGCTACGCTCAACCCAGAGGTCTACGACAAACAGCTGGCCCGGGACTCTGAAGAGCGCAGAACTGGCGCAAGCACTGAGGGAGATATCCAGAAGATCAAGAAGCAGCGGGACAGGAAATTTTGTACACTTCCGACAAAAGACCGGAGGACAGGCCGGAGAGATCCCACATGGATACGTGTATACATGGAGGGTGTGGACGAGGTGGAGGCCCATACCACCTTGTTCATTCCTGAGGGAGAAACGTATGAGAGACTGGTTGGGGACACTGCGGAGAGGATAGAAGGGTGGATCAAGGAGGATCAAGGGGTGAGAGCCGCGCTGGAGTCGGAAGATCAACGGTGAGGACGAGGAGTCGCCGAAAAAGATTGCAGCGAAGAGAGGCGGACGAGGCGATCTGTCCCATCGCTCTAACGAATTATGAATTGGTCGGTCCCATTATCTTCTGGGTTTTGTTCAGCGAGATGCTGTTCATCTATTCATGAGAGCTTACGGGCGGTTCGCAGGGAAGTCAGGCTGAGGGCTACTGGAAGCAAATAGGTAAATGGCTTATCTCTAATAAAGACAATTCCTGTCAAGGGGCGAATAGGAATAATTTTACTTAAGCGAAGTAACTCTCTTTCAAAACATGTACGCCCCGGCTGGAAGGAAAATGTTCTCCCAATGCAGATGCTGTAGTACAGTCGTATCTTCCAAGTAATGGAGTGATCAAGCAGTGTCACGTCGGCAGGCACCGTCCGTCAATATAGGTCTCGGACATATTGCTGCTGAAATTCCTCATGAGCAGATAAGACTCGTACCATCGATTTGGTCTGTGGTTGATGAGCGCGATCGACACTCCCAAGCTCTGGCTCCTTGACGCCACGAGGCCGCCCTAGACGTTCTCCACTACCTTCGGACCAGAAGGATGCTCCGGATGTGGTGATGAATTGCATTGTCTTACATGCCACATCCTTACGAAATCCGTCCTCTGCCCCCAATGACGATCTCCACCTCGCGAGCCATGGCCATCAATGCCGTTAGGAGTGATGGCCGGGCCAGACCTGCCGAATGCCGCTCTCGTCATTCGTTGCGTGTAGCGCCTTGAGTTTTTCTCCAGACGCTTCTCGACTATGTTGTAACGTCCCCAGGTGGTATTGAGCCATCACAACCTGCCAGCGGACTGAGTGAGCTGCTCGACGTCCAAAGAAGAAAAAAAGAATCTCGGTGACCGGTGTTGCACCCGCCTGCTGACAGCCCATTTCTGTCTTGCACCTATTCAGCCTCTCCGCAGCCAGAGTGCAGGGCCCAACGTATAGCAGGACACACCTGCTGTCAACTCACGATGGAGAACATTCAGGCAAAGGCGGGATTTCTTCCTGGGCTCTTCGGCCATCGGAAGAAGACCGAAACGTCTTCACTTACCTCGGAGGAGAAGAGAGAAATGGCTGGGCCTACACCTAGCTCATTCTTCAAGCGATTGCCCAATGGACCCCGCAACCACTTCGTTGCCATGGTTGGCGAGTTCATCGGAACGTTTCTCTTCCTGTGTGTGCCCCCACGAATAATACGGCTCATTGGCTAATCTCTATCCCCACAGATTCTTTGCCTTTGCCGGGACCCAGGTCGCCAACACGCCGCAGACCACTACCGGCTCCAAGAGCACAACCCTCCCCCAGGGTCCCGTTCCTTCACAACTCCTGTATATCAGTCTTTGCTTTGGCTTTTCCCTGGCTGTCAATGCATGGGTCTTCTACAGAATATCGGGTGGCCTGTTCAATCCTGCTGTGAGTTGGGTAGTACCAGCGAAAGACCTCCATATGCTTATTTGGGAACAGGTCACACTTGGTCTGTGCCTAATTGGTGCGGTACCGTTCGCTCGAGGAGGGTTCGTATTTATTGCACAAATGCTTGGGGCTATGGCGTCTGCAGGAGTTGTAGCTGCGTTGTTTCCTGGCCCTCTCGCTGTTACCACCAGCTTGAGTGGAGGAACGAACTTGGCTCAGGGCCTCTTCATCGAGATGTTTCTAACCGCACAACTTGTTTTTACGATCATTATGCTAGCAGCTGAAAAGCACAAAAGCACTTTCTTAGCCCCCGTCGGCATCGGTCTTTCTCTATTCATTGCTGAGCTAGGAGGTTCGTGTTCCTCCGTCTTCCCCTTCCACCTCAATGGTTGAAACGCTGACTTTGCATAGGTGTTTACTACACTGGTGGATCTCTCAATCCCGCCCGAAGCTTCGGCCCTTGCGTAGCAAACCGTACGTTTCCTCGAGAGCATTGGATTTACTGGGTCGGTCCGATTCTGGGGTCTCTCCTCGCCGCAGGGTTCTTCTGGTTCATCAAAGCCTGCGAGTACGAGACTGCAAATCCTGGTCAAGACTTCGACGACCTCGAAGCTAATGTTTACAATCCTGAAGAGGGCCTGAGAAGGCCCTCGATCAGTCAGGGCGATCCTGCTCTGCGTGTTCTCTCAAACCTGTCTGAGGACCGACCAAGCGGGTCCTCGCCGTTCCCGATTGAAAGGCGTGATCTTCAAAATTCTGTCCATGTTGAGACAACTCAAACCTCGTGAGCCCGCATCTGACGCCCCCGGAATCGTTTACAGGGGAATGGATATGTAAGAAAAGTTAGTGGGCCAAATTTGTTCATCTCAGCGGCCTTTCATCCGAATTCCAGCATATCTCTCCGATCACGAGCGAATTGAGCGATTGCAGTGCAAGCATGTCTTTTGCAGCTACCATTGGGAAGCTATCTATCATTGTCATCGCGACGCTCTGCCTTCTTGCATGGTCATGGGTGGCGGCCGTTATGTATACTATTGGCGTTCGTGTGAGAGAATCATCCTATAGCTCATCTCTGGGATTCGTGCAATCATCTGATTAATTGAGGCTTGCACCGTACGAGTGGCGGAGTGACCATCGATGGAAGAGTCATCTGGCACGAGACCCTCTCCCCCTCGCAGGAGAATGGAGGTTGGTTGGTCTGTGCTCAGTCCGGGGGCCAGCCTTGGTTCCAGACCACGCTGGAACCAAGGATGCTTGGATTTTCAACACCTCATACACTCGAGCACTCGTCCTGTTGTCCGCCTCCAGACCCCTCTTCCTTCTCCTGCGCCATCCATCTCTGTAGCGACCCTGATGGGATTTCTTCCTGGGTTCGTGAAGACTCGCGATTACTCCTAAGCGTTTACCTGGAGTGTCGACTCCGTTCCGACCATGCGACCTCCACGACTCCTCCTTCTACTTCTTTGCTTCATTGCCTTTCCCCTTTTCCTAACCTTCCTTTCCCTCCTGAGTGCCCATCCGCGAGATGCAGACTCTATCGCTGCTGGCTACGGCACCCAATCCAGTCGTCTAAGCGCCCTCTTCTCCTTTCATACGCCTGCCTCCCTCTTTCCGCCCTCTGCAATAATAAGCCTCACGGATGACAACTCTACCTTCTTCCTCGCCAGACCTGCTGCGTTTGGGCCTACCTTGCCAACCAACGGTCTGAGCAGTCAGCTATGGGTTGGAAGTGGATTCGGGGACGATAATCTACGCAAGACTGGGACTGCTCTTGGGGCAGAAGGAGAGCTGGGCTGCTCGGATGTGCCAGGATGGGGCGAGGGTGACAAAAAACATAATGGCGAAGAACCGTCAGCAAAGAAAAAGAAGCCAAAGGTAGCTGCAGCTAGCAAGACAGATAAAGAGACGACCGCTGGAAAGGCGAGCAGTGGCAAGACAAAGAGAGCTGGAGAGGATGACGATGCCGACGACATGGTCTTGGACGGCTCCGAGGATGACTCTCCTTCCGAGAAAGACGGCACAGATGACCACCTCCACCACCCATTACCAGAGTCGAACCCTGCGGAACCTGCTAAGCCTGGTCAACCTGCGGAACACGAGTCCACAAATGACAAATCGAAGACACCGACACATGCTGATATTCAATCCTTGCAAGAGAGTGCTGAGATATCTGGGAAGGTCGTGCTTTTAAGCAGAGGAGGCTGCGGGTTTCTAGAAAAGGTCAAATGGGTCCAGCGCCGTGGTGGTGTTGCGTTGATAGTGGGTGATGATGCTCGTGGCGGACCGCTCATCACCATGTACGCTCGGGGTGATACCTCGAACGTCACCATGCCTGCGCTGTTCACCTCCCACACTACCGCCCATCTTTTGTCGTCACTCATTCCCCCAGAGACACCAGATGATCAAGGCCCCGATGGGGGCTCGGACGCAAAGAGCAAGAATCCGGCAAAGCAAGAGGAGGACGGCCCAACCTTCACAGCCAAAAGCATAAGCAGACCAACCGCTCGACCTGGCAGTCGTAACAAGCATGCCAAAGCTGATTCATCCACCGTTGCGGCTACGATCATTACCCGGAGCTGGCTTGGGAGGATTCTCTCCTTTTTTGGCTTGGAAGGCGGTGCACATTATCCATGGCACGTTGCCGAAGACAGTCGAAGGCCCCCAAGCAGTGGCAACATTGACTGGGTATTACTCGAAGACTGGGACGATAGGAAATCCTCTGCCAAATCCCCCAAAGCCTCCCTGCAGAAGTCCACCACCAGCAATAAGAACGAGCAAATCTCTCCAGGCCTGAGGATGTCGAAGCTCCCCGTCAAATCTGGCGACGATTTCGTGATCGGGATTCAAGATTGGCGAGACCCGGATGTTCTTATTCCAGCCGAGAAGCAAGATACGTCCAAAACGGGGTCATTAGTGAAGGATGATTCAAAATCAGAACAGTCAACTAGACAGCGCACTGGCAAGCCTGGACAGGCGGAGGCTCTTCCAGGTGGCAGTATTACACCTGGCAGTGGAGAATATGACCACGCGAATACTGGTCGTACTGGGCAATCACCATCAAAAAGTCCTGGGCACGCATCCTCCGGATCCTCTTCCAATGACGGCCATAACGATGGCACTAGGAATGGTTGGTTCAGCCGCTTACTAGGGAGCAAGTCGTCGGAACATGCCGCACCTGAACCACAGAAGGCTCGCACGGATAGAGTGAAGGTGTCGGGCGAGAAGTCTTCAACAAGCTCGCCATCTACAAAAGTGAATCCTGTCGTTGGTGAAGATGCGGTTGAGGAGCATGACGGGCTATGGGTAACCCTCACGCCAGCGACGATGTCGACGAGCCCCTTCTTCGACACTATCTTGGTTCTGGTTGTAAGTCCCTTAGTAACGTTGACCGTCGTCTATGCTCTCCTTCTGCTTCGCTCTCGTATCCGACGGAGAAGATGGAGAGCGCCCAAATCGGTCGTAGACCGTTTGCCTGTTCGAGTGTACCACACTATGTCAAGTTCATCATCTACCACGTCATCACAAATCACCACGCCCACCACTTCCTCGCCAACATCTCCGCTCCTACGCTCGACATCGAGGACAATTCCATCCCGAAGTCGTCCTCGATCGCAGACTACCTCGGGAGTTATACCATCTGTAGAGTCGACCGGTGATCGGTCATCCGCAGCATCATCTCCGGCCAAGGAAAAGGCACAGAACGCTCCGGTGTGGAGGAAACGTTATACAGGTCGCCAAGTCGAATGCGTCGTCTGTCTAGAAGAATATGTTGATGGTCAGAGTCGTGTGATGAGTCTTCCCTGCGGGCATGAGTTCCACGCTGACTGCATGTAAGATTCCCCAACCATTCTGCATATCTTCGACTGACAATATTTAGCACACCTTGGCTGGTCCGAAGGCGGAGGACATGTCCCATTTGCAAAGGGGATGTTGTCAGATCAATGGCACATGGCAATTCGAGCGATCGGCGCCAGGAAGGCGAGAACACATCGGATGATGTCCAAGCGCGTGCGGCCGAGACGGTCAACGAATCACCTTCTGCTGCCATTCCGATACCTCGTCTATCTGACGAGGAGGATGAAGACATCGAACGAGGTACCGACGCTTCGGCAGCTTTCAATGGAGGCACGAATGATCCTCGTCCGGGGTGGCGAAATTTGGCGACTTTGAGCATTTCTGCATTGAGCGGCGATACTGCTGTCTGGCGGCAAAGTCCAGCTGACAGAAACCGATAAGCTGGACCTGTCGATCTTTCGTATGGATCACCTGGCGTTCAGTTAAGTCTGCTTTGGATTAGCAGTGGGCTGCAATGGAGGAAAACAGTATGAATGGCTGATGGCGTCGCAATGCGCAAGGAATGGGGTTTAGCCAGACGCAGAGCTGTACGCGCATTTGAGCGCTTCTTTTTCACACATTGCTATCCCACTCTGCAAAAAAGGAACGTCGCATATCTAGAAATGAATGCATGCCTCGTCGCAGAACCGCTCCAGACCACTTCATAAGTCCTCCACCCGGCTACTATGTCAGTCCGTCTAATGCGCCGGATTTTTATTTACAAAATAATTCTTTTTAACGAACGATGTAAGGACGAGCAGGAGTAGGAGCAGGGTCACAGTGTCTGTTCATGGTGCTGCAAAAGGAGCTGGAACCATGGTCTCACTAACGCCGTGGGTGAGTGATACACTGCCTGTCCATCTGCTCATCTCTAATCTTCTGTCAAGAAAATGGGCAGAATAGCTCGATTCTAGCTAGAAATTCTTGTGGAATTGATTTGAAATTGACTGTCTAAATCTATGTAGAATTGCTTCTTCAAATGAGGGTTATATATCAAGCCTGTTGGACAGGGCGCAGGCTAGCCGAAACCAGGGCCGATGGACGCCCTGAAGCGCAGGCTGTTTGACATTTTCACATACCTTGCAAACCATATCAAATAAGTGCACCCGGGGTGGCCCTGCGCCTCAAAGGCTTTCCGCAGCGCTGAATCAATAAGCAACCAGAGCTCGGAACTCAATGCTCTCTCGTGGCGGCTCGTCCGCTGGACAATTAGGATTGTCGAATGCGCAGTGCATGACTGCTCAATTAATCAGTAACATGAATATGGGCCAGGATCACTGGTCTGTTTACCTGAACCTCTGACGGTGGAATCCGCAGTCTTAAAGATAAGTAGCTCTGTGGGCTGTTGCATGCTGAAATACTTCCATTTTTGCTGCGGATTGTACCGGAGCCGCCAATTTTCGAGCGTGCCCATTGTATGTACCTCATCTATCGGTACCATGTCCTTCTCATTGACCGAGCTCAAGCTGCATAATGCTAGAGGCCAATCTTGTGAAGGGCCTCTCAGAGGCTTCCAAACGCTGTGCTTTGTCATTCCCGATGTTATATTGAAAGGAGTATCGAAGCATTTACTTCAACATTTGATACCGTGATTTTCGGACGTTGTCGGCTCTGTCTCCGCATAGCTGACCAATGAGATTATCTGCCTCCTCCAAGGTATAGTCTATGTTCGTTAGCTTATCGGTCGAAGAATTAGTTGAAACCTTTATTACATACCACCGTGCACTATATGAATCGGGTTCCCATAGCCGTTGTAATTGTTGCTTCTCTTTCGGATCTCGAGAAATGTCAGCAAGTTGAATCGGAAGTTTCATGCGTGACACAACGGACCACACATTCATGGAAAAAGACTGCACGCGCGCCCAGCAAATCTGTCAAGAACTGACGGAGCTCGTCGGCGTAACTGTTCCTGAGTCGCTCCTCAATGTAAAAATCCTCATAAGTCCCCCACCCGTCTACTGCGCCAGCCCGCCTAATGCGCCATTATTTTCCCCCTCATCCACCCTCACCGTCGACTTTCTAGACGCGACAGCGAGCTCAATATAATAGCTATGAGTTCATCATTTGAACTCAGTATAGCTGCAGCTCTATAAGAGCTAACAGGCCCTTCAAATCCCTCATTTCGCGCTATGGAGATAAAGTACGGAATTTCGCGCGATACTCTTTGACATCACCTTAATGAAGGAATTTCACGATAAATTGCGCGTTAATCATCGCAGCTTTTATTAATTGAACAAGAAAATAGCTTAATTTAATGGATACTTTCTCTTGAGACGAAAAGATAGGCTCTCACATATAAAACTGTTCGCGAGATAGCAGCTCAAATATTAATGAAATCAGGCGGTCTAAAAATAGTAGGCAAGAAATGACTTTTACACTTCTTAACGCGTTATCCTGAAATTTATTTAAAGATAGATTAAAAGATAGATACTTTATAAATTCAGGATATCAATCTCATTAATTTATAAATATAATATTCACTATTTTAACGCGTTTTTCTTATAAATAAGATCACTCTTAAAGATATATAAAATATAAATAAATCAGATATTACTTTAGACTATTATACGCATTAATAAGTTATAGATATCTTCTCCATCTCTTAAATATATAAGAAGACTTTCGAGAATCGCGAATAAGTTATAATTATGAAGATAGTATTAGTTATAGAAAGTTATACTTAATATCTTATTATTTTTAAGAGTAAAAGTATATAAAGCTTATAATTTAAATATGCGAAGATTCTAAATTAATTATATTCTTACTCTGAAAATAATTAAATATTAAATAATATTAATATATAATGATTAAAAGAGATATTTATATCCGAAACTTAACTAAAACTCGCTGATATCTATTAAATTCTATTTCTTAATAATTATAAAAGTTATATTACATCTAAATTTATATAGATATGCTTTTAAAATAAGATTCAGCTAATCTACTTATCTTCTTATTTAAGCCATATTTTTCAGCCTCTTAATCTCTTAATATTCTCGTAAATTAAATGAAACTATTAAGCTGAGATTAAGAGTCTAGCTCAATTTAAGAATTTAATAATTATTAAGAAGATTCGCTTTATTAAATATTATAATAAGATAAGAGAATATGCTCTAAATAAAGTCTATATTAAAGCTGAATAATATAGAGCTGATCTATTTTCTTAGAATTCTGAAAAGATTCTTTAATTAAAGCAAATTCTGCCCAGCTATACTATTCTAAAAACGCCTTAAAAATAACGAAATAATGACTTAATAGTTCTTCAGACTTTATAGAATAAGTAACAGCTTTTAGAGACTTAAAGCTCTCTTCTTAATACCGCAAATTTATCTTAAGATATATAAATTCTATTTAATAAGACAGCGAAGATATTTAGCGAGCTATACTCCGAAAAAGCTCATAATATATAGCAAATTAACGCTCAGATCTTAAAGATAGAGAAGATTAACGTAAAGAGATAAAAAAAGGTCTTAATTAACTTAAATAGACTGTTTGTAGACATCAAAAGCATACAGGCTATAAAAGAAGAGCAACAGTGATATCTAGTCCTGTCAAAATCGAAGGATTTGGCCGCGGAGGCCCGTAAAACAGTGAATAGAGTGGCAAGCCTATCTATTGCAGATATGAGCTTCGAATTCAGCATGTTTGCTGACGTAGAATAGTGGAGATAGAAATATGATATTTCGCTTTTTCTAGAATAATGGCGCATTAGGCGGGCTGGCGCAGTAGACGGGTGGGGGACTTATGACATAGAAGTGTTTAGGTCCGCTACAATAAACCCGTCTCGGTCTAGTGAAAGCGTTCCTTTTTCTGGCCGGAGGTCCTCAACTATGATATCGTGCACAACCTCAGCCTTGATGTTCTCTCTTGGTGTGTCATCTGTCGGAACATAGAGGAGTTCATAGGGTTTCTCTACTTCGTGCAGCGGATCTGCGGCTAGAAAGGTCATGGTTGCAAGCACATGATTCGCGTCAGCCGCCATCTCATTGACTTGTTGCCGAGTGATGTCGCCGTGATAATCATGAGGCTGGACACCTTACCCCGCTCTAGGCTGTTGAGGGGTTAGGACGCGCGTTAGGCTAAGCGCCTCACCCTGCACGTTAGTCCCGAACAGCGGAGACGTACGCCTCACTTTTTCATACCGTGATCTTGCTTGTTTGACACATAGGTTTGACGTTCTCTTCGAGAACGTCCAGCATATGCTCCTTCAGATCCAATCCTAGTCAGCATGGCTCAAGTTAAAGGAGATCTGTGTGAGCTGTCCTCGCCAAGTGAACCATCAGAGCCTTATACTGTGAAGTATATCCTCCTGCTACTCTATTACTGGGCGTAACTAACAATGTTCGAATCTTACAGTGTGATAGTAGTTCCGGAATTGGGCTCCTCATCTGCTGCAGAGGCATGGTCAGATGGTTCGAGCTGCTGGCTCTCAACCGTACTTCCTGAAGTCCTTGGGCGACCATACATCCTCGAGTTTCGCCATATCTTCCCTGATAACGACGCTTTCGAATGGCAGCAAGTTTTGCGTGCTGGGGATGTTCTCCTGGATCGTCTTGTGGATAGGGCGAGATCTCCCTTAGTGTGTTCTCCAGTCTGTTGAATGACAGCGGTGCTCGTTTCTAATTGCTATCGAAGTTCACGAGCCATCCTATTTTGTTTCTGTGCCATGGTTTTGGAGGAGTCATTGTAAAGCGAGTAAGTCCATGTTTGACTTAAGGGGCCAACACTAATGGCTGAAAATCTGACGTGAAACAAGGCTATTGGCATCATATATGAGCAATATTACAATCGACAATTCGCAGAAATTTCTGCAGCAATAGCAGGGATCGTGTTCTTCGGCTCGCCGCATCCAACGTTTGATGCATCGAAAGACTGGCCGAAACTGGTCCTTTTGCTAAAGGCTAATATCAAGATCTCGAGAAAGACCACCGAACGTTTATCGAGGGGCATATCTGCTATTGCCGATATCTCACAAAAATTCGATGAATCAGGATCTCAATTCCAAATCTTGTCTACTTTCGAGAACAGGCCGACCAGAATCAATTTCAATGTCTGGGCGTTAAAGCATGAATCACACATAGTAAGTCTTTCTAGTAACTCATTGCTTTGATTCCTTCAAACTGATGTGCCAAACAGCTGGTAGATCAATCGTTGGCGGGAACAGGCGCCAAACTTGAAATAATGGTCCAAGCTGACTCTGATCATGAAGACATATGCAAGATCTCGGCATTGCCAGCATTGGTCACTGCTGTAAGGAATTTCTTATATACGGTACGAGACTTTAGGCCCCATGTGCCCTTACCAGGAGCGAGCCAAAGTAAGTTTGAGTCTAAGGCGAATTGAGTACGCACACATAATTGAATGAAAATAGTAGCTCACAGTCTAGCTGGTTGGACGATTGCCTCCGCGGAGAAAGGTAATTGTCAATTAAGAAACTGCAGCAGCATTAGCTAATACCTGCGACTGAAGGAGCTTCAGTACACCCTCAGACTGTTCCTCTGGAGACCAATGTAGCGACACAAGGAAGCTCACAGATGTCTGGATACGATATCATTCCATTGAGCAGGGGCATATCCCAGGAAATACAAGCCGTGAATTTGCCGTGTTATATGCTCGAGCCGCATATGCCGAATCCGGA
>JAABUK010004591.1_pt1 | contig 22277 bp, 20 predicted proteins | sample 5559141 | NCBI WGS metagenome assembly JAABUK01 (sample SAMN10711869, study PRJNA513367) | rock metagenome | isolation source: Antarctica rocks | place: Antarctica: Victoria Land, Pudding Butte nord | collected 2016-01-03
CGCCGCTGGAACTCGTTCAGATGCGGACGCAGCACCGCATACCGTCGCGCCACCGAGTCCACCAGCTCCGCCATAGCAGAACCGTAGCCGATCAGATCCCAGGAAACGACGTTATTTCATCACGAGTCCTAAGTCCTCGTCGTCGGCGCCTGACTACCCACATAATTCGACCAGGAGCGCCATAGAATTCGACAAGTTACCGCACTATGCCGAGCGGTCCCGGAGCTCTCGCTTCGGGGCCGCTTGCCTGCGTGGTGATCGTGTCAGCCGGCCGGGTAGTTGACCACCTGACTGGGCACGTCTTTGTTGACCGAACTCACCGAGGCCCCGGTGTCGTTGATGACATGATCGATGGTGCCGGGACCGCTCAGGTGCACCGTGAGCAGGTCGTGCAGCTGCACGCCCGGGCTGACCGGGACCTCAAAGGCATGCGTCACGTGAATGTCCGGGTCGATGTTGGTGAAAATGTAGCTGCCCATGCCGTATCCCTGGAACGACCGCACTGAGTCGGCCACCTTAAACGCCGCGCAGCCCAGGACCCCGTCATGCTGATAGGCGGCCTGGGTCGGCGCGTCGTAGGGCAGCTCATTCTGGAAGAAGACGACCTGGCCGCTGTCTCCGTTCCAGATCACGTTGTACTTCTGGAAGTGCTCGACGAACAGGCCGGTCGCGGTGACGTCGTTGCCGTTGACAACCAGGCCGGTGTCGGCGGTGTTGACGGTCCACCCGACCGAGCCGGGAACGCCGTGGTCAGCGCGCCAGACCCAGAGGTCGTCGAGGATGGTGTTGTCCGTGTTGACCTCGAGGGCGACGGTGGCCGTGCCGACGTGCGGGCCGCCGACGCGGAAGAAGACGTCCTGGAGCGCGGTCGGGTCGGAGCCGACGTTGTGCGGGACGCCGTTGTTGCCGTTCTCGGAGCCGATCTGCATGAGCACCGGCGAGGTGACCGGTCCGGCGTCGACGGTGACGCCGGCGATGTCGATGCCAGGCACATCCTTGGTGGTGAGAACGGTGTTGCCGTGGGCCGCGGTCAGCGTGGCCATGCCAAGGCCGAGCACGACGGTGTCGGCCCGCTTCACCTTGATCGGCGAGTCGAGGTTGTAGACGCCGGGGGTGAGGAGCAGGTCAAGGCCGCGGTCCAGGGCCGCGTTGATCGTGCTGACCGAATCGGCCGGCTTGGCGACGAAGAAATCACGCAGCGGGACCGAGGTCCCTGGGGTGTGGCCGTTGGCCCACGTCGTGCCGACAGACTTCTTCTGCGCGGAGGGCAGGAAGACGTTCCAGGTGCCTGCCGCGTCGACGTAGAGGTACGGCTTCTCCTTGCTGACCGGGGTCTGCGCGAGGGTGGTGTATGCGGCGCCGCCGCCGAACTGCTGCGCGGGCGCGGCCAGGTCGCCGGAGAAGACCTGGTTCCACACATAGTTCGACCAGCCGGCGCCCAAGTCGCTGTTGCGAACGTAGAACTGCTGCTGCGAGCCGTTGAGCGCGCCACCCCCCAGTCGGGAGTCGGCGACAAAGCCACCGCTGGCGAAGTTGGGGTTCTCGCAGTACGGCATGAAGGTCGTGTAGTCCTTCACGTCGACGCGACGCATCGGCGCGGCTTGGGAAACTGCCCACATCTCATTGCTGGTGTGGCAGCGTCGGAGGTCGCAACAACGTGGATGGTCAGGTTGGACACCGAACGCCAAAAGGTGTCCAGCGCCCCGCTGCCGTTCTGACCGGTCGCGGTCACGCCACCGTTGATCGTCACGGCGGAAGGGTCCTGGCCGAGCCCGTCGACCTCGGTGTAGTAGCCGACCGGAACGTCCAGCGGCTGGCTCGCCGAGCCGTAGGTACCGGGCTTGAAGAGGAGGGCGTAGCGCGCGGTGCCCATCTCGTTGGTGATCTGCTGGGCGTAGATCGAATTGACCTTCGCCTGGATGTCCGCCGTGGACATGCTCGGGTCGAAGACGATCACGTTTGGCCCCAAGTCGGCGGTGGACACCGTCCTCGGCACCGCCGCCGCGGCCGTCGTGGCGAGAGGAACGACAGCGGCGCTGATCACCGCGACCGCGGCCAGCACCGACAAGCCACGCCGTCGCCGACCGTTCATCACCCGCGCCGCCATGCGGCCTGCGGATGTTGGGGCAGGGGCCATCATGTTCTCCTATTGTTCGCAACGGCAACAAAGAAGCCAGACGTTTGGTCCACCGTCACAGGATGTCAAGAGGTCCTGCGGCTGTCCCTGACGAACGCGACCAAGACCTGTGCCAAAACCAAGTAACTCGAGGATTCACAGGTCTCACCTCACGATCAGAGTGGGTTCCGGTGCAGAACTGATCGGTGGTGCCAGGCGCAACCTTCGGCCCCGATTCGGGGCGACGCCCGTCGCGGCGCGTTGCGTGCGTCGCCGCGGCTGCGTCCAGGGCGCGCTCGAAACGATGCACCGGCCGGCGCCACTACGATGCGATGCATCGTTCCCAGCGTTGATTCTGTGTGGCTCGCTCAGCCCAGGCGGGGGTCTGTGGAGCCATGCGTTCTCGCGCTGCTCCGGCGCGAGGACGGTACGGTTTCGAGCTCGCTCGGACCTGGCCGACGCCGGTGGACTGATCGCCGGCGAAGGCACGATCTACCCGCTGCTCGCTCGCCTGCGACTCAACGGCTTGGTCCAGACCACCTGGGAAGAGTCGGCGCAGGGCCCACCCCGCAGGTACTACCGCCTCACCGAAGCCGGAGATATCGCCCTTCACGGGGTTCGTCGACCGTTGGAAGCTGTTCCGCGACGCGGCCGACCGCATCCTCGAGGAAGCATTTCCGGCATGAAGCTCCGAAACGGTGCGGACCGACTCGTCAATCGCTCGCATGCCACCAGGATGTGGTGCTCGTCCACGAGAACAGGCCGGCGGTTACTGCGGCGGGAGGGGTCGGGATCGGTGGGGGAGCCCGCGGTCTCAGCCGGGCCGGAGGACCCGATGGCCGCGAGGGTTCGACGACCGGGCGAGTCGGGGAACGGGCGGGGCCCTAGATCTTCTTTCTTCCGGCGCAGCCCCGGGCCGTCCGGCTGGGCCCACGCGGTTCAGAGCGCGGCGCGGTTCACAGCTCGATGCGGTCCGCAACGGCCTGGGCCCAGCGGCGGTAACCGTACGCCGAAGGGTGGAAACGGTCCGAGGCGAAGAAGTCTGGGTCGTCGGTGGGCAGTATGTCGACCGAGCCGATCCACGTCGTAAGTGACCGCTCCCGGCATACTTGCCGGGAGACCTCGTCCAGAGCCCGCGCTCGCTCGGCCAGATAGCGGCCCAGCGTGGCCGGCAACGACGGGAACACGTCGAACGGCGGGACCCCCGCAACCACCACATGTTCGGCGCGCTCGCTCAACCCGTCCACGATGGCCTCGAGATCATCTCGCCATTCCTTCGGGGCACGGCGGGTCAGTACGTCGTTGACACCGGCGAGCAACACCGCGACCTTCAGCTGGTCGCCGCCGATCACGGGCAGCAGCCGGTAACGGATCCGCCGGGCGGTAGCGCCGTACTGCCCGACCACCTGCCACTGGACGGAGCGGCCGGTCCGCGTGGCGAGCTCGCGGGCCAGCCGCCCCGGAAATGCGTTGTCGTTGGTGTCGGCACCGCAACCGGCTGCCGTCGATTCGCCCAGTACGGCGACGCGCAGCGGCGGTTGCGATGTGTCCCCGCCGGTCGTTCCGCTGGTCGGCCCCGCGGCTGGCGCCAGCACCTCGGTAGCGGCGCGCACTCGCATTCCTTGGACGGCAACGACGGGCAGCAGCAGAGGGTTCACGAAACCGTCTCGGCGGGTGGCTTCTTCAAATACACCTGAGACGCGGCAGCGCAACGCCGCCCGGATCCGTCCCCGCCGTGTTCGCGCCCACAGTGGCATACGTTCGCGCCCGTAAGCCGCCGCCGACCCCGGCGGCAACCGGCTTTCGCCAGCCGATACCGCCGTGTCGCCCACGGCGGGCCGCCCGGGCAAACCGCCGCTGCTGCGGCACAGCAGCGTCCGGCCGTCACGACCCAAGCATGGCAGCCGGAGCCGGCCGCGGACAAGACTCCGGCGCGTCGGGTGAACCTCCCATCAAACGATGCGAGTGAAAGTCACGGCGGCTGCCCCCGCGGGGCCTGCGTGCCGAGCCCTGGATCGCACCCCGCCGTCGCTGCGCATGAAAGCCGGCCGAGACAGGCACCATGACCCACGAGTTCAGACGCAACAGCACCATCGACCTGTTCGCGGCGATGAATATCGCCACCGGGCAGGTCCTCACCAATCGGCACAAGGGCGACGCCGGCGCCCTGAGGGTCTTCAAATAGATCGATACCAGCGCTCACTGCGGACTGGGTATCCATCGCTGGATCGCGCTGCGATGCGACCTGGACATCTGGGACGACTACGACGCGGCCGCCTACGCGGACCTACCGGGCCGAACCGCCGAATTGCTCCACGTCCCCGGAGGCCGCCCGTCGGCCGTGAGCAGATCACCTGCACCACCGACCGCGACGCGGCCCCCGCATAGCTGACCACCCGCGGCGCCGCCCACCAGGCCCCTGCCACTTCACCGTTCGGCTGGACCTTGGCGCCCCCGACACCAACAAGCCGTAGCCCACCGAACCCATAGTCAGCGATGGCGCCGTTACACAGATCGTCATCCGATCTAGGTCTGGGCCTCGTCTGGGAGCGGCGCTGCGAAGGCGTCCTGGGGGGGTATCGGACGCCGCGGTTCCCGCACACCGGCGTCACCGCCACGATCCACCGGGCGCCAGCTCACCACCACTGAATCCCAGCGCCACAGTCGCGTGCCGGGTCGCGGGGATTGCCCAGTGACCAGGTACTCGCCGGGCCAGCTCAAGGCGCCCAGCGGTGGCCCGTCCGAGTCCGGTTGGGCCAGTACCACGCCGGCGTCATGGGCAACATTCCGCGCATGGGCCAGCGGCGGGCCCACCACGTCTGGCACCGTCACGACATCGGTCAATCGCCACACATCACCCGGCATCGCTGTCGCCTACAAGACTCCGTCATGCCCTGAATTTCATTGAACATCTCGACGTCAAGTGCACCAGAAGTCTCTGCCTTGATCCGCGGCACGGCGGGGACCGGTGGGACGACGCGATCCTCACCGCAGCGCGGTCGGCTTACGAGACGGTTCTGCATAAGGCCAACTGGTGGTGCCATGGGCAGTCCTGCAAGGATCCGGGCATGAGAACTGGCTGCCCGCGGGCATGATCGGTGCGGCGTTTGAACTGATGTGTGAGATCGAGCCGGCCACCGGCCCTGATCTGACGCGGGTCCGGCGGCAGATCGCCGTTCTCTCCGGCGTGGCCGATTCTTTCCTGGTTCCCGATAATCACCTTGGCCGGGCGACAGTGTCGAGTATCGCCGTCGCGCGAGAAGTCGCCGCTCTGGGCGGGTCGGCGATCGCCTGCGTCAACAGTCGTGATCGGAATCTGCTGGGCTTCCGACGGGATCTGCTGACCGCCGCCGCCTACGGGGTGAACGAGTTCCTGTTCGTTCGCGGGGACGACCCGGCCGAAGGATCGAGGTCGACCGATCTGACCGTCCGCCGGATGATCGATGAAGCGCACGCCTACGAACCGCGAGATTTCCGCGTGGGCGCGACTCTTCGAGCGGGTAGGCCCGTTCCGGACTGGAAACAGGCCGCGGACTTTCTCCTGGTCCAGGTCAGCTACGACCTCGATCAGCTCGTCGCGTGGCGGGAAACGGTGTCCTACGCGGGAAAGATGTTGGCTGGGGTCATGGTGATGGCCAGTGCCAAGATGGCTCAGACCATCGCCGACACGGTTCCGGCGATCGGCGTACCGGAGGCCTTGATCCGGCAGCTCGGAACGGACCGGGACGCCGGGGTCGATGTGGCGGTCGAGATGATTGATCGGATCCGATCGTCGGGCTGTTTCGACGGCGTTCACCTGGTGCCGGTCGGCCGGTACAACGACATCGCGACCCGCCTGCGTCGTCGATAGCGGCCGAACGGCAGCGGCGCTCGGACCGCCGGCATGCGGCGCCGCCGTGTGCAGCGCGCCGTCCCGCCGCCCCATGACCGAGTGAGAATCTTCGGTGTCGGCGGAAAGGGTCTGCCACCATTTGCGGATGCGCGGCGCGGAACTCGTAAGAGCCCTGTACGAGCGGTGCCAGGCACGGGACTGGACCGGCGCGGCGGCGCTGCTGCACCCGGAAGCGCAGCTCCGCATGCCGGCCACCGACGAGTACCTGCTGGGGCGCCAGCAAGTACTCGCATTCCAGCGGAATTACCCTGAGCCGTGGGGCGAGTTGCGGGTGCTGCGGGCTGCCTCCGACTCCACCGTCGCTGTCGCGGAGATCGCGATCGTCCGCGACACGGACGTGTTCCGCTGCGCGGCGTTCTGGACGACTCAGGAGGACACGCTGCTCAGCGGCGTCGAGTACTGGGTCACAGTCGGTGGTGACGAGCCGCCATCGGACCGCGCTGTCGCCGCGGACTGACTCGGGGCCGCTGGACTCTGGTGCCGCCGGTCCAGGCGAGTGGAACCGGCTCCCAAGCCTTGCTCATGAGATGGCGGAGCAGGAGCTTGCCGCAACCGGTGCCGATGGCGGACGGGTCGACGATCAGGGCCGTGAGCTCGCCCAACGGGGTTCGCCCTGAATGCGACTGAAACCGGGAGTTCAGCACCGGTTTTCAGCGACCACTATTCGGACGGTTCAGCATTCCATGGCGTCGTAGGTCAGCTCGGCCCGGCAAGATTCCAGGAAGTCGGGTCAGTAACCCCCCTTGGAACGCAGACAGCGCTGGGGTCTCCTGGTGCTCACCCGGCCACCCACGCCGAATCACCTATCCCCACCAGCAATGCACGTTCCGTGAAGACGTCAGCAAGACGCTAGTGGATGGTCGGCAGTTCGAGTACGTCGCGCACGGTTCGCGGTTCTGTGCCCAGGAGTGTGCCAAGCAGCGGGTCGACTCCGGCGAAGAAGCCGTCGTGGGCGGCCTGGCACATGCCGATCATGAAGCGCGCCATGAATTCCTTCTGCCCCGCAGCGACCTGGGCGGCGACCCACTCCTCCTGGTCCATCACTGCAAACTCGACAGTGCGGCCGGTGATCTCGGACGCTATCGTGGCGATTTCCTGGAATGTCGGCGCAGTGCTGGCGGTCAGTGTCGTGGGGCCGTCGTAGGCGCCGCGTGAGGCGAGGATGACTGCGGCGGCCTCCGCTGCATCCTCGCGTGCTGTCCATGACACGGGTCCGTCGGCGGGCACGACGATGACACCCGTGTCGCGCCACGGCCCCAGCAGCCAGTTGAGACTGTGTGCGTAGAAGCCATTACGCAGCGAGGTCCAGGCGACGCCGGAGTCGGCGAGCAACTGCTCGGTAGCGGCGTGGTCGCGTCCCGGGCCGAATGGAGTGTCGGGAGCCGCCCCCTGATGGCTGGTGTAGAGGATGCGCCCGACTCCCGCGGTGACGGCTGCGGCGATGGCGGTGCGATGGAGGCCAACCGCGTCGGCGCTCGGGTCGTTCGACGAGACCAGTAGCAGCTGATCCGCCCCCTCGAACGCGCCGGGCAGGGTGGCCGGGTCGGCATAGTCGCCTCGCCGTACGCCCACGCCGCGATCCGCGAAGCGCTGGGCCTTGGCGGTATCGCGGACGGCGACGACGATCTCCTCGGCGGCGACAAGCTGCAGCAGGTGGTCGACGGTTGCGCCATTCAGTGCGCCAGTCGCTCCAGTGACGATGATCATGATCATCCCTTCGTGTTAGCGGTGATTCTGTGATCATCGTATCACTGGAAACGATGCGATAGCACTGATCCGTTATCGTTGGAATATGGTCGAGACGAGCACAGGTCGAAGCGACACCCGAACGAAGCTCGTGGACGTCGCCGCACGACTCCTTCGCGAGCACGGCCCCGCGGCTGTCACGACGCGTGGGGTTGCCGAGGCGGCCGGCGTGCAGGCGCCGACGATCTACCGCCTGTTCGGCGACAAGGACGGTCTGCTCGAAGCCGTGGCAGAGTACGTGATGGCGACCTACGTCTCCGCGAAAGCCGAGACCGTGGAAGCGGCATCAGCTACCGATGTCGACCCGCTCGAGGATCTTCGGGCCGGCTGGCAGGTGCAGATCGATTTCGGTGTCGCGAACCCTGCCGTGTTCCACCTCCTGAGCGATCCGAACCGAGTTCTGCACTCGCCTGCAGCTCAAGCGGGAAAGCGCGTCCTGGAATTGCGGATTCGTCGGATTGCGATGACCGGCCGTCTCCGGGTCACCGAGCAGCGCGCTGTCGACCTCATCCAGTCAGCTGGAGTTGGCGTCATTCAAACCTTGCTCGCAACGTCGCCGGACCTGCGCGATCCGGACCTCGCGCCGGACCTGTTCGAAGCCGTCCTGGCACGAATCCTCACCGATGCACCTGTACGCACCGACGGCGGGTGGATTGCGACCGCAGTTGCCCTGCGGGCCGCCACACCCCGACTCGACATGCTCAGTGAAGCCGAGCGCAAACTCCTGGCCGAGTGGCTCGACCGTGCAACCAACGTCGCGACTCGCAGGACTGAAATGCCCAGTGCTTCGCTGAGCGGGTGATGCTTGGGCCGCCGGCTGCTCTAGCGCGGACGCCGGGCATTCGTCGAGCACGTGAGCGCCGGCAAATCTAGCGATTCACGGTCCGAGCCGAACGATGGCTGACATGCGCTCCGCGAGAACCACTTCGGAATCGACTTCGACGATCACGGCCGTGGTGCGATCCTGACGAACAGCCGTTCAGCCGTTTTCAGAACGGGATTCCCAGGTAGCGCATTGGCGGTGCACACCAGAGGCGCCTTCCTCTCCGTCAACCACGACTCAACGGATGCCGACTTTCGGGCGACGCGAATGGTGAAGTCCCGCTGGTTCCGACAAGGGAGCCGATCAACCCGACTGGGCTGCGATCGGCGGATTCCCCGGTTCACCTGCATCGCTCCTGCGCCGATGCCGCACTCCGCCGATGCCGCACCATCCGTGCGGCGACGTGCCGGCAAAGGAGGCGCTTCGGGCGCCTGCTGGGCCCTCAGCCGATCGGCATCATGCTTTCGCCGGCACGGATCTCCGCCGCCACCAAGTTGCCGGCCGGTGCCAACGGGCAGGACCATTCCGAGCTGTAGCGGCAGGACGGATTGTAGAGAAAATTCAGGTCCAGCAACAGTTCTCCGTCCTGTACACCGAGTTCGGCGCTCTTGGCACTGTCGAGCAGATAACGGCCGCCGCCATAGCTGCCCTTGCCCGCGGTGCCGTCGCGCAGCGGAAGGAACAACCCGCCCGCGTACTGATCGAGCCACCACACGTCCACGTCTGCGTCGATGTCACCGGGGAGGTGCACGTGGCCGGTCAGCACCATCCGGATGTTGCCGTCACCGGAGGGTACGATCACGCTGGCTGGCGCTTCCGCAGGGGTGAGCGCCGAGGTGAAGCGAAGGGCAGGGTCGTAGGGCCAGTACGGCAATCCGCTGTCCCGCAGCGGATCTCCATCCTCGAGCGGACTCTGCGGGTGATTACGGAAGAGGTCGTCCCGGCCCGTCCGCCAGAGTTCGTGCCCGACTTCAGGAGAGGGATTCGCCCGGACGTCCGCATAGAGCTGAGCGACCGTTCGCCGCCAGTCGAGCAAATCGAGGTACACGGCGAGCCTCCTGACCAGATCAAGGGTTCCAACGCGGACTCCCAGCTTGCCATGACCGGCTACCGGACCGCCCGTCAGCCGCTCGAGATCGTCCAATCGTCCAATCGTCCAATCGTCCAATCGTCGGGCGAAGGCGCCGGGGCCAGCCGACTCGGGTATTCAGTGGCTATGCCCGACGCCGATTGGTTGGTCCGCGGCGAGTGAGAGTCGAGACGCCCGAGAACGGGCGGAGGGCTCGGGTGTCCGGAGGGCGACTCCTGCGGCGGTCTTCAATCCCAGTCGGTGTGGACGCGTTGGTAGCGCTCGTAGATCACGCGTGAGCCGAACGTTCTCGTCTCGATCAGGTCGAGAGGTATGTCCTCGGTGGCAGGTGGCAAGTACGGCGTGCCACCGCCAACCACGATCGGAATGCGGAAGATGCGCAGCTCATCGACCAGACCGAGTTCGATCGCTGCCGCGGCGAGACCGGCGCCCCCGATCTCGACGTCCTTATCGGTCGCCCGGAGCGCCGTGGCGACCGCCTCGGCCACCGATGAGTCGGCAAGCCGGGCGTTTCCCTGGACGCTGTCCAGCGTGCGACTGAATACGACCTTCGGGAGGGCGGACCAGACGTCGGCGAATTGGGCCCCGAGCTCGGTGTCGCGCAGCGATCGATCGGTTTCCCACGGCAGCATCGTTTCGTAGAGCTTGCGGCCGCAGAGGTGGGCGCCGAGCTCGCGCACTCGGGCGAGGTGAAACGCAAAGAGCTCGTCGCTCGGTGCTGTCCACCCGAAAGCGCCGTCGCTGTCGGCGATGTAGCCGTCCACGGAAACGCTCATCGAGTAGATCAGCACCGCTCGATGGTAGTCCGGCCACTCGCCCAAGCCCCGTCGTCATCACCGACCGGTAGGGGGACTACAAGCACCGCCGACGACACAGCTCGCCCAGCTAGCGGACGTCGGCGGGCTGCAGTTATTTGCAGGTGCCGTTGTCGGTCCAGACGTTCTGACTGTTCGACCCGGGAATGTCACCCTGGGTCCACCACTTGGCTGTCCAGTTGTGATTGTTGTAGGACACCGGTGCTCCGCCGGAGTAGGCGAGTGCTGCGTTCCAGGCCGTTGTCGAGCAGCCCGGTGAAGACATGGGGGCCGTGGTCGGGGTCGCACTTGGTGGGGTGTCGGTGGTGCAAAGGCCCGCGTCGGTCCATACGTTCTGACTGTTGGCGCCCGGAACATCGCCCTGGGTCCACCACTTCGCCGTCCAGGTACGTCCGTTGTAGGACACGCCGGCCCCTCCCCGGTACTGGGTCGCCGATGCCCAGATCGGCGCTGAGCAGCCAGTTGTCGGCGGGGTGCTCGTCGCTACCGGTGGCGTGCTCGACGTGCTCGACGTGCTCGACGTGGTCGGAGGGGTAGTGGGTGTGGTGGCACCCGCGAACTTTGCGGTGAGTCTGGTGAAGTCCCAGTCCTGTTGCGGAACGTTGCTGCAGGTGCCGTTGTCGGTCGAGGCGCCGCACTGTCGGTCGCGGTTGACCGACCAGAAGGTGAACCGGCCCAGGTGATGACTGGTCGCGTAGTCCAACACGGTCTGGAAGTCGGCTTGGTAGAAGTACTCCGAGGCGTCGGATTTGCCGTTCATTCCGGAGAATCCCTCATGGGTGTACGCGGTTGCGCTGTCCCAACCCAGGTGGCTCATCAGCAAGCTGTGCATCCCTTCCAGCGCGGCGACCTCGGCCGAACCGCCGGAGAACCCGCCGTCGAACGGCATGATCGAGAAGTTGTTCGGCGTGAAGCCCAACCCTTTCGCAGTGTTCAACACGTTCTGCCCGAAGTAACCCGTCCCGCTGGTCGTCCCCGGCACCGTGATCGAGATGTACAACCCCGGGTTGTTGGCCTGCAGGATCTTTGCCGCCCCGACCTCGTTGTTGATGGCCGTCGTGTTCTCGTACTCCGGCTCCTCCAGGTCGAAGTCCAACGCCTTCAACGCGTATTTGCTGACCACTGCCTGATATGCCGCGGCCGTCGACGACGCATCCGCACACACCTGCCCGAGCTTCGTCCCGCCGTATCCCCCGACCGACACCGAAACATCGCCACCCGCCCCGCGGATCTTGTTGATCACGGCTCCCACCGCGGTGTCGGCAGCGACCGGAGAGGTGCCGTCCCAGGTGGCGCTGCACCCACCGGCAGCAGGCGCCAGAATGAATGCCAACTGGAATGCCTTCTGCCCGGTCGCGGCCATCACTACCGTGGGATCGGGCGGATTGTTGCTCAGTGGCATCAAGTATGGCGCGGAGGCATACCAATTCTGGCTCAGGGCTGACGGGCCGGCGGCGATCGCAGGTTGAGCGACCGCCAACGCCCCGGCGGCTGCGCCGCCCAGTATCGCTGCGGCGACCGCTGCAACAAACTTCGATGTTGGCACGATTTCCTCCATGAGTCTGTTAGGGAAGGTTTCCTAACAGTCTGGCGCAGGGGGGTCGGGTGCTGTCAAGACCCTGAACCAGCCAACCCCGATTCATGCTGAGCCGGATCGGCCGCTGGCCGCCTCTCGCCCATGCTCAGCGTGGGTGGAACTGGTGGAAGGCGCCCCCGATCCGGGTCAGCGAGTCGGTCATGATCGTGTGAAGCGGTTCTTGACCGGTCGATGCGATCCAGCGGCGCAACGCGACTTTGACCACGCCTACCGCGGTTTCGGCCACCACGGCGGCGGTCCGATCATCGACACCCCGGTCGCGGAACGCATTGGTGATGGCGTCGACCAGTGCCTCCATCTTGCGAAGTTCGCGTTCGCGGAGCCCGTCGTGGGTGTCGATGATGGCCTTGCGCAGCTTCAGCTGCTCCAGTCGGCCCTCGAATGCCGTCGCGAGGGTTGGCAACCCCTGCGCAACGACGTCGATCGGGCCGAGGTGCGCCGGGGCTTGGAGCACGAGTCGGGACGCGAAGGTCGAGAACTGGTCGGCGTCGGCGAACAGTACTTCGCGTTTGTCGGCGAAGTGGCGGTGGAAGGTGCGCGTGGTGAGCCCGGCACGGGCGGTGATCTCGGGGACGGTCACCCGGTCGAAGCCGTGGTCGAGGAAGAGCTCCAGCGCCGCGTGCTCGAGCCGGTCCCGCGCGTCCGGTTCCCAACGACCCATGCGGCGATCGTAGATGACACGGCATGCCATCCGGTCTACAGTGATGACATGGCATGTCATGCGGAGCCGATCGACTCGCAGACCGTGGCCGCTCGAGGCAGGGTTGCCACGGAGGACCTGGACGTCGATCCGGCCGCGGATGGCGGGCCGCGCGGCGCCACTGAACAGGCGGTCGCCGACCTTGCGGGGAGCGGTGTGCGGGCCTGCCTGGTGCGGCTGCCGCCCCTCGTCCACGGCGACGGCGACCACGGCTTCCTGCCGCAGATCATCGGCTACGCCCGCAAGTACGGCGTGTCCGGCTACGCCGGCGAGGGCGGCAACCGGTGGCCATCGGTGCATCGTCTGGACGCGGCGCGGCTGTTCGTGCAAGCCCTTGAGAATGGGCAGGCCGGCGCCCGCTACCACGGCGTCGCCGACGAGGGCGTGCCGTTCCTTGAGATCGCCTCCGCGATCGGGCGGCACCTGGCGCTGCCGGTCGCCGCGGCATCGCCCGAGCAGGTGCGAAAGCGGTTCAGCTTTCTCGCCTCGTTCATCGGGACGGACAACCCGACCTCGAGCGCACTCACGACGGGGCGGCTCGGGTGGAAGCCGACCGAGGTTTCGCTGCTCGAGGACATCGAGCACGGCAACTACTTCCGGAGCCAGCGATGAGCAAGGCAGATTCGAGCGGCGCCATCTGGGTACTCGGCGCAACCGGCCGGTCGGGCCGCGGGATCGCTCGTCGTTTGCATGGGACAGGCCACCCAGTGGTGCTGGCCGGCCGCGATGCCGCCCGGCTGTCCGTGATCGCGGCCGAACTGGATGGGGCCAAGGTCGTGTGTGGCTCGTTCGACTCGTTGCTGATCCAGATGCGGGCGGCCGCGCCCACCGTCGTGGTCAACACGATCGGCCCGTTCGTCCGAACGTCCGTACCGGTCATCGCGGCATGCCCGCCGGGCACCCACTACGTCGACCTCGGTAACGAGCTCGCGGGCGTCCGCGACGTCCTTGACGGGCACCAGCGGGCAGTCGCCGAGGGCAGCACGATCGTCACCGGCGCCGGTTTCGGGGTGTTCGCTACCGAGAGTGCCGTGCTGCGCGTGTGCCAGGGGCGCCCTGTCCCGGCCCGTGTCCGGGTCGATGCGATCCCATCGCTGGCCATGGAGGAGGGAGTCATCGGATCAGCGCTCGCCGGCAGCATGCTCGACGGTGCGCCCGAGGGTGGCCGGCGCGTCGAACACGGACGCCTCGTCCGCTTCCCGGTGGGCGGCGCTCGCCAGCAGCTGACCACTCCCACCGGTGACGCTGTCACGACCTCGGCCTTGCCGACTGGCGAACTGCTCGCCGCGTGGCGGGTCAGCAAGGCCGACTCGGTTATCGCTGCGACCTCGGCCATCCCTTCCGGACCGGCCGTCCGGGCGGTGTTCCCGATCCTGTCGGTACTGCTGCGCTGGCCGGCGTTGCGTCGGTTCGCGACCGCTCGGCTGGCCGGCATGCCCATCCGGGCGCGCGAGCGCTCCGCCCAGTTCTCGTGGGGACACGCTCGGGCCGAGTGGAACGACGGCACGAGCGCCGATGCGTGGCTGCGCCTGGGCGACGCACAACATTTCACCGAGATGGTCACCGCAGAGGTCACCCGCCGACTGCTCGAGCAGCAGGCACCAGCAGGCGCCTACACCCCAGCGGCGCTTTTCGGGCCGTCATTGGCCACCGACCTCGGCGCCGAATTCTTCTGACGGATTCCCATGCCGACCAGAAGCACATGAATGAACGACGAAGAATGGACGACGAGCAATGGATGACGCAGACGGCCGAGATCCCCGCATGATGGGCGCCAGCGATCGGGTCGAGGCGACCCGGCGTGCGCTCGGGACCATCGGTGCCTTCCTACCGCACTCGCTGGCCGTGCCGACACCGGTCGAGGCGCAGCGCGCGGCCGTCCAGCGCCTCGAACGCGCCGGCTACCGCTCGGCATGGACGAACGAGGTGCCCGGCAAGGACGCCCTCGTGCAGCTCGCTGTGCTTCTCGCAGCGACCGAGCACCTGGTCTTCGTCACCGGTGTCGCGAACATCTGGGTTCGGCCACCACAGACGGCGCACGGCGCGGCCGCGCAGCTCGCAGAGGCCTATCCCGGTCGCGTCGTGCTCGGGCTCGGGCTCGGCGTCGGATACGCCCACCAGGCGGCCAGTGTCGGTGCCGAGTTCGACCGGCCGCTGGCAATGATGCGCAGGTATCTGGCGCGGATGAACAATCCGGATGCGAGGCAGCTCCCCGCCCCGGACGTCGACTACCCCCGCATCGTCGGTGCCAACGGGCCGAAGATGCTCGCGCTCGCCGCGGAACACGCCGACGGCGCGATGCCGGCCATGGTGACACCGGATTTCACCACTGCCGCAAGACTCGCACTCGGCCCGGACAAGTTGCTCGTCGTTCTGGTCGATGTCAGCGCAAAGCAGGGCGACATCGCCGCGGTGACCGCAACCGTGCGCACCCATCTCGCCGCCGGCGCCGACCACGTCGTCGCCGGCCTTCCGATGGGCATCGACTTCGCCACCGGCGTCGACCGCCTCGAGGCTCTCGCTCCGGCCCTGACCGCTAACTTTTCCAGGTCGAAAAGTAACTAGGCGACGTAGAAGAGTCGTTTGTTGACGAACTCGTCCATGCCTAACGGGCCGAGTTCGCGGCCGAAACCGGAGCGTTTGACGCCACCGAACGGGATCTCCGCTCCCTCGGCCGCGGTGGAGTTGACGTTGGACATACCCACTTCGAGCCGATTCGCGACCTTTTCCGCACGGCCCGCGTCGGTGCTGAACACCGAGCCACCGAGCCCGTACTGGGTGTCGTTTGCGAGCGCAAGGGCTTCCTCGTCCGATCCGACCTTGTAGACCACGGCGACCGGGCCGAACAGCTCCTCGCCGTACGCTCGCATGTCCTTGGTGACGCCGCTGAGCACCGCCGGAGAGTAGAACGCCGCCGGTCCATCGCCGAGGACACCGCCAGCATGCAGCGTGGCGCCTTTGCTGACGGCGTCGTTGACCTGAGCTGCCAGCGACTCGGCAGCGGCGCGGGAGGACATGGGCGAGAATGTGTCGATCGCCAGTGCCTTCTGGGTGAGCTTGGCGACGAAGTCGTCGAACAGGTCGTCCATGACGATCATTCGCTTGTTCGAGTTGCACGCTTGACCGGTGTTGTACATCCGGAAGTCCCACGCTTTGCCGGCGATTTCATCAAGATCGTCGGCGTCGAGCACGAGCATCGGGTCGGAGCCGCCCAGTTCGAGTACGCACTTCTTGAGGTTCTTGCCGGCGAGCGCCGCCACGATCGCGCCGGCCCGCTCGGAGCCGGTCAGCGAGACACCCTGAATGCGCGAGTCGGAGATGATCCGCTCGATGTGGCTGTGGGAGGCGAACACGTTCTGGTAGACGCCCGTCGGGACGCCGGCGTCGATCATGATCTTCTCCACTGCCAGCGCTGACCGTGGGACCGATTCGGCGTGCTTGAGCACGATGGTGTTCCCGAGCATGAGGTTCGGGGCTGCGAACCGGGCGATCTGGTAGTACGGGAAGTTCCAGGGCATGATTCCCAGCAGCGGCCCGACCGGCAGCTTCTGCACCACGGCCCTGGCGCCGGAAAAGGTCTTGATCGGCTGGTCGGCGGCCAGCGTTGGTCCCTCGGTCGCGAAGTACTCGAAGATCGCCTGGCAAAACTGTGCCTCTTCGACACCTTCCGATGCGGGCTTCCCCATCTCCTGTGTCGCGATTCTCGCGAGTTCTTCCGCTCGCTCGGCGAACAGTGCCCCAATCCTTTTCACGACCTCCGAACGCTCGGCGATCGGTACGTCCTTCCATCTGGCGTACGCAGTCGCTGACGTCGCAAGCATGTTTTCGAGTTCGATGTCCGTCGCGTACTCGAATGTTTCCATGACCGCACCGGTGGACGGATCAGTCACCTGGTAGCGAGGGCTGCGCACGACTGCACTCCTTCAATGAGTTGAGGCTGGTGCCGAGCTGTCAGAGAACACGGCCCGCCTGGATGGCGGTGCGGCGGTGTTGTCCCAGACGATTGCGGGATCGGCGAACGGACATCCGTTGACAACGAGGAGTGTAAGGCGGGGATCTGGTGATGTCGCAGTGACAGCTCCTGCGCTCGGATCGATGACATCCATCGTCGCATCGGCGACCGGTACCGGCTCGCCGGTGACGTTGTTTCCAGCATAACTCTCTCGCTCGTGGCCACAAGTACCTTCTCCCGGTGCGGGGTGCTGTTGCGGTCTGTGAGCCACTCGAACCTAAGAGCAACGCTAACCGTTGGCGAATGCATCCAATTGCAACTGTATCGGTTGACATTTAGCATCGCAACAACGAATATCAGCATATGGTTCGCGCTGCTCACTCGATCTCCGGAGCCTGCGGTCATTGAGCGGTCGGCGCTCGACGCGCTGCTGGATGAGGTGTTGGTAGCCGTCACCCCGCCAACCGAGTAGCCCGAAATCTGTTCCCTGCAGCACAGGTCGGTTCGAGCCGCACTCTCATCACTGCGTCATGAGGAGTCCAAGGTGTCGTTTCATCCGCTCGACCCGCTCACCGCGCAGGAGTACCGCCGCACCACCGGCGCTCTGCAGAGATCCGGTCGGCTGCCCCCCACGCGCCGGTTCGCCTCCATCACGCTGGACGAGCCGGCCAAGGCGGCGGTGCTGTCCTGGCGGGAAGGTGACCCAATTCTGCGGCGATCGTTGTCGGTGCTGTGGGACCGCGTCGACAACAAGACCTACGAGGCGACCGTCCAGCTGGCGGGCGACGCGGTTGACGACGCGGTCATCGCCTTCGACCATGTCCCCGGTGTCACTCCGAACTTCACGGTGGACGAATGGCACGACTGCCAGGTGGCCATGAAGGCCGACCCGGAGGTGGTGGCCGCGCTGGCCGAGCGCGGCTTGACCGAGCTGGATCTGGTGTTGATCGACGTCTGGGCGTACGGGCACCCGCTGATGCCCGAGCAGTGGCGGGATCGACGGCTGGGTTGGGCGGACATCTGGGTGCGGTCCAGCCCGACCGGGAACCCCTACGCCCATCTGGTCTCGGGGATGAAACTGATCATCGACATGAACACGATGACGCTGCTGCAGATCGACCGCGCCGGCGTCGTCGCCGCGCCGGCGCCGGTGATGGGGGAGTACGAACCGGATCTCGTTCCCGGACAGAACCTGCGCACCGACGTCAAGGCGTTGGAGATCACCCAGCCCGACGGACCGTCGTTCCAGGTGGACGGGAACGTCGTTCGCTGGCAGAACTGGTCGTTCCGGCTGGCCTTCAATTACCGCGAGGGGTTGGTCATCCACCAGGTGACCTACGACGATCACGGCACGGCGCGGGACATCGCCTACCGCATGTCTTTCGCCGAGATGATCGTGCCGTACCGGGATTCCAGCTTCGATCATTATCGGCGCACTGCCTTCGACATCGGCGAGTGGGGCTTGGGGTACATGACCCAGTCACTGGCGTTGGGATGTGACTGCCTCGGTGAGATCCGTTATCTGAATGCTGTTCTGACCAACAGTCTGGGGGAACCGTCGACGATAGCCAATGCGATCTGCCTGCACGAGGAGGACAACGCCGTGCTGTGGAAGCACGTCGACTCCAACGGCCGGGTCCAGGTGCGGCGGGCCCGGCGAATGGTCGTGTCCTTTCACGCCACCGTCGCCAACTACGAGTACCTGGTGTACTGGCGCTTCTACCAGGACGGCAACATCGAATGTGAGGTCCGGGCGACCGGGATCATGGTGACCACCGCGCTGCCGGAGGGTGCGTCGACGCCGGCCACCGGTGCGCTGGTCGATCAGCGCACCTACGCGCCGTTCCACCAGCACTTTCTGGTAGCCCGGCTGGACCTGGACGTCGACGGCCAGGCCAACACGGTGATGGAAGTGGACTCCGCTGCGGCACCGATCGGCCCCGACAACCCCTACGGCCTGGCGGTGGTGACCACGTCGACGCCTATCACCTCCGAGGCGGAATCGGGCCGCGACTTCAATTGGGACACCCAACGCGCCTGGAAGATCAGCAACCCGGACAAGCTCAACGCGGTCGGCGTACCGGTGTCCTACAAGCTGGTGCCGACAGCCGCGATCCCGTCGATGATGGACCCGGCGATGCCGCAGTCCTTGCGAGCGCCGGTGATGGGCCACCTGCTGTGGGTCACCCGTCATCACGATGATCAGAAGTGGCCCTGCGGCACATATCCCACCCAAAGCAGGGACGACCAGGGTCTGACCCGGTGGATCGCCGATGACGAGCCGCTGGTCAACACCGACGTCGTCCTGTGGTACGTCTTCGGCCTTCACCACATCACCCGCCCGGAGGACTGGCCCATCATGCCGGTGGACACGGTGTCCTTCTGGCTCAAGCCTTTCGGGTTCTTCGACCGAAATCCAGCATTGGATGTGCCGCCGCAACCCGGTCACGGCTCGGCGGTCGGATCAGCCGGAGGTCCCGGGCAACCTGCCGCCGACCACGGGCAGAGTTGCCACTGACCGACCGATCTGGCCACCATGTCGATGCTGAGCGGGCGCCGGGGTGGCGGCCTGGTCACCTCGTCGCCGGGTACCGCAGGCTTGCCGGGTCGGGCCGATGACCGGGACGGGTCACGGTCCCGCCGGCCAGCTCCCGCTTCTTGTGGGCCAGTCCGGCGAGGACCTCCAGCACGACGCGGTGAGCGTTGTTGACGGTGTTGTCGGCGTGGTCGTACGGCGGGGACACCTCCACCACGTCCAACGCGACCAGCGGCGTTTCCAACGCTATGGAGCGCACCGCGCGGAGCAGGTCGGCGGGTGTCATACCGCCGGGTTCGGGAGTGCCGGTGCCGGGCGCGAACCCCGGGTCCAGCACATCGATGTCCACCGACAGATACACCGCCTCGCAGCCGTCGCTCGCCGTTGCGATGGCCTCGGCGATGACCGGGCGGACACCCCGATCCCACATCTCGTGCATCAGGTGCCAGGTCATCTGCTGGTCCTGCATCCAGTCGAAGGTTTCCGGCGGCGGCCAATAGCCGCGCAGGCCGACCTGCACGAAGTTCCTGCCGCGGACCGCGCCGGACTCGATCAGTCGGCGCATCGGAGTGCCGTGCGACGCCAGGTTTCCCTCGAGGATGTCCGCGGTGTCGGCGTGCGCGTCGAAGTGCACCACGCCAAGTTTGCCCCAGCCGTACTTGCGGGCAACGGCCGTGGCCGACGGCCAGGTGACCGAGTGATCGCCGCCGATGACGATCGGGAATGCGCCCGCAGCAAGCACTCCCGCCACCTTGCGTTCAATATTGCGGAGCGAGGGTGCCGTCTGTCCGTGTGGACAGTGGGCGTCTCCGTTGTCGACGACGTCGAGCCAGTCGTACAGTTCGATTCCCAAGTCCAGGTGATAGGTCCCCGGGTCGTAGGCGGTCGACCGCAGGTACTTGGGGCCGAACCTGGCGCCGGCACGGTTGGTGGTGTTGATGTCGAACGGCGCGCCGACGACCGCCACGTCCGGCCGCCGTGCGGACAGATCTGCTCTGGTGCCGATCCAGTCCCGGTTCCCGAAAGTCGGCAAACCCAGATTGTCGTTCTCGTCGGCGTCCGCACCAGCGGTGGTGACCGCAGGTTCGGTGGGTTCGGCATCGAGCCGCCCCGGCCGCTCCTGGTCTTGAAAGGCCCAGTCGGGCAGGCCATACGGCAGATCGAGCGCCGGATGCAGGTGGTCCGCCGGCCCGACGTGATGATCGTGACCGCTCATCTTCCACACCTATCTGAGATTCGGAGATTTGCGACCACTACCGAGGAGGTGGCCGGGCCTACAGGAAGGAAGTCAGGTAACGATTCATAGATCGACGGCCGCTTGTTCACAGTTTGATGCCGACATATTTCGTTTCCAGGTATTCCTCGATGCCTTCGGTTCCACCTTCGCGGCCCAGGCCGGAGGCCTTGATGCCACCGAAGGGCGCCGCGGGGTTGGACACGATGCCCTGGTTGATGCCGACCAATCCGGTCTGGAGCCGTTCGGCGACAGTGATGGCGCGGCTGAGGTTTTCGGTGAAAAGGTAGGCGACGAGGCCGAACTCGGTGTCGTTGGCCAGCGCGATGCCCTCGTCGTCGGTGTGGAAGGTGGTGATGGGGGCGACCGGACCGAAGATCTCCTCGCGGAACACCCTGGCGTCGGTGCCGACGCCGGTCAGCACGGTCGGTGGGTAGAAGTGGCCGGGCCGGTCAAGGGAAGCGCCGCCGGTGAGCACGGTCGCGCCCTTGCTGACCGCGTCGGCGACCAACTCGGTGGTCTTCTCCACGGCTGCGGAGTAGATCAGTGGGCCGACGGCCACGGCGTCCTCGACGCCCCTGCCGATGGTCATGGCGCCCATCCGTTCGGCCAGCCGGGTGGAGAACTCGGCCGCCACGGATCGGTGGACGATGAACCGGTTGGCCGCGGTGCAGGCCTCACCGATGTTGCGCATCTTGGCGAGCATCGCGCCGTCCACGGCGTCATCGAGGTCGGCGTCGCCGAACACCAGGAACTTGGCGTTGCCGCCCAGTTCCATCGATATCTTCAGTACTTGTTCTGCGGACTGTTCGATGAGTTTCTGCCCGACTGCGGTCGACCCGGTGAAGGTCAGCTTGCGCAGTCGTGGGTCGGCGATTATGGGCGCGGACACTGCGCTGGACCTCGACGTGGTGATGACGTTCAGGACGCCGTCCGGCAGTCCGGCCTCGATCAGCACTGCGGCCAATGCCGAAGTGGTCAGCGGCGTCTGCGCAGCAGGTTTGATCACCACGGTGCAGCCAGCGGCCAGAGCCGGACCGATCTTGCGGGTCCCCATCGCGAGTGGAAAGTTCCATGGTGTGATCGCAAAGACCGGGCCGACCGGCTGTTTCATGGTCAGCAGCCGGGTACCACCGGAGGGAGCAAGAGCGTAGCGGCCGGCGATCCGGACGGCTTCCTCAGAGAACCAACGGAAGAACTCGGCGCCGTAGCCGACCTCGCCGGCTGCCTCGGCAAGTGGTTTACCCATCTCCAATGTCATCAGCAACGCGATGTCAGCGGCTCGCTCCGTCAACAGGTCGAACGCCCGGCGCAGGATCTCCGCGCGTTGCCTGGGGTCGGTGGCCGCCCAGTCGGCCGAGGCGGCGACGGCGGCGTCCAGCGCCTGGATGCCGTGTTCGGGTGCGGCGTCGGCGACCTCGGCGATGACCTCGCCGGTCGATGGGTCCTCGACGGCGAACATCGTCCGGGTCGAAATCCACTTCCCGCCGATCAGCAGCCCCTTCGGGACAGCGTTCAGCACCCGACGGATCTGCTCATCCGTCACCATTGCGTGTGCTCCTTCCCTCGAAGTTCGATGAGCGTCGGAGTCAGGACGCCCGATTGTTGATTGCCTGTTCCAGACGCCGAGACCGGTTCGGGCCCAGCAATTCTCAGATGTGGTTCCAGGCCTGCTCGAGGACGGTGCGGAGTTTGGTTTCTATTTCGTCGAATTGGGCCTGTCCGGCGCCCAGTGGTGGTGCGACTTGGACGACGGGGTCGCCGCGGTCGTCGGTG
>JAABUK010004592.1_pt1 | contig 22276 bp, 20 predicted proteins | sample 5559141 | NCBI WGS metagenome assembly JAABUK01 (sample SAMN10711869, study PRJNA513367) | rock metagenome | isolation source: Antarctica rocks | place: Antarctica: Victoria Land, Pudding Butte nord | collected 2016-01-03
CATTTGCACTCTTATCCAACGCGCGCAGGGAGAGATTAAAAACTTTCGCCGCGCCTTGAGTTACTTTGAAGATTTGAAAGTATCCAAAGGCATTGAAAAAATTGCAGACGGCATTACACACTGGCCTATATTTCTGATCCGCAGTTTGCTGCGCGAATTGCCCGCTTATTATTTAGCGCAAGGCGTCTCGGAAAAAGAGTGGAACGATTGCGACATGCCGCCCGATATGTTTTGCGAGATCATGGCCGCATCCTACGTCAAACGAAAAGACAAGCTACTGACTCCTTCGCGCATCACGCACGTCAAAAATTTTCAGAACTGCTACCGCAAACTAATCGAAGCTCTCGATAAACCATTCGACAGAGTTTTGAAAATCCTTCAAGAGCGTTCCGCCGTCATCAATCATGAACATCGCATGACGGGCGACGCCATCGTATGGATCATCAACGAAGTCATCAACATCAAAGAAAAAATCGAGATCAACGAACTGCACGAAGCCTACGACGCCTTCATAGATTCACAAATTCTCATTCCCGGCAAATGGCAACCCGTCCCGCCGGAGCAGCTAACCCCCAAAACCCTCAAGTCACGCCTCCTGAAAAACATTCAAGCCAACCTCGAAGAATTCAAGGAATGGATTTAGTTTCCGTCTTAGTGCTGCGTCGCTGCTAGCTACCATTTACATGCTTCACTTCGCTCTGCGCATAAAATCCGGTTCGCTGGCGCGCTCAAACTATTTATCGTAAAATTAAGGTATAAATTGAGCGATGTAGAGGCGAGCGTAAGCTTGGCGCATTGTCTATTCATCCAAGCAAGGAAGATCAAATGGCTTTACTGAAGATTGTAAAATATCCTGATCCAGTGCTGCTTGCGCCGGGCGAGCCGGTTGCGGTGAAAGGGTTTGATGACGAGTTGAAACAGTTAGTGAGCGATATGTTCGAGACGATGTATGACGCGCCGGGCGTGGGGCTGGCTGCGCCGCAGGTGAATGTGTCGAAGCGTGTATTTGTGATGGATTGTTCGGGCGGGCACGACCCTCAGCAGAAGATTGCGATGATTAACCCGGAGATCGTCATGGTCGAAGATGAGCAGTACGGCGAGGAAGGCTGTCTGTCATTTCCGGGTATCTTTTTTCCGGTCAACCGAAGTCTGCGCGCCGTTGTGCGTGCGAAGGATGTGAACGGCAAGGAGTTTGAGATTGACGGCTCGGAACTTACGGCGCGGTGCATGTTGCATGAAACGGATCACTGCGACGGCATCGTGTTTCTGGATCGCACGACGACTTTGAAGCGCGAGATGGTGAAGCGCAGGATCAGGAAGTTGCAGAAGCTGGGCGAGTGGGATTAGCGGTTCAGGTAAAAGATCAATCAACGTGTGATGCGGCTGTCGCGTGCGAAGCGCGGGAGCCGCGTTTTGTGCAGTGTGATAGTATGACGAAAAATTATATTAAGAGGGAGCGAATTATGCAGCAGGGCGAATTTCGCAACGAACCGTTTACGGATTTCAGTAAGGAAGAGAATGCGCGGTTAATGCGCGCGGCGATTGAGAAGGTTAAAGGTGAATTAGGAAAAGAGTATCCGCTGGTGATCGGAGGCCACCGTATTAAGACTGAAGACAAGTTTGAGAGCATTAATCCGGCGCGGCGAATGGAAGTCGTCGGGCGTTTTCAAAAGGCGACGAAAGAGTTGGCGAGCCGCGCGGTCGAGACGGCGTTCGAGACTTTCAAAGTGTGGTCGAAAACTTCTGCCGAAGAACGCGCAGGGATGCTTTTTCGCACGACGCAGTTGTTGCGCGAGCGTAAGCATGAAATGTCCGCATGGATGGTTTACGAAGTTGGGAAGACATGGGCGGAGGCGGACGGCGATACGGCGGAGGCAATTGATTTCTGCGATTTCTACGCGCGAGAGATGCTGCGTTACGCTGCGCCGCAACCTTTGACGAAAATCGAAGGCGAAGAAAATGAGTTGCAGTATATTCCGCTTGGCGTCGGTTGCGTGATTCCGCCCTGGAATTTTCCGCTGGCGATAATGGCGGGCATGACTGTTGCGGCGGCGGTGACGGGCAACACGGTCGTGTTGAAACCGTCATCGGATGCGCCGACAATCGCTTATAAGTTTTATGAACTGCTGGAAGAAGCAGGGATGCCAGCGGGCGTGGTCAACTTTATGACCGGATCGGGCGCGGAAGTCGGCGATGTCGTAGTGGATCATCCAAAAACGCGCTTTATCGCTTTCACCGGTTCAAAAGAAATAGGCTTGCGCGTCAACGAGCGCGCGGCGAAAGTAAACGAAGGGCAAATTTGGATCAAGCGCGTCGTCGCGGAGATGGGCGGCAAAGACGCGATCATCGTTGACGCAGACACGGATTTAGATGTGGCGGCGATGGGTGTTGTGCAATCCGCGTTCGGATTTCAGGGACAAAAATGTTCCGCCTGTTCGCGCGCCATCATTCACACGGATGTTTACGATTCGATGCTCGAAAAAATTGTCGAGCGCACGGAAAAGTTGCAGGTTGGTGATCCGACGGAGGCTGCCACGGGCATGTCTGCGGTGATTAACCAGAAGGCTTTCAAAACGATCAACGAGTACATCGAAAAAGGCAAAGCCGAAGGCGGGCGCGTGCTCACGGGCGGCGGCGCAGACGGTGAGCAAGGCTTCTTTATCGAGCCGACGGTGATCGCGGATGTGAAGGCGGGCGGAACAATCGAGCAGGAAGAAATCTTCGGGCCTGTCCTCGCGGTCATCCGCGCAGAGAATTTCGATGATGCTTTGAAAATCGCGAACGACACGCAGTATGGCTTGACCGGCGCGGTTTACACGAATGATCCGGCGAAACTCGAACGCGCGCGACAAGAGTTTCACGTCGGCAATCTTTATTTGAATCGCAAATGCACGGGCGCGCTCGTCGGCGTGCATCCGTTCGGCGGCTTCAATATGTCAGGCACGGATTCCAAAGCGGGCGGGCGCGATTACTTGGGACTTTTCATGCAGGGCAAAGTCTTGTCCACAAAAATCGGCGCTTACGAACTCAAGCAAGCGGAGAAGCGCGCGGCGATTTAACAGTTGTCAGTGGTCAGTTACCGGTGGTCAGTTATTAGTTTTCAGTGACCGTCGAGCATCATGAATCTAAAAACAGATTACTGACCACTGCCGACTGACCACTGACAACTGTTTATGCGTTTGATTTTCATGGGCACGCCTGAAGCGGCGGTGCCGACATTGCAGCGTTGTCTTGCAGACGGGCATGAAGTAGTTGCTGTGTGGACGCAGCCGGATAAGCCCGCCGGACGCGGCAATAAATTGAAGTCGCCGCCCGTCAAGGAATTCGCGCTCGCACACGATCTTACGGTTCATCAACCCGCGAAAATAAAAACACCGGAAGCGCTAGAATTGTTCGCTTCACACAAGGCGGATGCGGCAGCCGTCGTTGCTTACGGGCGCATTCTGCCTGCCACCTTTTTGAATGCACCACGCTTTGGCTGTATCAACGTGCATTTCTCTTTGCTTCCGAAATTCAGAGGCGCTGCGCCCGTCAATTGGGCGATTGTGCGCGGCGAAAAAGAAACGGGCGTGACAACGATGCAGATGGATGAAGGTCTCGACACGGGCGCGATTCTTTTGCAGCGCGCGACGGCGATTGCAGAAAAAGAGACTGCGCCGGAATTGATGACGCGGCTTGCCGATCTCGGCGCTGATTTGTTAAGCGAAACGCTGGCGCAATTTTCAGAGTTGGTTCCACGCGCGCAAAATGAAAAAGATGCGACGCACGCGCCTGTCTTGCGCCGTGAAGACGGAGCGATTGATTGGTCGCAGGATGCGTCCCGAATTGAACGATGCGTGCGCGGCTTTCAGCCGTGGCCGAATGCTTACACGATACACGACGGGCGGAAACTTATCGTGTGGCGCGCGGAAGCTGAAATGCTCAATGCGAGCGGTGAAAGCGTTGAATTTAAGGATGGCGAAATCGTCGAAGCACGCGGCGATAACTTAATCGTTGCGTGTGGTGAAGGCAACAGCGCATTGCGGCTTGTGGAAGTTCAGTCGGAAGGCAAGCGGCGCATGAGCGTGCGCGATTTTCTCAACGGCGCGCCGCTTAAAGCTGGCGATAGGTTCGGCGTATGAGCGCGCCCTCAATTGATATGAATACGCCTGCGATTAAAAAGAATAAAAACCATCACGCGTCCGCGCAAAGTTCGCGCAGTGCGGTTGTTTCACCGGCGCGTCAAGCGGCTTTTCAAACGTTGCGGCGCGTTGAAGAAGACGGCGCGTTCGCGTCTGTGCTGCTCGCGGCGGCGGATGATGAAGGCTTGCGCGCGGATGATCGCGCGCTTTGTTACGAGTTGGTGCTTGGCGTGCTGCGTCGGCAATTGTGGCTTGATTGTTTGATCGAGCACTATGCGCGCCGTGATGCAAGAAGCCTGGATGCACCGGTTCGCCGTGCGTTGCGTTTGGGACTTTATCAATTGCGCTTTCTCGCGCGCGTGCCGCAATCTGCAGCAGTTAATGAATCCGTCAATTTAGTCAAGCAGGTGCGTCTCACATCTGCCGCAAGTTTCGTCAACGCCGTTTTGCGTCGCGCCGCGCGTGAACCGGATTACGATCCGGCGGCAAATATCATTGATCCGATAAGGCGCCTCGCCGTCGAGACCTCGCATCCAGAACATTTGATCGAACGCTGGACACAGGCTTTCGGTTCGGATCACACCAGAGCCTTCGCATACGCCAACAACGACATTCCGCCGACTGCTTTTCGCCTCACAAACGCGACGCTCTGCGCGCAGCAGCAGCGAAGAGAATTTGACGGCGATGACATTTTTGAAAAACTGCGCGCGGCGGGCGGTGAATTGCAGTCTTCGGCAATCGCGCCGGAGAGTTGGCGCATTGCGGGCGCGGGCAGTGCGTTGCGCGAGTTGGCGCGCGCCGGAGTGATTTACATTCAGGATGAAGCGTCGCAATTAATCGCGCATGTACTGGACGCAGGAGCGGGAGATCGTGTGCTTGACGTATGCGCCGCGCCGGGCGGAAAGACAACACATATCGCGATGAAAATGAACGACGAAGCTTTTATCGTCGCGGGCGACGTACATGAACATCGTTTGCGCACTGTGCTTGAAGCTTGCGCGCGACAAAAGATCAAGAGCGTTTCCAGCGTCGTGTTCGATGCAGCGTCGGCGTTGCCGTTTCCCGAAAATTCGTTTGAACGCGTGCTCGTTGACGCGCCTTGTTCGGGCACGGGTACGCTCAGGCGCAACCCGGAAATACGCTGGCGCATCCAAAATTCCGATATCGCAATTCTGGCCGCGCAGCAAACAATGATTCTTGCGCGCGCGGCACAAATGGTTCGTCGCCGCAGCGGGCGATTGCTTTATTCGACTTGCTCTGTCGAGACGGAAGAGAACGAAGCGGTCGTTGATAAATTTTTAAGCGACAACACGAATTTTCGGCAGCTTCCTGTAAATGTCACTGATTCTTTGAAGACTGCTTCGGGTGCGGCGCGAACGTGGCCGCAACGCGATGGATCGGATGGATTTTTCATCGCACTCTTCGAGCGTGTCATGTAGCCGCGCAGCTTTGCTTGCAGCGCAGTCCGGGCGGGTGCTAAACTTCGCGGCTTGTTTGCACGGATTTGCATAGAAGTGCCTGCCGCGCGAAAAGCGCACGCTTCTTTGGAAAGTGGACGAAAACTTTGTGGTAGAGACAAACCGTGGCGTGTTGCCGACCTTAGGCAGAATCGGAATCGTCTTCGGCGTCGCCATCACTTTTATTCTCGGACTGACGGGCACGGTTTACCTTCTCAGCCTGCGCAATGCGGAAGTCAAAGTGCCGGACATACTCGGCAAGAATTATCTCGCGGGCGAAGGGTTGCTCGGCAACGCGGGACTGAACATACGCAAGCGCGCCTCGCGTTTCGCTCCCGAAACTAAACCCGATACGATTCTCGATCAATCGCCGCGCGCGGGCGAAATGATTAAAGTCGGACAGACCATCGCCGTTGTCATCAGCCGCCCGCCGAAAGAAGGCGAATCGGCACCGCCGTCCGATGAAGATGCAGCAAAAAGCACTGCCGAAACAGGCAAGGCTGCCGATAATCAGGCCAACGATAATGCCGCGTCGAAGAATCAAAACACGGACAAGAATCGAAAGCGGGATAAAGACATCCGCAATAAAAACGCCGATTCAAAGAGCAACGCAAACGTAAATAATAGCAGCGCGAATAATCGCAATAATAGCAACGCTAATAATCGTAACCGCAACTCGAACGACGGCAATGCCAGTGTGAGTAATCGCAATGCGAGAAATCTAAATGCGAATAATCGCAACGCGGGTAACCGCCCGACAAACGCAAACACTAATCGCGGCATCAATAATTTGAACGCAAACAAGCGCCCGCCCGCGCTTCAAACGCCGCCGTTTAATTCAAACGGCAATACGCGCAGGCCATAAAGAAACGTAGCGGGATGCGTTTCAATTTTGAAATTTAACTTTTGACCGAAGCCCTCGCAGAAAGCAATAAAATGGTTGAGATCGCTCCCTCGATTTTATCCGCTGACTTTGCGCGGCTCGGCGAGCAGCTAAAAGCCATTGAAGAAGGCGGCGCGGCTGTGGTGCATTTCGATGTCATGGACGGGCGCTTTGTGCCTAACCTGACCATCGGTTTGCCTGTGCTGAAATCAATTCGCCCGGTGACGGATTTGCCGATTGACGCGCATCTGATGATCGTCGAGCCGGGACGCTACGCAGAGCAGTTTGTCGAAGCGGGCGCGAATATGGTTTCGGTTCATGTCGAAGCAGAACCGCATCTGCACCGCACGCTCGAAGCGATCAAAGCGAAGGGCGCAAAGGCAGGCATCGTGCTTAATCCGGCCACCTCGCTCGCCAGCATCGAAGACGCATTGCCGTATGCCGATTACGTTTTGTTGATGTCGGTCAATCCGGGCTTCGGCGGTCAAAAATTTATTTCCGGCACGCTCCATAAAGTGCGCCGCCTGCGCCGCATGATTGACGAGCGAAAGCTCTCGACGCGCATTGAAATAGATGGCGGAGTTGATCTTAAAAACATCGCGGAGGTTGTTGCCGCAGGAGTCGAAATCGTTGTCGCCGGATCAGCCGTTTTTGCCACACACGATCCGGCACAGGCCGTGCGCGATCTGCAAAACGCCGCATCACAGCAGTGGGTTTGAACAGAAGTAGAAGGGCAAGGGGCGGAAGTGGGAAAGCAGAATCAAAGCAAGTATTTAACGGTTTTGCCGCAAGTGATTTAATGGATGGTTTCTGCCGTACTTCCGCCTTCCTGCTGCCTATTTTGATTTTATCGTTCGGAGGTTTACTAATGCAAACACGTCATTTTGCCGCCGCGCTCGCGCTTTGTGCGATGGTGCTGCTGGTGGTGGGTTCATTTTCGGGAAACGTTCTGCGGGCACAGGGTACAAACTCCGCGCGCGCGCAAACGGATGGTTCGCCAGCGCAGCGTCTGGAGATCATGCGTTCGCGGCTGGAGGCTTTGCGTCGTTCTTTGAGCGGCTCGCTCGCCAACGTGAACGCGCGTGATAATGGCAAAGCTGAAGCTAAGAGCGAAGCGTCCGCCGATGATCCGCGACAACTTCTGCGCGGACTCGATCAGGAAGCCGGTTCCATTCTCTCCGAAGTGAGTGACCTGCGCGGCAAGCAGGATCGTGCCGAACGCTATGACTCAAGCCGCATTGATAAACTCGAAACATCGGTCACTGATTTGAGTGGCCGCATCGACTCCGCGTTGCGCGCAAGCGCCGCCAACGGCAGCAACAATGGCGGCGTGCAGGCTTCTGACAAATCCGCTGCAAAGGACAGCGCGAAAAAGAAAAAAGGCGGCGGTGGATTTCTCGGCATCGGGCGCGTTTTCGGGCGCGGCGGTGGCGGCGAAAAGTATGCTGAATTGACGGGCGCGGCGGCTGCCGGACGCGACCGCGCGCTTTTTGAAGCAGCGGCGAAAGAAGCGCGCAAAGGCAATCAGGAAGAAGCGCGTTATCTCTTTAACACGATCATTACAACTTATCCCGATTCTGCATATCTGCCTGCGGCCAAACTCGCTATCGCCGATACGTTTTATCTCGAAGGCACGACGAGTTCGCTGATTCAATCCGCGAGCGCATATCAGGATTGGCTGACCTTTTTCCCGACGCATCCTTTGGCCGACGACGTGATGCTGAAAATCGCCGAATGCGAAATGCGCCAGATGGGGCTTTCCAATCGTGATATCTCGCACGCGAAAAAAGCCGAGCAACGCCTGAAAGTTCTCACACAGCAATTCCCGGACACTGCCTTGAAGCCGGAAGTGAGCCTGCGTTTGAGCGAAGTGCAGGAGAATCTCGCGATGCACAATTTGCAGGTCGCGCGTTTCTATGTTGGCCGCAGCGAACACGGCAACGGCGGCTTGAAGGGCGCGCAATCTCGGCTCGCTGACATCATCAAGTTTTATCCGAACTTTTCATATCTGGACGAAGTGCTGTTCCGGCAGGGCGCGCTTTATCTACAGGAAGAAGAACCGGACGAAGCCGCCAAGTATTTTCAGCGCATCGCACGCGATTATCCGAACAGCGAGTATGCCGAGAAAGCGCGCGAGCAACTCAATGCCATCGGCGCACCCGTGCCCGAACCCGATCCGATAAAAGCTAAGCTGCTACCGGCTCCGCGTCCATCCTTCACCGACAAAATGTTTAGCGAAGTTTTGGGCACAACACAGGCGACCGTCAATAAAAACGGCGTGCTGATTAGCAAAGATGACAAGGCCGACGATTTGCTGGCGGAAGCCGTGCGCAATGGCGGTCAATTGCCCGCGACAACGCCGATGGCACCCATTCAACGCCGCCCGCCCGCGCGCAATGTCGTTCCAAGCAATCCGACAACCACGCGCGGCACTCCGGCAGCAGGACAAAATGCCAATGTTGCTCCTGCGGCGAAGCCTTCGGGAAGTGGAATCAAAATAGTGCCGACGCAGTCCGGCCCGCCGCCCGATGGTGGCGTCAATCCTGCCTCTGCACCCGCCGGTGTCCAGCCGTCTTCGACGCTGCCCGCGTCCAGACCTGCCGGTACGACGATTCCATCTGCTCCCGCTTCGACGCCGAATCCAGCGAAGCCTTAGCGAAAGACTTCATCACGAAGACGCTAAAGATCAACCGCCGTTATGAAAATAATTTTGGCGGTTGATCTTTTTATGCGCGTTTGTGCTGATGCGGAATCATTTGGCGATAACAAACGCGGCGCGATCCGGCAAACGAAAGCCTCGCACCGAAGCTTCGTTTGCTACGCGAGGAATGCGGGTGTTATATTTCCGCTGCTCGGAACACGCAGGGATCGCCGGGCGAATCGAGAATCAGCCGCAGTTATATTGAATCGCACAACACAGATGCCGGATAACAGTTCCACGCAGAGCGAACTATCGCGCCGCTACAAAGCGACGGCGACGGTCGTCAACGGTTTGATAACGCTGACGCTTGCCCTTGTCGCGATCATCGTTTTGCTGGGAAGGTCAGCCGTGCAGAAGGATAATGAGTCGCTCGACATGGGGTGGCGCATCGCAGTTGTGATCTTAGGATTCTGCGCCATCGCTCTGCGCCGCACAAAGTTCTCGGCGATGCGTTTACAGGACATCGCGGCGTTGCGCGGCCTTTCCGGTCTGCTCGCCGCTTTGCAAAAAACAACTGTGCAGGTCGCTGTGCTCGGCGGTGCGATTACAATCATCGGCGCGGTTGTCTCTCTACTGACGGGCTACGCTTCTTATACGCTGCTCTCAGCGGTCATCACGCTCGCCGTCTTGATTTATTGTTATCCGCGCAAGTCTGCATGGCAGCGCGTCGCGCAGGGAATTGAACAAACGGGCGATGCTGATGCCCCGTCCACGAAAGGAAACGCTGCGTGAAAAGTTTTGTTCGCCTCGCACTGCCCGCCGCCGCTTCTGTGGTGTGCATCTTTTCAATTTCCTCTTTGACATCCGGCACATACGCAAAGCATCTCGCCGCCGCGAACAACGTGAGCCGCCGCGATGCTTTTGCTTTCTACGCGCAATCACCAACCACGCGCGAGAAACGCGAACAGGCTTACGCGAAACTGCTCGAAGGCCAGCGGCGCTTGATAATTGCCGGAAACGATCCTTCTGAAGAAGCTGTGCGCGCCGCCAAAAACGCTTTCCAGCAAGCCGCCACGCTCGACCCGACCCTCGCCGAAGCTCGCACAGCGCTCGCCGAAATCGCTTTCTTCGCTTCCGATCTGGAAACCGCGACAAGTGAAGCCACCGCTGCGACGCGCATCGACTCGAACAGTTTTGGCGCGCATCGCTTGCTCTCGCGCATCTATGCGATAAAAAGCGGACTCAACAGCGAGAACATCAATAAAGCTTTTGCCGGACGTGGCATCGTCGAAGCACGCGAAGTCGCACGACTCAATCCGACGGATGCCGAAGCATGGGCATTGCTCGCGGAATTCTACCAAGCCACAGGGCGCACGAACGAAGCCATAGACGCTTTAACAAAATGGGCTGCCGCGCCTGCCGCCGTTGATCCGCGCGTTTTTCAGTTTGCGACGGGCGGGCACAGCCTCGCGCCGGAAGCCGCCGCCGCACGGCTCGGCGAAGCCCTGCTGCAAAGCAATCGCAACGCAGAAGCCATTGCTGCCATTCGCCGCGCCATCTCACTCGCGCCCGGTAACAAAGAATATGTGCAACTCTTAGGGCGCGCTTTTGAATCTGGAACCGGCAGCAACAGCGGCGACTACATTGCCGAACTACGACGTATGGTTGCCGCCGATGAATCGAACGTCGCATTGGTGCAACTCCTCGCTCGCACACAGGCACGCGCGAATCGCGTTGATGATGCCGTCAACACTTTAAGAAACGCTGCCACGCGTGTCGCGAAAACAGATAAAGCCAATCAGGATCAACAGCAGTTGCGTCTTTCGCTTGCCCAAATTTACTCCGACGCCACGCGTTACGATGAAGCCATCGCCGTCTACCAAAGCCTTTTGAAGGATCGCGGCATAAACGATGCGCCGCTCGCTTCGTCGAACCAAAGAGAGCTTGCCGTAGGACTGTTTGAGGAGATAATTAATCTGCAAAAAAGCGCCGGGCGCACAAGCGATGCGCTGGCGACCATCGAGCGTATGCGCGTGGTGCTCGGTGCAATTGACCCTGCGCCGGACGCGCAGCAAATAGAAGTTCTGCGCGGTCAGGGCAAACGGCGCGAAGCTTACGACGCAGCACACGCGGCGCGCCTGCGTTTTCCAAAACAACCTCAGTTTGTCAGCCTCGAAGCGCAAACACTGACAGACCTCGGGCGCGTTGATGAAGCCGTCGCGCTGCTGCGTCTACGCCTCAACAATTCGCCGCAGGATTTCCTGACCTACCGCATTATCAGCGCTCTTTACACACAGGCAGGACGTGGACGGGAGGCTGTCGAAGCCGCGCGCAAGAGTTTTGAAATTGCGACTGCTACAGGAAATCCGCGTCTTGTAACGGACGCCCTCATCGCGCTTTCTTCCGCACAGGAGCGCGCGGGCGATCCGAAAGCCTCCGAAGAATCGCTGCGCCGCGTGCTCGCGCAGGAGCCTGATAACGCCACTGCGCTCAATAATCTGGGCTATTTCTTAATCGAGCGCAACGAAAAACTGCCCGAAGCGCTCTCCTTGATTCAAGGTGCCGTGCGCGCCGAACCATTCAATTCCTCATATCTGGACAGCCTCGGTTGGGCTTATTTCAAACTCGGCAAGCTGAACGAAGCCGAACGCCATTTAACCGAAGCCGCCAAACGCGATTCTTCATCAACTACGATTCAAGAGCATTTGGGCGATCTTTACGAGCGACAAGGCAAAAATACCCTTGCCCGCACCGCTTGGCAAAAAGCGCTCACTTTATCGGTTGAGCCTGCTGATAAGGCACGCCTAACCGCTAAGCTAAAGAACAAATCAGATTAGCCCTCCTCTATAACGACCCCTCGCACCGCGTTTTCATACTTCACGACCCAATCATAAGCTAGCTATAACTCTAATGCCTGCAAAGTATAAGGTATTTGCGCAGAGCCTTGCCCAATTAAAAGATGAAATCAGAATAAAGTTGTTGACCAATGTTAAAACAAAGAATATTATGTAGATCGACAATTTGAGTCGGGTCTTCCCCAAGATCAATCTCAAATTATAAACAAGCTTCCACAGCTAAAGCGATTTACGAGTAATGGAGTTTCCCCGGTGAAAAAAATCAATTTATTCCCCCACGCTTCGACGCGGCACATTTGCCTTTTATTGATAATCTGTTTTTGCTATCTCACGCAATCTGCAGCGGTGGCTCTGGCAAAGGGCAACGGAGAGAGCATCCCGCCGCCGCGTCCTGTGGCGCGTCTGATCGGCTCCATACGCCCATCCACCACAATAATTTCGCGCAACGCCGACGCCGCTCCCGCAACGCGCCCGCGCGCAGTGCTGATTGCCGCAAACTCTAAGCCCGTAGCACTGGGCATAATAGCGCCCGTCCGCGCTTCAGCAGCAGCATCGATGATTGCCGCGACGAGCGTCGAGCGGCGCGCCTTCGATATGATTAACGAGCAACGCATTGCCAATAACGAGCAGCCGTTTGTGTGGGATGCAGAGTTGACGCGTATGGCGCGCATTCACTCGGAACACATGGCGACGCAAGACTTTTTCAACCACGTCGGGCCGGACGGTCAGGATACAATTGCGCGCGCCCACGCCTGCGAAATCTACGGCTGGCAGGCGCTCGGCGAGAACATCGCTTACAATCAGGGTTATGATGATCCTGCGGCCTTTGCCGTCGAGCGTTGGATGAAGTCTACAAAGCACCGCACGAATATTCTGAACAATCAATTTTCGCGTGCGGGTCTTGGCGTGGCGCGCGCCGCCGATGGTAGAATTTTCTTCACGCAAGTTTTCGCTGCGCGCTGACTTCTTCTACAGTTCACATCGAACAATTAAAGAGGGCGGCTCGCGATTCCTAAACAATCGAGCCGCCCTCTTCTTATGTTCAGCGCCGGATTCACGCTTCCATCATTCGCCAAAATCAACTGGTCGTTGCGCGTGCTTCATCGGCGCGCGGACGGCTATCACGATTTGCGCACAATTTTCCAGACCATCACGCTTCACGACACGCTCTCGTTCGCGCCCGCCGCAGACAATCGAATTCACCTCGAATGCAATTCGCCGCACGTTCCGACTGACGAAGGAAATCTGGTGATACGTGCCGCGCGCGCTTTACAGCAAAACTACCGCGTCGAAAAAGGCGCGATTGTTTCGCTCCATAAGCGCATTCCGGCAATGGGCGGCCTCGGCGGCGGATCGAGCAATGCTGCTGTCGCGCTGCTCGGTTTCGCGCAGCTCTGGAATCTGGCTTTATCGCGTGATGAATTCATGCGCATCGGCGCTAAGATAGGCGCAGACGTGCCTTTCTTTTTCGTCGGCGGAACAGCGCTCGGCACAGGTCTCGGCACAGAAGTTTCTCCGCTTCAGGACGTTGAAACACGTCATCTGTTAATCGTTAAGCCGCGCGCCGGAGTTTCCACTGCGGCGGCGTACAAAGCATTGGACGGGCGTTCCTTGACAAAGAGAATAAGCGACACTATTCTTTTTGATTCGCGCGAGAACGATTCTTTCACAGATTCGCTTCCTGAAGCGCTCCACAACGACTTTGAGCCGGACGTTTTCCGTCTCGAACCGGAAATTGAGCGCGCCAGAGATTGGTTAATAAAAGCGGGCGCGCGAAAGGCTTTGCTCTCCGGCAGCGGCGCGTGCGTGTTCGGCGTTTTCGAGGATGAAGCGAAGCAGAGATGGGCGGCGCAACTCGAAAGCGAAACTGAGTGGCAAATTTTCAAGTGCGAGATGCTGGCGCGCGAAGAGTATTACACGGCGCTCGGAACATGCGGAGAGCTGCTTCGTTCGCCTTCTTAATTGACAGGGATTGACAATATTCATGTTGGGGCGTCGCCAAGTGGTAAGGCACCGGACTTTGAATCCGGCATTCGTAGGTTCGAATCCTCCCGCCCCAGCCACTATTCAAGTTTTCAGTTTTCGGTTTTCAGTTTTCGGCTGATAACTGAAAGCCGAAAACTGAAAACTGTTTTCTTATGGGAACAACCGGCGGCATCAAAGTCTTTACGGGCAATGCGAACCGTGCGCTCGCCGAAGAGATTTGCCACCATCTGGGTTGCGATCCGGGACGCGCCATCGCGGAACGATTTTCCGACGGCGAGTTTAATTTTCAGATTGATGAAAACGTTCGCGGCGGCGATGTCTTTATCGTGCAGCCGACGTGCCCGCCAACCGACGAGCACTTGATGGAACTGCTCGTCATGCTCGACGCGTTTCGTCGTTCATCAGCCGAGCGCGTCACCGCCGTTATTCCATATTACGGTTACGCGCGTTCCGACAAAAAGGATCGTCCGCGCGTCCCCATTTCGGCAAAGCTCGTCGCGAATTTGATTGCCACCGCCGGAGCGGATCGCGTGCTGACGATGGATTTGCACGCGGCGCAGATTCAGGGCTTCTTTGACATTCCTGTGGATCACTTGTACGCCGCGCCTGTGATGATCGGCTATTATCAAGCGAATCCTTTGCCGGATTTGACAGTGGTTGCGCCGGACACGGGCGGAGCCGAACGCGCGCGCGCCTATGCAAAACGCCTCGATGCGCGCCTCGCGATTTGCGATAAGCGCAGGGAGCGCGCGAACGTCGCGGAAGTCATGAACGTGGTAGGCGACGTGCGCGGGCGCAGTTGTTTGATTGTCGATGACATGTGCGACACGGGCGGTTCTCTGACGAAGGTTGCGAAGGCTTTGAAAATTGCCGGAGCCGAACGCATTCACGCTTGCTTTACGCACGCCGTTCTTTCCGGCAAAGCCTGCGAGCAATTGGCCGCGTCGGACATCGAGCAGATGGTCATCACCAACACGATTCCTTTACATGACCATGGATGCGAAATGAAAAATATTCAGACCTTGAGCATCGCGCCGCTCTTAGCGAAAGCGATCAAGTCGATCCACGAGGAGACGAGCGTCTCTTCGCTCTTCGTCTGACGAAGGGCAAACACTGAACCGTACAAGCGCGTTCGGCGACGCGGCTTTTGATTGTCGATGATGTGCATTGACGCAATCGGAAGTTTGAGCGCCGGATGTTGAATGGAGAAAGCGAAAGAGAAGTTATGGCAGAAAGAAAAGAAATCACAGTGCGCGCAGAGAAGCGCGAAGGACGCGGCAAAAACGATGCGCGTCGCGTGCGTCGTGAGGGACTTGTTCCGCTCACTATTTACGGCGGCGAAGGTGAAAGCGTTTCCGCCACCGCGCCTTTGCGTGAACTGGCGGCGATCCTGCGTTCCGACACAGGCCACAACACGATTTTTACGCTCGACATTACAGGCCACGACCCGAGCGAAGTCATGTTCCTTGACCGGCAGATTGATCCCGTGCGCGGGCGTCTCGTCCACGCCGATCTGAGAAGACTTGTGCGCGGCCAGAAAATCGAAGTCACAGTGTCGCTGCATTTAACGGGCGATCCCGTCGGCGTTCTCGAAGAAGAAGGCGTGCTCGAACAAATCGAACGCGAGATTAAGATTCGCTGCCGCCCGCGCGATATTCCCGAAGCGATTAACGTCGATGTCTCGAACATGAAAGTTCACGATGTCTTGCACGTTTCGGATATTCCCGTAACCGAAGACGTCGAGATTCTCTCCGAACCGGAAACAGTGATCGCCACCGTCGGCATCGTCCGTGAAGAGCCGGAGCCTATTGCTGAAGTTGCAGAGGGTACGGAAGAGACGCCCGCCGAGCCGGAAGTAATCGGCAAAGGCAAGAAGGACGACGAAGAGTAAAGGGATTTGCGATTTTAGATTTGCGAGTTGCGATTGAAAACAATGATTATCTAATTATTGACCTTCAGTCCTTAAGAAATCGCAAATCGGCAATCGCAACTCTAAAATCGTCATGCGTTTCGTCGTCGGTCTCGGCAATCCGGGCGCGCAGTATGAATGGACGCGCCACAATCTGGGCTTCATGCTCGTCGATTTGCTGGCGCGCGAAGCGGGCGCGCAAGTCAAGCGCAAGGATTGCCGCGCACTCGTCGGGCGCGCGCTCATCGAGAATGAAACAATCGAATTGATTAAGCCGCAGACGTTTATGAATTTGAGCGGCGAATCAATCCAGTGCCTGCTCGGTAAACAGGAACCGAAACTCAAAGCGGCGCGGGATTTGATAGTCGTCAGCGACGATCTCGCATTGCCCTTCGGCACTCTGCGACTACGCGCGCGCGGTTCGGCGGGCGGCCACAATGGTCTCAAGTCGATCATCGCCTCGCTCAAGACCGATGAGTTTATACGCCTGCGCATCGGCATCGGCGCGGAGCATCCGATAACAGACACGGCGCGCTACGTTCTTGACGAATTCTCGCGCCACGAACGCAGCGAACTGCAAACGATTTTAGAGAGAAGCGCCGAAGCTCTCCGCGCCATCCTCCGCGATGGCATCGAGAAAGCAATGGCGCAGTACAATTAAACGGATTTGCGATTGCCGATTTGCGATGTTGAAATTAAGCGAGCATTTATCCTGATTTCAAATCGCAAATTGAAAATCGCAAATCTAAAATTAACTTGTTTCCTTCTTGCTTCGTACATGAAGCTTGACATCCATAAGGAGGATGAATTTTGGCAGCACCTAGAGTTTACGAAGTTATGTTCATCATTGACCCTGATGTGGTTGAAGATGAGGTCACGCGCCTGAGCGAAAGCTTTCAACAGATCATCACGGATCAGGGCGGCACAATCACCAAAAACGAGAACATGGGACGACGCCAGCTCGCCTACGAGATCAACCACAAGCGTGAAGGCAATTATGTGCTTTTGGAGATCGAAGGCACGGGCGGCGAAATCGCGGAACTCGAACGCCGTATGCGCGTCAACGATCAAGTGGTTCGCTACATGACCGTGCGCGTCGATGAAGATCGCCAGCGCGCCGAAAAATTCAAAGCCAAACGCGCGCGTCGCGCCAGCAAGCGTCCCTTTGCGGCATCATCGAACACTGCAGGCGGGACTAATCGCGACGGCATGGGCAGCAGCAGTGGCGGCAACGCGTCTGCCAGAGACGACGAAGCTTAATGTGGCGCGTTGATTGCGAGTCGCAATTGATTTAACCGGCGACGCCTGTGCCGCTCGCTTTTGCGTTAGAGCTACGACGCAGAAAAGTTTACGCTTGAGCGGCAGCGCGCCATTTCGATAAGGATAAAGAAATACTATGTCAAGAAATTACAATGATGATCGCGAGCGCAGCGATAGCTTTGATCGCAGCGATGATAGAGATTCGCGCGGCGGCGGTGGTCGCGGCGGCGACAGAGATTCGCGTGGTGGTCGCGGCGGCCCCGGCGGGCGACGTATGCACCGTCGCAAAGTCTGTCGCTTTTGTCTCGACAAAGTTGATTTGATCGACTTCAAGGACACAAAGCTTTTGCAGAACTACATTCCAGAGCGCGGCAAGATTCTACCGCGCCGCATTTCCGGTTCCTGCGCGACGCATCAGCGTATGCTCGCCGAAGCCATCAAACGCGCACGCAACATCGCGCTTCTTCCCTACGCCACAGCTTAAAAAAGGAGAGCACAGAGAAATGGCAAACATACAGGTTCTCCTACGGGAAGACATCGACAACTTGGGCGCGCGCGGCGAAATCGTGCGCGTCAAAGCGGGTTACGCGCGCAATTATTTGCTGCCGCGCAAACTCGTTGTTCAAGCCAACGCAGGCAACGTCAAGCAGATCGAACAGGAACGCGCCGCGCTTCTCAAAAAAGAAGCAAAGGAACGCGGCACTGCCGAAGAACAGGCTAATCAAATGCGCCAGCTTCGTTTGACCTTCGCACGCAAAGTCGGCGAGCACGGCATTCTTTACGGCTCCGTGACTTCGATGGACATTCACGAAGCCCTGAAGGAAAAAGGCTACGAAATTGATCGCCGCCGCATTAACTTGCGCGACGCGATCAAGGAAACCGGCGACTTCACTGTTCCTGTGCGCCTGCACCGCGAAGTGATTGTGGAGATTCCCGTCACAGTCGAAAACGAAGGCGGCGCGCAAACCGCTGCTGCTTCTGCTCCGCCGACGACTGCGGAAACTACGCCGGCGGCGTCTGCGGCAGAGCCGGAAGCAAGTGCGGCTGAAACAGAAAACCGCTAATCCTTAATCAAAAAGGCGCGGGATTCGGGCGCGACGGATTGCCGTTGTTCGAGTCCCGCGCCTTGTAGTATAGTTCGCGGCTGCAAGCCGTCGTGCATCGCATACTCCAACGAATTTCGGAGTGTGAACTGCGCGCGACTTGCGGCCTTTTATTTTCGTTCATCATCCCTGCTACCCCTGCTTCATAAAACATTTTTAGATGTCAAACTACATTGCCAACACGCCGCGCGATCAAATGTTGGAGAAGCCGCTGCCCAATAGCAGCGAGGCCGAACGTGCTATCTTGGGCGCGGTTCTTCTCGATAACGCGCTCGTCAATCAGGCGATTGAACTCTTAAAGCCCGAAGACTTTTACGTGCCTTCACACAGGCGCGTTTTCCTGACGATGGTCTCGCTGTCCGAACGCGGCTCTGAAATCAATTCGATTTTAATCAGCGAAGAACTTCGCCGCGCCGGTGAGTTGGAATCCGTCGGCGGACTGACCTTCATCACCAATCTTACTTACGGGCTGCCGCATTTCACGAACGTCGCCGCCTACGCCAAGATCGTCCGCGATAAATCCCTGCTTCGCCAACTCGTCAAAGTTTCCAACAAAATCACCAGCGAAGCTTTGGAGGAAGAAGACGAAGCGGAAATAATTTTAGATCACGCCGAGCAAGCCATCTTCGCTCTCGCAGACGAACGCACACGACAGGGCTTCGCGCACGTCAAGCCAATCGCCGATTCCATTCTCGAAAAAGTGCAGGAGATGGCCGGGCGCTCCGCGATGATAACGGGTCTCACGACCGGCTTTCAGGAACTCGACGCGATGACTTCGGGGTTGCAGCCGTCGGACTTAATAATCGTCGCCGCCAGACCGTCAATGGGCAAAACCGCTCTTTGTCTGACGCTCGCGCAAAACGCGGCGATTCAAGCGCAGGCTGTGATCGGTGTGTTCTCGCTGGAGATGTCGAAGGAATCTCTCGTGATGCGTATGCTGTGCTCGGAAGGCCGCGTTGACGCGCATCGTTTCCGCAGCGGTTTCCTTGCGCGCGAAGAGTGGGGCAGACTCGCACAGGCTCTCGGAACATTAGCCGAAACAAAAATCTTTATTGATGACACGCCCGGCATCTCCGTGCTGGAGATGCGCGCTAAATCCAGACGCCTCGCGGCGGAACACAAGCGGCTCGATCTAATCATCGTCGATTACTTGCAACTCATGTCCGGCTCAAGCAGGCGCGCGGAATCGCGCCAGCAGGAAGTCTCGCAAATCTCACGCGAACTGAAAGGTCTTGCGAAGGAACTCAATGTGCCGCTCGTCGCGCTTTCGCAACTCTCGCGCGCGCCCGAAGCACGAACGGATCACCGCCCGCAACTCGCGGATTTGAGAGAGAGTGGAGCGATAGAGCAGGACGCGGACGTGGTGGCATTTATCTACCGCGAAGAGCAGTACAATCGCACGGAAGAGAACGCGGGCATCGCGGAGATTATCGTTGCCAAGCAACGCAACGGCCCGACGGGAACAGCCAAGCTCGCCTTTCTCAAAGAGTTCACCCGCTTTGAAAACATGTGGCGGGAGTAAGACTCAAATTATTCATACACAAAACTATTCATACAAAGATTTCTGCGAGTAACTTCTAATTTCGCGCTTGTCGTCAAAGCGAGCGTTGAACGCGAACCGCTATGTTTGATTCAGACGCAGCAAAAAAGAACGATGCCGCAAACGACGCGCCGAAGATTCTCGATGCAGAGATGTTCGCGCATCGTCCGACATGCGCGGACGTTAATCTGGATGCGCTTGCCGCAAACTTTCATGCGATACGCGGCCTTGTCGGAGACGGGGTCAAAGTAATGGCAGTCGTCAAAGCGGATGCTTACGGTCACGGCGCGGTGGCTTGCGCCAGAAGATTAAGCGATGAAGGCGCGGAGTGGTTCGCTGTGGCATTGCCGGAAGAAGCGATGCAGTTGCGGCTTGAAGCGAAGATACGCCAGCCCATTTTGTCGCTCGGCGGATTCTGGGACGGGCAGGAAGCGGCGTGCATCAAGCACAACATCGTGCCGGTTATTTATCGCACGGACATGGCGGAGAAATTTGATCGCGCCGCGCGGGATGCGTGTACAGTCGCCGATGTTCATGTGAAGATCGACACGGGCATGGGCAGGCTCGGCGTGCGCTACGACGCCGCAAGCGAATTTGCCGACGCCTTACTTGCTTTCAAGAACATTCGCGTGGACGGCATGATGACGCACTTCGCGGCGGCAGACGAACCCGAACGCGATTGCTTTACAGACGAGCAGGTAACACGCTTCAACGACGCCGTCAATCTGTTCCGCGCGCGCGGCTTCAATCCTACTTATCGGGATTTGGCGAACAGCGCCGGAACTTTTGCGCACCCGGACGCGCGCGGCAATATGGTGCGTCCCGGCGGCACGCTCTACGGTTTGTGGCGCGATGTCCTGCCGCCTTCGCCATCGCCTGTGACCTTGCGTCCTGTGATGAGTTTGCGTTCGCGCATCACGCTTTTGAAACGTATTCACAAAGGCGAGACGCTCGGCTACGGCTGCACGTTCGAGGCGGCGCGCGAAACACTGGTTGCGACATTGCCCGTCGGATACAACGACGGTTATATGCGCGCTCTCTCGAATCGCGGGCGCGTCATTGTGCGCGGCGTTTACGCGCCAATCGTCGGGCGCGTCTCGATGGATTTAACGCTCGTCGATGTCACGGACGTGCCGGGCGTGGCGCTCAATGATTGTGTGACACTGTTCGGCAAGGATGGAGAGTTGTCGATACCCGTTGAAGATGTGGCGAAGACCGCCAATACAATTTCCTACGAAATCACCTGCGGCATCAGCCGACGCGTGCCACGCCGCTACGTTACGGCAGAATTGGAAGCCAAAAAATTGTAGGGGCAGGGCTTGTCCCTGCCCGCTTGTTTTTCGATAAAAGCTTGGGCAGAGACAGGCTGCCTCTACATTTCTGTTAATCTCAATAAATTAGGTTTACGGTGTCGAATTGTTTTCCAACGCGGTGCGCATTCGTGCGGCGAATTGGTTGGATGGATTTACGCCCGCGAGTTTTTCCACCGCGTCGCGTGCAATGGTTTTGTCGCCTTTACGAAGGGCGGCGGCGGCGAGGTTCTGTAAAGTCTTTTCGTGCTTGGGATCGAGTTGAAGCGCTTTGCGATATTCGGCGATGGCGCGATCAAAGTCCGGCGGCGTGCGTTGAAAATAAGTGTTGCCGAGGTCTGTTCGCACGTCCACATCGTTCGGCCTTTGCGCGAGCGAGCGTTCGTAGAAGGAAGCGGCGCTCGCGTAATCTCCGGCGTCGTATTTGGTGTCGCCCATTGCCGTCAGCGCGTCTGCGTTGTTCGGATTAATCGCAAGGGCGCGGCTCAAATAAAGCGCCGCTTTGTCGAACGCGCCCGCTTGATAAAAGACGGCGGCGGCGCCCATCTGCGCGTCGAAGCTACGCGGTTGACGATCCGCCTGATCCATCGCGGACTGCGCCTGCGCGGAATTTGCAGTGATGTTCCCTGCGCCCGCTGTCGCGCCGTTTGTTGCCGCATCGCCTGTCGCGGTATCGCCGCTGATGTTCGGATGATTGGGCGGAAGCTTGCCGCTTGTTTGGGCAGGGTCGAGCGGCGGCGCGGCGGGCGCCGCACGCGACGCTGTATCAATCACGCTTCCGGGCGGAGTCAGGGCTTTGCTGAAAGAGTTAGCAACGAGGAATCCGAGCATAAAGCCTAAGACTGCGCCGACAACTGTGAGCAGAATATTTTTGGTCATCCCGCATGTAAAATAACTGTGTGGCGCGGCATAATGCAAACGCCGAAACACTTGCACGGCGCGTGCGGTGCGGGTCGTTTGTGTTCTGCTGACGAAAGCAGTTGATGAAGCGGATGTAATTCGTTATGATGTAGGCGCTCCAATGCAGAGGCTCGATGGCAGAAGTTTTTCCTCGTCAAAGTCCAAAAGCCCAAATCCGCAGGCTGATCGCTTGTATCGCCATATTTCGTTTTGTTCAAATTAAAAAAGAATGTCAGCAGTTGACGGAAGTAAAATAGAAACAGTCGCAAACTCTTCTGCGCCCGCTGCGTCTACGACGGCGAAGCGCGCAG
>JAABUK010004593.1_pt1 | contig 22274 bp, 21 predicted proteins | sample 5559141 | NCBI WGS metagenome assembly JAABUK01 (sample SAMN10711869, study PRJNA513367) | rock metagenome | isolation source: Antarctica rocks | place: Antarctica: Victoria Land, Pudding Butte nord | collected 2016-01-03
CTGCCCGTCATCGGCTATCGCCAAGAGCCGGACGTTAATCCCGAGTCCTCTACGGAGACCTTCGCCGCCGTCAAACTTCTCTTCGATAATTGGCGCTGGGCGGACGTGCCTTTTTACATACGCTCCGGCAAGCGGCTTCCTAAACGCGTGACGGAAATCGCCATTCAATTCAAAAACACGCCGCGCCAACTCTTCACCCAAACAGACGCGCCGATTGACCCGGATGTGCTCGTCGTCCGCGTGCAGCCGAACGAAGGCATAACCTTACGCATCGGCGCGAAACTGCCCGGACAAACAACGAGCGTTCGCTCCGTCAACATGGACTTCCGCTACGGCGAAAGCTTCAACACTCCTTCGCCCGAAGCCTACGAACGCCTGCTGCACGACTGCATGATCGGCGACCCGACGCTCTACGCCCGCCGCGACATGACCGAACGCGGATGGGAAATCGTGACGCCGATTCTCGAAGCATGGAAAAAGCCCGCGACCACAAACTTTCCCGACTACGAAGCCGGAACACGGGGGCCGCAATGCGCCTTCGACCTTATCGAACACGATGGCCGTCGCTGGCGCAGGCTATAAATCTCGCCGCTGAATGTCTTAATCTGACTTTGATAAGTTTTTAGTAGTGTGAGTTATTCATGCCCTATGATGAGTAGTTATGCCACCTGTCTCTTGAATATAATCACGGAGTAATATGCCGTAAAATGAATACAAGCTAATTTCAGCAATGGAGCGGAGTTAGAAAATGGTCATTAAACTTCAAGCAGGAAACTTCTACGGTGTGACCGCCAAATCTGTGAACCTAGCAGGCTTTCGTTTTACGGAGAAATCATACGAGCCGCAAAGCGATCTTCCGCGTCACGCTCACGAACTCGCGCATTTTTGTTTCGTTCTGGCGGGCAGCTACACAGAAAAACTTGGCAGCAGGAGTGAGGAGCGCGCGCCGACAACGCTTATCTTCTATCCGCCGGATATGTCTCACGCCGAGGAACATCATAATAGAGGGCGTCATTTTCTGATTGAGCTTGAGTCACGGTGGGCAGATAGTATCCGGGATTACGGCCTACTCATTAATGATCCGGTCGTTTTCGCTGGCAACTCCTCTAACTGGTTAGTGGCGAAGCTTTATCGAGAATTCCGCAACATGGATGAGCTTTCAATGCTGGCACTCGAAGGCATGACTATGGAACTCATGGTCGAGACATCGCGTCGCCGCGCTAAGCATGTAGAGCGCCATTCTCCGAAATGGCTCGATGAAGCCAAGCAGATTTTGCAGGCTAGCTTTTCAATACCTCCCAGTCTGGATAATTTAGCGATGGCTGTGGGCGTTCATCCGGTTCACTTGGTTCGTGTGTTCCGTAAGTTTCAACATTGCACTATCGGCGAATACATCCGTCAACTCCGCATTGATTATGCCCGCGAGAGAATGCTTTCGTCGAATGATCCGTTAATCGAGATTGCTCTCTCATCCGGTTTTGCCGATCACACCCACTTCTCACGTTCCTTCAAGCGCGTAACCGGAATGACACCGTCAGAGTTCCGTAAGATTGCTCATCGCCGCTAAACTCGTACCCAGACGCTTATATAAGACGAGACGCATCCAAGATCGAACAGGTAGGATGAATACTCAGTATTTCATTGCACCTGCGGAAGGATGTGACCCGAATGATAAAGAAGCTTACTTGCATATTACTTATCTCTCACTTCGTCTTGATAACCTCAAGTCGTGGGCAAGCCGGTCTTCAAACCTCCGCCAAAAACATGAGAGAGCTTGATGCCCGAGTTAATGCATATGTAAAACCCTATCTGGATATAGGAGGCTTTAACGGAACTATTTTGATTGCCAAAGGCGGGAAAGTCCTACTGAGCAAAGGGTACGGCATGGCTAATTACGAAGTCGGCATTCCCAATACATCGCAAACCAAATTTCATATTGCATCGGTGTCAAAGACATTTACAGCTGCAGCAATCATGCTCTTAGAAGAGCGAGGACTTCTGAACATCAATGATCCTCTAACGAAGTTTATTCCTGATTATCCGAATGGTAATAAAATTACCGTTCACCATCTGCTAACAAATACTTCGGGCATACCGAACATAAACAACTTTCCCGAGTACGATGCGTGGTCAAAGTTTCCGCACACACCGGAAGATTTGATTGAGAAGTTCAAAAACAAGCCGCTCGACTTCAATCCCGGGACGCGCGGGTATACCGAAAGCAACGGAAATTATAATTTGCTGGCATATATTATTGAGAAATTGTCAGGCAAGAGTTATGGCGAATTTCTGGAGGAGAATGTTTTTGCTCCACTGAGTATGAAAGATAGCGGTCACGATGGTCGTCCCGAAATGATATTGAAGAACCGCGCGAATGGTTATGTTCCCGCCGGTATTAGTGAACTCAAGAATGCTCCTTACCTTGACTGGTCAATAAAAATAGGTAACGGCTCGATCTATTCGACGGCTGAAGACTTGTATAAATGGGATAGGTCACTTTACACCGAAAGAATTCTAAAGAAAGCCACGATTGAAAAGATGTTCAACGAAGGCTACGGCTGGTTCGACAGTAAGCGTTTTAGTCGAAGGGCTATCAGGATGAACGGTCGAAGTCCCGGTTTTCAGTCTGAAATACAGAGATATGTAGATAATGACATTTGTATTATCGTCCTCGGCAACAATTACGCTCCGACCGCAAGCCTGATAGCTGAAGGTTTAGCTGCAATTATATTTGGCGAAAAATATGAGATTCCTAAACTTGCCAAGCCCGTCAAATTAGACCCGAAGATATTCGATGCCTATGTCGGGCGCTACAAGTTCGGCCCCGACTTTTTTGTTCCCGGAGGAATTTACGCTATTGAAAAGAGGAACGACCAACTATTTATGGTAACAAAGGCAATCAATGATACGCTCACGCCGCAATCGGAAACGAGTTTTTTTGACCGAACTTTTTGGGCGACGATTATCTTTGTCAAAAATGATAAAGGAGATGCCACAAACTTAATTTGGCGTTACGGCGGTAAAGACTATCGGGCTGATAAGTTAAAGGGTAAATGAATGAACCTTGGTTAGAAGGTGTTAGAGCTAAATAATCTTCCACCTCTACTGCTGGAGCGGCATAACAAGTTATTAGACTTGCTCAAGACAGCCGTAGGCGAGAACGGGACAGCAGGCTAACGCAGCAGCATACACAGGGCAGTCGATGACTTGTATATTGCTTTTCGCGCGAGGTCGCTAAAGTATAACTATCGGAATTGCGGCGGGCGTTTGTCTGCGGGCGGCGGCGGAGCGGCGCGCGGGATGTCGCCGTCGTCGAGGATGATGGGCGCGCTTGTTTGCTGTGAAGTGTTTTGTTGTTGAAGCGCGGGCGGCGCGGCGCGCAGTGTGGGCGCAGTTTTGGGAAGCGGGATTTTGATGGTGGCGATGTCGCGGTTACGGCGTAGGATTGCGCCGCCGCGTCCAGCAACCCACGCGTCGGAGCCGCCGCGATAGGCGACGGAGAAAAGCGATGCGCTCGTGCCTGTCGCTTGCAAGTCCCATGTCTGCCCGCCGTTTCGCGTGCGCAGAACGCGTCCCTGATCGCCAGAGATGAGCGCGTCGTCGCGGCTCGCGGCGGAGACGGCGAAGAAATTTGCGATGACGCTCGTCTCCCGCGGTTTCCATGTTTTGCCGCCGTCGTCTGTGCGCAAGATAGTGCCGCGCGCGCCGACTGCATAGCCGCGCAGAGCATCGGCGAATGCGACGCTGTAGAGCCATTCTTTGACGTTCGATTCAACGTATTTCCAAGTCTCGCCGCCGTCCTCTGTGCGCAGGATTGTGCCGCGCGAGCCGACGGCGACGCCATGCTTTTCATCCGTAAAGCGCACGGCTTCGAGCCACGCAACGGAGTTGGAGCGTTGCGTGTGCCACGTTTCGCCGCCGTCTTCTGTTCGCAGAATGTTGCCGCGTGCGCCGACTGCCCAGCCGCGCGTCGCGCTCACGAAATGAACGCCGAATAAATCATCCGTGATATTTGAGCGTTGCGGCGTCCACACGATGCCGCCGGTTGTGGAGCGCAGAATCGTGCCTGCTTCGCCCACCGTCCAGCCGTTTGTGTCGTCAACGAAAGTGATGCTGTTGAGGCGCGCATTAATGCCTGTCGGTCGCACCGTCCAGCGCTTGCCGCCGGAGCCTGTGTAAAGAATGCGCCCGCGCGCGCCGCACGCCCAGCCGCGCGAATTGTCCAGGAAAAAGATGTCCGCGAGGTCGTCGCGCCCGCCCTCGGTTAAGCGCCGCCACTGAAAACCGCCGTCGTCCGTGCGCAGCACAAGGCCGTCGTTGCCCGCCGCCCATCCTGTTTCTTCATCTGTAAAAAAGATCGCGGCAAGGCGCGGACTCGTGCGCACGTTGACGGGCAGCCATGTCGTACCGCCGTCGCCCGTCACTAAGACAACACCCGCATCGCCCGTCGCCCAGCCGCGCCTTTCGTTCGCAAAGTAAACCGCGTAAAGGTCTGTGCGCAGCGCATAGTTGACGGGCGTCCAAGTCTCGCCGCCGTCGTTAGTGCGCAGAATTGTGCCGCCATAACCGACGGCGACGGCGCGCTTCGCGGTTAAGAACATCACGCCTGTGAGCGGAAGTTGATTCGGCACAGGGCGGCGCTGCCACGTTGCTCCGCCGTCGTTTGTGACAAGCAGCGTGCCTGACGCTCCGACGGTTGCGCCCGTCTTCGCGTCGGCGAATGAAACGGAAGCGAGATGAGCGTTGACGTTCGTTTGTTTTTTGCTCCACGTCAGCCCGCCGTCCGCTGTGACGAGTATTGTTCCGTATGTTCCGGCAGCCCAGCCGCGCATAGGGTTATCGGGCGCAAACGTGACGCTGTAAAGATGATCGCGCACGCCTGTTTGTCTTTGCACCCAACGCGCGCCGCCGTCGAAGGTGGTCAACACGACGCCGCGCGCGCCGACGGCGACAGCATGTGTTTTGTCTTTGACGAAGAGACCGTAAAGCGTGACGCCGACGGGCGAACTTTGTGTTTCCCACTCGAAGCCGCCGTCGTTTGTGTGCAGAATCGCCGCGCCGTCGCCAATCGCCCATCCGTGAAGTTTATCTGCGCTGAAGCGAACGCTGTACAGCGCGTTGCCCTGCGGCAAAGGGTTTTGCCAGAGCCAGCCGCGCGCGGGCGTTTGCGCGTGAGCGCCTGTTAGAAATGCGATGCAGAGAAAAAAGAGGGCGACGAGCATGTACGAGTGTGCGGCGCGCGAGCGGTGCGCAAGGAGACGCGATACTTTGCGCCGGCTGGTGAAAAATAAATTGAGGCCGAGCACTCGATTGTTCTGAACACGCGAAACTTAGAGCGTTTGGTGCGGGATAACGCACGTCTATTGTCGGGAAGAGAAAAGATTATAGAACTGAACCGCGCGCGAAGGCTAACCGTGCGAGCAAGAAGAATATTCGCGGAAATAAATCACACTCTATTTTTAAAGTTGCGTCGTCTTAAAGCTCCGTCGCGCCGATGGCGTCAATGGCGTCCCTGAGCACGCTTTCGTCAACGCGTCCGAGCGCAGCGATGCGTCTGGCGGCAGTATCAACCGCTTCCTGCACAACGTGTCCGGCATGTCCCTTTGTCCAAGTCCATGAGATTTTATGCGCGCCTGCGACTGTGTCCAATTTCTGCCACCATTCAAGATTCGCTTTGCGACGAAAACGCCCCGCCATTGTTTCGACGACGTAGCGCGAATCGGTTAAGAGCCGCACGCGGCACGGTTCGTTTAATGCTTCGAGGCCGAGCGTCGCGGCGGCGATTTCTGCTTGCTGATTCGTCGCCACACCGAGATAGGAACCAACCGCGCGCCAGAGGCCGCGATAGCCGAGGACTGCGACAGCCGCCGCGCGCGTTTCCTTTTGCCCGTTGCCGAGGCTCGATCCGTCGCTCAGTATGGTTACTTCCTTCAAAGCCGATTCTCCGTAAACATCACGCCTGTTGCGCGATGGATTCCGCACGCGCGCGTTTGCGACGAGGGCGCGGCTCATCGCTGTTAGCATCGCCGTCAGCATCGTTGCCCGTAGCGTCGCTTTGATGATTGTCGCCGTTATTGTCTGTATCGTTCGCGCGTTCGACGTGAACGATGTGATCGACGGCTTCTTCAAATGTGTCGTCGTGCGAAATGACGAAGAGTTGATCGAAGTGGCGTACCTGTCCGATTTGTTGCGCGAGGCGTTCGCGGCGTTCGGCATCCATGTTGATTGTCGGCTCGTCGAAAAAGGCCAGACGAATATCCGAGAGTTGTTTGAGAAGCGCGAGGCGCACGCTCAAAGCGGCGGCCATTTGTTCACCGCCCGAAAGATTCTGGAAGGAGCGTTCATGGCCTTCTTCTTCGAGCACGATTTCGTAATCTCTAGTCCAGCGCAAAGCGCGTCCGGCCTCGCCCGTAATCTCACGAAACAATTGATTGGCTTCAATCGAAACGTTGTAAAGATAACTTTCCGTGACGAGCGGCCCCGCTTGCTTGAGCACGTCGCGGATAAAGTCCGTCGCTTCGTTCAAGCGTTCGAGCCGCTCCTTCTCCAGAAACTCCGCGCGCATTTCATCGCGCACTTGAGTGAGACGCTCAAGCTCTGCGAGAAGAGATGCTTCGCGGGTTTGTGCGGCGTCGAGTTGGGCGCGCGTAGCAGCCGTTTGTTCGCGCGCGTGTGCGAGAGCGTTGCGCTCCGTCGTGTGTTGCTCGCGATTATAAGCGGCGGCGAGCTTGGAGTATTCATCGCCCGCGCGCTGCGCTTCCCGCGCGACATGCGCGGCTTCGTGCGTCGCTTTTTGGACTTCGGTTTCGCGCGCGGGCAGAGTTGCCGCAAGCGCCTGGCTCGAAACATATTCGCGATGCGCGTCGATGGTTTCGTCGCGCCGCACGCGTGTTTCTTCCCATCGCGCGTCGAGTTGATCGTAGACGTTTAGCTTTGCGGCAAAGTCCTGCGCTTGTTCGTCGAGCGCACGAAGCGCATCACGCGTGCCTTCGCTCTCGCGTTTCAATTGCGCTTCCAGTTCGGCTTCGAGGCGCAGAGCGGCGGCGCGCCCGCGCGGATCGTTGAGCGCGCGCAAATGTTTTTCATTTTCCTTGATGTCGCTCTCTAAAGCATTGAGCGCTTCGGCGGCGGCGGCGACTTCGGCGCGTTCGTCACGCCGTTTAATGCCTTCGGCTTCGATCTCTTCCAAGCGCTGTCTGAGCGGCTGAAGCTCCGCGTGTTTGAGCGCCGCTTCGCGCACGTCTTTTAGTTCCGCGTCAATGCCGAAGAGTTGAAGCCTTAGGTCTTTTAAGTGTGCGGTTCCGGCGGGTGGAAGCTGCTTGATTTCAGCGTCAATGCGCGCGAGCGTCGCTTCGCGTGTGGAGAGAAGTTCGCGCCCGCCCGCGAGTTCCATGCGCGCGCGCTCAATGCGTGAGAAATGTTTTTCAGCTTCGCGTGCGTCGCGCACCGCCGCAACGACTCTCGCCTGCTCTGTTTCAAGCGCGCCGAGTTCCGCTGTGTTCGCCGTCAAGTGATCCGTAAAATAATTTTCGAGAGTCTGGCCTTCGCCGATGTTCAAACAGCGCTCGGAGAGAATCGGGCAGAGGCCGCCTTTGACTTCGACGCGCATTTTTTCGTCGCGCGTTATTTCGGCGCGCAAAGAAGCGGCGCGTTCGGTCAGTTCACGCAGGCGCGTGTCTAGCTCCGGCGCTTGGGCGGCGCGCGCGGAAAACGTTTCGAGTTCGCTGATTTCTTTTGCAAGGCTCTCGGTTAATTGGCGAAGGCGTTCGGCTTCGCGCACTAAATCCTTGCGCTGCTCCTGCAAATGTTTGAGGCTCGTCGCCGCTTCGCTCGTGCGGCTCAAAGTGGTTTCAACGTGCAGGCGATCACTCTCTAATTTCTCTGCGCGTGCCGGTGCGCCTTCGCCACTTTGCGCTTCCTTAACGCGCTTGTGCGTCTGCGCGTGCTGCGTGCGCAAGGCTTCGAGTTCGGTGTCGAGTTTGGCGAGGCGCGAGCGTGCGCTTAAAGCTTGCGCGCGCAGATCGCGCAGACGCTCGCGTTCGCGCTCTAATGCTTCCTGCTCTTTAATTTCTGTTTCAAGCGCGGCGGCCTTTGCGCGCGCGGCAACGGCACGCTCCAGCGCTTCGTCGAGGCGGCGCACATCGGCAGCGGCTGTTGCCTGAAGCTGCGCGATGCGTCCGGCCTCTGTGCGCAAAAGCTCGCGGGCGTGGCGTTCGGTTTCCAATTGACGAAGAACATCGAGCGCGGCGAGATGCACTTGATGAGAATCTTCCACTGCCTGCGCCCGCTCTGTTGCGCGAAGCGCGGCGTCGCGTTCCGTGGTCACATCGCGCAGGCGACGCGCGGCTGCATCGCTTTCAACTTCGAGACGATCACGCAGCACACGCGTTTCACTCAGTCGCTGCTCTGCTGCATCCATATCGTGGACGACTGCTGCGCGCTGTTCGGTTTCCTGCTGCAACTGTGCGAGCGATGCGCGGAGTTCGAGCGTGTGCGCGGCGGCTTCCTTATGTTCTTCAAAGAGTTCGTCATAGCGCGCTAGCTGGCTTTCCGCGCCGCTGATGCGCCCGCGCACTTCCGCCGTGCGTTCGCGAATCAGATTGACAGTATCGCGCAAGCGTTCAGCGCCCTCGCGATATTCTTCGACTTTCAGCAGACGATCAAATGAAGCTTTGCGCTCGGTTGCGGTGCGCAGAAAATCCGCCGTGAATGTTCCCTGCGGCACGCCGATGGCGGAGCGAAACAGTCCCTTCAAATCCGTGCCCGGCTCGATGCCTAAATGCCGGCGAAGCGTCGCGGCAACGTCCGTCTTCTTTTCCGCGATGCGCATGTTGAGGCCATGATCGAAGACGTAGTAACCATTGCCTGTGTCGCGGTAAACCATGTACAGCCGCTCGTCCAGATCGCTTTCAAAGGTCACGCGCACGACACCCTTTTTCGCACCGCGCCGCAGAAAATCATCTTTGCTGTATTCGAGCGTATCGAAGAGCGCCCACGCAATGGCTTCGAGAATCGTCGTCTTTCCCGCGCCGTTTTCGCCCGTGATCGCGGTTGTGCCGCGCTCGAACGTGAATTCGGCGTGCGCGTGGCATTTGATGTCTTCGAGTTCAACTCGCGTGACGTGCATTTCAGAAATCTGCTGATAGAGAATAAAAGTCTTTGACGGTTTTAGTGAATTAACTCGTTACTGTTTAATGAAGACTTGTTCGTGTTCAATAAGCGCCGCTTCTTCCGATTCGATACGCTCGTCTATAATGCGTGCAATCCATTCGCCTACCGCTTCTCCATGCAGACGCGCAAAGAATGCGGCGCGCGCAACTGTTTCTGAAGACAGCCACACATGAACATTACTCTCGGCTCTGTCATATATTTGTACGCTCTCCGGTTCACCATCCTGCGGCGCGTCGGCTTCCTCTTGAACTTCATCTACTTCAAGGAATTCATTGATGAGGTAAGACTTTTCCTGTGTCCTGTAAAAGCTTTGCATCGTCACGCCGCCGCGCTCGTCGATTCTGTTTTCGAGACTGATTTTGAGAAGACTCGCTATGTCTTCAGCGCATTCCGTGTCGCAAACAAACAACTTCAGGTTCCAGAGCTTGCCGACGCTTTCGGCGGCGCTAATTAAGCCTGTTGTTTTACCGCTTTCATCAAACGCTACCAGACTAATCTTGTTTTCGCCACACGATTGACGGACTTTCTCCAGAGCAAGCGTCGCGTTCATGCCCGGCCAACTGTCTCCGGCAACTTTGACGAGAAGCGACGCTAAACTCTGAACTACGCTTTCGTCTTCGATTGGAAGATCAACGACTCGCATAATCTCATTCGACGTTTATCCGCTCACCTTCAGCACGGCAAGGAAAGCTTCCTGTGGAATTTCGACGCGCCCGACTTTCTTCATGCGCTTTTTGCCTTCCTTTTGCTTTTCGAGCAGCTTGCGTTTGCGCGAGATGTCGCCGCCGTAGCATTTGGCGATGACGTTTTTGCCAAGCGCTTTGACGGTTTCGCGTGCGACGACTTTGTTGCCGATGGCGGCTTGAATCGGCACTTCAAAAAGCTGGCGCGGAATCAATTCTTTCATCTTTTCGGTGAGCAGGCGTCCCTTTGTTTGCGATGTTGTGCGATGAAGAATCAAAGACAGCGCATCGACAGGTTCGCCCGCGACGAGCACATCCAATTTGACTAGATCGGATTCCCACATACCGACGAAATGATAATCGAGCGATGCGTAGCCGCGCGAAACTGATTTCAGGCGATCATAAAAATCGAGGACGATTTCGTTCAAAGGCAATTCGTATGTGAGCATCACGCGATTCGCCGAGATGTACTCGAACTTTTTCTGCACGCCGCGTTTTTCTTCCAAGAGCGGAAGAATGCCGCCGAGATAATCATCCGCCGTGAGAATGGTTGCGAGAATGACAGGCTCTTCGATCTTCACGATGCGCGCAGGGTCTGGCATCTTCGCGGGCGAATCAATCTCCGACACTTCGCCGTCAGTCGTCGTTACCACATAACGCACGCCGGGCGCGGTGATGATTAGCTCAAGATTGAACTCGCGCTCTAAACGCTCCTGTACGATTTCCATGTGAAGCAGCCCTAGAAAGCCGCAGCGAAAACCGAAGCCGAGCGCCGTCGAAGACTCCGGTTCATAAAAGAACGACGCATCATTAAGGCGCAGCTTGTCGAGCGCGTCGCGCAATTCTTCGTACTGATTCGTGTCTATCGGATACAGCCCCGCGAAGACCATCGGCTTGATTTCCTGAAAACCGGGAAAAGGCTCTGTCGTCGGGCGCGCCGCTTCCGTTATCGTGTCGCCGATTTGCACGTCAGCGACTTCTTTGATCGAGGCGGTGAGAAATCCGACTTCGCCTACTCCTAAGCTCTTAATAGGCGTCGGCGTCGGACGATTGACTCCTAAATTCTCCACAAGGTAATCGCGTCCCGTGTTAAAGAAACGAATCTTCATGCCGGGCTTAACCGTGCCGTCAATGACGCGAAACAGCACGATCACGCCTCTGTAAGAGTCATACCATGAATCGAAAATGAGAGCTTTGAGCGGCGCGTCGGCGTTACCTTTTGGCGGCGGCACGTCGCGCACAATCGCTTCCAGAACTTCCGCGACGCCGAGTCCTGTTTTGGCGCTCGTCAACACGGCATTGTGCGTGTCGAGGCCGATCAGTTGTTCGATTTGTTCGAGCGCCTTATCGGGTTCCGCGCCGGGCAAATCTATTTTGTTGATGACGGGAATCAGTTCCAGATTATTCTCGATGGCGAGATACGTGTTGGCGAGCGTCTGCGCTTCGACGCCCTGCGATGCGTCAACGATCAGAAGCGCGCCTTCGCAGGCCGAAAGCGAGCGCGAAACTTCGTAAGAGAAATCAACGTGGCCGGGCGTGTCGATGAGATTCAAAACGTACTGCTCGCCGTCGCGCGCCGTGTAATCGAGGCGGACGGCGTGCGATTTGATCGTAATGCCGCGCTCACGTTCCAAGTCCATGTTGTCCAGAACCTGCGCGGACATTTCGCGCTGCGTAAGCGCGCCGGTTAGTTCCAGCAGGCGATCCGCAAGCGTGGACTTGCCATGATCTATGTGCGCGATGATCGAAAAATTGCGTATGCGTTGAGGATTCATGCTGTAGATAAAACTGATTAAATGAATGCGTCCTGACTTAAATCTTCGCTTAAAGTCTTCTGTAAAAAATAACGCTCGTGTCCCGGCGGAAAGTCCTTGAGCATGCCGAACACAATGTAACCGTGCTTTTCGTAAAACGGGCGTGCCTGAAAGCTAAAGGTGTCGAGAAAAACTTGCGTGCAACCTCTCTTGATTGCTTCTTCTTCCGCCGCCTCAAGAAGTTTTCGCCCGTAACCGAGATGCCGCACGCGTTCATCAATCCACAGCAGATCGACATAGAGCCAGCCCCAGTAAGTGCCGCCGATCACGCCGCCGATAATCTCATCATCGTTGTCTCTGACGAAGACATTCAACTTTCTAAAATCATCCCTGCCCGTTTGCTCAAGATTATATTTGCCGAGACCTTCACTGATCCGACGCACGTCCTCATCCTTCGCGTGCTCCTCAAATGTTATGCTGTGCTCACCCATAAATGCGCCGACCGGCCACCGCCCCCACACGAAAATCAAGGAAGCGCGAAGGCTCAAATTCCATACCGCTAACATAACAAAACGGGCGCGAAACCGCACGCGCCCGCTTTCACCAGCAATCTTGCGAAGAGATGCTTTTAGGCTGCCGCTATCTCCTCTGGCATTTGATCCCATGTGCGCCCTTCGAGTGTCCTACCCGCACGCTTCTTATTTGTGCCGCCCCATTGTTTGAAGAAGAACGCAACGTTCGCCAATAAGCATTGATCTCGAATATCCGTCACCCAAGACTTAGACATCACGCGTGAGCCGGGGCCTGATTCACCGCCGACAATTGTCCAATCAATTCCCGCTAAATCAAGATTAGGTAACGGCCCAAGCAAGGGTTCGAGTGACAAAAACTTGGTGTGCGCTCCGGTCTGGCGTAGATGATCGATGCGGAAAGTATAATCCTGATTTTCGACACTCACGCCCATCCAGATATTTGGCTGCCATTCTAATTTAGAATTAAGTGTAAGTAGTCTGTCAGAGCGTTTGGTGAGTATTTGAAAGCGATGCCAATGCGCGCGTCGCATCACGTCAAAGACGCGCGAAATGAAATCCACAGGGACATTTTTATGGAATAGATCGCTCATCGAGTTAACAAAAATTACTTGCGGCTTTTTCCAGCGCAGCGGCAATTCTAAAGCCTGTTCTTGGAGCGTGAGGGCAAATCCGTTTGCATAATTGCGCTGACCCATTGCCTGCAAACGCAACGCGAGCCGCTCGGCATAACAATGCTTGCAGCCCGGACTGATTTTCGTGCAACCCGTAACCGGATTCCATGTAGATTCTGTCCATTCGATGGCAGACTTCGTGCTCATAGTTTTCTTTTCAAAACATCATTTGCAATCTTAACTGCTGTCTTTGCGCCTCTTTCATTGCCAGCAGCGAAGCACAAAAGATACAGAGGATTATTACGGGAATTAAAAAGCGGTAACGGATTCTCTGCCACACCAGCGAATATGGATTTTAGACGATTCGTAAAATATTGACCGATTGAATCAAAGTCGCTGATCTTTTCAAAAAGGATTTCTTCATCGAACAAACCTTTGCTCACTTTCTTACGATAAAAGGCATCAAACCAATCTGCGCTTCCAAACAGAGCATCAAGTTTTTGTCGCCACTGTTCAGGTATCTCCGCGTTAGTTTTAATCATTCGATTCACGGCGACACCTAACGGAAAAAGTAACCAAAGATCAATTGCTTTCGTTTCAGCAATTGCAACCAACGTTTCCCATCTAACCTGCATTCCGAACGGATCGAGAAACATAACGGCGCGGTTCCCAGCCCAGTCACGTTCGCAAAGTTGTTTGATGTAATCGTTTGCATCGGCCTTTTCTATGGTTATATCTTCGGCAAGCAATGGAAATTCTTCTTTTAATTTTTGAAGCTTGCGATATTTCGTTTTGCTTTGCTCGACAAATATGTATTTAGTGAATCTCGGTTGCACTTGAAGCGCAATTCTGGCTGACCCATCGGCAAAGCGTTGTGCTTCTTGATCTGCTAATTCTGGGAGCAGAAGTTCTTGAGAGTTCTCTTCTGGCTTCGCCGTCATATACCCTGTACCAGCGAACGCATCTATATAAGCAAACCGAAATCTCTGCTTGTTCATTATCGTTGCGTATGCAACTAAATACTTGCGAACCCGTTCAAGTTTTTCAGTTGTCCAGTCTCCACCGAATAAATTCGCTGACTTGTTCATGAGGATTTTCTACTATCATTTGACACAAATAGAGCCTGCCGAAACTGTTTCACACTTGAAACAGCCGGTATTATACATGACACAAAATAATATGCTACGGAAATCTCAGCTTTCGCCAGATGAACGAATTGAGTCACGGGCGAGCATGGCCGCGCCGATGGGGACGCTGTCTGTGCTGAGTTGGGAGATGACGATTTGTGTGGCCTCGAAGCAGGGTTGAAAGCTGCGGCGTCCGGCTTCGCGTATGACCGCGTCGAGGATCAAATCACCCGCTTCCATCACGCCGCCGCCCAAGACGATGCGTTCGATGTTGAGCAGGTTAATGACGTTGGCGATTCCAGCGCCGATGTAGCGGCCTGTGCGTTCGATCATCATCAAGGCAAAGTCGTCGCCGTTTTTGGCTTCGCGTGCAATGTCTGCGGCGGTGAATTCGCGGTTGAGTGCGAGGCGGGAAAGCGATGATGTGCCGTCGCGGTAAAGTCGTTCGTGCGTGCGGCGGACGATGTTGGGCGCGGAGGCAACTGTCTCCAGACAGCCCGTGTTGCCGCAGACGCATTCGACGCCGTCCGTGTTAATGGTGATGTGGCCGAACTCGCCCGCGAAGCCGGACGCACCGTGCCAGAGTTTTCCGTTGAGGATGATCGCGCCGCCGATGCCTGCGCCGATAGTGACGTAGAACATGTCTTTGCTACCCAGCCCAGCGCCGACTTTGTATTCGCCGTAAGCTCCGGCGTTTGCGTCGTTCTCAATCGTGACGTGCCGGACGCCAGTCGCCTGTATCAGTTCCGCGTGGAGGTCTCCGCGCACAACGGACGGAAGATCGGCGGAGACGAAGACGCGCTCTGTATTTGGATCGACGAGACCGGGAACGCCAACGCCGATGGTCGTGATGTCGCCGCCCGCTTCATCGCGCAGTTCCGCGACGGCCTCGGCGATTTGCGATGGAATGCGTTCGCGTTCAAGCACTGCTTCGCGGCGGCTGCTAACCTGTCCGTCTGCGCCCACGAGCGCGGCGCGCATGTTTGAAACGGAAATGCCGACGCCGATGAATTTGGCTGTTGATGAAGCATCGTTTGTTGTCATGTCGCAAGAATCTCCCGAGTGAGACGTGTTTAGAAAAGTGTGTTGCAGGCGGGATGCAATGCGTATTGTAGTAAAGCGTTTGCGAGACTGTCAAACATGCCACTCTGCGTGTAGAATGATCGCTTGTTTAAGCCGCGCGTGCGAAACGACTGCGAGAGGCAAACGAGCGGTGGCCGCTTTTTTCGCAAGCGCCGAATGAATCGCGCCGGAAAGAAAGCAGACGGTGAAGGGAAAGCGAGATTGCTTGCCGCTCCTTCTTCGATATGGAGAGTCATCCGCTTTACGATCTGATCGGGCAGTATGGCCTGTACGCTGTTTTCTTTCTCGCGATGATCGAGGGAGACATCACGCTGTTGCTGGCGGGCGTGCTGGCGCACAGCGGTTTTTTCGATCAATACTTTTTCGGCGGTTACAGCTTTTTGAAAGTTCTTGTGGCGGGCACACTCGGCGGCGTCGCGAGCGACAATATTGCATACGCAATGGGACGCGGATTCGGCAAGACCGTGCGCGACTTTCGCTTTTATCGTTTGGCGAAACCGCGCCTCGAACGCTTGACGGAAAAGTTCGGCGGGCTGTCGATATTTTTCTCGAAATACATTTACGGATTGCGCACCGCGACCTGCGTTTTTTACGGCGTCGGGCACATGCGTTACGCGCGCTTTCTGCCCATCTCCTTTGCAAGCTGTTTCGCGTGGGCGACGATCCTGAGCGGGGCGGGCTATTTTTTCAGCGGCGCAATCACAAATCTGATCGGAGATTTTCATCAGATAGGCGTTGCGCTGCTGGTCATCGTCGTCGTCGGCATCATCTGTTTTTATCTCGCCGAAAGATTCTGGCTGTCGAAAAAGGTCGAAGAAGCGAACCCGGAACGCATACAGGAATTTGAGCACGCGGCGCAGGAAAAGTTGCACGAGATACAGGAGCGCATTAATCTGCCGAGCTTGCCGCGCCGCAAAGAAAAGCCGCCGCCCGACGCTGAAAGAAAAGTTGTCAACGATGATTAAGAAACAGTTTTGAGTTTCCAGTTTTCAGTTTAGAATTTGCCGCACACAGCTAATGCCTTAGCAACTGAAAACTGTATTTCGTTCAATACGTTGTTGAAAGGATATTTACTCTTCAAGTGATAATCGAATCATCCGCGCCGACGCGCGTTGATCTGGCTGGCGGCACAATCGACATCTGGCCGCTTTATCTTTTTCATACGGGCGCAACGACCGTCAATTTCGCCATCTCCTTGCGCGCGCACTGCCGCATTGAAACGCGCGACGACGGGCGCATCGTGCTTGAATCGCGCGACCGCAAAGTAAGTTTCGACATGGAGCTTGCGGCCATCGAAGATTTGGCGCAGGAAGAACGCCTCGAGTTGATCGCCAAGCTCGTTCATTTCTTCAAACCGGCGACGGGTTTTCATCTTATCGCGGAAGGCGAGGCTCCGGCGGGCGCTGGCCTCGCGGGTTCTTCGGCGCTCTGCATCGCGACCATCGGTGCGCTTAATCGTTTCGTCGGCAATCGCTACGACGAAAGCCAATTCATAGGCATCGCGGCCAACATCGAAACAACTGTTATTAAAGTTCCGGCAGGCTTTCAGGATTACTACGCGGCATTTTACGGCGGCACCAGCGCAGTGCATTTTCGCGCCGACGGTATCGAACGCGAAGCGCTCACCATAGACGAAGCGACGCTCGAACGGCGCATCTGCATTTGCTATACGGGCGAGCCGCGCTTGTCCGGCATCAACAATTGGGAAGTCACCAAGAAACACATCGACGGCGACGCCGAAATACTTGAAATTTTCGACGGCATACGCGATTCGGCGGTGGCGATGCGCACGGCGCTTATGGCAAACGATTGGGCGACGGTGTCCGAAACGATGCGCGCGGCCTATCCGAATCGCAAACGGCTCGCTCCCAACTGGACGACGCCGCGCATGGATATGCTTGTCGAAAAGGCACAGGCCAACGGCGCGGAGGCGGCCAAAGTGTGCGGCGCGGGTGGTGGCGGCTGCATCGCTTTTCTGTGCGCGGAAGGCCGCCGCCCGGATGTCGAACGCGCGCTCGCGGCGGAAGCGGACGTGGAAGTTTTAGATTGGAAAATCGCTCACGAAGGCTTAACCGTGCGCGAAGGCTAACGCTCACAAATCAGCATCGGCATTGATTAAAAGTTAAAAGCGCGCGGCGTGAACGAGTTTCACCGCGCGCTTTTTGCGTGAACGATCAAACAGGGCGATTATTCCTTTCGTTCCATTCGTCTCTTTACGGATTTGTACGGGTCATGCGTCGTTTGCCTGTTCTGTGGAAGCGTCAGGCGCAAGATCGGCAATTGTTTCTGCGCCGGAAACGGGCGAGGCCGTTGCTGCCGAAGGACTCAAGGGCGCGGCGGAAGCAAAGCCCGTTGCGGCCTGCGCTTCTGCGGCGGGGCGGTGCGCGTCTGCTTCTGCGGAGGAGTCTTGCCCGGAAGTCGAATGCGCTGTCGGGGTTGTGCGCGAGAAAAGTTTAGATTTACGGCGTGTGTATGGTTGCGGGCGCGCAGCTTCTGCGGCGAGAAACAGCGCGTTTCTTTCGGCAAGTGTTTCGTTCACCGGCGCGCCGCCGATAGAAGGTTGCGCCTTAGATGTGTGCGAATCATTTGTTGAAGCTAATGATAAAGCGAAAGTTGAGGTCGGCGTTTTGGCTTCCGGCGACGATGGCAATGCAGCTTTCTGCGGGCGCTCGAAGGCAGGTAATGTGCCGCCTGCCGCGCGTAGAATGGCGGCGAGTTCTTTTTCGATGTAGCGCGTTTGCTTTTCGGGATCGCGCAGGTGGCCTTGCGGCGCGCCCGTGTAGACGGTGCCGCACGTCTGGCACTTGTACGGCACGTCCTCTCCGCGCAAATGTTCCTGCGACATTTGGCCGCCGGTGTGCATTTGTTTCAGAAATCCGTGGCACGGTTTGCCTTTCGCGTTGCGCTCGTTACATACGGTTTGAGCTGCGGCGATTCGCTTCGGCGCGCGCGTAAGCGGCGACGTTGATTGTTCGATTAAAGCAGCCTGATCGTCGTTTGCGGTGCTCATTGTTTCGTCGTGCGCCGTGGCGCCCGGCGGCGCGCTCGCTTTATTTGAATCGCTCATTGCAACATCGCAGGAAAGAAAAGCTTGATTCGATTTTTGGTGTCGTTCGTTTGTTAAATAAAAGTTCGAGTGACGCATCTTACCGGGTGGCGCGATGGCGGGTCAACACAGAGCGCCGGTAAGTTAAAGGGCAACGCGCATAATCGACGTGGATAACTAAAGCCGCTTTTGCAATGAACACGCCGCTGTTTTCGTTGAAGGAAAAAGCTAAAGCTTCGGCGTGGTTCGTTAATGATGAGCGCGTATGTTTTGCTGTAAGCTACGCATCGCATGTTGAAACGTATCATTGGGTGTGTATGGCGCGCTGTGCCGGGGCGTTTGCGACGCGGCGGCGTGTGGCTCGTCGAGCCGCGCTTTAGAGTCACTGCCGCCGCCGTTGTGATAAACGAAGCGAGAGAAATTTTGTTGCTCAAACACGTTCTTCGCAAAGGCAGCGGGTGGGGAATTCCGGGCGGCTTCCTTGAGAGGGGAGAGCAGCCGGAAGAAGCTTTGCGGCGCGAGTTGCGCGAAGAAACAGGGCTGGAAATCAAAAGCGCCGAGATCGTCGCAGCGCGCGCAATTCGGGGCGCAGGCCAAATTGAATTGCTATTTTTGTGCTATCCGAAAACCGACAGCCGCGCCGAGCCTCAGAGCCTCGAGATAAAAAGCGCTCGTTGGGTTGCACTCCATCGCCTGCCGCCGGAATTAGGGCGCGATCAGCGTCGCCTGATTGCACGCGCGCTCGCTAAAGAGAAAGATGCCGGAAGCAGTGCGCCGCAGAAGCTTTAGTAGTGGTATGCTATGCGGCGAGGATCGTAAATAAACTCTATTATTCGCTAGGAGACCACGTCATGTCATTGATTCCATCGCAGGAAGAAGTGATGAGGATTTTGCAGCGCACGGGCGCATACCGCGAAGGCCACTTTGTGTATCCTTCGGGCAAACACACGCCGCACTATTTTCAAATGCCGCTGGCGTTTCGTTACTACGACACGGCGCGCGTGCTGGCCGTCGCACTCTCGCGCATGTTTCGCATAGACAAAGCGACTTCGAGCCAACTGCCGAAAGTCGCGATTATCTCTCCGAGTTCCGGCGGCATTCCGGTGGCCTTCGGCGTGCGCGAAGCTTTAAGCGCAGAGCAGATTTACTGGGCGGAGAAAGAAGAAGGCGACCGCATGTTTCGCCAGTACGTCAATCAGGGCGAAATCAATCCGTGCATCGTCGTTGACGACATTATCCGAAGCGGACGCGCGCTCAATGAAACCATCGGACTCCTTAAAGAACTCGGCGCTCCCATCATCGGTTACGGCACCATCGTGCGCTTCACCTCCGCGCCGGAATCAATCGAAGGCATCCCGATTAAGTCGCTGGTGAATTTCGAGTCGAAGGCTTACGAGAACGGCGAGCAATGCACCCAGTGCAAAACAGACGCGCCAACCGAGAAGGTAAGATTCTAACTAAAGTTGAAAGTCGGAAGCAGGAAAGCGTAGGACGGAAGGATGAAGCGCGGCGGAAACCATTCGTTAAATTGCTTGCCGCAACTCTGTCCGACAATTGCTTCTATCCGATAATAACCACTGTACCCGGAATGTGCCCGGCTAAACTTTGTGCTTGACCTTGTACCTAGGTACAGGGTGTACAGTCTAAACATGATAGTGAGTTCGATAGAACAACTAACAAGAGGCAAGTTGGCTAAACTAGGCGCAGTCAATCTTGAGACCATCCGCTATTACGAGCGGCAAGGACTCCTACCAAAGCCGCCGCGTTCGCCGTCCGGCTATCGCTTGTTTCCGTCAGAGAGCGTGCGCCGCGTCCGGTTCATCAAGCGAGCGCAGGAGTTAGGATTCTCGCTTAAGGAAATCAAGGAGCTTCTCGCCCTTAAAGTCAGTCCCAAAGCCACCGCTTCCGACGTGAAAGAGCGGACGGAAACGAAGATCGCCGACATTGAGCAGAAAATACAAACGCTCCGCGCGATGAAAAAAGCTCTGGCGCGTCTCGTCGCCACTTGCAGCGGCAAGAGTTCGGCGAGCGAGTGCCCGATACTCGAAAGTTTTAGTCTGGAAAGGGAGATAACATTATGAGTGCCAAACGTAAGATTGAAGTTTTCAGTGCCGGTTGTCCGGCGTGCGAAGAAACCGTGCAGATGGTCAACGCGATTGCCTGTCCGTCGTGCGATGTTCAAGTTCTGGATATGCGCCAGCCGGATGTCGCCGCGAGAGCCAAAGAGTACGGCGTCCGCAGCGTTCCCGCCGTCGCCGTCAACGGCAAGCTGTTGGATTGTTGCGCGAATCGCGGCGTTGATGAAGGCACGCTTAAAGCGAGCGGCGTCGGCGTGCCGTTGTCCTGAACACTTGGACAGCCAACGATTTTACTTGACTCTGTACGCGGGTACAGGGTTTATAATGCAGATGATGAGCGCCATAGCAACACATAGCAGCCGAACAATTCACCGCTTAATCGCCCTTGCACTCGTACTCTGGCTTGGCGGTATGGGTTGTCTCGTCGGTTGCGAGATGAACGTCACCGCCGCGACTGTCAGCAAAGCGCAAGCCTCCGATCCGGCGGCTTCATGCCCGGCATTCTCCGGCGCGGACTGCTGCCGCCATGCAAAAAGCGACGGCGCGCAAGCCATCGCGCGAACCGCTTCACAGTCGGATGGCGCAATGTCATGTTGCCCGCTCGCCGGACATTCATCGCTCGTCGCCCGCAAGCCGTATGTCGGTTTACCGTCGCTGGCTCTTGCGGTGAACGCGGTGCTTCTTACGCCTAAAATCGAGACGTATATCACACGGGCAGTCGGTCAATTGCCTGTGCAAGATCGAGGCAGTACATATCTTCTGTGCTGTGTTTTTCTGATTTAGAAACGGATGAAATGTTGTTCATCATCCGGGCTGGTGACTCGTTCATTAGCTCAAGTTATAAACTTTCTGAATTAGGAGAATTAGAAAATGAAACGAATCAAAGTTATTGCTCTGACGCTTTCGCTCGGCGTCGCTGGCGTTGTTTACGCCGCGCAGAGCAGCGCACAATCCACGCCGACAAACAACGCGCAGGCTGCTTGCTGCGCAATGAAAGATTGTTGCGATGGCGGCTCATGCAAGATGAACGGCGAGTGCTGCGATTGTTGTAAGGGCGGCTCGTGTCAGATGGGCGGCGCGTGCTGTTCGGCGCACAAAAAGCAAAGCTAAAAGAACAACAGGTTGGAATCAGAGAGCCGCCGCAAGGGATAATCTTGCGGCGGCTCTTTTCACTTTACTTTCGCTCTGCTTCCTTACTTTCGTTAGATTTCGTGGCGATTGGTGAGGGCCTTGTCCATTGTTACTTCGTCCACGTATTCGAGGTCGCTGCCGACGGGCATTCCCATCGCAATGCGTGTGACGCGCAGGCCGAGCGGTTTCAGTAAGCGACTGATGTAGTTTGCCGTCGCTTCGCCTTCCGTGTTCGGGTTGGTGGCGAGAATGACTTCGCGCACTTCTATGCCGTCGTTGTTTTCGGGTTTCAAGCGCGGCAATAAATTCGCCAGATGAAGATCGTCCGGGCCAAGTCCGCGAATCGGCGAGAGCGTTCCGTGCAGCACATGATAAAGCCCTTTGTAGCTGCGCGTCTTCTCCACCGCGACCAGATTAAACGGCTCTTCGACAATACAGATAATCGAGCGGTCGCGCGCCGTTGATGAACAATAACGGCATGGATCAACGTCCGTCAGATTGTTGCACACGGAGCACTGCCGTATACGGAGTTTGACTTCCTGCATCGCCGCCACAAAGCGTTCGACATCCGCATTAGACATACGCAGTATATGAAACGCCATCCGCTGCGCAGACTTCTGCCCGACTCCCGGCAAGCGCTTAAATTCATCAATTAATTTGGTAACAGGTTCGGCGTAATCAAGCATGATCGAACATAGATGTCGGATGTTAGATATTAGATGTTGGTAAAAGAAGAACTAGCATCCGGCATCTAATATCCAGCATCTTCCTAGAGCAGTCCTCCGAGTCCGGGCGGCAGCATTCCGCCGATCTTGCCCTGCATTGCTTCGTCTACTTTGCGGTTGGCTTCATTGATCGCGGCGAGAATCATGTCTTGCAGCATCTCTACGTCGCCTTCTTTGACGGCTTCCGGGTCAATCTTGATGGACTCCAAATCTTTGTTGCCCTTCATCTGCACGGAGACGACGCCGCCGCCCGAAGATGCTTCGATGTGAAGTTCTTCCATCTCCTTCTGCATCTTGTCCTGCATGGCCTGCGCCTGCTTCATCATTTGTTG